>Ga0070683_100004942_pt1 | contig 11056 bp, 14 predicted proteins | sample KBSC713LmetaG_FD_64662 | JGI IMG/M metagenome (GOLD analysis project Ga0070683, IMG submission 64662) | Corn rhizosphere microbial communities from Kellogg Biological Station, Michigan, USA - KBS C7.1-3L metaG | ecosystem: Host-associated > Plants > Roots > Rhizosphere ...
ACGCCGACCTCGTGATGTTCATCTACCGCGACGAGTACTACAACCGCGACTCCGAGCGCCCCGGCGAGGCCGACGTGATCATCGCCAAGCACCGCAACGGGCCCGTGGGCGACGTGGTGATGACGTTCCTGTCGCGCTATCCCAAGTTCGCCAACCTCTATCGGGACCAGTCGGTGGACGCGGCGATGCCTGCCATGAACGGCGGTGAGGTGTGAACGAGCCCGCCGAGATCAGCGGCTTCTGCCCGGAACGGATGTGCGACGGCAGCGGCTGGATCCTCGACGAGGAGGCCAACATCGCACGGCCCTGTGCCTGCCGCGACCGTCGCATCAGCCGCTCCGCCAGCCGCCGTATTGGGACGGGGATCCCCAAGCGCTACCGCGGCGTGTCGTTCGATCGCCAGCCGGTGGTCGACATGGACCCCTATGTGCTCCAGTCGGTGCGTCAGTTCGTTCGGCGGATCGAGAAGAATCTCGACGAGGGACGCGGCCTCTGGTTCTTCGGCGACGTGGGCACGGGCAAGACCTCACTCGCGATGATCGTCTCGAAGGCGGCGCTCGAGGCAGGGCGCAGCGTCGCGATCTATTCGGTGCCGCGGCTGCTCGCCGACATCAAGGAGACCTACGAGGCGGACGCCGACCGCTCATACGGCGAGCTCTTCCGCCGCCTCTGCGACGTGGACCTTCTGCACCTCGACGATCTCGGCGCCGAGAAGCGCACCGAGTGGGTGCTCGAGCAGCTCTATTCGATCGTCAACGAGCGCTGGCAGAACGAGCGCTCGATCGTGGTCACCACCAACCTCGGCCTCGATGAGCTGCGCGACCAGATCGGCTACCGCACCGTGTCGCGGATCGAGGGCGTATGCGGGCCGGCGATTCCAATCATGGGCCGTGATCTGCGGCAGGTCGCGGCTCCCTAGACTCCGAAGAGAAATGCCAGGACTGGTGATAGTCGGCGCCCAGTGGGGCGACGAGGGGAAGGGCAAGGTCACGGACGTGCTCGCCGAGGCGGCTGACGTGGTGGTCCGCTTCCAGGGCGGCAACAACGCCGGCCACACGATCGTGCGCGGAGACGAGGTGTACAAGTTCCACCTCGTCCCCTCCGGGATTCTCTATCCCGGCAAGCTCTGCCTGATCGGCAACGGTGTGGTGGTCGACCCCAAGGTGATCACCTCGGAGCTCGAGGAGCTGCGACACCGCGGCATCGACACGAGCGGTCTGCGTATCTCCGCCAACGCGCACCTGATCATGCCGTACCACCTGCTCCTCGACCACGCGGGTGAGACGCGGCTCGGCAAGCTCCAGATCGGCACCACGCGGCGCGGCATCGGCCCCTGCTACGCCGACAAGGCGGCCCGGCTCGGCATCCGGATGCAGGACCTCCTCGACGAGAAGATCCTCAAGCAGAAGATCAACGCGGCCATGGAGCCCAAGCGGCTGTCGCTGCGGCCGTACGCCAAGGATCCGTCACTCGACCTGCACGCGATGACCGAGGAGTACCGAACGCTCGGCCACCGGCTCGAGCCGTACATCGCCGACACCCAGCGGATCGTGTGGGAGGCGCTCGACAACGACGGGCTGGTTCTCTTCGAGGGCGCGCAGGGCACGCTGCTCGACATCGATCACGGCACCTATCCGTTCGTCACGTCCTCCAACCCGATAGCTGGTTCGGCGTGCGTCGGCGCCGGCGTCGGCCCCAAGGACATCGACGAGGCGTGGGGCATCACGAAGGCTTACGTCACGCGCGTGGGTGCGGGGCCCTTCCCCACCGAGCTCGAGGATGAGATGGGCGACCGGCTGCGTGAGGCGGGCGGCGAGTTCGGGACGACCACCGGCCGCGCGCGGCGCTGCGGCTGGCTCGACCTCGTGGCGCTCAAGTACGCCGTCAGGCTCAACGGGCTCACGGGTCTCGTGATCACCAAGCTCGACGTGCTCACCGGGATCGACCCGCTTCCGGTGGCCACCGAGTACACCGGGCCCGAGGGCGCTCGCTTCCGCGAGTTCCCCTACCACCAGTCGATCCTCCACAAGGTCACCGGCGCCTACACGGAGCTGCCGGGCTGGCATGAGGACATCTCCGGCGCGCGCAACATCGAGGACCTGCCGCCGACGGCGCGCGACTACCTCGGCTTCATCGAGGAGTTCCTCGGCGTGCCGATCGTCCTGATAGGCGTCGGCCCCAGCCGCGACCAGATGATCTGGACCGAGGCCGCCCGCCGCGTGAGCACCGTCCCGGCCTAGCCGTCCGGCAGCACGATCTCCTCGCCGCGGCGGAGCAGCCGGAGCGCCACCGCGAGCGCTCCCATGAACGCCGTGAAGATCAGCCCGATCTGCACGCTGAGCAGCCCGCGCTCGGTCCAGTAGACGTCCTCGAGATCGAGGAGCAGCGCCGACTCGTCGAGCGTCATGCCCATCCCCGCTCCGAAGCCGAGTGCCAGCCGCGACTGGATGCGCTCGTCGCGTACGAGGAACGCGGCCGAGCCGGACCCGAACGCCAGCAGGATGCCCGGGATGAAGTGATGGATGTGGCGATCGCCGACCCGGACATTGCGGAACGGCCCGAGGCTGCGGCGGCCGCGCAGCCCGTGCGCGACGCCGCGTGATCCGACGAACGCGAGCAGGAACGAACCGAACAGATTGAAGAGCGCGCGCTCGTACGTGGACACCTCCTGATAGCCCACACGCGCGACCATCGCCGCCTCCACCGCGGCTTCGCCGGCGGCGAGGAAGACGTCATCGGTCTCCTGGGGCAGCGGCGCCTCGCCGCGGCGCCACACCCGGCCGTACTCCGCCACCGCGGCGGCGAGGGTGGTCACCGCCGCCACGCCGGCCAGGGCCATCGTGCGGCGATCCGCACGACGCCGGCGCGCGCGGCGGCCCGGCAGCCTCGGCATGGGCGCCGCGCTCAGCTCCACCGCTCGATCAGCTCGGCGTCCCCCACCTGGCGCACGGGCCGCGCCGGCACTCCCATCACGAGCGTGCGCGGCTCGACGTTCCGCGTGACGAGCGCGCCCGCGGCCACGAACGCCTCCTCGCCCACCTCGATGCCCGGCAAGAGAATCGAGCCGGCGCCCACGCGGCAGGCGCGGCGCAGCGTCGCACCCCGCAGCTGCGCGCCGCGCTCGTGGCGGCCCATGTCGTTGTCGTTGGTGGTGGTCACGCCCGGCGCCACGAACACGCCGTCCTCGACGACGCTGAAGGCGGTGAGGTAGCAGGCGGTCTGAATCTTGACCCTCGCGCCGATCGTCACGTCGTTGTCCACCGCGCTGCCGGAGCCCACCACGCTGCCCTCGCCGACGACTGCACGCTCGCGCACGTGCGCACGGTCGCCCACCACGGCCGACTCTCCGATGCGCGCGCCCGCCAGCACCACGGCGTTGGCGCCCACCGTGGCGCCGGCGCCGACTTCGAGGGGCGCAAGGTCGACCCGCGCCGCCGTGGACGCGGGTCCCAGGGCCAGCGGCTTGCCGAGCACCGCGCCGTCCTGGATGCGCGCGCCCTCGCCCACCACCGTCCCGTCGTGAATCACGACGTTTCCGCCGATCCAGGTGCTGTCGGGCAGGGTCACGCCGTCGCCGAGCAGCAACCCGGGTGCGCGGTCAGACTGCCGCAGCACGCGAGCTCCCCTCGAGGGAGCGCTGGAGCGCCTCGAGCACGCGCACCACGCGCAGGCCGCTTTCGCCGCCGGAGCGCGGCTCGCCCCCATCCGCGATCCGCTCGATGAAGTGCCGGCATTCGATCCGCAGCGGCTCCTCGTTCGATATGTGGGGCGACCAGATGTCGCCCGAGCGCGTGACGTACTCGCCGTACGACTCGTACTTCTGATCGAACCCCTTGTCGTAGACGGTGACCTTGCGCTCGATCTCCATGTCGTCGAACGTGGCCATCTTCTTCGAGCCCACCACGGTGAAGCGGCGCTCCTTGTGCGGGTCGAGCCACGACAGGTGCAGGTGCGCCGCGAGGCCCGACGGGAAGCGGAGGTAGCAGAACACCACGTCCTCGATGCCCGGCTGCATGTAGCTCTCGCCGCGCGCCTCGCACTCGCTCGGCTCCTCGCCGCCCGCGAGGTGGAGCAGCACGGAGACGTCGTGCGCGCCCAGGCTCCACAGCGCGTTCTCGTCCGGACGCAGCTTGCCGAGGTTCAGGCGATTCGAGTAGAGGTAGTGGATCTCTCCGAGCTCACCGCTGTCGGCGATCTCCTTGAGCTTCTCCACACCCGGGTGGTACTCGAGCAGGTGCCCGACCATGAGCACCTTGCCGGCCTCGCGCGCGGCCGCGACCACCTGTTCGCCTTCCGCCACCGAATACGCCAGCGGTTTCTCGACGAAGCAGTGCTTGCCGGCGCCGAGCGCCCGCACCGCGAGGGCCGCATGCGACGGCACGTGTGTGGCCACCACCACGGCGTCCAGCTCCGGATCGCCGATCAGCTCGTCGAGGTCCTGCGACGCGCGCGCGTCCGGGAACGACGCCGACCACCGCTTCAGCGACTCCTGCGACTGATCGCAGATCCAGCGAAGCTCGGCGCCCGGCAGGCGGTCGAAGTTGCGGGCGAGGTTGGGGCCCCAGTACCCCAGGCCAACCACGCCGATGCGCGTGCTCATCCGCGGGGAGTGTATGTGGCGAGCACGTCGCAAATGCGCTCGGCCGCGTGGCCGCCGCCGTAGAGCTCGGGACGCTCGCCGGCGGGCGCGGGGCGCGCAAGTGCCGCGAGGGCGGCGTTGCGGTCGAGGTCCACGAGCACATTCCAGCCCTGCTCGACGGTCTCGGCCCACTCGGTGGTGTCGCGCAGCGTGACGCACGGCGTGCCGAGCAGGTACGCCTCCTTCTGCACGCCGCCGGAGTCGGTGAGGATCGCGCGGGCGTGGCGAGCCAGGACGAGGAAGTCGAGGTAGCCCAGCGGCGCTACGACCTCGAGCCTCGGCGCCGCCGTCAGCCGCTCGATCAGGCCCGAGGCCTCGAGCCTCGCTCGCGTGCGCGGGTGCAGCGGGAAGATCGCCCGTTCAGGCAGCGCCTCGAGCAGCTCCACCAGGCGTCGCAGTCGCTCCGGGTCGTCCACATTGCCTGCGCGATGAGCGGTGACGAGCAGGTACTCGCCGGGCGCGACATCGTGCCGCGCGAGCGCGTCAGACCGCTCCTCCGCAACCGACGCAAACGCGAGCGAAACGTCGGCCATCACGTCCCCCACGAGCTCAACCCGGCCGTGCGCGCCCTCCCGCTCCAGGTTCGCCACCGCCAGCGGGGTGGAGCAGAACAAGAGGTCGCTCGCGTGGTCGGTCAGGACGCGGTTCATCTCCTCGGGCATCGACCAGTCGCCCGACCGCATTCCCGCCTCCACGTGCGCCACTGGCACCTGCAGCTGAGCGGCAGCCAGCGCGCCCGCGAGGGTCGAGTTGGTGTCGCCGTAGACGAGGGCGAGGTCGGGGGCCCAGTCGCGCAGAACCGGCTCCAGCGCGCTCAGCATCCGCGCGGTCTGTTCGGCGGCGCTGCCGGACCCCACGCCCAACTCGCGGTCGGGCGCGGGTACGTCCAGCTCCTCGAAGAAGACGCGCGACAGCTCGTCGTCGTAGTGCTGACCCGTGTGGACGAGGAGTTCCTCGTGCGCTTCGCGAAGTCGGCGCGAAACTGCTGCTGCCTTCACGAACTGCGGCCGATTACCAACGATAGTGGCGATTCTCACGTGTCGCGAAAGTCGTCAACCAGGCTTATGATGAAGAGCGGATGACGCGCAAGTTCATCGGGGGAGCGGCTTCCATGGCCGCCGATGTAGCTCGCCACGTGATCTGGTACCTCAGCTACCAGATGGACGGCACCACACGCGACGACTCGCGCGCTTAGCCCCCTGCGCGTCCGAGCTCCTCTTCCACGTGCGCACGGAGCGCCGCCGCGGCCTCGCGGGTGCGCTCGCCGGGCTCGCCGAAGTCGCGGTCCTCGATCGCTCCCACCGGCTGCACCTCGCGCACGCTCGATGCCACGAAGGCCTCGCCTGCCGCGAGGAGATCCTCCGTGGTGCACGCCCGCTCCTCGGCATCGGTGAGCCGCATCAGCCGCTCGCGCGTGATCGAAGCCAGGATGTGGTCGGAGAGCGGCGTCGTGCACAGCTGCCCGTCGGGCGCCACCCAGAAGATCGACGAGGTGGGAAGCTCGAGCACGCGGCCGTGCGGCGTGACGAGCAGGGCATCGTCGAAGCCTCGCTCCTTCGCGATCCGGCCGGCAAGCATGTTGGCGGCGTACGACAGCGACTTGATGCCATCGAGGATGCGGGTGGGCGAGTAGGTGACGAAGGCGAGCCGGGCACGCTCGGCGTACTCGGGAATCGGCTCGGTCATGACGAGCCGGCGCCCGCCGCGGGTGAGCACGATGCGGATGCCGCCGTCCCACGAGGAGCCGCCGCGGCGCTCGATCAGCTCCGCGACCTCCGCCTCGAGCTCGGCGCGCGGCACCGGACCGTCGAGGTGCAGGTTCTTGGCGGAGCGCTCCAGCCGGTCGAGGTGGTCGGCGAGGGCGAACGGCCGGCCCGCGTAGATGCGCAGCGCCTCGAAGATGCCGTCCCCGCGCAGGAAGCCCTCGTCGAGAACGGGGATCGAGGTCTCGGCCGCGGGCGCAACCTTGCCGTTGAGGCAGGCGAGCTCGGCGGTTGAGACGGGCGTGCCGGGATCGGTAGGCGCTTGGGTCATGCCTAACACCCTATAAGGGCCGAGCGGGGCGGCCCGGCGCCGGGAGCGTCAGGCGGCGAGCGACAGCTCGTGCGAGGTTTCGACCTCGCGAGCGATGCGCGCCACGGCCGCGTTCAGCATCCCAGCGCCGAGCAGGCCCTCGGTGGCGCCGGAGAGGATGCGGCCGAAGAGGCCGCCCCGGCTGCGCACAGTGACCCACGCCCGCAGCTCAACATGCGAGTCCAGCGGTTCGACGTCGTACTTCACGTCGATCTCGATCGGCCCTGTGGCGGTGAGCAGGAGGCGCTGCTCGTCCACCCGGATGACGTCGATGTCGAACGCGATCTCGCGGCCGGCAAGCCTGCCGGTAACGCGGGCGCTGCTGCCGGTGGTGAGCCGGCCGCCGTCGACGTGCTCGACCTCGAAGTCGATGGGGGACCAGCGCACGGCGGCTTCCGGATCCGTCAGAACATCGATGATCTGCTCGGGCCGGGCCTGAACAGTGGTGGTGGTCTGCCAGGTTGCCATTTGGGATCTCCGTGCGTGGGTGCCTTGAGTACCGCGAGTTGTGCTGGGACGTACGGGGTCGTCAGCCATTTAGATCAACTGACGAGGAGATATTCATCGGTGGCCGATTCAGGAGCCATACGGTGAGCCAGCGAGTGGGCGTGTGGCTACCCGCACTAACCTCAGCGGGCCGCGGAGATGAGCTATGCGTGCGCGGGCAGAGCTTCCATCGCCTCGCGCTCCGAGGCGAAGGCGCGGATCTGGGTGATCAGCCCGCCGGTCACGTGGAAGATCCAGACGCCTGGCGAGTCCGCGAGTCCGCGTCCCGGTCGCATGACGCGCAGTCGCCCGACCGCGAGGATCCGCCCCGGGGCCAGCTCGACCAGACGCTGCAGCGGCGCCTCGAGACGCTCGGCGCTCGCCCGCCAGCGCGCGAAGAAGTCCCGGACGCCGTCATGGCCCCGGTACACCTGATGATCGGCCGCGGTCTGCCATTCGAGCGCAGGGTCGACGCAGGCCAAGAGGCCCTCGAGGTCCTGCTCACCCCAACACGCAAACATCCGCGACACGACGGCCAGATCGTCGCGAGTCACATTGCTGACACTACCGCCGGAACGCCCCGAGAAACAACTATTCCGACGCAATACCCCAAACAGCGCCCGGAACCCTCAGCGAACGGCCCACTCAGACGAGCGAGGAGCGAGTTCCGCGAGGACGCAGGGGTGTCGATAGCGCTCTGCACATCGACACCCCGAGGACAATGCGGAACGACGCTCCGCAGCCGTCTGAAGTGGGCCGTGTAGGAATCGAACCTACAACCTTGGGATTAAGAGTCCCCTGCTCTGCCAATTGAGCTAACGGCCCGTGCAATCGGCGGCCGGGGACGGGCCGCCAGGGGTTGATTGTAGAAGGGCTAAGCGGCCCCGCCCTGCTTGACCGAGGACAGCGCCTCGTCGCGCGTGGCGTGGATCGGGAAGACTCGGTCGAGTCCCGTGATCTCGAAGATCTTGACGATGTTCTGGTCACTGCAGACGAGCGCCAGGGTGCCCCCAGCAGGCCGCAGCCGCTTGACTCCGCCGACCAGAACGCCGAGCGTGGTCGAGTCGATGAACGTGGCCTTGGACAGGTCGACGATCACCTGCTTCTTGCCGTCCTCGATCACCTGGACCATGCGCTCCTTGAACTCGGGCGCGGTGTAGAGGTCGATCTCCCCGCCGAGCTCGATCACATGGGTATCGGCGTCGATCTGTTCGTCGTTGATCTGGAAGTTCACCTGACTCCTCGTGGTCGTCTCTGTTCCCGTCCCTGCGGCGAAAGGCTACCCGCCCGTCGTCCCGGTACCGGTCTGGGTCGACGTGCCGGTGGCGCTGGCCTTCACTGCCTCGATCTGCTTCTTAACGCTACTACGCTGGCCCTTGGGAGCCAGGTCTAGTGCCTTTTGCGACGCCAGGTCGACCGTGCGCGTGTCGGGCGGCTTGGCGAGCGACGCGTATTGGATCACGCGCAGGTACGCGGCCGAGCTCGGCTGCGCGTCGGCCACGATCAGGGCCGCCTTCTGCGCCTTGTTGTAGTCGCCGAGTCCCTGGTAGGCCTGAGTCATCAGGCTCGCCAGAGTGAAGTTGGGCTTGTCCGGGTTGGTGGCCAGGTAGCGCTGCCAGGCGTCCGAGGCCTGCAGGAGGTTCTTCTTGCCGTCGGCGGTGAATGCGCCGGTGGTCTGGTCCGCGCTCAAAGTGGCCAGCTGGTAGTTGTCGCGGATGATCTCCTGAAGGGCCGCCTGGTTCCGAGGGTTGGCAGCGAGCTGCTTCTGGGCGTTGTCGATCCGCTGCTGGATCTGCTTGTCGCCGCTGCTCGATCCGCCGCCGCCCGTGAACGCGTTCAGCAGGCCGCCGTTGAGGCTGCCGCCGCCGATCCCGAACAGCACGAGACCGCCCCCCATGAGAACGGCGAGCGTAAGGTACGTTCCCTGCACAAAGCGGCGACGTTTGCCTTTGAGGTCAAAGATCATCGTGCTAGCCCTCAGCGGATGCGACCCGATCGGGCACCTCTTCGGAGGGCCTGCCGAAGGCGACAGCGAGAAGGATACTCAGCTCATAGAGCACGATCATGGGGACCATCTCTATGAGCATGCTCACGGGGTCGACGCCGGGCAGGAGCATCGCCAGTACCGCGATCACGAGAATCGCGTAGCGGCGGTTCTTGCGCAGCTGCCGCGGGGTGACGATCCCGAGCCGGTTGAGGCCGAGGATGCCCACCGGTATCTGGAATAAGAGCCCGCACGCGACGAGCGTCGTGGTGACGAAGCTGTAGTAGTCGCGCGCGCGTATCTGGACGTTGAACTGGTGGGTGTTGAAGTGGAGCAGGAACTTGAGCGCCGCCGGCATCACCACGTAGTAGCCGAACACCACGCCCGCGATGAAGAGGAACGGGACCATCATGAGGAGTGGCATGGCCACCCGGCGCTCGTTGGGCGTGAACGCCGGCAGAATGAACGCGTACAGCTGGTAGAGCACCACAGGCAGCGCTATCAGGATGGCCGCATACGCCGACAGGGTGAACGTGGTGGTGAACGGCTCGGCTACTCCCAGGGTGATCGGCTTGCGGCCGTGCAGCGGGTGGTTGACGATCCGCAGGATCAGGTGGTTCTGCCAGAAGCACAGCCCTAGCGCGACGCCGAACGCGACGAGCGACAGGATGATCCGCGTGCGCAGCTCATCGAGGTGATCGACGATCGACAGGCGATCATCGTGTCCAACCGGCCGGACTCGACGGGCCATCGCGACTGCCCGCTCGTTGGCTAGCCGCGCGACTCGCCGCTGCGCGCCGCCTCAGGCTCGGCGGGCTGCTCCGCCTCGGGCGGCGGCGCGGGGGCCGTGGCGGGTGCGGCCGGGGGCTGCTGCTGGGTGACGGCTGCCTGCTCGGGAGGAGCGGGGGCCTGGCCGGTGGTCTGCGGCTCGTTGGATGCGCGCAGCTCCTGAGGCTCGTCGTCCTTGCCCGTGACGGAGTCCTTGAACTCCCTCATGCCCTTGCCGAGCCCCCTGCCCAGCTCGGGTAGGCGCTTGGGCCCGAAGATCACGAGCACGATTACAAGCAGGATGATGATCTCGAGGGGGCCGATATTCGGCATGAACGTCCTCCCGTCAGCGGGCTGGATCTCCCATGGTAGCCGTCGGGCGAGGTCTAATCCGCCGCTTCTTCGCGCTCGAAGTTGAGGTAGAAGCGGCTCGCGGTGGGCTCGGTCTGCCCCTGGTACTTGTTTCCGCGCGAGCCGTACGGGCTCTCCACGGGCCCGTCCATGCGCATGAAGGAGATCTGCCCGATCGGCATCCCGTGGTAGATCGTGATCGGGAGGTTGGCCACGTTGGAGAGCTCCAGCGTGAGGTTGCCGGAGAAGCCGCTGTCCACGAAGCCGGCGGTGGAGTGGATCAGAAGGCCGAGTCGGCCAAGCGAGCTCTTGCCCTCGAGGCGCGCCACGAGGTCGTTCGGGAGCGTCACCCGCTCGAGCGTCTGGCCGAGCACGAACTCTCCTGGGTGCAGGATGAACGGGCGCTCCTCCGGGACCTCCACGGCCTCGGTCAGATCCTCCATCGGCTGGCGCACGTCGATGAACGGGTGACGCGAGTTGTGGAAGACGCGAAAGCGGCGATCGACGCGCAGGTCGATGCTGGACGGCTGGATCATCCCCGGGTCGAACGGGTCGATCACGATCCGCCCGCTTTCGATCTCCGAGCGGATGGTGCGGTCGCTGAGTACCACGGGGCGGCGATTGTAGTCCTCTAACGGCGCGGAACTTCTCGGCAGGGCTCAAGTTCCTGAATCAGGAACCGATACCCGGCGTACAAGGACCGGGATGATGAGCTTCCAGGACAACAGCGAGAACGTGAAGCGGATCGTGCTTCC
>Ga0070683_100004944_pt1 | contig 11056 bp, 13 predicted proteins | sample KBSC713LmetaG_FD_64662 | JGI IMG/M metagenome (GOLD analysis project Ga0070683, IMG submission 64662) | Corn rhizosphere microbial communities from Kellogg Biological Station, Michigan, USA - KBS C7.1-3L metaG | ecosystem: Host-associated > Plants > Roots > Rhizosphere ...
GAACGGCTGCAGCTCCGGCTGGTCGAACGCGTTCTTCGTGCCCTTGTCGCGCAGCTTGGCCATCTCGCCTTCGCCGGCCGCCATGACGCCGGACAGCTCCTCTTTCGCGCCCTCGGCGTTGCCGGACGACAGTCGGGCCATGCCGATCCCGACGTGGGCGTCCTGCAGGCTCGCGTCGATCGCGAGCGCGGCGCGGAACTCCTTCTCGGCGGCGCCGGGCCTCCGCTGCTCGAACAGCCGCCAGCCGTTCGTCAGCATCTCCTTGGCGTCGGGCTCCTCGGGCGGCGCGATCGTCGCGGCCTCGTCGGCGGCGAGGTGACACTTCTTGTATTTCTTCCCCGAACCGCACGGGCACGGATCGTTGCGGCCCGCGGCGCCGAGCCGGCCGCGCGCCTCGGTGGCGGCGGCGTCGCCCTTGCCGGCGGCCTTCTTCGCCGGCTTGGCGGCGTGGTCGTGATCGTGATCGTGATCGTGCGGATGGTCGTGATCGTGGTCGTGCGCGTGATCGTGGTCGTGATCGTGCGCGGCGGTGTCCGCCTTCTTCTTCGACTTCGGGGAGGGTCCTGCTGCCTTTGCCATGTTGGGATGATCCTTGCTGGGGACGGCACCTTACCGTAAAAAAGCCATCGAGATCATGGGCGCTTTGTCGGGCCGCACGATCGCGCTTCCGGAGACCCGAGAGCTCGACCGTCTGGCGCAACTGATGACCGAGGAAGGGGCGACGACGCTCCGCTGTCCGCTCGTCACGATCAAGGACGCGCCCGACCAGCGGCCGGTCGAGGCGTGGGTGCGCACGCTGGCGGGCGGCGGCCTGGACGACGTCATCTTCCTCACCGGCGAAGGGTTGCGGCGCCTGCTCGTCGCGGCCGAGCGCATTGGCCTGCGCGACCAGACCGTCGCCGCGCTCGCCGCTGCCCGCAAGATCACGCGGGGCCCGAAGCCAGCGCGCGCGTTGAAGGAGATCGGCCTGTCGTCGGACCTGCCCGCATCGGTGCCCACGTCGGCCGGCGTCATCGACGAGCTGCGCGCCCTGAACCTTCGGGGCCGGCGCGTCGGCGTGCAGCTGTATGGCGAGGAGCCGAATCGCCCGCTGGTCGAATTCCTGGGCGGCGCCGGCGCCCAGGTGTCGACCGTGGCGCCCTACGTGTACGCGTCGGCGAGCGACGACGCCGCCGTCGTCGAGCTGATCGCCGCGCTGGCCGAGGCGCGCGTGGACGCGATCGCCTTCACCAGCGCGTCCCAGGTCGATCGCCTGTGGCAGGTGGCGGCGGCCGCGGGCGCCGAGGCGCGGCTGCGCGACGGCCTGGCGCGGGTCCGCGTCGCCGCGATCGGCCCGATCGTCGACGAGGCGCTGGCTGCGCACGGCGTGCGCATCGACGTGATGCCCGAGAAGGCGTTCGTGATGCGCCGCCTGGTCGACGCGCTCGCCGCCGCGCTGGGCCCGCGCGCATGAACCGGGGGAAGGCCGCGCGCCTCGAGCTGGCGGCCGCGATCTTCACCCTGGGCGCGGCCGCCTGCACGAATCTGTCGACCAACATCGGCGGGAAGCCCGGCCCCGAGGCCGGGCTGCTGCGCGGCAAGATGCCCGCGCGCTCGGCGCACGTCAGGCACGTGGATCGCCTGACCGACGGAATCGCCGCCGTCCCCGACGATCCGGCCCGCACCGAGCTGAGCGCGCTGTTCGGGTCGCCGGCTGCGTTCGTGGTCTACGACCTGGGCGCCGAGACGACCATCGCGTGCGTGGCCATCGACGCCGACGGCGACGACCCGTACACGATCGCGCTCTCCAGCGACGGCACGACGTTCGCGCCGCTCTGGACCGCTCCCGCCGTCCCCGATTCCGGCCTCCAGCCGCGCGCGACGCACGATCTTCGGGGGCGCGGGCGCTACTTGCGCGTGTCGGCATCGGGCGGCGACGGCATCTACGCGGTCGCCGAGGTGGCCGCCGCCGCCGAATGTCCGCCGCGCTGGCCGCCGGTGTGGGCGGCCCAGCACGGGACGCCGATTGACCGGTCGCTGGCGACGAAGGCCTGGGTGTTTGCGGCCCTCGCCGCCGGCTACGTGCTCGCCTACCGAAAGAAGCTCCCCGACTTCTTCAAGCTGCTCGTCGCGGCGCCCGTCGGCGTGCTCATCGCGCTCGTGCTGCAGCTCGCCGACATCTGGCCGCCGCCCTCGTCGGTCCTGCTGCCGCTGCTCGCCGCCCCCGCCATCGTCGCCGCCGCCTTCGGCGTCAGGTACGCGCTCGCGCGTCGGACCGCCGGTACCAGATCAGCCAGAACGTGATTCCGGCGCTGAGCCCGAGCACTGCGCCGGCCGGGGGCCACAGTCGGTGTATCGAGCCCGCCAGAAAGCCGACCGTCGTCGCAATCCCCAGCACGTGCCACCAGCGCAAGGTCGCATGGCGTGTGATGAGCCGATACGCCGGCAACCCGATCCCGATCGTCCACGCGTACGCGAGGGGCGCACCCACGAGAACACTGGCGCCCAGCGAGTCGACGTTGCGGATCGAGCCGCTCGCCCAGTAGGCCAGGGGCGGCACGAGCGGTGCGACTGCGAAACCGATCACGGCTCGCGTGCTTTGGTCCATGCCGGTCAAACAGGATTCCTGACCCTCGGTTGCGGGCAGGAGCGCGACGATCAGCCAGAAAATGACGCCGGCGAAGAGACCGAGTCCTACGAATTCGAGGAAAGGATGGCGGGGACAGCGCGATCCAGACATACGCGACGATGATTGGCAGGGGGCCGACGTGCAGGTCTGTGTCGACGTCCCCCACCGCGGCGATCGCGCGCAGCAGGAGCGGCGCGACAGCCACGCCAGCACGAAGCCGGTGGCCGCGCGCAGGTTCGATCGGTCGATGCCGCCTGTACCGGAATGCGCGCGCCGGGTTGCGCCGCGCTCAGGTTGGCTGCGGCGCGCTGGGGGCGGGGCACGCTTCGCGTTCCATCGCCTGGATGAAGCTGGCGAGGCTGACGGGCGGTTCGATCCCGGCCAGTCGCGACGGGTCGGGGTCCGCGTCGCCGAGGTCGTGAACGCGATCGACGCGGAAAGATCGGTAGTCCTGGCGCAGCAGGCAGTAGCCGGCAAGCAGCCATTGCTTGCCCCAGAAGTAGAGACCGAGCGGGACGACCGTGCGCTCGGTCTGCTGTCCTTCACCGTCGGTGTAGCGGAGGAGCACCCAGCGCTCGTGGCTGAGCGCGCGGCGCAGGCGCGACAGCGGCTCGGGGGCGCGGCTGGTCATGCGGCCGGGCGGGCCGAACAGCGCCGTTCGCAGCATGGATTCCTGCAGTGGCTCGGGCAGCACGCCTTCGATCTTCTTCATCGCGCTGCGCACCGCGAGGCCCAGGTCGGGGTCCGCCCATGCTTCGACCATGCGCCCGCCCAGCACCAGCGCCGCCAGCTCGTCGACGGTGAAGGTCATCGCCGGCAGCTCGTAGCCCTTGCGAAGGCGATAGCCGACGCCGGCCTCGCCTTCGATCGGAACGCCGCTCTCGAGCAGGTCCTGGACGTCGCGATAGACCGTGCGCGTGGAGATTTCCAGCTCCTGCGCGATGTCGGCGGCGGTCGTCAACCGCCGCATGCGCAGGAGCTGGATGATTTGGAACAACCGGTCGGCGCGCCGCATCGCCTTCAGGATGTTGCCACGGATGGGCGCGCGACCGGCAGGTTCAGGGTTGCAGGGCGAGGCCGACCGGATGTCCTTCCGGATCGGCGAACACGGCGATGGTGACGTCGGGAAGCCGGGTCACCGGCATGAGCACCTTCGCGCCCAGCTTCGTCGCCTCCGCGAGCGCCTTGTCCACATCGGGAACGCCCACGTAGAACGTCGTCCAGCCCGGCCCGGCGGGTGCCGCCCCCACGCCACCCCCGATCCCCGTCGCCTCGGGGTCGGTCATCCCGTAGTTCATCTCCTTGGCGTCCTTGTACTTCCAGCCGAAGAGATCGCCGTAGAACTTCTTCAGCTTGTCGCCGTCTTTGCCGAGCACCTCGAACCACATCACTTTGTTGGCCATGGTGGCCTCCTTTCGCGAAGTGGTTTACGACCGCGCTGCTGACAGCATCGTGTCAGCAGGCGCGGCGCCGTTGCGGGTAGCTGACACCGTCATGTCAGCAGGGCCGCCGGACCGTCGCGATCAGGGCGCGGTTCCGGCGACCGTCACGCCGTTGAGCAGGATCAAGAGATGCTCGTTCGGGGCGAAGGCGCCGGCGGTGTCCGCGTATGAATAGTCGTTCGATGCGAGCTGCGTCGCCGGGTTGATCGCGAGCGTGAAGGTGATCGTGTCGTTCGCGTTCATCGGCGAGGTGATGTTGCACCCGTAATCGGCGTACGAGCTCTGGGGCGGCGTCGCGAAGCCGATGGTCGCCCCGCAACCGGGCGCCAGGAGGAGATTGATCGTCGTCGACGTGCCGGCGAGCTTCCACGACGCCGCCGTCACCTGCGGTGTCGCGTCGCGGTTCGTGGAGTCGTCGCGGAAGTAATAGCGGACCTTGATCGCGCTGATGAGCGGCATCGCCGGGCCGACGTTCGTGAGGCGGACGCCGAAGGTGGTCGCGGTCGACGAGCTGTTCTGATACTCGAGCCGCAGGCTCGAGCTGTTCGTCCCGCCGCTCCCACCGGTCCCACCGGCGCCCGTCGTGCCGCTCGCACCCGCGCTGCCTCCGGTCCCAGACGAACCGGCCGCGCCGCCGCCGGCCGCGCCGCCGCTGCCGCCGCGCGCGCCCGCCACGCCGCCGGTGCCGCTCGCGCCCGCCGTCGCGCCGCCGCTCCCGGCCGCGCCGGCCGTCCCGCCAGCGCCGCCTCCGCCGGCGCCGCCACCACGACCACCTTCACCGGCGCCGCCGCTCGTGCCGGCGGCCCCGCTGGTTCCGGCGGTGCCCGTCGATCCTCCGCCACTGCCACCGCTCCCCGCCACGCCGGCATTCCCGGCGCTGCCGCCGCTGCTCCCGCCGCCCGGACCGGCGGTGCCGCCGGAGCTGCAGGCGACGATCAGAGGGGCCAGGAGAAGGAGCGAACGCAGGCGAGGGCGCGTCACCGCGCCATTGTACGCGGCTTCGGCTCGACCGTGCGCGCGCTAGGCCTGCGCGGTCAGGAGCTGCTGCAGCTCGCCCTTCGCGTGCAGGTCGCGCACGATGTCGGCGCCGCCGATCAGCTTGCCGTCGACGTACAGCTGCGGAAAGGTCGGCCAGCTCGAGTAGACCTTCAGCCCCTCGCGCAGCTCCTGATCCGCGAGGATGTTGTAGGACTCGAACGGCACGCCCGTCTGCTTGAGGATGCCCACGACGGCCGCCGAGAACCCGCACTGGGGCATGGCAGGGTTTCCCTTCATGAACAGCATCACGCGCCCGCGCCCGATGGTGTCGGCGATCCGTTTGCGAAGTTCGTCAGTCACGGTCCAGCTCCTTTCAGCTCTCGGTCACATCTACTTACGTTGATATTCGTCCGGCGTCGCGGTGGTCAACGCCAGCGCGTGGATGGGCGCCGCTGGTCCGTTGATGACGTCGCTCAGCGCGGCATACACCAGGCGGTGGCGCTCGACCGGGCCCTTGCCGGCGAACGCCGCCGAGACCACGGTCGCGTCGAAGTGATCGCCGCCCCCGGTCGTGTCGCGCACGCTCACGTTCGCGTCGGGAATTGCGGTCCGGATGCGGGCGCTGATCTCGTCGGGGCTCATGGTCTGAACGCTTTCCGGGCGCGTATATAGCACGCCGGGGCGTTTTGCCCCGGCGCTATACTCGACCTTGTAGATGACGCTCGGGACGCGCGTGACGCTTGTGACGACGACGGTCATCGCGTCGGTGCTCGCGGTGTCCGGCTACGCCGCGTTGAAGGTTCGGCGCGCGAACCTCGAGGCCGATCTCGGCCGCGAGGCGTTCGAGATCGCGTCCGCCCTGCGGGCCGGTATCGAGCCGGTGAACGCGAAGGGCGCTGCGCTCAGCGACATGTTGCACGGCCGCATCCGCGCCGCCCGCGAGCCCAACGAGCTGTTCCAGCTGGAGGTGCTGAGCGGCGGTACCGACGACAAGACCGACGACGAGGCGTGGCTGCTGCTGATGCAGGCCGCCGAGATCCAGGCGGCGCCCGTCGGCCGGCTGTTCGATTCGGCGACCGGGTCGCGCTGGTACGCGATGGCGGTGCCGCTGTACGACGCCTCCGGCCTCGAGCTGCCCCGCGGTCACCCCGCGCGCAAGCCGGTGGCGGTCATCGGCATGCGCCGCGACAGCCACTACATCGACTCCGAGGTCGCGGCCACCGCGCGCCGCATCGTTCCGCTGTTCCTGCTGGTGGTCGTCGGCGTCGCGCTGGTGGTCTGGTTCGCGCTGCGCCAGACGGTGGTGCGGCCGCTGCGGCGCCTGGTCGAGGGCATCGACGGCGTCGCGAAGGGCGACCTGTCGCGCGTCATCCTCGCCGAACGCGACGACGAGATCGGCACCATCGCGGGGCGGTTCAACGCGATGACCGGGTCGCTGCGCGAGGCCCGCGAGGAGGGCGAGCGCGCCGCCAGCGCGCGCCTCTCGCTGGAAGAGCGCCTTCGTCACGCCGAGAAGCTGGCGACGATCGGCCAGATGGCCGCCGAGATCGCCCACGAGCTGGGCACGCCGCTGAACGTGATCGGGGGTCGGGCCCGCGCGATCACCAAGAAGGCCGGCGACCCGGGCGAGGTCGCGAAGAACGCCGGCCTCATCACGGGCGAGGTCGCGCGCATCACCAAGATCATTCACCAGGTGCTGAACTTCTCGCGCCCGCGCGGCCCGACGCTGACGCGCGTGCAGCTGCAGTCGGTGGTCGCGGAGGCGCTGGCGTTCGTCGGCGAGAGCGCGCGCCGGTTCGGCATCACGGTCGACCTGGGTCAAGCGCCGCCGCCTCCCGAGGTGCCGGGCGATCCCGACCAGATCCAGCAGGTCTGCCTCAACCTGATCACCAACGCGATCCACGCGATGCCGAACGGCGGCACCTTGCGCATCACGACGGATACCGTGGTGCGGCGCAAGGGCGGGCTGGACCTGTCACCGCCCGCCGAGTACGCCGTGCTGACGATCGCCGACACCGGCCGGGGGATCCCGGCGTCCGATCGCGACAAGATCTTCGAGCCCTTCTTCACGACCAAGGACGCGGGGCAGGGGACCGGCCTGGGATTGGCCGTCAGTCACGGCATCGTCAAGGACCACGACGGCTGGATCGAGGTCGACAGCCCCGATGTCGGTGGCGCGGTGTTCCGCGTGTTCCTGCCGTGCGCCGCGGCGACCGCCGGGCAGCCAGCTGAGCCGGCGTCCCACGCGACAATTCCGCCGCCGGCGGGATCGGAGGGTGACGCGGGGGTTGAACAAGCGAAGTCGATGGGCAAGGATTGAGGAACTCGTCGTAGACACGCATGGCTGACGCGGCTCCAACGATCTCCGAGCTCCCACCCGAGCCGACCGCCAGCGGGCACGCGGCGATGATCCTGGTCGTCGAGGACGACGGCGCGATGCGCATGATGCTGCGCGAGGCGCTGGAGGAGGACGGTTACACCGTCGAGGCGGTCGGGGGCGGACGCGCCGGGATCGAACGGGTCAAACAAGGCGGCGTCGACCTGGTCATCTCCGACGTGAAGATGCCCGACCTCGACGGCCTGGACATGCTGCGCGAGATCAAGGCGGTCACGCCGTCGCCGCACGTCATCACGATCACCGCGTTCGGCTCGATCGACACCGCCATCCGCGCCGTGAAGCTGGGCGCGTTCGACTACATCACCAAGCCGTTCGACGTCGATCAGCTGATCCTGTCGGTGCAGAAGGCGCTGGACGAGCGCGCCCTGCGATCCGAGCTGGCCCGGCTGCGCGACGAGGTGCAGCGCAGCTACCGCTGGGGAAACATCATCGGGAAGTCGGCGGTGATGCAGGAGATGTTCGCGCTGATCCGGCGGCTGTCGCGATCGGCCGCGTCGGTGCTGGTCACGGGCGCGTCGGGGACGGGCAAGGAGCTGGTCGCGAAGTCGCTGCACTTCAACAGCCCGCGGCGCGACCGGCCGTTCGTCGCCATCAACTGCGCGGCCATCCCGGACACGCTGCTCGAGAGCGAGCTGTTCGGCTACAAGCGGGGCGCGTTCACCGACGCGCGCACCGATCGGGCCGGCCTGTTCGTCGAGGCGGACGGCGGGACGTTGTTCCTCGACGAGATCGCCGAGCTGTCGCCCGCGCTGCAGGCGAAGCTGCTGCGCGTGCTGCAGGAGGGCGAGGTTCGACCGCTCGGCGCGGCGCGCAGCCAGAAGGTCGACGTGCGCGTCGTCGCGGCGACGAACAAGGATCCCGAGGAGAACATCGCGAACGGCACGCTCCGTCAGGACCTGTTCTACCGGCTGAACGTGATTCACATTCACCTGCCCGCGCTGCGCGATCGCGCGGACGACATCCTGCCGCTGGCGGAGCACTTCCTCGCGCAGAGCGCGGGCCGCGCCGGCAAGGACGTGCGCGCGTTTCACGAGGCGGCGAAGAAGGCGCTGCTGGGTCACAGCTGGCCCGGGAACGTGCGCGAGCTGGAGAACGTCGTCGAGCGCGCGGTCGCGCTGGTCGAGGGCCCGCTGATCCGCGTAGACGACTTGCCACCGCTCGCGTCGGCAGGGCGCGACCGTCGCGCGGCCGAGGCCCAGGTGGCTGACGGAGGCGACGTGGATCCGTTTGCGGCCGCGCTCGCGCGGGGGCTGACGCTGGCTGAACTGGAGCGTGACTACATTATGAAGGTGCTGGCCGCGGAGGGGGGCAACAAGACGCGGGCAGCCCAGCGACTGGGCCTCGACCGCAAGACGCTGTATCGCAAGCTCGAGGAGTATGCGGCGGCAGGCGTGGGTGGCGGGACGGCCTCGGGCGGAAATGAGGGCGAACGATGATCCGATCCGATGTCAGGTTCTCCGCTCATGTCGAACCGGGCGCCGACCTCGTGCGCTCGCCCGTCACGGACCAGCCGTGCGTGTACTGGCGACTGCGGATTGTCGAGCGGCTGACCGCCGGCAGCCAGCTGGTCCACGAGATGGCGTCGTCGCAGGCGTTCCGCCTCGTGTGGGGCGCCTACGACGCGGAGCGACCGCCGGTCCGCATCCTGGTCGAGCCCGACACCGCGCACATCGACGCGCCGCCCGCGCTGCACCGGCCCGGCTCGCCGGGCGCGCTGGCCGTCGCGCGCGCGTTCGGATTTCCCGGCGTGCTGTCGGTCGAGGAGATCGCGATTCACCCCGGGGACGAGATCGACGCGTCCGGAACGCTGTACGATCCGCGCCATGACGGCGGGCCGTTCCGCACCGTCGAGCGCGAGCCGGAGCTGGTCGACGCGACGCTGACGGTGGCGGGCGAGACGCTGGGGCAGGTGCTGCTGCCGTGGGCGGTCGGAACGGCGGCGGCGTTCCTCGGCGGCATCGGTCTCGCGACCTGGGCGGCCTGGCACGTCCACGCCTGCCACGCAGCCGCGCACGCGACGGGCATCGGCCACGGCCCGACCTACCTCGAACGCGCCCAGCTCCCCCACCCACGCCTCCCCTGAGTTCAGTCGCGAGGCAGAGAAGTCCCTCGCCCCGATCCGCGCTCCGGTCCCCTCGCCCCGATCCGCGCTCCGGTCCCCTCGCCCCGCGAAGCGGGGAGAGGGTTAGGGTGAGGGGTCCGCCCGTTACTTCGACGGATCTGGATCGCCTTACCGCGATCGCTAGACCGGGTTGCAGATGATCGCGGCGGTGTCCGGGTCACTCGTGCTCGCCGGGGGCGCGGCGAGGCAGCAGCACGCCTGCGTGCTGCAGCAGCTCTTGTAGTGGCAGACGCCGGACTGGCAGGTTCCCGACGACCCACACGAGCAGCAGGTGCAGTCGTCGGGATAGCCGCAGGTGGTGCCGTTCGCGACGTTCGAGGTGATGCAGCCGCCGGCGCCGTCGCAGCGTGAGCTGCTCTGGCACTGGCCGGGGAAGCAGCTGTAGGCGTTGCCGACGCACGACCCGTTCTTGCAGACGTCGCCGTAGGTGCAGGCGTTGCCGTCGGAGCAGCCGGTCTGGTCGGGCTTGCTGCCGCTGTCGATGCAGGTCTGGACGCCCGTGCTGCACGAGGTGATGCCGACCTTGCAGATGCTGGGGTTCGTCGTGCACGACGCGCCGGCGGTGCACGCGATGCAGCTGCCCGCGCTGTTGCACACCATGTTCGGCCCGCAGGCCGTGCCCGCCGCCTTCTGCGTGTTGTCGTTGCAGACCATCGTCCCCGTGCCGCAGGTGGTGACGCCGGTGAAGCAGGGGTTGGGGTTGGTCGTGCAGCTGCCGCCCGCCGTGCAGGAGCCGCAATTGCCGTTGCCGTCGCACACGAGGTTGGTGCCGCAGCTGGTGCCGCCCATCTTGTTGCTGCCGTCGGCGCAGGTCATCGACCCCATCCCGCAGGAGTAGATGCCGTTCTTGCAGACGCTCGGGTTGCCGGTGCACGCGCCGCCCGCGGTGCAGGCGACGCAGGCGCCCGCGCCGTCACAGACCATGTTGGTGCCGCAGCTGGTGCCGGCCGATTTGTTGCCGCCGTCGACGCAGGTCTGCGCGCCCGACGAGCACGAGGTCGTGCCGTTCTTGCAGACGCTCGCGTTGGTGGTGCAGGCGGCGCCCGCGGTGCACGACACGCAGCTGCCCGAGCCGTTGCACACCTGGTTCATGCCGCAGGCGGCGCCCGCCGCCGTGTTGCCGCCGTCGACGCAGGTCATGGCGCCGCTCGAGCACGAGGTCGTGCCGGTCTTGCAGGCGGTCGGGTTACCCGTGCACGCCTGGCCGGCGGTGCAGGCGACGCACATGCCGCCGTTGCAGACCATGTTGGTGCCGCAGCTGACGCCCGGCGCCTTGCTGCTGCCGTCGACGCAGGTCATCGCGCCGGTCGTGCACGCCGTCGTGCCGTTCCGGCAGGTCGACGGGTTGCCGGTGCAGGCCTGGCCGGCCGTGCACGACACGCACGTGCCGGAGCCGTTGCAGACCATGTTGGTGCCGCAGCTGGTCCCGGCCGACTTCGCCGTCCCGTTCGTGCAGGTCGACGTGCCGGTCGAGCACGACGCGACGCCGTTGTAGCAAACGCCCGGAT
>Ga0070683_100004945_pt1 | contig 11056 bp, 7 predicted proteins | sample KBSC713LmetaG_FD_64662 | JGI IMG/M metagenome (GOLD analysis project Ga0070683, IMG submission 64662) | Corn rhizosphere microbial communities from Kellogg Biological Station, Michigan, USA - KBS C7.1-3L metaG | ecosystem: Host-associated > Plants > Roots > Rhizosphere ...
CGCGTCGCCGCGCAAAAGGCGTACGACACGCCACTGCGCTTGCTCGAAGCGGTGCACCTGCCGGCGGCCGTGCGCAACGCCGTCTTCCACATGTACGAGCGCTTCGACGGGAAAGGCTTCCCCGACAAGCTCAATGGCAAGGAGATCCCGCTCGGGGCGCGCCTGCTCGCGGTCGCCGACACGTACGCGGATCTCACGCAAAACCCGAGAAACCCGTTCCGCAAGGTCTTGCAGCCCGCCGAGGCGATGAACGTCCTCATGCAGCACAAGGGGACGATCTTCGACCCCGGGACGCTCGATCTCTTCAAGTCCCTCGTCCTCGGCGAGGACATGAAGGCGAAGCTCCTCGCGAACCGCTACCGCGCGCTCATCATCGATCCCGATCCCGAGGAGTCGACCGTCCTCGAGCTCCGCATGGTGGAGCAGGGCTTCGACGTGAAGACGGCACGCTCGATCGATGCCGCACGCAAGCTGCTCACGACCGAGGGCGTCGAGCTCGATCTCGTCGTCAGCGAGCTCGAGCTGCCCGACGGCAACGGCCTCGCATTCCTCTCCGAAGCGCGCAAGGAGAAGTGGGGCCGCGACATGCCGTGGGTCGTGCACACCCAAAAGCAGGGACGCGCGGAGGCGCAGAAGGCGTTCGACCTCGGCGCGATGGACTTCGTCGCGAAGCCGGTGCAGGCCGACGTCCTCGTCGCGAAGCTGAAGGCGATGCTCGATCAGTGGTCGACGAAGCAGGGCGCGAAGGGCGTGTCCGGCTCGCTCCGCGAGATGGGGCTCCCGGACATCGTCCAGGTGCTCTTCCACGGCCGCAAGACCGGCAAGCTCAACATCAGCGGCGCCGGCAGGCGCGGCGAGATCCACTTCCTCGACGGCAACATCGCGAACGCGCTCATCGGCGAGCTGTCCGGCTCGGACGCGTTCTACGCGATGCTCAAATTCGAGGACGGCGACTTCGCGCTCGATCCGTCGTTCAAGCCGCCGAAGCGCCTCATCGAGGAGTCGAGCGAAGCGCTGCTTCTCGAAGGCATGCGGCGAATGGACGAAGGTCTGTAACGGGGCGCAGCATGGCGCGCGTGGGGGACACGATCGCCGGCAAATACCTGCTCACGCGCGAGCTCGGTCAAGGTGGCATGGGCGTCGTCTTCGAGGCGACGAACAACGTGACCGAGGCGAAGGTCGCCCTCAAGATGCTCGGCGCGGAGGCGGCGAAGAACGAGTTCGTCACCGGCCGCTTCATGCGCGAAGCGAAGGCGGCGGCGCGTCTTCGGAGCCGCTACGTCGCGCGCGTGTTCGACGCCGATCGCACCGCGACCGGCGAGCCGTTCATCGTGATGGAGCTCCTGCACGGCCACGATCTCGCCGAGGAGCTCGAACGCGGGCCGATGAGCGTGCAGCGCGCATGCACGTTGATCATGTTCGCGTGTGCGGGCATGCACGAAGCTCACCTCGCGGGGATCGTCCACCGCGACCTCAAGCCGGCGAACCTGTTTCTCGCGATGGAGGGCACCGAGATCGTGAAGGTGCTCGACTTCGGCGTCTCGAAGCTCCCCTTCGCGAGCGACGGCGATCCGACAGGCTCGATGGCGATCTTGGGGACGCTCCGTTACATGTCGCCCGAGCATTTCTCCGACGCTCGTTCGGTCGATGCGCGGGCGGACATCTGGGCGCTCGGCGTGATCCTCTTCACGTGTCTCGAGGGCAGAAACCCGTTCCCCGGCGACGGTCCGCCGATGATCGGCGCGGTGCTCTCGCCCCAGCCGACGCCACGCATCACGCGTCCCGACGTTCCAGCCGCGCTCGTCGATCTCGTCGCCCGATGCCTCGAGAAGGACGTCCGCCGCCGCCTCGCGAACGTCGCCGAGCTCGCGGAGGGGCTCGCGGCATTCGCATCACCGGTCTCCGCCGCCGATCCGCTCAGCGAGATGCGCGCGCGGTCGTCGTCGCGTCAGGTCGCGGGGATCGATGCATTCGGAGCGACGATCGCGAGCGGAGAGCATCCGGCGATGTCCGGCGCGTCACGAACGGTGACTTCGACGAACGAGGTGACGGCGCCGCCGACCTCGCGCACCGATGCGCTCGGCCCGAAGCCGATCCCGGCGCCGCCGCCGGCGCGAGGGAACCTCACGACGATCCTCCTCGCGCTCGCGACCGTCGGCTTCCTCGCCCTCGTCGCGGTGAAGATCCTGCGGAAGCCGCCAGCCGTCGCCGAGCCGGCGCCGCCTGCGCCGCCGCCGCCGACCGTCATCGTGTCCGCCGCGCCCCCTCCTCCTCCCGCGGTGACCGTCGTGGTGACCGCCTCCGCTTCGGCGCCGTCCGTCGTCGAGAAGCCCGGTCCGAAGCCGAAGGCTCCGCCCACCCCGAAGGCCCACGATGCAGGCGCTGCGGCGATTCCTACTCTTCTTTAGCGTCTTCCTGTTCGCGACGAGCGCGTTCGGACAGAGCGCGGCGGAGCTGAAGAAGGAGGGCGACGCTGCGTTCCTCGCGCGCCGTTACAGCGATGCGATCACGGCGTACGACAAGGCCTACGCGACGGGTCACGATGCTGCCGTCCTCTACAACAAAGCGCGATCCCACGAGGCGCTCGAGCAGTACCCCGAGGCGCTCGCGGCGCTCGAGAAGTTCTCCGAAGAGGCTTCTCCGGCCGTGCGCGCGAAGGTGTCGGGCCTATCGACGCTGATCAACGAAATCCGGAGCCGCGTCGCGACGCTCGTCGTGAAGGCGAACGTCGAAGGGGCACGCGTCACCCTCCGTGGCGTCGAGATCGGCAAGACCTCGAAGGACTCACTCCGCGTGCAGATCGTCAAAGGGCGCGGCGCGCTCGTCGTGGAGAAGGAGGGCTACGCGCCCTTCAAGCAGGACGTCGACCTGCCCGGCGAGTCCTCCACGATCATCAACGCGATCCTCGAGACGAAGGCGGCTACGGCGTCGGTGAAGATCACCACGAACCCGCCGCGTTCCTCGGTGACGATCGACGGACGCGCGGTGGGTGCGTCGCCCGTCGAGCTCGATCTGACGCCGAAATCGCACACCATCGAGATCGAACGCGAGGGTTACGACAAGCTACAAGCGACGGTCTCGGTCGAAGCGGACAAGCCCCGCACGTTCGACTTCGAGCTGCACGAGTCGCCGTCGATCCTCTCGCGGTGGTGGTTCTGGACGGGCATCGGTGTCGTCGTCGCGGGGGGCGTCGTCCTCACGTTCGTCGCGCTCAAAGAGAAGGACGCGCCGGCGGGCACGATTGCACCGGGGACCGTCGGCGCACCGCTGGTCGTCTGGCGATGAAGCGGCTCCTCGCGATCGCCACCGTGGTGGCGATGGGCGCGCTTCCCTTGGTGGACGCGTGTCGCGACCCGACGTACGTCAGCGTGCTTCTCACGACGGACGTGCCGTGTGACCGCCTGCAGGGCGTGACCATCACCGTCGGCACGCTCGGCGCGCTCGAGGACAAGATCCCGGCGACGCGGACGTCGGCATGCAAAGGCGGTGAGATCGGCACGATCTCACTCGTCCCGACCGGCGGCAACGAGGACGAGCTCGGCATCCGTGCGGTGATGGGCGTTGGTCGCGATGTCGAGTCGTGCACCGCGCCGAACTATGGCGACGGTTGCGTCGTCGCACGCCGCGGTCTTCGGTATCTGTCGCATCAAACGCTGACGTTGCCTGTCGTCCTCCGTCAAATCTGCAACGGCATTCCATGCGGACCCTACGAGACATGCATCAAGGGGATCTGCAAGTCGGCGAAGGTCGAAGACCCACAGCAGTGCACGACGCCCGACGGATGCAACGAAGACACGTTCGTTCAAGTGATCGGCGACGCAGCACCGCCGCCGACGGGGCGCACCGCGATGGAGCGCTGGTGTGGCACGAAGACGATCGTCGATCTCGCCGCGCCTTGGCCGATGCGCGGCGGATGTCCCACGCAAGCAGGACGTGCGGGTGTCGTCGGCCCGAGCAAGGCGGGTAGCCTCGACGAGATCGATCCGAAGCTGTGGAGCTCGTTCGTGGTCGCCGCGAACGACCTCGGCTACGGCACGCGAAACGATGACACGCCACCGTCCACGTCGGTCGCGGCGTTCGATTTGAAGACGAAGACCGCGCGCGTGTCGCCTTCGGGCCTCCTCACGAACGACATCGCCAGCTGCATCCTGGTCACCAACGAAGGCGCGCTATGCGTCCCATACGGCAGGCGGATGACCGTCGGCGCGAGCGGAGCGGCCACCTCGACCGCCTTCGACGCCTTCGACGGTGCGACGGTCACCATGAAGTCGTGGACGGTGGCGAACGAGCACACGGTCTACGCGTTGCTGTCGCCGACGTTTGCGGAGCTCGATGTCGTCGCGCTGTACTCCAGCGGGATGACTCGCTGGCAAAAGGTCCTCGGGACAACCCCGGTCCCGACTCCCGCGCCCGTCCTGTCGAGCGACGAGACGACACTCTTCGTTGCGTCGTCGACGACGCTCTACGCGCTCGATCCGGCGACCGGCACCGAGCGTTGGCAGCGACCGGTCGATGTACGAGCCATGGCCTTTCACGTGCCGACGTCGACGCTCGTCACCGTCGACGTCGGGAGCTCGCCAGTGAGCGTCCGTCGGTTCGCGCTCGATGGTTCCGATGCCGGGAGCAGTCCGCTGCCGGAGACGGCGGACCACCTCGTCTGGTCACTCGCGCTCGGCCAAGGTGAGGTCGCCTACGTAGTCTCGGCGGAGCACGCCGAGGCGGTGGGCTTCGACGGCACGCAACGGTGGAAGATCGACGGCGCGTTCGTCGCGCCGCTCGTCGTCGATGCCGCCGACAAGCTCTTCTTCCCCGACGAGAGCGACGTCGTCCACGTGGTCGACGGGCTCACCGGCGCGCCCCTCTATACGCAGCCGCCGGGGCAACAAGCGGCGATCTACGACATCGCCTTGGCCGGAGACGGATCGTTGATCCTCGCGCAGGCCAAGCTGTGGCGCACTCGATGAAGCGCGCGCTCGCACTGCTGGTCGCCGGCGCCCTCGGCGCGATCCCCGCGCTCGACGCGTGTCGCGACCCCACGTACGTCAGCGTGCACCTCACCACCGACGTGCCGTGCGAGCGCGTTCAAGGCGTCACCGTCACGGTGGGCACGCTCGGCGCGCTCGAAGACAAGATCCCGGCGACGCGCGCGACGACATGCAAGGACGGTGAGATCGGCACCATTTCACTGGTCCCGACCGGAGGTAACGAGGACGAGCTCGGCGTTCGCGTCGTGATGGGCATCGGTCGCGATGTCGAGTCGTGCACCGCGCCGGCTTACGGTGACGGTTGCGTCGTCGCCCGCCGCGGACTCCATTATCTGTCGCATCAAGCCCTCACGTTGCCCATCGCGCTGCGCCAGATCTGCAACGGCATTCCGTGCGGTGCCTACGAGACTTGCGTGAAGGGCGTGTGCAAGTCGGCCAAGATCGAAGACCCCGCGAAATGCACGACGCCGGACGGTTGCGAGGAAGACACGCTCGTCGACGTGTTCCCCGATGGAGGCGTGCCGACAAGCGACGGCGGCCCGACGTCGATCAACGATTGGTGCGGAAGCACCTCCGTCGTCGACGTCACCTCCCCGAATCCGATGAAGGGGGGCTGCCCGACGATGGCAGGCCGTTACGCAGGGCTAGGACCCGCGAGCGCGACGCCGGAGGATCTCGACGATGCGGTCTGGGGCTCGTTGGCGACGACCCTCGTGTCGAACGAGCTCTTCGGCACGAGGAGCGTCGACGGAGGTGCCCCCGCGTTCGCCGCGCTCGCGATGGAGACGAAGACGCTGCAGAGCCAGCCGAGCGGAAACGTCGGCCAAGACGGCTCGTGCGCGATCCTGCAAACGCGCACGCTCTGCGTCGTCACCGGGAAGCTCCTGACGGTGGCCAGCGACGGCGCCGTCACCGCGACGCCGTACGATGTCGACGGCGGTCCGACCGGAACACTGAAATCGTGGAACGTCGGCAAGGACGAAACCGTGTACGCCGAGCTCCTCTCGGCGACCAACGGCTTCCAGGTGTTCGCGATCTCGAAGACGGGCGCAGTCCTCTGGAAAGTCGACCTCGGTCAACCGACGGCCATCGTCCCCCCGGTCGTGTCCGCCGATGAGGCGACGGTCTACCTCGCGACGGAAAGCCAGATCGTCGCCGTCGATGCCGTGAGCGGGGTCGTCCAATGGACGCAGAACGCTTCCGCGAAAGCGCTTGCTGTCCACCTGCCGGCGAAGGTGCTCGTCGCCGTGGTGGAGGGCGGCGCTCTCTCATACACGCTCCAACGATTTACCTTCGACGGAACGGTTTCGGGCAGCGTGCCCCTCCAGCAGACCCTGTCGGCGACGACGGCGTGGTCGATGGCCATGGGACCCGACAATACGGTCATCCTCCTGCGCAACGGCCGCCTCGAAGCCGTCGACTTCTACGGCAGCGTGAGATGGGGCAAGGGCGACGCCAACTTCGGATCTGGTGATCCTCTGATCGTCGACGTCGCGGACTACCTCTATACCCTCATCGATGGCCAGGTCGCGTCGCTCGACGCGCATACCGGCAGCATTCGCTGGCAGCACAACCCCGTGGACTCACCGGTGATCTCGGGACTCGCCTTCGGTACCGGTGGGAAGCTGCTCTACGCGGGTATCAAGCTCCGGCGCCTTCATTGACGAACTTCGTCAGGGACACCCGGGGTTCGTGGTGATCTCTTCGTCGGGCTTCACGCGATTCCATTCGCCGAGGATTTGGTTCGTGAGCGCGAGGCTGTCGCCGGAGGCCTGATCGACGGTGTACGGGCTCGTCTTCATGGTGAGCGGCATGTGACGTACGCCGTTGATGGTCACCTTGCCATCGGTGCCCTTCGTCAAACCGAGAAAGAGGATGAGCGAGGAGCGCTTGGCGGTTCCGTCTTGACCACTGACGAAGTTGCCGAGCGAGAAGATGACGAAGCCCTCGCGGCCGTCGCGCGTCACGTGTTTCTCCATCGGCTGAACGACGTGCGGATGACCGCCGAGGACGGCGAGCGCGCCCGCGTCGAGCATCTCGTAGGCGAGCTGCTTCTCCTGGTTCTGCGGCGTGTGCTGGTACTCGATGCCCCAATGCGGGGTGATGATGACGGCGTCGACGTCGCTGCGCGCTTTCAGCGCACGGATGTTCGCGAGGACCTGATCCTTGTCGTCGTAGCAGGAGAGGATCTGATTGGCGGGATCGGGAAGGCCGTTCGTGGAGAACGTGCATGCCAGCCACGCGATGCGCACGCCCTTCGCCTCCGTGAGCGCGAACCACGGAGCGTCGGGCTCGTTCGACTTGCGTGAGCCGCTGTAGAGGAGGCCCGCCGCGCGGAGGTTGTCGATCGTGCGATCTTCACCGCGACCATGGCGATCCATCGCGTGGTTGTTCGCCGTCGAGACGACGTCGAACCCGCTGTTCTTCAGCGCGCCGATGAGCGACGGGTGATAGTTGAACTGCGGGTAGCTCGAGTAGACGTGGTTGTCGAAGACCTTGCCCGGATCGGGCGCGGTGCCGGTGGTCGTGATGCCGTCGGCGCAGGGCCCTTCGAGGTTGCCGTACGTGAGGTCCGCGTGTTCGAGGATCGGCTCGACGTTCTTCCAGAGGCTGTGATGCCCTTCGGAGGATGCGTACGCCTGCTTCTGCAGCGGGCTGTGAAGGAGCACGTCGCCGACGGCCGCAATGGTGATGCGGGTTCCGGCGCGGCACGCGTCATGGAACTCGACGGGCCCGGTGGCGTGTGGCGCGGTCAGCGGGTCTTCGGTCTGCCCGCCCTCTTCTTCTCCTTCGCCGTCGTCACTGTTCTCGGCGCCGCACGCGAAGACCAAGGAAACGACGCAGGCCGCGGCGGCGCAGCGAAGGAGGCGACCAAAGCGCATGATGCGCGAGGAACTGCACACTCTGTACCGCCATGTGCCGAAAAGTCCTACGTGGACAGAATCCAATGATCTCCGAAGAGTTCGCCGGGCGCCGAGCCTACGAGATGGATCGGAAGCGGCTCAGGGTGGCGAGGAGCTCGTTCGCGTCCACGGGCTTCGCGACGTGGCCGTTGAATCCGGCGAGGAGCGCGCGCGTGCGATCCTCGAGGCGCGCATAGGCCGTCAGCGCGAGCGCCGGGACGCGCCCGCCCTCGTCCTCCGTGAGCGCACGCACGCGACGAATGAAGGCGAAGCCATCCTCGCCGGGCATCGCGATGTCCGAGAGAACGATGTCCGGCCGCTTGTCGCGCAGTACGGCGAAGCCTTCGGCCGCGCTGGCCGCCGTCATGACCTCGACATGGCACGATTCGAGGAGCACCTTCAGCATCTCTCGCGCGTCCGGCTCGTCGTCGATGACGAGAACGCGGAGACCTTCGACGCTACGGTGACGCTCGAGCCGACCGCTGTTCCGGGGGATGGTCACGGTCGCGGCTTGCGCACGAAGATCGGCTTGGAGGGGAAAGATGACGATGAAGCTAGAGCCTTTCCCCGGCCCGTCGCTCTTGGCCTCGATCGTCCCGCCGTGGAGCTCGACGAGGTTGCGGACGATCGCGAGGCCGAGGCCGAGACCGCCGGTGTGACGCGTCGGCGAACCGTCCGCTTGCTTGAAGCGCTCGAACACGTGCGGGAGGAACTCGGGCGCGATGCCTTGCCCGCTGTCGTCGAGCTGCACTCTGAGAGCGTCGCGCGATCGATCGACGCGTAGTGTGACCTTGCCACCCTTCGGCGTGAACTTGATGGCGTTCGTCAGGAGGTTCCAAATGATCTGCTGAACGCGGTCGTCGTCGCCCGTGATCGTGCCGGCGTCCGCGGCGATGCTCGACTCGAGCACGACGCCCTTCGCCTCCGCAGCGAGACGTACGGACTCGAGCGCCATCTCTGCGACGGACGCGACGTCGACCTTTCCAACGACCAAGCGGAGCTTGCCCGAGATGATGCGGCTGATATCGAGGAGGTCGTCGATGAGCTGCGCCTGCGCACGCGCGTTGCGATCGATGGTCTCCACGGCGCGCTTCGTGCGATCGGGATCGAGCGTGCCCGCCAGGAGCATCCCGGCCCAGCCGGTGATGGCGTTGAGCGGCGTTCGCAGCTCGTGCGAGACCATCGCGAGGAACTCGTCCTTGCTTCGGTTCGCCGCTTCGGCATCGGCCCGCGCGCGCTGCTCGCGCTCGAGCAATGTCGCTCGCTCCTCTTCCGCAAGGCTGCGAGCCATACCGAGCGCGAGCAGATCGGCGACTGTCGCGAGCGCGTCGGAGGCGTCGCCGAACGGCTCGCGCGTCGCGACCGCGAGGACGCCGACGAGGTCGTCGCGCACGACGAGCGGGATGGCACTCAAGCGCAGTGCCCCGTTCGCAACCACGTCGGTGCTGAGGGCGGTCTTGCGCCGGGCGACGTCGCGTACGAGCTCGCTCGGCTCCGACCCGCCACCCGCCGCGCCGCGGACGGCGAGGCGCTCGAGCACGGTTCCCCTCGTCCGCCAGACCTCGACGAACACCGCATCTAGGTTCTCGGTGACCGCGTCGGCGCAGCGGCGTGCGACGTCTTCCATCGAACCCCCGCGTGTCAAGCTCGCGCCGACGTCGGCGGCGAGCGCCAGCTGGCGCGCGCGGGTTGCCTGAATCGCCGTGAGACGGCTCGTGCGCACGAGCGTACCGACGCGCGCGACCACCTCGGACACGTCGTATGGCTTCGTCACGTAGTCGTTCGCGCCAGCGCCGATCGCCTCGACGATCTCGGACTTGCCGCCTTCCACCGTGAGCATCAGTACGGGCAGCGCCATCGCGTCGTGTGTTGCGCGAAGGACGCGGCAGACCTCGATGCCGCCGATTCCGGGGAGCTGGCAATCGAGCACTACCATGTCGGGGACGGCGCCATGCGACGCACGCTCGAGCAGCACCGAGCCGTCCGTGAACAGCTCGACGTCCTGCGTCGACGCGAGCGCACGTCTCGCCATCTCCGCTTCGAGTGGGCTGTCCTCGAGGATCCAAACTCTTCCCCGCTGGGCTGACCAGGCCGTCATGGATGCATGCTTCGCTCGTGCGCCTTCCGCCGCGTCGGGAGTATCTGCCTTCGCGAGCGCGCTGTCATGGGACTTCGTGTCACACGCTCGCTCGCGTTGACTTGCACGACGACGCGAATACGGTGCGAGACCGTGGCCGCGGTCCTCGTCGTCGACGACAGCAAGGTGATGCGCGACATGATCGGCGCATGTCTGAGGCCGGATCCGCGCATTGCCATCACGCAAGCTGCGAGCGGGCTCGAGGCGATCGAGCGTCTCTCGCTCGACCCTTTCGACCTCGTCGTGCTCGACCTCAACATGCCCGACGTCGGCGGCATCGAAGTGGTCGAGTTCGTGCGAGCGCAGGACAAGCTGAAGTCGCTGCCGATCTTGATCGTGACCACGCGCGGCGACGAATCGTCGCGGACCAAAGTGATGGAAGCGGGCGCCTCTCGATACATGACGAAACCCTTCACGCCGGAAGCGCTCCTCACCGAGGTCCAATCGCTGCTCGACGAGAGCGGGCGCTGAGCCAGTGAACGTCGATCTGCAGGAATTCCGAACTGCCTACCTCGCGGAAGTCGACGAGCTCCTCTCCGCGGTGAACGCGATCCTGGTCGCGCTGGAGACGGCGACGCAGTCGTCGACGAGTGCGCCGCGCGAGCTACGCGAGCTCATGCGCCTCGTCCACACCATCAAGGGGCTGTCTGCGATGGTCGGCGTGGAGCCGATCGTCGGGATCGCCCATCGAATGGAGAACGTCGTACGCGCCGCCGATCGCGCCGGCGGACGTCTTTCCACGCGCGCGTTCGAGGTCCTCGTACAGGGGACTCGCGCCATCGAAGATCGCGTGAAGGCCGTTGCCGACGATCGGCCGGTGCCCGAGCCCGCTGCTGGACTCTACGCCGAGCTCGACGCGCTCGAGCTCGCCGTCGACGAGCCGGCTCCTCCGCGAGATTTTCCGCTCGATCCGATCGTCGCCGAGAAGCTCACCGCGTCCGAGCGCGAGCAGCTCGCGCAAGGCGCTGCGCGCGGACGACGCGCCTTGCGGGTCGACTTCGCTCCCTCGCCGGCGCGAGCAGAACAGGGTT
>Ga0070683_100004953_pt1 | contig 11048 bp, 7 predicted proteins | sample KBSC713LmetaG_FD_64662 | JGI IMG/M metagenome (GOLD analysis project Ga0070683, IMG submission 64662) | Corn rhizosphere microbial communities from Kellogg Biological Station, Michigan, USA - KBS C7.1-3L metaG | ecosystem: Host-associated > Plants > Roots > Rhizosphere ...
CGAGATTTCACTCTTGATGGACACACCAAATGCGAGTTGAGGATCGGCATCCACATAGGGTTAGTTACTGCGGGCGTGATCGGTTCTAAAAAATTTTCCTATGACGTTTGGGGAGATGCAGTTAATACCGCAAGCCGGATGGAGTCATTTGGCGAAGCCGGGAGGATCCAAATATCAGAGGAGTTTTACAATTACATTAAAGAAGACTATGAATGTTTACATCGTGGCAAAGTGGAAATAAAAGGCAAAGGCCTGATGAATCTTTATTTTTTAACAAGAAAAAAAGACCGTTGAGTAGTTGTTGGCAGAGAGATATTGCCACTGAGTCACAGAAACACAGAAAATCTCAAAGCCTCAATGCTGCTGCGGCATTAATGAACACTGTAGCTTTATACAAACAAATTGACATGACCATCAAACAAGCCAATGGTACCATTAATGTTAAGGACATGGATGCAGCTGTCTCTTTTTACCAATCCCTCGGTTTCGCTGTAAAAAATCGTTGGGGTAATATTATGCCCAGGTTACGGCACCGGGAATTACGATCGGCCTTCACCCGGCAAACAATGGAAATTTAAGCGGCAATTCTGGCAATGTTTCGATCGGTTTTACGAGCGATGATCTTGAAGAAACGAGATCATCACTGGAGAAGTTATCGATCGCGGTGGCTGAAAGAAGTGAAGAAGGCGGACAGTTTTTGAATTTTACTGATCCCGATGGTACGGCTTTATATTTTATCAAACCGAAATGGGGATAGCATTTTCTAAATGAATTCTCCATTGATCATTACTTTGTCAATCAAAATCGTTCCAAAAGAATAAGGAAGATATGCCAAAGAAGGAATAGGTTTGGTGAAGACCAAATTTGCCTTTTTTCCCACGGCTATGCTGCCAACTTCATTTTCAACTTCCATAGCACAAGCGCCATTTATCGTTGCCGCATTGATCGCTTCCTCCGGTAACATCTTCATTTGAATGCAGGCCATTGAAACAACAAGACTCATATTTCCAGAGGGCGATGAACCAGGATTGTAATCCGAAGCAAGAGCAATTGCACAACCGGCATCTATTAATTTTCTTGCTGGTGGAAATGGCATCCGGAGAAAGAATGCGGCAGTAGGAAGCAAGGTTCCAATTGGCCTCCCCCCAACTCCCTCCAAAGGAGAGGGCGTCGAAAGTAACTGGATATCTTCGTCGGTTAATGTTTCCAGGTGATCAAGTGAAAGAGCATTTAATTTCATTCCTGATTCAATTCCACCAATGGAGTTTAGTTGGTTAACATGTAACTTTGGTTTTAATCCATGTTGCATTCCCGCTTTGCAAATTGTTTCCATTTCTGCAGGAGAAAAAAACCCGGATTCGCAAAACACATCGATATAGTCAGCGAGCTTTTCTTTGCTGATCACCGGCAGCATTTCATTAATGATACAATCGATGTAGCCCTGGTGATCCTCTTTGTACTGCGGCGGATACGCGTGTGCCGCAAGAAATGTTGATTTAATTAAAAGGTTTGCCCGCTGTTTCAATTTTTTTATTACCCGGAGCATTTTTAATTCTCCCTCCACTGACAATCCATACCCGCTTTTTATTTCGACAGCCCCCGTCCCCAGCTTACTTACTTCTTCCAGGCGTTTCCACGCGCTATTAAATAGCTGGTCTTCGGATGTGTCATTTAACTTTCGTGCTGAATTGAAGATGCCTCCGCCCTTTGCTGCGATCTCTGCATAGCTGGCGCCTCTTATCTTATCAACAAACTCCTCTTCCCTACTGGCAGCAAACACAAGATGTGTGTGAGAGTCGCACCAACATGGCAAAACTATTTGTCCGGTGACATCAATTGATTTTGGATTTTGGCCCCGATAGCTATCGGGGTTGGATTTTGGAATCGAGCTCATCGATCCATATGCGGCAATCATTCCATTCTCAATAATCAAGTATGCGTCTTCAATTGCAGGCAACTCAGCCAACTCTTTTCCTCGAAGAGGTTCATTGGTCTTACGCGTTCCAACCAATTGTTTTATGTTGGTGATAATTGTGGTCATTGCTTTGTAATAGCAACGAAACTATTAAAACAATTTGAAACCAATCGGTATCGACTCAAGTCAAAATATCCCTGATCATAGAAAAAGGGATCACTAACCGGTGATGACGGTTGATCAATTCATACTCGAGCGCATAAAGTGCCTTTTCCATTAGATAGTATTGCATCATGATCTTGAGATCATCGTTTGACTTGGGGATAAGGTCGGTTTGCTTAACCGTTTCAAAATACGATCTCAGGAAAAAGCCGCCCATATAGTGTACCCAGATATCTGCATAAGGAAGTAAATGAATGATCTCTTCCTGTTTTACGTGTGCCGTTGTCAGGAATCCCTCATAGGCAGCGTAATAATAAGAGCGCATCATAGATGCGACGTCGGTGAGAGGCGAGCGTTTTAACCTTGTTTCACTGTAGCTGCGTGAAGGAATACCACCAAAATCATGAATAGCGACATCTTTGCCCGTCAATAACACCTGGCTGAGACCAAGCGTTCCATGGGTGCGGGTCTTTACCGCATCAAACTTCTTTGAATAGATTTTTTTGAAGAGTGACACTATCTCTGCCTTACGAACGAGCAGGTTGTCCAGTGCTCCTTTATCCTGGATCAATTTCCTGTTCTTCTGCATGGTATTGTATGTTTCCCTTACAAGCGCCAGCATTGATGAAAATAGTGATCGTTGGTAGTGAAGCGAAAAGTTTTCAGCAGAAAAATCTTTGGATGTCTTTGACCGGCTAAGCGCCAAATGTAATTCACCCACACGCATCCCAAGTAAGCTGCACTGATCTGCTGCCCTTGCACCAAGCAGATCCTGTAAGCCTGTTGATAAGTTTTCAAAACTTGCCGGCTCTGTCAAACTTCCTTTGTATTCTATTTTTTCAAGAAAACCTTTTTTCGCGGCCAGTATTCTTTCAATGTAATTGTTGACCCTCTCCATCATGTAGCAATAACCGTCACCATGGTTCTCGACCATCTCTTGCATCATGGCCACAACAAAGCTTCCTTTTCTGAACTTCCAATCGATCGAACCAAGGTAACGGGGGACAAATTTGAATTGCGCTTGTTGAGACAAGTATTGCGATGCTTCGTGATCGGGATTGATGCCCATGTCCACTTTTCGGTATGCCTTTAAAAAAAATCTATTGTCGTACGTGATCGCCGTATTGTCCTGGTATTTGCTGAGATAAATGCGAGAACGAACGGCCTGATTTTTTTGAAGATATTTTTTCATTTCTTCCGTGGCCTTGAAGCTCAATGCGGATGTTTCAAAAGAAAGAGTGCTGCTCTTTGCCATATTTTCAAATAACCACTCCTGCATGGATGAGGTGTAAAATGCATCGCATAAAACACCATTCTGTCCATTCCATTTTAATTCGCAAAGGACCGCCTGGGGATATTCCTGTAACAAGTTGCTGGCAAATCGTTTTTTTCCGAATGCCAATGGCAGTATAAAACTTTCGGGCAAACCACTTTTATAATTTACTTCCAGCAGTAACAATGAAACCGGGCCATCGCCCAGGGGCAGTTGCGCAGATTCTATAATTGTGCAATTAAAAATGGATCGCTGTTTCCCGGGGAACCAATTTGTTTTATTGAGAAAGGCAGGAAGAATTTTAGTTTCAATAGTCCCTTTTATTTCTTCATTCCCGACCAGGTCTTCCCAGTTCTGCACAGACAATTCAGGAAGTTCCTCTTTTTTTACCGGTTCCTGCCACGTTCTTTCCAAACTATACCACTGAAAACTGTGCGGACCAAGCGTAAAGAAATAAGCTCCATTCCTTACTGCGGGAAAACTGTTCTTGCTAAAGATTTCAACAGGCACACACCCCTGGTATTCTGCAAGGTCAACTTCCGCAGGTTGCGAAAACTTTGAAAGATTTACAACAATCAAAAGTGTTTCTTTTTCATAGTGCCTCGTAAAGGCAAGCACCTTTGGATTGTCTACATTGATAAATTTCAAATCACCCCGGCCAAACGCCTTATATTTCTTTCGCGTTCCTATCAGGTGTTTCATGAACCAGAAAAGAGAAGATGTGTTCCGCATCTGGGTCTCTACGTTCACTGCCTCATAATGATATTGCGGATCAAGTATAACAGGCAAATAAAGTTGTTGTGGATTTGTTCTTGAAAAACCCGCGTTGCGGTCAGGAGACCATTGCATAGGCGTGCGCACGCCATCACGGTCGCCGAGATGAAAATTATCACCCATTCCAATCTCATCACCGTAATAAATGACCGGTGTGCCCAACATAGAAAATAGGAGCGAATTCATAAGTTCTATTTTTCGCCTGTCATTTTCCATCAATGGTGCTAACCGGTGCCGTATTCCCAAATTGATCCTTGCCTTTGCATCTTTTGCATAAACTTTATACATATAATCTCTTTCTTCATCCGTCACCATTTCAAGCGTCAGTTCATCATGATTCCGTAGAAACATCGCCCATTGACAAGTTGGAGGAATGGGTGGTGTTTGATCAAATATATCTGTAATTGGATAGCGATCTTCCATTTGCAAAGCCATAAACATCCTGGGCATTACAGGAAAATGATAATTCATGTGACATTCGTCTCCGTTTCCAAAGTAAGAAGCCGAGTCTTCGGGCCACATGTTTGCTTCGGCCAACATTAAGGTTCCCGGGTACTTCGCATCGAGATGTGCCCTCAACTTTTTTAGGAATGCATGCGTTTCAGGGAGGTTCTCTCCATTGGTTCCTTCTCTCTCAAACAAGTACGGCACAGCATCCAGCCTAAAACCATCAACACCCATACTACACCAAAAATCAATTATCTTAAAAACTTCGTGCTGGACTTTTGGGTTGTCATAATTAAGATCGGGTTGATGATGAAAGAAGCGATGCCAGTAATATTGTTGCGCCACCTCATCCCATGTCCAGTTACTGCTCTCAAAATCCTGGAAAATAATTCGAACATCTTTATATTTCGAAGGATCATCACTCCACACATAGTAATTCCTTTCGTCGGAATCTCTCGGAGAAGTCCTTGCTCTTTGAAACCAATGATGTTGATCAGAAGTATGATTGATGACGAGCTCCGTGATCACTTTCAGGTTGCGACGATGCGCCTCTTCCAAAAGCTTTTGAAACTCATCAATATTCCCGTAGGTAGTATTGATGCTGTAGTAATCCGCAATATCATATCCATCATCCTTAAGGGGTGAGGGGTAAAATGGCAATAACCAGATCGTAGTAACGCCGAGGTCCTCCAGGTAATCCAATTTTTCCATCAGGCCATTGAAATCACCGATGCCATCGTCATTGCTGTCATAAAAAGCTTTGATATGCAACTCGTAGATAACTGCGTCCTTGTACCAATGAAGCTTACTGTCTAGAGCCTGGGAATCTGCCATATTCTCATACTAAGTTATTCCAAACAAAAGAATACATGAAAAGCAAACATTTATTTTGAATTGACATTGCTAAGAATTAGTCAAAACTGCAGTAACATTCAAATCATGCTTACGCCCTGACATTTTTCTTTGAATTTACGCAAGTTTGCAACTTTTTCAACAAGGGCAATACTTGTTGTTGGGTAGGCAATGTATATTTTGCAGCGGTTCCCCGGCTGCCAATTTTGATCGTATAAGTGTTTGCCGTGTAGGCCGGATCTTCCAACACTTTAAACATATCTTCATCAGTTGTGTCATCGCCAATGCAAAGGACAAAGTCTGGTTGAGCTTCGTTCAGTATCCGCAGGGTGATCGTCCCCTTATCAAAACCCGACATTCTTATCTCTACAACTTTGTTTCCATCGATCACCTGCAACGGGGTATTTTGAATCAATTGTGATAAATTATTGACCAATTCTCTCGACCGTGCAAACCCAAGATCAACCTCGGTGTTACGATAGTGCCAGGCAAGGGTGTTTGTCTTTTCTTCAATGAATGAGCCTGCACATCTTGTTACAAATAATTGCATGATACGGCGAACCTGGTCTTTCCAGTGCTCGGAAACCGTAACGAGCTGTTGCCATGACTCGTTTCTCATTTTTATACTGGCGCCGTGTTCTGCAACCAGGGTGATGGGCAAGTATCCAAACCATTTTTCCATCGTTCCCGCATCTCTCCCGCTCACAATGGCTACATGGTTATCGGGGTCAGAAGACATGGACGACAAAAAATCTTTTACTTTTTCATCTGGTATTGCCTCAGAGGGAAGCCGGGTTATCGGCACAAGAGTGCCATCATAGTCGATCAGGAAAAACCTCTTCTTTGATTCCGCATAATGCCGGCAAATCATGCCGACCGTTTTTTCGTCTAAAATTTTCACTGTTATTTTTTGTTGCTCTTTTTTTGTTTCTTTCAGTTGCTCTAAAAAATCATTCACCCATCTTATCACGTCGTATTCCTGGAGCCGACGTTGCATTAATACCATGCGACGGCGCTGTTCCTGTAAAGGCATGTTCAACGCCTTGTCAATGCTATTGGCAACATCATGGATATCGATCGGGTTCACCAATAACGCCTCATTCAATTCGCTGGCTGCTCCCGCAAGCTCACTTAAAATTAATACTCCTGTGCGGGAAACAGAACTCGCTACAAATTCTTTGGCCACGAGGTTCATCCCATCGCGCAAGGGCGTTATTAGAGCAACATCAGCCACCTGGTAAAGCGCCAATAACTCATGAAATGGCAGGTGCTGGTACCGGTAAATGATCGGTTGCCAGCTGATCGTCGAGAACTTTCCATTTATGGTTCCGATCTTTTCTTCCAATTCTCTTTTCCGGTCGTTGTAAGCCTGGATCTCATCTCTTGACGGTACCACATTAAGTATGAACACAACGTTTTCTTTCCATTTAATATTTTGTTCAAGAAAAAATTCAAAAGCATTTAACCTATCCATGATCCCTTTTGTGTAGTCAAGCCTGTCAACCGAGAATATGATCTTCTTGCCAGGGAAATTTCTTTGAATTTCATCTTTATACCGCACCACCTCAGGATCATTAATGGATGTATTGAATTTCTTATAATCAATCCCGATCGGGAAGAGGTCTGCCATCACCAGCCGGCTCTTGTACAGCATAGTATGAAAATATGTATCGGCCCCAAGGATCATTCTTACTGATTGAATAAAATGCTGAACATAATCGTGCGTATGAAATCCTACAAGGTCAGCACCCATTAACCCGAGGAGTAAAGATTTTTTCCATTCACTTGGAAGTAACCGGTATATTTCATAAGATGGAAAAGGAATATGTAAGAAGAAGCCAATTATCGCATCGGGCTTGTGTTGCCTTATCATGGCAGGCAAAAGCATCAGTTGGTAGTCATGTATCCAAATAATATCCCCTGGCTTGAGGATCGACAATAGTTCCCTGCAAAACTTTTTATTGATCAGGACGTAGTCATCATAGAAGCTGGTTGTAAACTGAACTATAGTTGGAAAGTAATGAAACAATGGCCAAAGCACCGAGTTGGAGAACCCATTATAATAACCTTCATATGCCCGTTGATCGACAAAGAGTGGTTTGATCTCGAAATCAATATTGGATTTGTCCATCTGAAGGCTGTCCCAGTCTTCCTGTGGAAAATCAGCCACACCAACCCACAACTTCTCTTTTATCTCGTCCTGGGAGTGATTACTTTCAAAATAGCTCTTGAGGGCGGACACCAGCCCACCAGAACTTTGTCGTAATTTAATTTCATCGCCGTCGTGATCAATAGAAAAAGGCAGACGGTTTGATACAATGATCAACCTGCTCATAAATTTTGTTTAGTTGGAATACCGGCCGCAATTGATTTAACCAAAACTGGGCCGAAATGAACAACTAAAGAACCATGATTTACCGGGTTAAATAGTTGTCAGGAAGTAAGAATTTCAATTTTTCACGCATTTCTTTCTTTATCTATACCTGGAAGCCGATATCAGGTTGCCGAAACTTTGCCTAAGAACAAAAAGTGCTATAAGCATAAAAAAAGCCGCCCGCCTGAGGCCGACAGCTCTGAATATCCTTTTGAAAAACTAATACGGCATGATCAGGGTGATACTGTTTCCGCCCGAGCCTGTAAATACGATCTTGAAATAATAATGACCGGTTCCCGGGCATGATGTAGGATTACCGCTTGAATCAAGACCAAACGTCGCATCGGCCGTTACATGCGGCAATGTGTGTTTTATTTCACCGCTAACAACTCTGAAATCACAGTCAGACCTGATCACCACAGGTTGTTCCGTTGAACTGGTAAACTCTTTACCAAGGCGATTTGTACCCCATTCTGCAATGTTGGTAACATTTCCTTCGGTATGTGTTCCCAATATTGTAATAGAAACATTTGTACCACTGAATGTATACACACGTTGCTTTTCCACGTTCCATGTGCGTTGAGTGCCATCATCAAAAGTAATCTTCATATCGCTACTGGTGATCTTGTGGGTAACCGTTCCCAGCGTAAGTAAGTTGATCAAAAGACCACCGGTGACGTTGGTGTAAGTTTGAGTCCCATTAATGGTTATGCTTTTGTTATCACTCACACGTGTGATCTTCAAATTTTGAAAGGTCAGGCTGAGTTGTGCGCCCTGGTCCTTCCAATGTACACCTTGTGCCATTGAAATGATGACTTTTCCTGTACGCGTACGCACTCCCCAGCAAGTACCGCCGTTGTAAGTGATCGTGATGGTTCTTGGATTGCTTACACTGTCATAAGCAACATCTGCGTCACAAACAGTACCCAGGAGAAGCGACTGTCCCTGCATTATACGACCAGTGAACACCGAAGAGTTCTCAACAGAAATGTCTGCATCGTTTGCCACGGCATCAATTTCACTTGAGAATCTTGACTGGTCATCTGATTGTACAGCCATTTCAGTTGATTCATCGTTTTGTGAATTGTTATTTTCCTTTTTACAGGCGGAAAAAATGGCAACGAAAAAAAATACTGTTGCCAGGAAGAAGATGATTTTAGTTTTCATATTAGTTGAATAGTTTTATTGAAGGCATAGACCGGAACCAACATTTGAAGTTTAAAAACTCCGTTGCTTTTCTTCCCGATTCATGCAAACAATGGGCTTTTCACTAACGCGATGATAGGGGCTTTATTGTAAGTGACACAGTGTGAATCTACTTGGTAGATTCCGGGCAATTTTCATGCAAACAAGGGACTATTCCCGCCGGTAAATGGATATGTTTTGATCTCAAAAAAGGGTGCGCCGGGTATGCAGTTCATGTATCCTTCTTGACTAGCTACCTACTCTTCCAGTCCGCTGCAGTCATTTCAAATTTGATCTCTCCTTTTCCATGGATACCTACCTCCTGCCAGCCCGCTTTGCGATAAAATTTCTCGGCTCTTGTAGCAGGTGCTGTTCCTAGCCAGATCGTTGTACTTGTTTGAGCAAAGTACCAGTCAAGCATATCATCGTGCAGCCTTTTGCCAATACCCATCTTATCAAAACCTGGTTGCACAAACAAAGCCCAAACATTGTGGCCAATTAAGTCGGCGATGGCGAAACCAACTATTTTGCCATCCATCTCACAAACCCAACCTTTGCCACGATCGACAAGGTAAGTCTCACAATCTTTATCTGTGACCAATGCAGGGTCAGACAATGTATTTTCCTCTACCGAATTTCTGACAGCCTGTATTTGGGGAATATCTGTTACTCTTGCTTCTCTAAGGGTCATTTCTCAATTTATTTTCCCGTAAACTTCTCTATCCATTCCATCGCTAACGCTCCTTCCTCACCACTGCATGGATTGGGGCCTTCATCTAAAAAGTATTCGACTATCTTTTCTATTAGCGGTTGTTGTACGTGCTGCAGGATGTCGTACACGAGGGTTTTTGTTTTTCCATTCACTGTAACTATAACTTCACGCTGATTAAAGAAGGTAAATGCTATGCTTCCTTTTTCTCCAACGATCCTGCAATGATCTTTTTCATCTTGCGGAGAAACATTAAAACACCAAATGCCATTGAATAAAACACCGCTCTTAAATAATATATTCCCTGCGACCATGTCATCTGCCTTATACAAGGCATCCTGGCTTACTGAAATGCCAGATACCTTTTCGGCCTCTCCGAAAAAAAAATTCATCAGGCCAAACTGGTGTGGCGCGAGGTCATTAAACAAACCGCCGCCCGCGATCGCAGGATCCACCCGCCATGCATTCTTTGGAATTTCAAGTTCTGACGCCGAAAGCGATGGTTTATATAATTCAGATTTTACAAATCGCACATCGCCGATAGCCTTCTCATTAAGTAATTGTTTGATGCCGTTAAAGAGTGGTTGTGCATTCCGATAATGTGCAACTACCAATTTTAATCTCTTTTCTTTCGCAGCTTTTGCCATCCTGTTAGCCGAAGCGGCATCTGTTGACATCGGTTTCTCGACATATACCGGTTTGCCTGCATCAAAGGCTGCCATTGTATATTCCTCATGAGAAGATGGTGGTGTAGCAACATATACGGCATTTATATCGGGGTCATGGAGCAACTCGTTTGCATCCGAATACCATTTGGGCACATTATGGCGACGGGCATAGTCTTTTGCCTTCTCAGCATCCCTGCGCATCACAGCAACAAGTTCAGAGTTTTTTACTTTGTTGAATGCCGGTCCGCTCTTCACTTCAGTGACGTCGCCGCAGCCAATAATCCCCCATTTTATTTTTCTCATTAAAATCTTTTTTAGAAATTATTTTACCGGTTCAAGTAGGTCCCAAAGATTACCATATAGATCCTTGAATACTGCAACCGTTCCATACGCTTCCACTTTGGGTTCTCGCACAAACTCAATTCCTTCTTTCATCATTGCATTATAATCTCTACTGAAATCGTCGGTGTAAAGAAATAAAAACACACGTCCACCAGTTTGATCGCCTATCCTGGTTTCTTGCTCTGCATTAGCTGCCTTTGCCAGTAGCAAACAACATTCATTTGATCCCTCGGGAGCAACCAGTACCCAACGTTTTGTCTGAGATAAGACGGTGTCTTCAACCAGTGTAAAATGAAGTTTTTCAGTATAAAATCGAATCGCTTCATCATAATCCCTTACTACTAAAG
>Ga0070683_100004954_pt1 | contig 11048 bp, 10 predicted proteins | sample KBSC713LmetaG_FD_64662 | JGI IMG/M metagenome (GOLD analysis project Ga0070683, IMG submission 64662) | Corn rhizosphere microbial communities from Kellogg Biological Station, Michigan, USA - KBS C7.1-3L metaG | ecosystem: Host-associated > Plants > Roots > Rhizosphere ...
GAACGCCTGGGACTACATCGTCGGCGCCGCCGAGACCGAGACCACCATGCGCCGCAACCGCATGGCGCTGGACGAAATTGCATTCCGGCCGCGCGTGCTGCGCAACGTCGCTAGGGTCGACGCGACAGTTGAAGTGTTCGGCCGCAAGTTGCGCCTGCCGGTGATGCTGGCGCCGGTCGGCGCGCTCGAGATGTTCGATCCCGGCGCGGGCGCGAGCGTCGCGCGCGGCGTCGGGACGTTCGGCGCCGCTCACATGCTGAGTTCGGTGACGGAGCCGGGCCTGGAGAAGACCGCCGAGGCCGCGCCCGGCGCGCTGCGGATCTACCAGCTCTATGTTCGCGGCGGCGACGCCTTCGTCGAGGATTGCGTCAACCGTGCCATCGCAAACGGCTATGCCGCGTTCTGCCTGACGGTCGACACCGCGCATTACAGCCGGCGCGAGCGCGATATCGCCAAGCGTTATGTGCGCGCCAGCCGCGTCCGCGCCACCGGCGGCGACTTCCAGAAGGGGCTGGAATGGCGCACCGTCAAGCTGATCAAGGACAAGTACAAGATCCCGCTGATCATCAAGGGGATCGCGACGGCGGAAGACGCCGCCATCGCGCTCGATCACGGCGTCGAGTGGATCTATGTGTCCAACCACGGCGGACGCCAGCTCGACCACGGCCGCGGGGCCATGCAGGTGCTGCCCGAGATCACCGCCGCCGTCGCCGGCCGCGCCAAAATCATGATCGACGGCTCGTTCTGCCGCGGCACCGATATCGTCAAGGCGATCGCTTTGGGCGCCGATCTCGTCGGCATCGGCCGCCTGCAATGCTGGGCGCTGGCGGCGGCCGGCGAAGCCGGCGTGCTGCGGATGCTGGAGCTGCTGGAAGACGAAGTGATCCGCTGCCTCGGGCTGCTCGGCGTCACGTCTTTCGCCGAGCTCGACAAATCCTATCTGCACACGGCGACGCCGACCAACCTGCCCCATGTCTTCAGCGCGTTCCCGCTGCTGGAGATCGAGCCCTATCGGTATTGAGGGCGGGGATTTCTGAGCTGCAATTTATGCTCCGCCCCCGTTTCCATCTCCACCTCGGTAGGACATGATCGGGAGGTCTGGAGGCGATCGGCGTATCGCCGGAGGAGATGGGACGGCGCAAGCTGATCACGAAGCCGGCGGCGCTGCGTTGGGGAGGCGGATTTGCGGGATTGAAACAATTTGTTTGGCGAGGAGAACAAGCCCATGCCAACAACGATTGAGCAGGCGTCGGCCTGGTTGCAGGGACGAACATTCGCATCGTGGCGGGACGAGTTCGATCGTCGCGGTTACCTTATCTTCGAACGTGTTCTTGCGCCGGATCGGGTTGCCGAAATCCGAACCGCGCTGGCGCCGTTCCTTGCGCGCGATCTCACGGGCCGCAACGACTTCGAGGGCCTGAAGACCAACCGGGTCTATGCCTTGCTGGCGAAGTCGCCGCTGTTTGCAGAGCTTGCCATTCACCCTTTGGCGCTGGCCTTTGCCGAAGCGGAGCTGGGACAAAGCTGCCTGCTGTCGGCGCTGCTGGCGATCAACCTGCATCCCGGCGAAACCGTGCAGCCCTGGCATTTTGACGACGGCGGCATCAAGGTGCCGCGGCCGCGTCCGGCGCTTGGCATCAGTGCCTTCTGGGCGATCGACGACACCACCGAATTGAACGGAAGCACCGAGGTCATTCCCGGGAGCCATCTGTGGGACGGACAGGCCGTCGAGGGGGCGGCGAAACCTGCCGACTTCACCAACAAAACGGCGCCAGATGCCGATCGCGATCCCGGCCACCGGGCGGACGCCGTAAAACTGATGATGCCGTCGGGATCGCTGGCGATCGCGAAGGGCACGCTCTGGCACCGGGGCGGCGCCAATCGGTCGAATCGGCCGCGCTTGATCATCACGCCGCAATATTGCGCGGGCTGGGTGCGGCAGCTCGAGAACATGAGCCTGGCCGTTCCCGCTGAAGTGGCGGAAAAATTGCCGGAGCGCGCCCGCGAACTGATCGGCTATTCAATCCATCCGCCGTTCATGGGGCATGTCGATGGCGTTCACCCCAAGCGATTGTTGCGCGCGCAGACCATGTGATTGGAATGCTAACGCATCAGGATTCGCCGCGCTGAAGGCCTTCACTTCCTGATCCGGCACTTTTCCGCATCTGGCGCGACGTTGGACGGCAGTCCGCCAGTTGTGCCAAAACGAACATCGCCGCACCGTTGCTCCCCCTTTCCGATTTTTGTACACCGCCTGCGATGACCCGACCCCTGCTCTCTCCCGGCGCCGCCGATGCGCTATTGTTCGATCTCGGCCGCGTCGTGCTCGATATCGACTTCAACAAGACGCTTGAGTGCTGGGCCGGTTACGCTGGCTGCGAGCCTGCGCATCTCGTCGGGCGGTTCGCGCGCGATGAAATTTATCACCGCCACGAGACGGGAGAGATCAGCGACGCCGATTTCTTTGCCGGGCTTCGCGCGTCTATGGGCGTCGGGCTGTCCGATGCGCAGTTTCTCGAGGGCTGGAACGCGATCTTCGCCGGCGAAATGCCGGGCATCGCGCCACTGCTTAAGCGCGCGGCAAAACGCTTGCCGCTCTACGCCTTCTCCAACACCAACGGCGCCCATGTCGAGCATTTCTCCAAAACCTATGCCGGCGTGCTCGGCCATTTCCGTGAAATGTTTCTGTCGTCCTCGATCGGGCTTCGAAAACCGGACGCGGCAGCCTATGATCACGTGGTGAAGGCGATCGGCGTCCCTGCCTCGCGCATCGTGTTCTTCGACGATCTCGCCGAGAACATCGAAGGCGCACGCGCCCGGGGTCTGACCGCCGTTCACGTGACTTCGCCTGGGGACGTGGCCGACGCGCTGGCCGCGCTCGGGATTTAGCAGTTTTTTGGCTTTAGGAGTTTCACTTGGCATTGATACCGGTTACCGAGGCGCTTGCCGCCGTCCTCGCGGGCGCCGAACCGCTGCCGGAGGAAATGGTCGGGCTCGATGCCGCCCATCACCGCGTGCTCGCGCGGGACGTCGCGGCCTTGCGCACCCAGCCGCCGCAGGCGATGTCGGCGATGGACGGCTACGCGGTGCGGTCCGCCGACGCCTCAGCCGTGGCGGCTCGGCTGAAAGTGATCGGCGAGGTCGCCGCCGGCCGCCCGTTCGAAAGGACCGTCGGCAAGGGCGAGGCGATCCGGATTTTTACCGGCGGCGTGATCCCCGAGGGCGCCGACGCCATCGTCATCCAGGAAGATACCGTGGTTGAGAGCGGCGGCATCACCGTCACGGAAGCAGCCGTCCCGGGCCGGCATATCCGCCCCGCTGGCGTCGATTTTCGCCAAGGCGATGTCCTGCTGGCACGCGGAACGCGCCTGACCGACCGCGACCTCTCGCTCGCCGCCGGCATGAACCATCCTGAACTTCCGGTGCGCCGCCGGCCGAAGGTCGCGATGCTTGCGACCGGCGACGAGTTGGTGATGCCGGGCTCGACCCCCGGCCCCGGACAGATCGTCTATTCCAATGGTTACGCGCTGCGGGCGCTGGCGCGCGCCGAGGGCGCCGAGACCATCGATCTCGGCATCGCCGCCGATACCATCCTGGCCACCACGCTGGGTATCCGCCGCGCCCGCGACAGCGGCGCCGATATCCTGATCACCAGCGGCGGCGCCTCGGTCGGCGACCACGACCTCGTCAAGCAGTCGCTGGAAGCCGAAGGCGTCACCATGGCGTTCTGGCGCATCGCGATGCGGCCGGGCAAGCCGATGATGCACGGGCGGCTCGGCGCCATGCAGGTGATCGGCCTGCCCGGCAATCCGGTGTCGTCCTATGTCTGCGGCTTCCTGTTCCTGGTGCCGTTGATTCGCGCCCTGTCGGGGCGCGCCGTGATCCATCACGCCAAAGAGACGGCGCTGCTCGGACGCAATATCGCCGCCAACGATCTGCGCGAGGACTATCTGCGCGCCCGGCTAGACGTACGCGCCGACGGCGTTCTGATCGCCACGCCGGTCGATCATCAGGATAGCTCGCTACTCGGGAATCTCGCTGCGGCACGGGCGCTTGTGATCCGTGCGGCATTTGCGCCGGCGGCAGTTGCCGGGTCGGCTTGCGATATCCTGCGGCTGCCGATTTGACCCTGAGCGGCCGGTTCCGACAAAAGCTCGGTTCGTTGACGAGAAATTAAGTGGTTGCGGAACACATATGGAACATATAGTGTCTGTTCATGATTTGTTTCTAACGGTTGATGTCTCCAAATGGGAGTCTCTGACTCCGGAGCCTTTGAATTCGAGAGCCTTTGAATTCGAGAGTCTTTGGAATTCAAGTCTTGGGAATTCAAGTCTTGCGAATCGAACGACACCATCAAGCCTAGGCAACGCAAATTGGGGATTGATCGAGATGCTCACGCGCAAACAATATGAACTCCTGCGATTCATCAGCGAACGCCTGAAAGAATCCGGCGTTCCACCCTCCTTCGACGAGATGAAGGACGCGCTGGATCTGCGCTCGAAGTCGGGTATCCACCGCCTCATCACCGCGCTGGAAGAGCGCGGCTTCATTCGCCGCCTGCCCAACCGCGCCCGCGCCATCGAGGTGATCAAACTTCCCGAGATTTCGTCCAGCGGCAGTGGCAACGGCCGCCGCGGCTTCACGCCCAGCGTCATCGAAGGCACGCTCGGCAGGGTACGAAGCTCCAGTTCCGAGGACGATGGCAGCCGTCCGGTTGCGGTACCCGTGATGGGCCGTATCGCCGCCGGCACGCCGATCGAGGCGCTGCAGACCCGCAGCCATACTATCAGCGTGCCGCCGGATATGCTCGGCTCCGGAGAACATTACGCGCTCGAGGTGCGCGGCGATTCCATGGTCGATGCCGGCATCCTCGACGGCGACATGGCGCTGATCCAGCGCAACGAAACCGCCGAGACCGGCGATATCGTGGTGGCGCTGATCGACGAAGAGGAAGCGACCTTGAAGCGGTTCCGCCGCCGCGGCGCCTCGATTGCGCTGGAGCCGGCCAACACTTCCTATGAAGTCCGCATCCTGCCGCCGAACCGGGTCAAGATTCAGGGCAAGCTGATCGGGCTTTACCGGAAATACTGAATTAACGTGCGCCGCGGCATGAATCCGGGCGCGCCGCTCACCTAGGCCATCATGCCCCGCGAAGGCGAGGCATCCGGTATCCCGCGAGATTCGCGATAATCGAGACGTCCGCGTTTGCTGGACCGCCCGCCTTTTCGCCGGTGGTGACCGAAAGCTTTCTGAAAGCGCCTCGGCCAGCGCGCGGCCCGCGAGACGCGCAATGCGCCCGGTCCGGGAATGAGGCGAGGCTCGATCCTGTGCTGGCCGGCCAAGTCCGCGCGCGGCTGTTCGAGGCAAATGTCGGCCAGCCATCCATCAAACGCATTTGTGATCAGGCGCGACGGCTGGAGCCGCACAATTGCCTACAACCAAATAAAGAATGCCGCGTTACTGTCACTCTGATAGAGGCCTGCGCCTCTAGGGGCGCGGGTTGGCTATCTCGAACGAGGAGCAATCCGATGTGTGACTATAGTCTGCACGCAGTAGCAACGCGCCCCGCCCAGGTGGGAGAGACGCTGATCACCACGACATTCCGGGGGACTGCCACTCGCGGTTTCGCGTCAGAAAATGAGCCCGCTGTGGCCGTCTGCATGCTGCCCGGGACCGAGCTGGCGTTCGCCGAAGAGGTCAGGTACGACAACCGATGGATTTGGGCGAGGGCGATCAATTTTCGAGTGGGCAAATTCGGCGCGATAGACCCGGACGTTCCGCATCGTCACCACGATGCGATCGAATTTCCGGATGGAAGCAATGTGCTGGTGACCCAGCTCTGTGAAGGGCAGCGGGTAACGGTGCTGCAATTGCCGGTGGTTCATCAGGCTACGGAGCACGCGCAACCCGCTGCCAGCACACCGGCGGCGAGGTCGGTCGTCGTTGGTTGAGATGCGCGTATGGATATCCCCGCCGGTTCCGGCTGGCGGGGGCCTGCCGCGCACCCTCGATGGATATGCCGTACCAGACGGAACGCGCACCGCGAGGCGCCGGCAAGACGCGCGCGCCGAGGAGTTGAATAATCTGAGGCTGGCGCTGGCGACGTTCGCCCTGCAGCTCGACTGCTTCGAAATGCGCGCCGGTGAAGCGCTCAAGGCTGCTATAAGGCCTGAGATGGCAGTCCCGGCGCGTGACGCCGGTCGCAAGCTTCAGAAGGAAAAATGATCGGTGGTCAATAAGATCACGTGGCAAAAAGCCGGACGGGTGACCGAGCCGGGCCGGTACATGTTCACGTTCGGGTGGTTGACCGTCGCGCCGGAAGATATTGCGGTCTGGGAGCGGTTCCCGAATGCCTCCTTCACGCTGGTCAAAACGGCGGTGACGGACGCCAGCGAGGAGCCTGGAGAGGAACCTGGGGAGGAATTTCGCCTAGGCGCATTCGATCTGGGCGACCAATTGTCGCGCAGCGAGAAGTAAAGCGGCTCGTACCATCCGTCATCCCCTTCGTAACGGCTAAGCCGTTACGAAGGGGATGACGAGGATGGTTTGGGTGTACGCCGCCTCACTCCTCCGCCTGCTGGTCGGCTTCCGATGGCGTTGCATCTACGGCCTGCGGGACCGCCGCGGGGCGTGGCGCCAGCGTCGGTTCGGCCTCGCTGTCGCCTGCGACGGCGGGCGACCATGGCCGATCGACGCCTTTTGGCCTGATCGCGTCAGCCGCAAATCCGTCGCGCGCTCGCCGCAGCGCCATCGCGCCCTGCCTGCGCAAGCGTTCCCCGTCGATGACGGGCGATGGACATGCCGGCGGTGCCTGTCGCGCCGTCACCACCAGCGCCGCACGCTCGCAATCGTCACCCAGCGCGTCCGGCCGCAGCGCCAGCGCGACGAACGCACCACCGGCCGTCTGCGTCACGCAACCCGCTTCATCGCATGAGACGCCGTCCGCGAGCGAGGAATCCGTGGGCAGCCGGGGGTCGGCGTCGGCGGCCAGCCATTCCTTGAGCATGAAGGCATCCTTGGCCGTGCGCATCAGGTGCAGGCGTCCGTCCTTGCCGCGGACGCCGACATTGTGGCCGTCGGCTGAAATCAGGATATCCGGCTGCGGCACCGCCAGCGCCCAGACCACCGCCAGCGCCAGCACGGCCGCACCCAGCCAGCGCAGCGGCGTCCGCAACAGCCCCAGCAGGATGATGCCGGCGCTCGCCGCAATCAGCGGGCCGATCCCGAAGGCCGCCATGCGGCCGATGGCGCCGGGAAGCGCTGCCACCCATTGCGTCACCACGATCATCCAGTCGATGCCCAGGCCCATCAACCACCAGAAGAAGCCGTCGAAGCCGAACGGCATCGCGACCAGGCCGAGCAGGCCCGCCGGCATCACCAGCGCTGACACCACAGGCATCGCCGCCAGATTGGCGAGCACGCCATACGGCGTGACGCGATGGAAATGAAAGGCGGCATAGGGCGTCGTCGCCAGCCCCGCCACCAGCGACGCCAGCGCCAGGGTAGCAATCTCCCGCCCGCCCCAGAGCGCCATCCGTGCGGTGGCGGAGTTGTCGGGCGAGGCGAACAGCCTGGGCATGCCGATCTGCACCAGCGCCACCAGTCCGAGGGTAGCGGCAAATGACATCTGGAAGCTCGGATGCACCAGCGCTTCAGGTGCGATCGCCAGCACGATCATCGCCGCTACCGCAAGCGTCCGGAACGTCACGGCGCGGCGGTCGACCATGATCGCGATCAACACCACCGCCGTCATGAAAAACGAGCGCTGGGTCGCGACCTCGGCGCCGGACAGCAGGAGATAGAAGGCGGCGGCGGCAAGCGCTGCGGCGGCCGACCATTTCTTGATCGGAAAGCTGACCGTCAGCCCGGGGATCAGCGCCAGCAGCGCGCGAACCGCGAAGAACACCACGCCGGCGACCACCGCCATGTGATATCCTGAAATCGAGAGCACGTGTCCGAGGCCGGAAATGAACATCGCATCGTTGACTGGTGCGGAGATCGCATCGCGGCGGCCGGTCAGCAAGGCGGTGGCGATGGCGCGCTTATCGCCGTCAAGCGCCGTTCGTATTCGCGCATCGATCGCGTCGCGCAAGCCTTGCATGAATGCGGCGTAGCGCAGCGACAGGCCGCCGCTGATGGGCGGCGTCACCGTCTTGATCGCGCCAGTGACAAAACCGGAGGCGCCGATGCCGGCGAAATACATGTCGCGGCCGAAATCGTAGCTGCCCGGCCGCAATGGCGCGAGCGGCGGCTGCAGCCGCGCCTTCAACTCGACAAAACTGCCGACCGCGGGCGCGGTGCCCTTGCGCACCGACAGCCGAACGCGTTCCAGCTTTGGAACGGCGCGCGGGCTGTCCATCCGGGCGACGCGCAACACGAAGCGGTCGGTACGCTCGCGGATATCGCGGGTCTCGACGAAGCCCGACAGCGACACCGAATACGCGGGCCTCGCCAGCACGCCGTGCGCGACCCGCGCGGTTTTCCATGTCGCCACCGCAAAACCCGCCGACATCGCGGCGATCATCACCGCGATCGGAAAGATCTTTTGCCGCCGCAGCAAAAACGCTGCCGCGCAAAGCACTGCCGCCGCGACGGCGGTGACCGAGGCGACCGGCTCACGATCGGCGGTGAAATAGAACGCAATGCCGGTGCCGAACGCGACCGGCACCCAGGGCAGCAATCGGCCGGCACCCGTTTCGGCGCGAATCCAACTGCGCAATTTGTCGATGAGAGACGGCCACGCATTGAGACCTGACGGCGCGAAGCCACCCGCCCGCGCCGTCTCCCGCGGCGGCCAGGTGCCGGCAAAACCTTGCGTCCGGCCTGAAGACCCGCCCCGCTCTGCCATCCCCTGCGCCTTGCGATCCCTGTCGATCGCAAGGCTACCGGAAGCTGTAACGCTCCGAACAGGGAACGGATGCAGAATGCTGTTAACTTTTACTAACGGCACTACGCTAGGATTCCCGAATCAACCGGGGATACCGGCTATGCCACGCAGGACAATTCTGTCCGTCTTCGCGATCGCTGCCACGGCATTGACCGCTGGTGCCGCCGATCTGCCGACACAGAGCCGGCTGGGAGCGATCTTTGCGGAGCCTGCGCAGGCTCGGCCTTATGCCCATCGATCAGTCGAATATTCGGCACCGGTTATCGGATACAATCTGCTTCCGATTTTCCCATGGGATCGCGGCGGCTACTACTATGGCTCGCCGTGGTCCTACTACTATCCCGGCCCCTATTACGGCGGGCCCTACACGGCTTACGGCGCCCGCCTGCCCTATGTGTGCGGCCTCTACGGTTACTGCTGAGGCGGCGGTGATGTGACAAGTTGGGCCCAAACCGTTGGTTGTCCGGCTTACCTCAGTTCTTGGTGTCGAAGGCCATTCCAACTACAGGCGTTGACGAACGCTCGTCATACAGCATGAATCCGATAAGCTTCAGGAGCTTCGGAATCCCGTGAAAGGCCCCGCTGGGATCGCCGCGAGACCAACCGCCTCGATCCATGACGGTCAAGCGGACCGTTGCATCGCGGCGAATTGGTTCGGGGAAGATCACCGATCGGAGCAAGTCTCGGTCGCACCACTCATCCCAAGTCGAATACTCTCGCGTTTGAGATTCAGCCTCGATGACGATGTCACCGGCGTGTGGACCAGCGACGAAGAGAAGACCTGCTAATTTTCCAGGCGCGGCATCGAGCACCAGGCCGTTTCCGGCTCCGATCTCAAGATAGGGAAGCACCTGCCGGAAATGCGAGGATCGGCAACGCTGCGGGAGCAGCGCCGTTTGCAGTTCCGGGTGAAGAAGGCGCGCGGCTTCGAAGTCATCCCGGTGCAAGCGAAGTCCGAGCGGCGGCGCGTCGGCTGGGCCTGCCGACAAGATCGTCTGCAAAGCCCTGGCGATCAGGGTGGCCACGACGCGGCCGCCCTCGGTCGTTGTGTGGATGCCATCCAGGAAAAGCTGTTCCAGCGACCACTCGCCCGACGTCAAACCGAGGTCGATGGCCCGACCCAGGTGAACCGACGGTATCCCGTAATGATCTGCTACGCGCTCGTAGCGATCAATGATCGGCTGAAAATCCTCCACGCTGCGATCCGCCCTGTAGGCGTGGAGAATGCAGCACTCGCAGCCGATGGCGCGGAGCTTGCGCACGAGGCCTTCGATAGCGGGCCCGATGATTTCCAAAGGCGGCCGACTGCCGGCGTCACCCGTTGTGCACTCGATGAAGCAGAGGTCCGGCTTCCGGCTCAAAACGAAAGAATCGAGTGTGAACAGGCAGCCCATGCTCCCCATCCCGCTCAGGCCCACCTGGAACGCGTGGTGAGGCTGCGCGGTCCAAGTCCCGAGATGAGCGTGCAGATACGAAACATAGCCGTCCCGTTGTGCGGTGACGCTATTGCCTACATAAGCGATGCGGCAGGCTCGGCCGCGAAGCACCGTCGCGATATTTCCCAGGCCGTGCCTGATATCGACATAGGTCCGCGTGGCAGGAACCTTCATGGATTCACTTTCGTCATCGCCTGCGCAAGGTAGGCTCGGGTTCTCGTTCGGTCAAAACCGGATCACATTTGGAATATCAGCCGAATGGCTGATGCGGCGGCAGGGCGAATGGGCTTCGATCCAGCGTCGTGAGCGATGCTCATCGGAGTAACCTTGCGCTCCCGTGGGCTAGCTCGCTTTGCGGGATTTGACGGAGACGCAATTTGATGCGCTACTCGTCTGCCCCTAGATTTGAAAGGATATTGACCTGCAAATTTTCGGTCAATTGGTCAGTAGCGCCACCCTCGACCTCAGCAACCATATCCCCGGAAATCCGGTTACGCCCCCAGGGGAAGTGATTGACCACATTGCGTTTCCTGGCGACCCATCCCTACAGTTTGGTCAAGCGGTGAGCGTGTTCATCCACGATTTACATAACCCGCTCACGGATTTCGTACTGTTCTAAGTCCATTAAACCCAAAGCGCCTAGACGTACCGCTACTTGATTTAATGCGCTCATCGTCTGCCCCTCAGATTTGAAAGGATATTGACGTGCAAATTTTCGGTCAATT
>Ga0070683_100004956_pt1 | contig 11048 bp, 10 predicted proteins | sample KBSC713LmetaG_FD_64662 | JGI IMG/M metagenome (GOLD analysis project Ga0070683, IMG submission 64662) | Corn rhizosphere microbial communities from Kellogg Biological Station, Michigan, USA - KBS C7.1-3L metaG | ecosystem: Host-associated > Plants > Roots > Rhizosphere ...
CCGACCGGCAGCTTCCGGATCGTCGACATGCAGACGAACCCGTGGTGGCGCCCGCCCGATTCCGACTGGGCGAAGGGCCTGAAGCCGATTCCGCCCGGCCCCGGGAACCCGCTGGGGACGCGCTGGATGGGCCTCAGCGCCCCCGGTGTCGGGATCCACGGCACGCCGGACGCGGCGTCGATCGGGTACTCGGCCTCGCACGGGTGCATCCGCATGCTGATCTCCGACGCGACCTGGCTGTTCGACCACGTCTCGGTCGGGACGCCGGTCCTGATCGTCGACTAGATAGCCCTAATCGTCGCCATCGCGCTCGCGCTCTTCGTCCTGCCGACGGGCTGGGGCATCGTCGCGATCCTCGCAGGCCTGACGATCGAACTCGGCGAGGCGGGCTTCTGGATACGCCGCTCGAGGCGCGGCCCCCCGCGGATCGGAGCGGAAGCGCTCGTCGGAGCCGAGGGGGTCGCCGTGGACGCCTGCAGGCCGACGGGACGCGTGCGCGTGCACGGCGAGGCCTGGCGGGCGAACTGCGCGGAAGGAGTTGACGCCGGCGAGCGCGTAGTCGTGCGCGGCGTTTCGGGCCTCACGCTCGAAGTGCGCCGTAAATAGACTCAGATCGTGGCCTCGATCGACGAGATCTCGCTCGAAGAGCAGCCTCTCGAATGGGATACGCCGCTCTTCCGGACCGCAGTTGCGCAGTTCGAGGAGGCGCTCACGCACGCCGATGTCGATGCTGCCGCGGCGGAGCGCCTGCGCTACCCCGAGGCCGCGATCATGGTCAGCATTCCCGTGCGAATGGACGACGGGACGTGGTCGGTGTTCGCCGGCTACCGCGTCCTGCACTCGAGCGTGCTCGGCCCGACGAAGGGCGGGATCCGCTACGACCCACACGTCTCGCTCGGCGAGTGCGCGGCGCTCGCGATGTGGATGACGTGGAAATGCGCACTCCTGCGGCTTCCATACGGCGGCGCGAAAGGCGGAGTGCGCTGCAACCCCCGTGAGATGTCCTCCGATGAGCTCCAGCGCATGACGCGCCGCTTCACCATCGAGCTCCTACCGGTGATCGGCCCGGAGAAGGACATCCCGGCCCCGGACATGGCCACGAACGAGCAGACCATGGCCTGGATGATGGACACGTACTCGATGCAGATCGGCCACGCGGTGCCGGAGGTCGTGACGGGCAAGCCGATCTCGATCGGTGGCTCGGTCTTCCGCAGCGAGGCGACCGGGGCGGGCGTCGTCATGGTCACCGACCGTGCGTGCCAGCGGCTCGGCTGGAAGCTGGCCGAGCAGGGCTGCGTCGTCCAGGGGTTCGGCAACGTCGGTGGGATCGCTGCGCGTGAGCTCCGTGCTCGCGGTGCGAAGCTGTTGGCGGTCTCTGACATCTCCGGCGGCGTCTACTCGCCCGACGGTCTCGACTACGAACACATGAAGAGGTGGGTCGACGAGCACGGGTCGCTCGCCGACTATCCGGACGTCGAGCACGTCTCCAACTCCGAGCTGCTCGAGCTCCCGTGCGACATCCTCGTCCTCGCTGCGCTCGAGGAGCAGCTGACGGCCGAGAACGCTCCTCGGGTGCAGTGCAGGCTCGTCTCAGAGGGGGCGAACGGGCCGACCACGATCGAGGCGGACGAGATCCTCGGCGAGCGCGGGATTCCCGTCCTGCCGGACGTGCTCACGAATGCGGGCGGGGTCACCGTCTCGTACTTCGAGTGGGTGCAGGATCTCGGCCGGCTCTTCTGGGACCGCGAGGAGATCCGCTGGAAGCTCGAGGAGAAGCTGAGCGACGCCTTCGACCGCGTGTGGGACCTCGCCGACCAGCGCGGCCTGTCGCTGCGGAGCGCGGCGCTGGTGGGCGCGATCCACGAGGTCGCCGAGGCGCTCGACTCCCGGGGGATCTACCCGTGAGCAAGGTGCGCGAGGCGATGGTCTCCGAGCCGCGGACGCTCGTCGCGTCGGCCCCTGCCACCGCAGCGGGAGAGCTCCTCGCACGGCCGGAAGTACACGCCATCTTCGTCAGCGACGACGGCGGCCGGCTCGTCGGGGTGCTGACGCGCAAGACGCTCGTTCGGGAGGTCGTGGCGCCCGGACGCGACCCGAAGGAGACGACCGTCGGCGAGATTGCGGAAGAGCCCTACTACACGCTCGACTCGGAGATGGACCTCGAGGAGGCGTTCCGGTTCCTGGAGGAGCACGACGCTGAGCGTGTGCCGGTCGTGGAGGACGGGAGGCTCGTCGGGGTGATCGCGCGCGAACTCGTTCAGCGGCGCCTGGCCGAGGACGAGCCGCCGGAGCCGCGGGAAGCGGCTTAACAGCAGGTGTAGGCGCCTGGCGGGGCTTCGCCCTCGATCGGCTCGGGCAGCTCGGCCGCCGCGAGCGCTGCACCGTCGAGGAGGTCGCGCTCGCTGACCTCGATCTCGTTCAGGCCGAGGTAGCGCATCGTCTCGAGCAGGATCGCCGCTCCGGCGACGATCACCGGCGCTCGCTCGGGCTCGAGCCCTGGAACCTCACGCCGCTCGGCGAGAGGGAGGGCTGCGAGCCGTTCGAGCTGCGACTCGACCGCGTCCGCGCTCAGGCGGTGCCCGTCGACCCGGTCCGAGTCGTACTCGACGAGGCTGAGATCGAGGGCCGCGAGCGACGTGACCGTCCCCGCGACGCCGATACCTCTCTCGGCTCTCAGGTCGTGCTCCGAGAGAACGGCGCGGATCGCGGCGCGCAGCGACCGGAGGTCGTCGGGAGTCGGCGGATCGCTCGCCGGGAAGCGCTCCGTCAGCCGAACGGACCCGAGGTCGGTGCTGACGCGCCCCTCCGTCCGCGTCAACTCGGTGGAGCCGCCCCCGACGTCGATCAGGATCGTGCCGTCGTCCAGGCCGCCGAGCCCGCGCTGCGTCATCGCCGCCTCTTCGTCACCGCTCAGCAGTCGCGTCGTGAAGCCGTAGCTCCACTCGATCTCGCCCAGGAACGCCTCGCCGTTCTCGGCGTCCCGGACGGCGCTCGTTGCCACGAGCAGCGCGCGCTCCGCGCCGAGCGACTCGAGCTCGCGTCGGTACTCGGAGAGGGCATTCCGAACCCGGGTGATCGGCAGCGGCAGCAGCCGGTGGCGCGAATCGACCCCCTCGCCGAGTCGGGTGATGGTCGAACGTCGCGAAATCGTCCTCACGTGCCCCTCGACGACGTCCGCGACGAGCAGACGAGTGGTGTTCGTGCCCTGATCGATGGCCGCAACGCGCATGGGACGGCCAACGTAGCAGCGGCTATAATTGCTGCACGCCGCGGGGTGGAGCAGTCAGGTAGCTCGCCGGGCTCATAACCCGGAGGTCGCAGGTTCAAATCCTGCCCCCGCTACTTCCAAAGGGCCCTGGCAACAGGGCCCGTTCTCTTGAGCAAGGCCGTGCGCGACACTACTCGGGTGCAACCCGAAACGCGTTACGCCAAGAATGGCAACGTCAACATCGCCTACCAGGTGGTCGGTGACGGTCCCCCAGACCTCGTCGCGGTCGATGTCATCTCGCACCTCGAGCTGGATTGGGAAGTTCCCTCCAAGGCTCGATTCTTCACGCGGCTCGCTTCCATCTGCCGGCTGTTGAGAGTCAACCAGCGGGGCACCGGCATGTCAGACCGGGACGTGGGCGTGCCCACGCTGGAGACGCGCATGGATGACATCCGCGCCGTTCTCGATGCGGTCATGTCGGAGCGGGCGGTGCTCTTCGGTCTCGGTGACGCCTCCCCGCTCTCCGTGTTGTTCGCGGCCACGTATCCCGAGCGGACCGCGGGACTGATCCTGATGAACGCGTCGCCGCGCTTCGTGAAGAGCCCTGGGCTGCCCTGGCTTCCCACGCGAGAAGAGACCCAACGACAGGCGGACGATTTCGAGCGTCGCTGGGCGGATCCCGGCTTCGCCGACGAGTACATCGGCATGGTCAACCCGAGCGCGCACGACGAGGAGCTCAAAGACATTGCCCGGTTCTTTCGGCTCAGCGTCAGCCCCGGTGCGGCCGCCGCTTACATCCGGATGAACATCGACGTGGACGTGTGCGACGTCCTTCCACTGATTCGCGTGCCGACGCTGGTCATGCACCGGAAGGACGGGGGAGCATGGGACATCCGCGGTGGCCGCTATATGTTCGAGCACATTCCAGGCGCCCGTTTCGTGGAGTTGCCCGGCGCGGACTTTTCACCCTCGCTTGGCGAGCAGGAGCCGCTGTTCGCCGAGCTGGAGCGCTTCCTTGCCGACGTCGTCGCGGGCACGCATCCCGAGATCGAGCCAGACAGGGTGCTGGCCACGGTCCTTTTCTCGGACATCGTCGGGTCGAGCGAGAAGGCGGCAGCTCTCGGCGACAGGGCCTGGCGAGAGTTGCTCCTGCGTCACCACGACCTGGTCCGGCGTCAGCTGGTTCGCTTTCGCGGCCAGGAGGTGGACACGGCCGGTGACGGCTTCTTCGCCTCGTTCGACGGCCCGGCCAGAGCCATCCGCTGCGGGTGTGCCATTGCCGAGGCCATGCCGGAGCTGGGGCTCGAGGTGCGAGTCGGTTTGCACACGGGCGAGTGCGAGCTCGTTGACGGCAAGGTGGCCGGCATCGCCGTGCACACCGGAGCCAGAGTCGCCGCGAATGCGCAGCCCGGCGAAGTGCTCGTCTCCTCGACCGTCAGAGACCTCGTCGCCGGCTCGGGGCTGACCTTCGAAGACCGCGGCTCGCATGAGCTCAAGGGCATTCCCGGCGAATGGCGACTCTACGCCGTCGCTACGCAACAGCGCTCGAAGCGGACGAACTAGGCTGCGTGCTCCCTGACTCCGCAATCCCGCTTCACCCAAAGATGGAGGATTCAATGCCAGAGGAAATCGCCCGCGATCGCCTTCCGATACCGGATCAGCCGTACGCGGGGCCGGTGTACGAAGACGCCAGCGACCCGGATGCGAAGTTCCCGCCGATCGAGCCGCTGCGGCCGCCGGCCGGCGCTCCCAACGTCCTCATCGTCCTGCTCGACGACACAGGCTTCGGCGCTTCCAGTGCCTTTGGCGGCCCCTGCGCGACGCCGACCGCAGAGCGGCTTGCGGCAAGCGGCCTGAAACTCAATCGCTTTCACACCACGGCGCTCTGCTCGCCCACCAGACAGGCGCTCCTCACCGGACGCAACCACCACACGGTGGGCATGGGCGGCATCACGGAACTCGCGACGTCGGCGCCGGGATACAACTCGATCCGGCCAAACACCTGCGCCCCGCTCGCAGAGACGCTCAAGCTCAACGGCTACTCGACGGCCCAGTTCGGCAAGTGTCATGAGGTGCCCGTGTGGGAGACGAGCCCGCTGGGTCCGTTCGATGCGTGGCCGACGGGGGGCGGCGGATTCGAGCACTTCTACGGCTTCATCGGCGGAGAGACGAACCAGTACTACCCGTCGATCTATGAAGGGACGAGCGCCAGCGAGCCGCCAAAGACGCCGGAGGAGGGCTACCACTTCACCGAGGACATGACGGACAAGGCGATCGCCTGGATCCGCCAGCAAAAGGCGCTCACGCCCGACAAGCCGTTCTTCGTCTACTTCGCGCCCGGTGCGACGCATGCTCCGCACCACGTCCCGGAGGAGTGGTCGGATCGATACGCGGGCCGTTTCGACCAGGGCTGGGATGCGCTGCGCGAAGAGATCCTGACCCGCCAGAAGGAGCTCGGAGTCGTCCCGCCGGAGACCGAGCTGACGGCGCGACACGAGGAGATCCCCGCCTGGGATGACATGCCCGAGGAGCTCAAGCCCGTGCTCTCCCGGCAGATGGAGATCTACGCCGGCTTCCTCGAGCACACGGACCACCACATCGGGCGCCTCGTCGACGCGCTCGAAGACGTGGGCGCCCTCGAGGACACCCTCGTCTACTACATCATCGGCGACAACGGCGCGAGCGCCGAGGGGACGGTCAACGGAACCTTCAACGAGACCTTCATGTTCAACGGAGCGAGCCAGCTCGAGACGCCGGAGTTCATGGCCTCGAAGATCGACGAGTTCGGTGGGCCGCGGGCGTACAACCACTACGCCGTCGGGTGGGCGCACGCCATGGACACGCCCTACCAGTGGACGAAACAGGTCGCCTCGCACTGGGGCGGCACTCGGAACGGCACGATCGTGCACTGGCCGCGAGGGATGGACGCGCGTGGAGCGGTGCGCCAGCAGTTCCATCACGTGATCGACGTCGCGCCGACTGTGCTCGAGGCGGCCGGGATTCCGGAGCCGAAGTCGGTGGACGGTGTCGAGCAGAAGCCGTACGAGGGTGTGAGCATGCTGTACGCCTTCGACGACGACGACGCCGACGAGCGGCACACGACCCAGTACTTCGAGATGTTCTGCAACCGCGGGATCTACCACGAGGGCTGGACGGCGGTGACCCGCCATTCCAGTCCCTGGGTGGTCGCTGAGCTGCCTCCGCTCGCCGACGACGTCTGGGAGCTGTACGACACCAACTCGGACTGGAGCCAGGCTCATGACCTGGCTGCGGAGCTGCCGGAGAAGCTCGCCGAGCTCAAGCAGCTGTGGCACGACGAAGCGGTGAAGTACAACGTGCTGCCCCTCGACGACCGGCGCATCGAGCGCTTCAACCCCGACCTCGCCGGCCGGCCCCAGCTCGTGCGGGGGAGCTCGCAGCTCTTGTTCGGCGGCATGGGCCGCCTCTCCGAGAACTCGGTGATCAACATCAAGAACAAGTCGCACTCGGTGACGGCCCTGCTGCAGATTCCGGACGGTGGAGTCGAAGGTGTGATCATCGCCCAGGGCGGCGCCTTTGCCGGCTGGAGCCTGTACGTGAAGGGCGGCAAGCCGAAGTACGTCTACAACTTCCTGGGCCTGCAGCTCTTCACGGTCGAGGGCGATTCGGAGATTCCGGCCGGCGAGCGCCAGGTGCGAATGGAGTTCGCGTACGACGGAGGCGGGCTGGCGAAAGGCGGGACGGTCACGCTCTACGTCGACGGCAATGCGGTCGGAGAAGGCCGCGTGGAGGCGACCCTGCCGATGGTCTTCTCCGCCGACGAGACGTGTGACGTCGGCTCGGACACCGCCTCGCCGGTAACGCCCGACTACACGCCCGAGACCAGCCGCTTCACCGGCGAGATCGAGTGGGTCCAGATCGACATCGACGCGGCCTCGGAGGACGTCGACCACCTGATCGCCCCGGAGGAGCGCCTGCAGCTCGCGATGGCACGCCAGTAGCGTGGCCGACTCCTGCTGCTCGCCGTCGAGCGGTCGGTCGGTGGAGGCCCGGCCGCGGGTGGAGATCGCTCGGGGCGGCGGCACCGCACGGGATCTTCTGCCGCTCGACGGTGGCGTGTTCGCGATGGGCAGCGCCGATCGCTGGGCGTATCCCGACGACGGAGAGGGCCCGGTCACCGAGGTGGAGGTGTCCGCCTTCTCGATCGGCGCCTACGCGGTCACGAACGACGATTTCTCCAGCTTCGTGGAGGAGACGGGCTACATCACGGACGCGGAGCGCTTCGGGTGGTCGTTCGTCTTCGCAGGTCTGCTCCCGGACGACTTTCCGCCGACGGAAGGGGTCGTGCACGCGCCCTGGTGGCGCAAGGTCGAAGGGGCAGCCTGGCGGCATCCAGAGGGGCCACACTCGTCGATCGCGGAGCGACTAAACCACCCCGTCGTCCACGTCTCCTGGGACGACGCGAGCGCGTACTGCGCCTGGAGCGGTACACGGCTTCCCTACGAGGCGGAGTGGGAGTTCGCGGGGCGCGGCGGGCTGGCTGGCAAGGCCTTCCCCTGGGGTGACGAGCTCGAGCCCGACGGCGAACACAGGATGAACGTCTGGCAAGGCGACTTCCCCGGGCGCAACACGGGCGCGGACGGCTTCGTGGGGACGGCTCCGGTCGACTCCTTTCCTCCCAACGGCTACGGCATTCACAACATGACCGGCAACGTGTGGGAGTGGACCGGGGATTGGTTCCATCCGACGTTCCGAGAGCGCGACAAGAGAAGGGATCCCGCCGGGCCGCCAAACGGAACGAGCAGGGTGCAAAAGGGTGGCTCCTACCTCTGTCACCACTCCTACTGCCGGCGCTACCGCGTCGCGGCGCGGCAGGGCTCGACACCCGACTCCTCCAGCGGGAACGTTGGTTTCCGCTGCGCCGTTGACGGTTGAACCCTGGGGGCAGTGGGCGGCGGTCAACGGCAATGGAACCATCGCGCGACATGCGCCCGGAGCTGACGTCGTGACCTTCCCCGAGGAGATCTCGCGCCACCTCGTCCTTGCCAGCGCCGCGCTGGTCAATGACAACTTCACGCGAGGAACCGTCATCGCTGGGCCCTGCGTGGACTTCGGGGGGTGCGGGGCGCCGAATACCGCGAGCAGCGTCGCCGTCTTTACGTTGTCAACGACCGGCAGTCAGCAGGATCACTCGTTCTTCGTGTCGGAGATGGGGCCGAACTCAACGACGGCTTCCATTCCCGCGCGTGGACCGGCGAGGCCGGAACGGCTCGACTCTCGGTAGTTGCCGGGAGCGGCTGCTCGAGCTTGGTTCCGGAGATCGAGCTGCGGCAGCGCGAGCTCGACGGGGAGACGTCCAACTGACAAGCGGCGTGGCCCGGAAACAGTGTTCCAAGCCACGCCGCCAGGTCGTGCCGGGCTCGACTAGGTGATATAGCCGGCGACGCGAGTCAGAGCGTTCGTGATGTTGCCCGCGAGCAGGGCAAGGGCGCCGAAGACGGCGATCGTGATGACAGCAAGGACGACGCCGTACTCGGCCATCGTCTGCCCGTCCTCGCGGTAGAACAGGTTGTAGAACTTCTGCATAGCAGACCTCCATGAGAGAAACGACGCTGACGGACCGCGTCTTGTTGAGCTCCCAAGTCATCGACCCGGTCACCAGCACGCGAGATCCCTCGGCGAAGGGATCCGAGCTACGCCAGACCGTTAGGCGGTGCGACGTGCCCTCGGTCGCTCGAGACCGCGCCTCGCCGGCGTCTTACGCGGCCGGCTCGGGGCTCGCCGGCGGCGCCGGTGTCGGTACTAGCAGCAGCAGATGGCTGTCGACGATCGCCTGCGCGACGTCCACCAGCTTTCGGCCGTTGTGCTGCGAATGGTCCCGGAGCATCTGGAAGGCGCCGTCGGCGTCGATCGCGTGCCGCGCCATCAGGATTCCTTTCGCCTGCTCGATCAGCGCCCGCCGTCCGAAGGCCCCCTGAAGGCTCTGGTACTCCGCGAAACGCTGGAGCGTGATGTCGATCGCGCTCTGCAGTTCGGCAGCGTCGCCGTCCACGATGTAGGCGAAGACGCCGCGCTTCGCCGCTTCCCGGACGTATTCGGGATCCTTGGAATGCAGCAACGCGATCACGGGGCATGCTGATTCACGGACGATCTCCGTGATCAGGTCGAGCGCGTGCTCCGAGCTCAGCCCGAGACCGACCAGGGCTACATCGGGCCGCTCCCTCTCGGTAGCCGCTCCAACCTCCTTGACGTAGATCTCGCGAGCGATCACCTCGTGGCCGAGGCCGATTACGACCTGCGCAACCAACTCGAGCCGATCGCGCCGCTCGTTCGCGATCAGGACGCGTAGGTGCTGCGGCTTACCCTCGGAAACCGTCACGACGACCCACGCGCTTGCAAGCGCACCGGGAGGACCTCCGACCCTCGAATGTCAGCCGTTGTCGGCGAGACCAGCAGCTCCACTCCACCCCCGTGAGTGACGAGGAACAACTTGAGCGTACCCAGAGCGCGATCCATCGATTCTCGCGTCCTCTACTGGTATGTTCCGACCGACCGCGTCACAAACCTTCGGCGCAGTCGAGCACGGGCGGGTCCGAACCACCGAGCCGCCAAGGGTCAGCCTCAGCAGAGCAGGTTGGAACACGTTCCAGCCGACCTCAATAACCCGGTCGGCGATGGCTTCCAAGCTGAGAGGGGCCGATGGTCGATATCCGTGTCGCAGTGGAGGACGTCACGCGCGTTCCGGCGCTCGTGGGCCGGCTGGCGAGGATCTTCGAGAGATCGTCGATCTCGTTCGACCGATCACGAAAGGAAGTCTTCGTCGAATCCGAATGGGAATCGCGCGCGGTCATGGGCGTCCTGGACGTCGTCGAGGCCTGGCTGAGCGAGGACGGAGCCAGGTCGACAACGCTCTCGATCGGCGATTGCTCCTACAGGCTGGCCTCTTCGACGCCGCTCGCGGTGAGCCGATGATCAGCCTCGCGCCGAATCGTGAGCGGACGCTCGAGGCCGTACGCCGGATTTCGATCGCCGGCCGCGGCGCGCCTACGGCTTCGGCTCTGCTCGACAACATGTGCACCGCGGTGGCGGAGACGTTCGAGTTCGACTCCGTGGCGGCGGTCCGCTGCGACGGCCAGGCGGAGGAGGGCAGGAAGACCCTGGGCCTGAGTGTGTTCTTGCTCGCAGAGGCCCAGGAGACCCGACGCCTCGCCGTTCTCACCGCCGGGGATGTCACATACGCGTTCGCGCTCCCCCTGATCAGCGGGGACAGATGTCATGCCTTGCTCTGCGGAACGCGGGGTGTGAGGGCATCACCTTCAGATACAGATGAGCAGGGGCTCGCGACGGTCGGGGTGATGGCCTCGACCTTGCTCGAGGATGCACTAGCCCGTGAAGAGCTGCAGAGGCTCGACGGCCGAGGGAGCGAGTACATCGCGCTTGCCGCGCACGAGCTGCGGAGCCCGTTGGCGAGCATCTACGGCATCGCTGTCACGCTGGACGAACGAGAGCACGAGCTGGCCGAGTCGCAGCGCGACGCTCTGCTAAACGCGCTTCTGGAGCAGGCGGCGCGGATTCAGAGTCTGGCCGAACAGCTTCTGGACCTTTCCCGCCTGGACCTGGTGGCGATCGACATCTCGCCGGAGCAGGTTCGCCTTCGGTCGAAGATCGAGGAGCTGGTTCATGCGCTCACCGAGGGGTCGAATGCGGTGACGGTCGCGGTTCCGGCGGATCTGCAGGCGGTGGTGGATCCGGCAGCGCTGGATCGGATGCTCTCGAACCTGATCGCGAACTCGATGCGCCACGGCAAGCCTCCCGTCACCGTCAGTGCGGTCGGCGGGGACCGGCATCTCCGTCTGGTGGT
>Ga0070683_100004957_pt1 | contig 11047 bp, 9 predicted proteins | sample KBSC713LmetaG_FD_64662 | JGI IMG/M metagenome (GOLD analysis project Ga0070683, IMG submission 64662) | Corn rhizosphere microbial communities from Kellogg Biological Station, Michigan, USA - KBS C7.1-3L metaG | ecosystem: Host-associated > Plants > Roots > Rhizosphere ...
CGGCGAGATCCCGAGGATGGAGACCAGCATGTTGATTAATGCGAACCGGGCGACGGCTCTCATGGCCGCGGACGGGGTCGATGCGATTATCTCGGCCACCATCGACAACAACTTCTATCTGACCGGTATCTACGTCGACTCGCAGTACCTGTTCCCGTACGACTCCGAGTTCTACGCCGTGGCGGCGGCGGACCGGCCCGATGCGGGCATCGTGGTGTGTTCGATCGGCGCGGCCGACCAGACCCTGCAGTCGCACCCCACCGTGACCGACGTGGTCACGTTCGGCACCTTCTACCGTGACATCGTCGACGGCATCGCGCTTGACGCGGACGAAAAGCGAGTCGGCGAGATCACCGCCGCCCACGAGGTCGGCCGGCCACCGGTCGACGCGCTGGTCGAGGCCGTCAATCGGCTCGGCGTGGCCGATGGCACGATCGCGGTCGACGAGCGCGGCCCCAACCGCAATCTGATCGCCGACCTCGCGGCCAAGTTGCCGAAGGCCAAGTTCGTCCCCGGATACGCCCTGTTCCGGCGCATTCGCGCGGTCAAGACGCCCGACGAGGTCGAGCGCGTTATCGCGGCGCTTCGGGTCACCGAGACCGGCCTCCGAGCGGCGTACGACGCCTTCCACACCGGGGTGACCGAACGTGAGATCAAGGGTGTGTTCGAGCGCGCCGTGGTGGCCGAGGGCGCGCGCCCCGGATTCACCCTGGTTCGTTTCGGGCGCGGCCTGGCCCTAGGCCAGGTCCCGCCCGGCGACATCGAACTGACGCCCGGCGACTTCGCGTTCTTCGACGTCGGCGTGAACCTTGACGGTTACAAGTCCGACATCGGCCGGCTGGTCTCGTTCGGGGAGCCGAACGAGACCACCCAGATGCTGTTCGCCGCGTCCAAGGCGGGTCAGCAGACCGCCATCGACATGATGAAACCCGGCGTCGTCGCGAAGGATGTGTTCGCGGCCGCGGTCGCGAGCGTCCAGGAGGCCGGCATCCCGACCTACAAGCGCCAGCACGTCGGCCACGGCATCGGCGTCGAATACTACGACCTGCCGGTGTTGACTCCGAACGAAAGCACCCCACTCGAGGCGGGGATGACGTTCGAGGTCGAGACGCCGTACTACCGCCTCGGCGTCGGCGGCGCGTTCATCGAGGACACCGTGCTCATCACCGAGTCCGGGTCGCAGATCCTGACCACCCTTTCGCGCGATCTGCAGGTCCTCGACGTTCGTTGACCCGCGGCCTACGACACCGACCGGAGGTGGCGGCATGGAGTTCGGCGTAGCCCTACCGACCTGCACAGAAGGCATGGCCTACCCGATCAGGTTCGCCGACCACACGGGCATCCTGCGGGTGGCCGTCGAACTCGAGGAGCTCGGGTTCGACTCGGCACTGGTCAACGACCACTACAGCACGATGCCGTACGTGCGCGAGATGTTCGACCAGCCACCGCGCTTCTATGAGCCGATGGTCACGTTGGCCTACGTCGCGGCGCGCACCTCGCGGCTCAAGCTGATGACCGGGGTCATCGTGATGCCGATGCGCGAGCCGGTGGTACTGGCCAAGCAGGCGGCCTGCCTCGACCAGATCAGCGGCGGCCGCCTGATCCTCGGCGTGGGGGTCGGTGCGTATCGGGCCGAGTTCGAATCGGTGCGCCCGATGATGATCGAGGCACCTCGCGGTGAACTGGTCACCGAAGGCATCGAGAGCCTGCAACGGTTGTTCACCGACCGGCGAGCCAGCTATCGCGGCAAGTACTTCGCGTTCGACGACGTCGAGATGTTCCCGAAGCCGCTGCAGGACCCGCTCCCGATCCTCTCGTGCGGGAACGCGCCCGGCACCATCCAGCGGGCGGCGACGCTGTGTGCCGGCTGGATGCCGGCCGGCCTGCCGGTCGAGCGGATGGCCGCCGGCGTCGAGCAACTGCACCAGCTGGCGGTCGAGGCCGGCCGCGACCCGTCCAGCCTGCTCGTTGCACCGCAGACGGTGCTGTGCATCGACCGCAGCCCCGACGCAGCCGCCGAGCGATTCCGGCATTCCCAGGTGTACGAGCATCTGAGTAGCCTGCGTAACTCGACGCTGAAGAACATTGACATCGAGGCGTACATGTCCCAGAACCTGATCGGTGATCCCGAGGAGATCATCCGGCGGATCACCGTGCTGGAACGGGCCGGCGCCAATCACCTCGCCGGCCTGATCGTCGTGGCCAACACCGAGCCCGAGATGCTCGATCAGATCCGGTTCTTCGCACGCGAGGTGCTGCCGGCCTTCCGAACGGCGGCAGTGTGATGGCTACGCCCGAGGAAACCCTGGCTGCATTGGGACTTACCCTGCCGGCGCCGTTCCCGCCGGCCGCTGGCTACGTCGCCTGCCGGCGGTCGGGCCACCTGCTCTACATTTCCGGGCACGGCCCGATGCGCGACGGAAAGGTCGTGTACGCGGGCAAGGTCGGCGCCGACCTCGACATCGCCGCCGGCGCCCGATCGGCGGAATTGACCATGCTGAACGTGCTTGCGTCGATCAAAGCCGACCTGGGCGAGCTCAGCCGGGTCATCGGATTCGTGCGGCTGTCGGTGTTCGTCAACGCCACCGCCGACTTCGACAAGCACCACCTGGTCGCCGACGGCGCCAGCCAATTGTTGACGAAGCTCTACGGCCCGGCCGCCGCGCACGCCCGCTTCGCGGTCGGGATGGCCTCACTGCCGTTCAACATCGCGACCGAGATCGAGGCCGTCGTCGAAGTCGGCTAACCTCCAGCGTACGGAGATTGCGCCATGCGATACAGCAGGGCATACAATGCAACGAGCCTGTCCAATCCCGGGAGGATCTCGTGACTGACATCCCCACCTCTTCAGTCGCCGTCGTGATCATCGACATGCAGAACGGCTTCTGCCACCCCGACGGCTCGTTCGGCCAGGTCGGCGCCGACGTGTCCGGCTGTAACGCCGCGATCGCCGGCTGCGTGCGCATCGTCGAGGCGGCCCGGGCCCACGGCCACCCGGTCGTGTTCACCCGGGCGATCCACGAACGCGGGCTCACCGACTGGCGGGTGCTCAGCGAGCTGCCGATGTTCGCCGGGTTGCGCGCGATCAGCTCGTGTGAGGACGGCACGTGGGACGCCGAGCTGGTCGACGAGCTCAAGATCGCCCCGGGCGACCTTGAGTTCACGAAGTCGCGCTACAGCCCGTTCGTCGAGACCGACATCGAGGCGAAGCTGCGCGAGATGGGCATCGAGAACCTCGTCTTCGGCGGCGTCGGCACGAGCGTGTGTCTCGAAAGCTCGGTCCGCGATGCCAGCCAGCGTGATTTCCGCACTTTCATCGTCGAGGATGCATGCGGCGACATCAGCCCCGAGTCCCACCAGGGATCGCTGCACATCATGGGCCACATGTTCGGCTGGAACACCACCTCGGCCGACGTGGTCGCGGCCTGGGACGCGGCCTGAGTCTCAGGCGCTGTGCGCCGGCCCGTTGATCACCCGCTCGATCTCCTCGGCGCTTGCCTGAAGTTCGACCGGTAGCTCGGTCCAGAGGTCTTCGGTCTCGGGCGCGATCAGAAAGTCGATCGACAGCGCCGCGATCGGTTCGCCGCTCGTTCCGCGAATGGCCACCGCTACCGTCCCGATGCCCGGCACATACTCGCCACGGCTGATGCTGAACCCGGTGCGGCGGATGAGCGCGAGCTCCTTGCGGAGCTCGCTCAGCGCGACCGAGGGCCGCCCGCCGAGTCCGGCCCGGCGACGCTTGTTGACCGCCCGCGCCATCTGCACGTCGGACAGGTACGCAAGCAGCGCCCTTCCAGTTGCGGTCAGTTCGGCCGCCAGCCGCGTGCCCGGGTCGATGTAGACGTTGATCGGGCCGGGTCCGCGAACGGTCGTGACGACGACGACGTCGGCGCCGTCGAGCGTGGCCAGATACGCGCTGGCGTATGCATGCCGGCCGACCACCTTGGTCAGTTCCCTCTCGGCGAGATCCTCAAGCTGGTCGCCGGCCAGGTAGCGCTGACCGAGCTCCCACACCCGAAGGCCGATCTGGTAACGGCGCGAGGCCGGATCCTGCTCGATGAACCGCCGTCGTACGAGCGTGGCGAGGATGCGATGGATGACGCTCTTGTCCAGGTCGAGCTGGCGTGAGAGTTCGAGCACGCCGAGCTGGGGTTCACCGACCAGGAAGGCCTCCAGAACGCGGAGCGCCCGGTCGACGGTGGAATTGCGGGCCTCGTCCTCCGGAGCGATGTCCAGGATCGAGCGCGCCCCGTCGTTATCGCTGGCCGCCGGGCGGGCCGCCTTCTTCTTGGCCGGCGCGCTCGGGGGTTCTGCCCGTCCAGTTGACATTCATCCGCTCCGCTTCTGGGGATCGCGTGTGCAGCCAAGAAGGTACTACGCCGGGCCTGGGTCGGCCTTGAGCACATTGAGCACTTCGTCCGACAGCAGCTTGGCCAACGAGGCAACAGTCTCACCGGCCGGCGCGAAAAGTACGAGACACACGTGGTCGATGCCGCACGATCTGATCTCGCGGATGCGGGCCACGCAGTCGGCCGGGGTGCCGTAAACGGCGAAGGCGTCGACGATGTGATCGGGCAGCAGCGCGGCTGCCTCCTCCGGGGTCTCGCGCGGGTAGACCCAGCCGGTGCGGTCGAGGTGATCGCGTAGGGCCCCCGGCAGCTCGACGTCGATCTCGTCGAGAATCGTGCGGCTGGTGATGAGCGACGCGAGCACGATCTTGCTGACGGCGACGCGGGCGGCTTGCCGGTCGGGCGCGGCCGACACGTACAGCCACGACATCGCGTCGATGTCGGCCCATGACCGTCCCGACCGCTCGAGACCCTGTTCGATCTGGCGCTGGCCGTAAGCGATGCCGCCGGGCTGGGCGAACCCGCCCATGATCACCCCGTCGGCCAGCTCACCGCCGAGTTGCAGGATGCGTGGGCCGCGTCCGGCAACGTAGATCGGCACGGTGCGGATGGGCACGAAGTCCAGTTGGGTGCCGTTGAGGCGAAAGTGCTGACCGCTGAAGGTGACCGTCTCGCCCGAGGTCAACCGGCGCACGATCTCGATCATTTCGCGCAGCGCCTGCACCGGGCTGCGGCGGTCGATTCCGTATGCGGCCAGGCCGCCCCCGGCGCCGATGCCCAGCGCCGCCCGTCCGCCCGAGAGTTCGTCGATCGTCGCGATGGCGGCGGCGGTCGTCGCCGGGTGGCGGGTGTAAGGATTGGTCACCGCCGGGCCGATCGTGACCCGTTGGGTGGCACCGGCAATCGTGGTCAGGCTGACGTACACGTTGCGCAGCAACCGCTCGTCTGGCACCCAGATGTCGTCGAAGCCGTAGCTCTCAAGCGCGGTCGCCCGCTCGGCCAGCACCGGCATCGGATGCTCGACCAGCGACGCCACTCCGACGCGTAACGGGTTGCGCTCGGCGGTCATTCGCGGCTCCTATGTCCTCGTGGGGATGGCGCTCAGCGCTACACTATTGCGACAGACGATACGGCCCGCGTCATCGGGCCGGCCCGCCGGAGAGGTGTTGCCGTGGCCCGGATCGTGCTCACCGGTGGTCGGGTCTTCGACGGGACGGGCGCCGGCTTCGTGACCGCCGACGTCGCCCTCGAGGGCAGCAGCATCGCGGCCGTGGGACCTGGTCTCGACGGCGACGTCGAGGTGGCGGTCGACGGGGCAACCGTGCTGCCCGGCCTGATCGACGCGCACGTGCATGTCTGCCTCGGCACGATCGACGTGATGAAGAACCTGAACCAGCCGTTCTCGTACCAGTTCTACGTGGCCGAGCAGAACCTCAAAAAAACCCTCGATCTCGGCATCACCACGGTGCGCGACGCGTCGGGCGCCGACCTCGGCATCCAGCGGGCGGTCGAGGACGGGCTGATCGATGGTCCGGCCCTGCACATCTCGATCATCGCGCTGAGCCAGACCGGCGGGCACGGTGACCATTGGCTGCCGAGCGGCAACTGCCCAGAGGTGCTCAGCGTGCACCCCGGCCGCCCGTCCGGGATCGTCGACGGGCCGGACGAGGTGCGCCGGCGGGTGCGCCAACTGCTGCGCAACGGCGCCAACGTCATCAAGGTCAACACGTCCGGTGGGGTGTTCTCGCCCCGCGACGACCCGCGCCACGCGCACTTCACCATGGCCGAGCTCGAAGTGATGACCGAGGAGGCCGCGCGAGCGGGAAGCTATGTGATGGCTCACGCGCACGGCGTCGACGGCATCAAGAACGCGGTACGCGCGGGGGTACGCTCGGTCGAGCACGGTACACAACTCGACGACGAAGCGATCGAGTTGATGCTGGCGCGGGGGACATGGCTGGTGCCCACCCTCGGCGTCGGGCAGTTCATCGTCGACATGATCGAGCGAGGCGCGGCCGTTCCGGCCGGGATCGCCGAGAAGGCGCAAGCCAACATCGCCATGCGCGAGGACTCGTTCCGCCGCGCGGTCGCCGCCGGCGTGCGCGTCGCCATGGGCTCGGATTCGGCCGGCGAATCGCACGGCAACAACCTGATCGAGCTGCCGCTGATGCACGAGATGGGGCTGGACGGGCTGGCGGTACTGCACGCGGCCACTGGCTCGGCCGCGACATTGATGGGGGTGGCCGATCGCATCGGCTTCATCCGAGCGGGCCACCAGGCCGATCTGACTATCGTTGACGGTGACCCCCTCGACTTTCGTGCGTACCCGGGCAACGTGCGCCATGTCTACCGCCGCGGTGCCCGCGTGCGCGGCGAGCGGTCACGCAACGCGCGCTGAGCGGCCAACCGTGCTGCGGGCTACGTGGGCTGGGCGGCGAGGAACTCGGCCAGATACCCGGCGATCTCGCTCGACTGCAGCTCGCACATTTGGATCCCGCCCTCGGGCAGGGTGTGATAGCGCGCATGCGGCAGGGCGTCGCGGATCTGGGAGAACCCGCGCCGGATCGGGTCGCGATCGCCCGCCAAGATCATCGCTGGCACGGTGACGTTGCGGAGTGCGTTGATCGGGTCGAACCGCGTGGCCGCCGCGTACACGGCCGGCAGGTTCTTCACGAGCAGGCTTTGCGCGTAGTCGCGCATCAGCAACTCGAGCGGCACGTCGTCGGCGGCCGAGCGGATGCGTTCCCAGCTGCCGATGACGTGCGCGTCGATGTCATCCGCGGGCGTCTGGTACAGGTCGGTCAGCAGCTGACGGAGCTCCGCATCCAGGCACGGCGGCCCGGACAGCGTCAGTGACGCAAGGGGCAGCTTGCCCGCGTGCGCGATCTGCATCGAGATGATCGAGCCGGTGTGGTGGCCGAACAGGTGCCATGGCCGCGAGTCGAGGCGCAGCAGTGCGTCGGTCAGCTCGTCCGCCAGGGCCTCGATCGTGACTTCACCGGACAACTCCGTCGACGCGCCGAAGCCGGGGGTGTCCGGCGCGATGATGCGCAGGCTCTGCGGCAATTGCGGAATGAGCCGCTCGTACATGAGTCCCGAGCTCGGGCTCTGGTGCAGCAGCGCCAGCGGCGCGCCGTCGGCCGTGCCGGCCTCGCGGTAGTGGAGCTGACCGCTGCGACTGGACATGTACGCGCGTCTCATCAGCGTTCCTCTCGGATTGGCTGGTCTATTTCGGCCGCGAAATGACACGCGCTGCCGTGCGGGCGATCGGCGGCGCCGATGCGTGGGTCGACCGTGGTGCATTCGACCCGCTCGGGGAAGAACAGTGGCCCGATCGGGCACTGGGGATGGAACCGGCAGCCGGTCGGCGGAAGATGCGGGTCGATCGGCTCGCCGATCGAGATCCATTCGGCGCGATCGCCCGCCCGCACGCGCAGGCTCGGGACGGCGGCCAGCAGCGCTCGGGTGTAGGGATGGCGCGGATCACCGAACAGCTGCGGCGTCGGGGCCGTCTCGACGATGCGGCCGCTGTGCATGACGGCGACGCTGTCGCAGATGAAATTGACCACAGCCAGGTTGTGCGAGATGAACAGCATCGACAGGTCGTTGTTCTGCACGATCTCGCGCAGCAGGTTCAGCACCTGGGCCTGCACGGACACGTCGAGCGCCGACGTGATTTCGTCGGCGATGACGACCGGCGCTCCGGTGGCGAGCACGCGGGCGATGGCGACCCGCTGGCGCTGTCCGCCCGAGAGCTCGCGAGGGTAGCGGTCGAGGTGACGTTCGTCGAGCGAGACCAGGCCCAGCAATCGGATCAGTTCGGCCCGCATATCCGCGCGGCGCACCGATTCCGAGCGTCGAATGCCTTCGCTCACGATCTGCGCGATCGTCATCCGCGGGTTCAGCGAGCCGTACGTGTCCTGAAAGATCATCTGAACAGCCCGCAGCCGGTTGACCCGGCTGGCGCCACGCAGGCCGGTGACGTCCTCGCCGTTGATGGTCAGCCGTCCGGCCTGGATCGGGTGCAGTCCGACGACGGCGCGGGCCAGCGTGGATTTGCCCGAGCCCGATTCACCGACCAGACCGAGAACCTTGCCCGGTGGAACCGAGAGGGTCACGTCGTCGACGGCGGGAAACGACCGGCGCCCTCGTCCCACGACGACCCTGAGTCCCTCGACCGAGAGCGCGCTCACGGTGCACTCCGGTTGCTCGTCGCGGCGTCGGCTGGCTCGTCCGCCAGCTCGTCGGACGTGCGCGGATGCCAGCAGGCGGCCGAGTGGGGACCAGCGAGCACAGTAAGCCGCGGGTCGTCCTGCCGGCACTTGTCGTCGGCGAAGGCGCACCGCGCCGCGAAGGCGCAGCCGGTCGAGAGGTTCTCAAGGTTCGGCGGTTGTCCCGGGATCGTGGCCAGCGATTGCCCGGCCAGGTCGTCGATGTCGGGCACGGCCTGGATCAACGCCCGGGTGTAGGGGTGGGCCGCGCGGGACACGAGCCAGTCCGATGGGATGTCTTCCACCACGCGGCCGGCGTACATGACCAGAACGCGGTGGCAGAAGGACACGACGACCGAGATGTCATGCGAGATGAGCAGCACTGCCGCGCCGGTACCGTCGCTGACCCGTTCAAGCAGCCGCAGGATGTGCGCCTGCACGGTGACATCGAGCGCGGTCGTCGGCTCGTCGGCGATCAGCAGCCGCGGCGAACCCATCAGTCCGCTCGCAATCATCGCCCGCTGGCGCATTCCGCCGGAGAACTCGTGCGGATACTGCCGGGCTCGGATCTCGGGATTGGGTATCTGGACCTCACGCAGCCGGTCGACCGCCATCCGGCGGCTCTCGGCTCGACTGGCGCCGTAATGTACCTGGCGCAACTCGGCCAGCTGGGGCCCCACCCGGATCGCCGGATTGAGCGAATTGGCCGGGTCCTGGAAGACGAATCCCAGCCTGGTACCGAACAACCGCCGGTACGCCGATTGCGAATCGGCCTTGACCGATTCGCCATCGAAGGTGAACTCGCGCCAGCGCCACGTCGCCGGACGTTCGAGCAGGCAAGCGAGGGCAAGCGCGAGTGTGGTCTTGCCACTGCCCGACTCGCCGACCACGCCCAGCCGCTCGCCCGGCATGACCGCCAGGTCGACGTCGCGCACCGCGACGACCGGGCCAGACCTTCCGGGGAAGGCGACGTGAAGGTCGCGGACCGACAGCAACGCCGGCGACGCGGATGCGACGAGCTCTTCGGCGTCGGCCGCACGATCGGGTCGCCGATTGGCCAATCGGCTGGTGGCCAGCGTGAAGCGCCGGGTCAAACGGGCGGTGCCGGTGAATTCGCCGACCGAGAGCCGCGGATGACTGCCGGCGAACGCCTCACCGGCCAGGTTGAACGCCAACCCGGCCAGCACGATCATCACGCCTGGGCCGATGGCCGACATCGGACGGACGTAGACGACCTGCAGGCCGACCTGCAGCAACTCGCCCCAGTCGTAGCTGGGCGGCTGCACGCCGAGCCCGAGGAAGCTCAGCGCGGATATTCCCACCAGCGAGGTTCCGACGGACCCGAGGGCGGTCAGCAGCAACGGCTTGGCGATGTTGGGCAGGATGTGGCGCACCATGATCCGTACTCGGCCGACCCCGAGCACCCGGGCCGCCGCGACGTACTCCGACCCGGCCGCCGACGACGCGAGGGCCTGCGAGAAGCGGGCGAAGGCCGGGATGAGCGCGATCCCGACACCGAGGACCGCGCCGGTCGGGCCGGCGCCGAAGATCGCATTGACGAGCAAGGCGAGCAGCAAGCCGGGGAAGGCGAGGCTGATCATGATCGCGCTGGCCAGCAGCCGACGCAGGAACGGGCCGAGCACGGCTTGTCCTACGCCGATCGTGACCCCGATCACGACCCCGATGGCGGCTGCCATCACCGCGAGTTCGACCGAGAGCAGGCTGGCGTTGAGGACCCGGGCCAGCACGTCGCGGCCGATCTGATCGGTGCCCAAGATGTGCGCGCTCGAGGCCGGCTCCAACGGGCGAATCGGGTCTGACCGAGCCGCCTGCGCGCCCCAGATGGTACGGCCGAAAAGCGCCAGGAACGCGAGGGCGGCGAGCAGCCCCAAACAGACGTATCGCGTCACGCCGCGCGGGCGCCGGACGAAGGACAGCTTGGCCATCGGCTAGCTGTCCCGCATCAGCGAGCGCGGATCGAGCAGGCTGACGATAACGTCGATGATCAAATTGACCAGCACGACCGAACCACCAAGGATCAACAGGGCACCTTGAGCCAGCGGATAGTCCCGCTGGGTGATGGCCGTGACCACCGTGCTGCCGAGACCAGGCAGCGCGAAGACGTTCTCGACGACCACGGTGCTGGCCACGAGCACCCCCAGCAGGATGCCGCCGACCGTCAGCGCGGACGTGAGCAGATTCGGCAGCGCATGCCGCAGGTAGATGCGCAACGCGGGCAGCCGCTTGCTGCGCGCGAACTGGATGTACTCCTGCGACAGCACCTCTTCGGTCTGCACGCGCACGATGCGCGACAGTCCGGCGATCGGAGCCAGGCTGATGGCCAGGCTCGGCAGGATCAGGGACTTGAATCCGTCGTCGCCGGCCACCGGTAGGAGCTTGAGCGTGACCGCGAAGATGACGACCAGAGCCACCCCGTACAGATACTCCGGGACGACGTTCAGCGTGCTGGCGACGATCCGATAGGCC
>Ga0070683_100004958_pt1 | contig 11045 bp, 6 predicted proteins | sample KBSC713LmetaG_FD_64662 | JGI IMG/M metagenome (GOLD analysis project Ga0070683, IMG submission 64662) | Corn rhizosphere microbial communities from Kellogg Biological Station, Michigan, USA - KBS C7.1-3L metaG | ecosystem: Host-associated > Plants > Roots > Rhizosphere ...
GTAGGCGAGGTGGTAGCCGGAGTTGAGCGCCGCGTCGGCCACCTTGGCCCCCGGCGCGGTCAGATCGTCGCTGCGCTGCTGGGCGAGGGTCGCCAGGACGGCGAGGCCGATCGCCCCACCCACCTGCATGCTCGTGTTGACGACTCCGGAGGCCAGCCCCGCCTCACTGGGCCCGGCGCCCGACATCGCCAGCGTCATCAGCGAGGGGAAGGAGGTGCCGACACCGACACCGACCAGCAGCAGCGGGGGCAGCAGGTCGGTCAGGTAGTTGCCGTTGACCGGCGTGCGGGCGAAGAGCAGCAGCCCGACGCCGATCATCGCGACGCCCGGGATCAGCGTCGTCCGCGGCCCGAAGCGCATGATCAGCTTTTCGGAGAAGCCCAGCGAGAGCGCCCCCATCGCAACCGTCGTCGGCAGGAAGGCCAGGCCCACCTCGAGTGCGTCGTAGCCGAGGATCCGCTGCAGGTAGAGCGCGCCGAGGAAGAACATGCCGAACATGCCGGCCACCAGGAACGCCTGGATCGTGTTGGCGCCGGCGACGTTGCGCGAGCGGAAGAGGCGCAGCGGCATCAGCGGGTTCGGGATCCGCGCCTGGCGAGCGACGAAGGCCCCGAGCAGCGCCAGCGAGACGGCGCCCAGCACGAGTGTCTGCGTCGACCCCCAGCCGTGTTCGTTGACGCCGAGGATCGTGTAGACGCCGAGCATCAAGGAGCTCGTGATCAGGGCTGCGCCGGGGATGTCGGCGCCCTGCTCGAGGCCGATACCGGGACGATCCTCGACCAGGCGCAGCGCGCCGTAGGCGGTCGCGACGCCGATCGGCAGGTTGATCAGGAAGATCCAGTGCCAGCTGATCGCCTGGGTCAGGGCGCCACCGGCGAGCAGGCCGATCGAGCCTCCGGCGGAGGCGACGAAGCCGTAGATGCCGATCGCTTTCGCCTGCTCCCGGGGCTCGGGGAACATCGTCACGATCATGCCCAGGATCACGGCCGAGGCCAGCGCACCGCCGACGCCGGCGACGAAGCGGGCGCCGATCAGCATCGCCTGCGTCTGCGCGACGGCGCAGGCGAGCGAGGCCAGCGTGAAGACGGTGAGCCCGATCAGGAAGACCCGGCGCTGGCCGACCAGGTCGCCGATCCGGCCCGCCAGCAGGAGCAGGCCGCCGAAGGGGATCAGGTAGGCGTTGACAACCCAGGCCAGGTTGCTCTGCGAGAAGCCGAGGCTGTCCTGGATCGTGGGCAGGGCGACATTGACGATCGTCACATCGAGGACGATCATCAGCATCCCCGCGCAGAGGACGTAGAGGGCCAGCCAGCGATTCTTCGAGGTCGCCATCCGGCCACCTTAGCGAGGGGTCACCGGCGGCGGCCGAAGCTGTGGCCGGCGGGAGCCACGGCGCGCAGCTCGGCCACGGCCAGCCTTCTGCGGACGAGGCGCTGACCCCGGTGCGGCCCCGTGTCGCGGCGCCTGCTCGCGGCCGGGCGCATGAGCTCGGCGACCCCGGAGACGACGACGTTGGTGTTGCCTTCGTGGCGCTCGAGCTTGCCGCGGGCGCGGACGAGGGGCGCGGCCCGGACGGCGGCACGGCAACGCTCGTAGACGGGCGGAGGGACGATCAGGTTGACCGTGCCGCGCTCGTCCTCTAGCAGCATGAAGACGATCCCGTTGGCGGTCTCGGGGCGCTGGCGGGCGACGACCATGCCCGCCACCTCGACGATGCGGCCACTCTCGGTCTGCTCCAGGTCGGAGCTGCGCAGTGTCTCCGGGTCGAGGTCCTCTCGCATCAGGCCCATCGGATGCTCGTCGAGCGTCATTCCCAGCGAGCGGTAGTCGGCGATCATCCGCTCCCACTCGTCCAACGGCTCCAGCCACGGCGGCTGCGGAGCCTGGAGCGGCAGCGCCATCTGCACGTTCTCGCCGTGGCGGATGCCGGTCCCGGCGCCGCCCGCCTGCCAGAGCGCGCCCCGCCTGCCGGTTTCGAGGAGGGCGTCGAGGGCACCGGCCCAGGCCAGCCGCTCGAGGCCGTCGCGACGCGCCCCCGAGCGCGAAGCGACGTCGGCGATCCCCCAGTAGGCGCCACCGCGCTCGCGCTCGGCGACGAGACTCTTCGTCTCCTCCTCGCGGGCTCCCTTCACGTAGCCGAGCCCGATCCGCACCGCCAGCCCGCCGCGCTGCCGCTCGACGTGGCAGAGCACGCGGCTGCGGTTGGCGTCGGGGCCGAGCAGCCGCACCCCTCGCCGCTGCGCCTCGTGGACCAGCGCGTCGGGAGGGTAGAAGCCCATCGGCTGCTCGTTGAGGAGCGCGCAGAGGAACTCGGGCGCGCGGTGGACCCGCAACCAGGCCGACTGGTAGGCGAGCAGGCCGAAGGCGGCCGAGTGGGCCTTGGGAAAGCCGAAGCCGGAGAAGCCCTGGATCTGGGCCCAGACCTTCTCCGCCACCGCCGTCGGCACCCCCTTCGCTTCGGCGCCGGCGACGAACTCCTCGTGGTAGCGGCGGATCGCCTCCTCGGAGCGCTTGCGGCTCATCGCCCGCCGCAGTCCCTCCGCCTGCGAGGAGCTGAAGCCGGCCAGGTGGGTCGCCACCTCGATCACCTGCTCCTGGAAGACGATCGTGCCGAGGGTGTCGGCAAGAACAGGCTCCAGCAGCGGGTGCTCGTAGGGAATCTCGAAGCCGGGGTCCTCGCGCAGGCGCCTGCGTCGCTCTATATATGGGTGCACCGCGCCGCCCTGGATCGGCCCGGGGCGGACCAGCGCCACCTGCACGGTGAGGTCATCGAGGTTCTCGGGCCGGGTGCGGGTGAGCATCTGCATCTGGGCGCGGCTCTCGATCTGGAAGACGCCGGTGGTCTCGGCCGCCTGGATCGACTCGAAGGTGAGGGGATCGTCGATCGGGATCCGCGAGAGGTCGAGCCGCTCGCCCCGAGTCCGCCCCACTTCCTCGACGCAGCGCTCGACCGCGGAGAGCATCCCCAGGCCGAGCAGGTCGATCTTGAGGAAGCCGGCGTCCGAGCAGGAGTCCTTGTCCCACTGGACGATCTGGCGCCCCTCCATCGCCGCCGGCACGACCGGGCAGACGTCGACGAGCGGCTGGGTCGAGATAACCATGCCGCCCGGGTGCTGCGAGGCGTGGCGGGGGAGGCCCATCGCCTCCGGGCAGAGCGCCAGCAGCGCCTGCCAGCGCGACGAGGCGGCGCGCTCGGGGCCGATCGCGGCGGCGACGTCCTTGGCGATGTCACCGCTGCGCTCGTGGAAGCCGACCATCTTCGCCACCCGCTCGATCTCCGACGCCGGCAGGCCCAGCGCCTTGCCGAGGTCGCGCACGACGCCGCGCGGACGGTATGTGGGGAAGGCGGCGACGAGGGCCGAGCGCTCGGTCCCGTAGCGCTCGTGCACACGGGGGATCAGCTTCTCGCGGATGTCGCGCGGGAAGTCGAGGTCGATATCGGGCATCGTCGTCGCTTCCTCGTTGAGGAAGCGACCGGCGAAGAGGTCGGCCTCGACCGGGTCGATGTGAGAGAGGCCGGTCAGGTAGCAGACGATCGAGCTGACGCTGGAGCCGCGCCCACGCCCCGGTGGCAGGACGGAGCGCGCCGAGTCTCGTCCGCGCACCTCGACCGCGACCTCGCGCGCCAGCTCGAGCAGGTCGCGGTGCAGGAGGAAGAAGCCGGATAGCCCGAGGGCGCGGATCGTCTGCAGCTCCCGCTCGAGCCTAGACTCCGCCTCGCGGCGGCGCGGCGAGGCCGCGTAGCGCTCGCCCAGCAGCGAGCGGCAGAGCTCGGCCAGCTCGCTATCGACGCCGGGGTCTCCCTCGCGCGGGTAGCGGTAGCCGACCTCCGTGGTCAGGTCGAACTCGAGCCGCTCCGCCAGGCGTAGCGTCTCGGCGACTGCATCCGGGTGCTCGGCGAAGCGTTCGGCCATCTTCTGTGGTGGGACGAGGGCAGAGCTCGAGTTGCCGCGGCGGTGAGGCTCTGACTCCTCGAGGGTCATCCCGAGGCGCACTGCGACGAAGGCGTCCTGGAGGTGGGCGCGACGACGGGCGTGGGAGTGGACGTTGCCGGTCGCCACGCAGGGGACACCGATCCCCTCGGCGAGGCCGGTGAGCCAGCGGTTCCGCCCCCGGTCCCGGCGCCACCAGGGCCGCTGCAGCTCGACCCGGAAATGATCCCGTCCGAAGGCGGAGAGCAACCGGCGTGCCAGCTCCGCGCCCATTGCAGGTTCGCCCCGCCCGAACGCTCCGGCAACAGCACCGTCCCCGGCACACCCGGACAGGCACACCAGCCCCTCTGTGTGCTCTTCGAGCTGCTCCAAAGTCACGGAAGGTTGTCCCGCACTCCGCTGGGAGCTGCTGCGGGTGTGAGCATGTGAAGCTGTGAGCAACCGGCAGAGGTTTCGGTAACCGGTCGAGCCTTCGACGAGGAGTGTGAGGTGGGAGCTTTCCACCGTCATCTCCGCCCCGGTGATCGCCTTGACGCCGAACCCCTTGCAGGTGTGGGCGAACTCCATCGACCCCCAGACCCCGTCGTGGTCGGTCAACGCGAACGCCGGGTAACCGAGCTCGGCCGCGGCGGCGGCCAGCTCCATCGGCGTCGAGGCCCCGTCGAGGAAGGAGAAGGCCGAGTGGGCGTGCAGCTCTATATATGGAGCGCTGGTCTTTGTTCGCTCGGCGCTCATCATGCCCGCTGCCTGTACCAGCGCCCGCTGAGCAGGCTGCGAAAAACGGTGACGTCGCGCCCGTCGGCGAGGACCAGCTCAAAGTAATGGCGGCGCAAGGGGCGCGGCGTCCACCAGCGGTCCTCGAGCGCCCACTCCTCGCGGATCGCCTCGACCGCGACCCCGTCGACCGCCCGCGGCCGCCTCGCGCCATCGACCTCGACCGACACCGGCCGCGGCATGTACAGCCGACGCAGGCCGGGGCTCATCGACGTACTCCTTTTGTGTGAATTTCGACTCTAAGAGTTAACGCGTGTTGCACATATGTGCGCCGCAACTCCATAGTGTCGGCGCCGTGGACTGGCCTCCGAAGATAGGGGAAGTTCTTTCTCGCCCCGAGGATGCTTGGTATGAATGGGGCAAGATCGAAGACTGGGTCCTCGGTGGCTTCACCTGCGGGATCACTGTGGAGCTTGCTATCAACAACCGACATGCCCCAGTGGCGATCTCGTGGCATTACCCCGACAAAGACAGCGCACCGAGACTGGTCGCCGCATATCCGACCCTCTAACATGAAGAGCCAGTGGCTGTAGCGCACAAAATCAAAGAGTTCGACATCGTCGAACTGACCGAAGCGGCATACGACGCACCTGCCGGAGCTAAAGGCGGTGTGCTTGAGATCCGGCCAGACGGGATCGCCATGCTCGAGATCCTCGAGCCCGATCTCGATGCGACGGCACGCATCGTCTTTGCTCCGCTCGACAAGCTGCGTCACACCACCCGCCCACCACATCGCACTCGCGGTTAGTGCCGTCATCGGCCCGCGGCGGGTGTGAGTACGGCGCGGCGCTCGGGGAAGCGGGAGGCGGTGTCGAGAGGGAGGAGCTGGAGCAGGGCCTCGGCGCCCTGGGCGGCGCGTACCTCGCGCACCGCCTCGCCGAGCCGGCGACGCCGGTGCTCCTCGCCATGGATCGAGAGCTCGAGCTGGTCGGCCAGGGCGGGGCCGAGGCCGACCGCCCGCAGGCGCAGGGTCGCGACCGGGCCGGGCAGCTCCTCCAGATGCGAGGCCAGGACCGTGCGCATGGTTCGCGCCGAGGCGGTGGGACGGTTCAGTCCCTGGTCGGCGCTCCAGCTGCCGCCGTCGCTGAGCAGGGCGCCGAGGCGCAGCGCCAGCACGGTTCGCCCCTTCCGCTGTGGAGCGGCGAGCAGGCGATCGATCAACAGCTCCAGCGCCCGATCGAGCTGGCCGCCGGCGGCCCCTTCGGGCAGCTCGACCTCTGCGATCAGCTCCTCGTGCGGCCAGCGTGGCCGCAGCGGCGAGTCCGCTCCCCTGGCGAGGCGCAGCGCCCGCAGCCCCGGCGGACCGAAGCGATCGGCGACCTGGCCGGGCGAAAGCGCGGCGAGCTGCTCCAGCGTCCCGATCCCCAGCCGATTCAACGTCTCCACCAGGTTGGCCGCCTCCCGCTCGGGCAGTCCAACCCACCCGGCAAGTGTTGAGACGGGGGCCGGCCGGGGGCGCTCGCCGGCGATGAGCCACGCTCCGAACCGGGTCCTCTCCACTCCGATCCGGGCCCCCGGGCCCACCGCCGCGCGCGCCGCCGCCAGCACCCCGTCTACCTCTCCTTTGTAGAGGCCGCGCAGCCCGTCGGGCGCGAAGTAGGCCTCCCCGACGCGCTCGGACTCGACCGCCGCCCCGATCCCCTCCAGCGCCCGCACCGAGCGCTCGGTCAGCTCAGCGGCTTCGACCGGGTCGGCGAGGGCGAAATCGGGGATCAGGACGCAAGCGACCTCCATACGAACATATGTTCGTACAGAAGGCCGGGAGATTCAAGGGGAATCGAGGGCGATCTCGCAGATCGCCTCGAGCTCCTCTGCGTCTGGGAGCGCACCCTCGACGACTCGGGCGGCTACCAGCGTGACCATCGCCGCGACCGCAATCCACTCGGCATCGAGGGATCGCGGAGAGGACTCAGCCTGCGCGCGGCCGGCCCTGCGCAGAAGCTCCGCCAGCCGCTCGATCGCCCCCTGCCGCAGGCGCACGCCGTCAGGCCCCAGCGCGTCGATCTCCACCGTGAGCAGCCGTGCGGTGGGGAGATCGCCGGCCAGAAGCGCCGCTGCGATCTGGATTCCCGACCGCACCCGCGCCTGGGAGTCCGTCCCCTCCGCACACCCGCCTTCGATCGACTCGATCAGGCGCCCGCACAGCTCCTCGAAGCTGGCCAGCATGCACTCGCGCCGGTCCTTGAACTGGCGGTAGAAGCTGGCGGTGGAGACGCCGGCCCGCCGCGCGATCTCGGCTACCGAAGTCTCCGCATATCCCCGCTCCCCGCACTCCTCCGCCATCGCCGCGATCAGCCGTTCGCGCTGGTTGCGCTCGACCAGGTCGGCGGGCAGCCCGTGAGGACCGGGTGGCAGTCGCCGCACGCGGCTCGTCTCGGCGTCCTTCACATCAGAAGGATAGATCCAGTTCCCGAAAAGTCTCTTTTGGTACCTGGAACTGAGGCTACCCCCTACCGCGCCCGGCAGCTCTTCACCAAGGTCGAGCCCAGCTGCCTGCCCCCCTGGAAGGCAAAGCTCGCCCTGGCCAGGGAGAAGGCGACCCGCGGGGTCCCCCGCGGCGCCGGGCAGCCGGCGGAGACGTAGGAGTGAGAGGAGCCGTGGGCGCTGTAGCGGCGCGAGAGCGTCATCTCGATCCCGGTCACGTACCCCCAGGAACCGAGCGAGGAGGGAAGGTCCGCGATGAGGGCGGTGCCGTAGGTGCCGTGGGCGACCGGCTTGATCGCGAAGGTGATGACGAAGGAGTTGGTGAAGGGCTGGGCGGTGTAGATGTGGCCGTAGAGGACCTGGTGGCCCCCTTCTCTGCCGTTGAAGACCAGGAGGCGGCCCTTGGAGGGGTAGGGCGGCTGTCCCTGCAAGACGACGTCGGCCGAGAAGGTGCCCTCCCCGACCAATGAGGAGCGACAGGCCGCCAGCGCCTTGGCGTTGTCGGCCGGCTGGATCTGCGGCAGCCGGCAGGTGGGCAGGCCCTTGTAGTCGAGGCGCCCGTGGCGGTTGATCTCGATCGAGATCCGCTTCAGCTGCGGCGGCAGGGTGCCGTCGGTGGTGGTGATCTTGCCGCCGACGGTGACCGAGATCGGGGCGGTGCCGGTGCGCGGCAGCGAGCTGGGGCTCATCTTGCCTTCCACGCCGACCCGCAGGTTGCCCTTTTGGTCGAATTCCTCGCCGGAGGCCAGGGAGGCGCCCGCCAGGCAGAGGAGCGCGATCCCGAACGCGAGCGTCAGCTTCGCCCTTGCCGCCCTCACCGGCGCCTGCCCTTCTTGTGCTTGCCGTGCTTTGCCTTGCACCCGGTCCCCATCTTCACCTTGAAGCTATCGGGGGCGTTGTTCTGTCCTGAGAAGCGCGCGCTGGCGTAGGAGGGGTGGGCGCAGAGGCTTTCCTCGTTTTCCATCAGGCCCCGCTTGCGGCCCCCTTCCAGGGTCAAGACGAACTTGGAGGCCGGCGCGTCGGGCAGCACTTCGAAGCTGCCCCGCATGCCGCCCCCGACCGAGCTGATCCGGCCCTGGATGTCGATCCGGATCCCCCCCGCTCCCCGCAGCGCCGCGACCATGTCGGGCAGCGGGTGGGCGGGGTCTGAGACCAGATAGACGGGGCCTTGCAGGGCTTCAGAGAGCAGCGGGCTCTCCGCGCGGGCGTGGCCGTAGATCGATTCGGGCGGGCAGGCACCGGCGGCGAAGGCGGGGACCTGGCAGATGTCTCTGATGTTGCGCTGGGCGAGGAACTCAGAGGAGGGCAGGGTGACGGTGGCGGTACCGATGTTGGCATCGCCCGCCCGCTCGGTGACTTCCGCCCGCAGGGCGGGGTGCTCGCCGCGGTGGGTGCCGCCGATCAGCGAGAGGGAGAGCTTTGGCTTGAAGCCCAATGAAGAGCAGCCGAGCAGCTGGTAGCGATCGCTGGAGGTGGCGGGGACGTCGTCGGTGGAGGAGAAGACGTCGGCGCCGGCCCCGGTTAGGAGCGAGGTGGTGTGCAGGACGTCGCAGGAGGTCGGGTTCAGGGTGAAGCCGGGCCTATCGACGTAGACGCGGATGTCGCGCAGATGAAGCGGGATGCCGTCGCGAATGTGAGGGATCGGGTCCGATCCCGAGGAGTCGATCGAGGCCTGGGCGGTTCTCGGGTCGATCCGGATCGCCGATCTGACCACGATCACGCCGAGGTCAAAGGGACCGACCAGGGCGGAGTCGATCGCGACGATCGAGAGCGGCGCGCCGTGGTAGGGGCCGGCGAGGTAGAGGCCGCCCGGGGCCCAGGCCAGGGCTCCCCCTACCCCGTAGCCGGCCAGGGTGTGCCCGACCGAGGAGGCGGCGGGGCAGGAGGGCGAGGCCAGCTCTTCTGCCCCCGTGCGGCCCTTGGCCGCTTCGATCGCCTGATCGGGGCAGTAGGGGATGCCGGCGAGCTTGCCGGTCAGCCCGGGCGGGAAGGTGGCCGAGTAGGAGGTGATTTCCTGGTCGGAATCAGTGCGCGTCATGTGGAGGTCAAAGGGGGAGTAGGCGGCGGGGGAGGGGTTGATCGAGCCGGCTTGCAGGCCCGGGCTAAAGGGCGCCACGGGCGGCGGGCAGGGACCGGCGGCGGCGCTCGCAGATATCGGGAAGTAGGAGGTGGTGTCGTGGTCGAAGGCTTCCGGCGCGGCCCAGGAGGCGAGGGCGACGTCGGTGGCGTAGTGCCCGCAGACCGGCGGGGAGATCAGCGCCGCGCGCTGGCCTTCGCGCAGGGTCAGGTTGAAGTGGGTGTAGAGGAGGCGGGGCAGGTCCTCGAAGGTGGCGATGAGCTTGCCGGTGCGGGGATCGGGGATCAGCGTGCCCTGGGATTTGACGAAGATCCCGCGCCTGGGGTTGCGGGCGGTCATGTAGAGGGAGATCAGGGTGCCGAAGGGGTTTTGGTAGGGGGTGGCGAGGAAGACGGCTCCGCGCAGGGCTTCGGGCAGGCCGAGCATTTCCTTGACTTCGACCGCGCCGATCTTGGAGTTGTTGGGGCAGCCGGCGCCGGGGGCGGATGAGACCGACTCCCGGGCGAAGTCTGCTTCTGAGCAGACGCCGAGGCCCGAGGCCAGCGAGGGGTCGATCGTCAGCCCTTCGGGCAGGGTGACCACGGCGTTGCGAATCGCCGGGCGGGCGATCCCGGCCGGGTTGAGGATGCCCCCGCCCGAGGCGACGTCGAGGTTGAAGGCCATCCCCGTGCCCGAGGCGGCGCGTTCGGTGGTCAGCTGCACCTTGGGCACCGTGAGGTGGGTGCGGCACTGGGTGAGGGAGACGGTGTGGCCTTCGCCGTCGGTGGCCTGCGCTTCGGCTTCGGCTTGCGCCCCGCCCCAGGCCGAGACATCGAGCGAGAAGGAGAGCGGTGACCCGCAGGGGGTGGTGGGCAGGGTGAGGAAGGAGTGCTCGTGTTCTTCGAAGTAGGAGGGGGTGCCGACCCCGCAGGTGCCGAGGGCGAAGGTGGGGCTGATGGCGGTCACGGTGCCGTGGTAGGCGGCGGGGTTGGTCTCGTTCAGGCAGTTGCCCCTTTCGCCATCGTGCTCATAGGCCCAGGGGGTGCCCCAGAGGTCCACTTCGATGCTCTGGAAGTCGATCGCCTCGGAGAGCCCCTGCAGGTCGAGGGTGAGGCCGGCGTCTGCTTCGCGGATGTGGGGGGAGATGACGAGCGGGATGCCGTAGGGGGAGGCGCCGATCGCGCCCGGGCGCCCGTAGGGCGCGATCAGGTTGAAGAGGCCGAAGCTGCGCGCGGCGGAGCCATTGGGTCCCGAGTGGATCGTGATCGTGCCGACCTGGCTTTTGTCGGGGCAGCTCTCCCCCGAGGCGCTTTCTTCGTAGGGGGATACCCGCGGGGTGTGGAAGGTCGCGGCGGAGCATTCTTCGACTGCCGTGGGGTTGATGAGGAAGCCCGGCGGCAGGGCGAGGTGCAGCTCGCGCAGGGAGCCGTCGGAGTATTCGCCGGCGCTGTTGAGGGCGAGCTTCAGCTTCAGCGAGTCGGGGTGTTCGCCGGCGCCGTATTCGCCCGGCCCGGCGAAGACGGTGCCGCCGCCCACCACGGTGGCGGCGAAGCCTTCGGCGCCCGGCTTGGGGCCGAAAGAGGCCTGGGCGGAGGGGGCGCCAAGCGCGGTGAGCAGGAGACAAGCGCAGAGAAGGAAACGAGGCCTCATCGCCCACCGTGCCCTTTGCGCTTGCCCTTGCGCTTCGCCACGCAGACCTTCTTGCCGTGGCGCTTGACCAGCTTCTTGCCCTTCGGGCAGTGGTTCTTGGCCTTCTCCAGTGGCGGGTTCTCGGGCCCCGAGACGACCGCGGTGGTGGGAGCGGGGTCCTGGGGGACGAATGGCGGCCCCTGGCAATCGTCGCCCGTGCATTCGATCCC
>Ga0070683_100004959_pt1 | contig 11044 bp, 9 predicted proteins | sample KBSC713LmetaG_FD_64662 | JGI IMG/M metagenome (GOLD analysis project Ga0070683, IMG submission 64662) | Corn rhizosphere microbial communities from Kellogg Biological Station, Michigan, USA - KBS C7.1-3L metaG | ecosystem: Host-associated > Plants > Roots > Rhizosphere ...
TGCCGAAGCCCACCGTTGGAAGATGCGATACGTCGAGAACCGGCCGGTCTACTCGCTCTGCCATATCTCCCTCGCGCGTCTGCGTTCAGTTGGCTGCCGCTCAGGCCAGAACCAGCCGATCAACGTGATCGCCACCGGAATCGCGCCAATTGTGACCCCCCAGGGCGTGAAGATGCTGCCGATAAACGCGATCGTGGTTGCGATGGCCGCGAGGAATGGCCAGATCGAAGGCTTCGGAAATTCATCGCGGCCCTGCGGTTCCGCGTCCAGCGTTCGGGTGGTCAAAACCGATCGCGCGTCCTCATCCAGCCCCACCACCACCGGCTGATTCGGCGCGGCATCCCACAGCGCTTCCCGCCCATTCACGGTTGGCAGGTGTAGGAAGTTGTAATGTGGTGGAGGCGAGGTCGTAGCCCACTCCAGCGTTCCGGCATTCCAGGGATTGGGGCCCGCGAGCGCACCGCCTTTCAGCGACCGCGAGACATTCACCAGGAACACGCAGACCGCGATGAACAGCAGCACGTAGCCCAGCGACTCGACCTGGTTCAGCGTCGTCCAACCCATATTTGACTGGTAGGTGTAAACGCGGCGTGGCATTCCGCGGATCCCAACCAGGTGCATGGGGAAAAACGTCACGTTGAATCCGATGAAGAAGAGCCAGAATGTGATCTGCCCCAGCGTTTCGCTCAACATCCGCCCCGTTACCTTGGGGAACCAGTACGAGATTGCGCCGAAGAGCGGGAAGACCGCGCCACCGATCAGCACGTAATGGAAATGCGCGACGACAAAATAGGTGTCGTGTACCTGCAAGTCGACCGGCACCGATCCCACGAAGATACCTGTCATCCCGCCCATGATGAATACGAAGAAGAACCCGATAGCCCACCACATCGGCGTCTTCAGCACCACTTTGCCCGTGGCAATCGTGGCGATCCAGCAGAACACCTGCGCGCCTGTGGGGATGGCGATCATCATGCTGGCCGCTGTGAAGTAGCTCTCCGCGATCTGTGGTATTCCGGTGGCGAACATGTGATGCACCCAAAGTCCGAACGCCATGAAGCCCGTCGCCACCAATGACAACACCAGCACTAGGTAGCCGAAAATGTGTCTTCGGCAGAACGTCGTGACGATGGTCGAAATGATGGCTGTACCAGGTATAAAGATGATGTATACCTCGGGGTGACCGAACCACCAGAAGAGATGCTGGTACAGCAGAACGTCTCCGCCTACCGCCGGATTGAAAAACTGCGTGTTGCAGGTCCGATCCAATAGCAGCATCGTGCTCGAGAGCACAACACCCGGCAGCGAGAAGATGACCATGAAAGCTACGACGACCTGCCCCCAGACGAAAATCGGGATCCGATTGAGCGACATGCCCGGTGCGCGCAGCTTAAAGACTGTGACTACAGTTTCGACCGCAACTGCGAGTCCTGACACTTCGGTAAAGGTGATGAGCTGCGCCCAGAAGTCCGGGCGCTTACCCGGCCCGTAGTCGGGCCCCGCCAGAGGCACGTACGAGAACCATCCGCGATCCGCGCCCGTATTGCACAGGAACGCGACATAGAACATCAGCCCCCCGAACAGATAGAGGTAGTAGCTGTACGCATTCAGCCGCGGAAAGGCAATGTTGCGCGTGCCAACCATCAGAGGCACCAGGTATACGCTCAGCGCCTCGAACATCATCGGCACAGCGAACAGAAACATCATCGTGCTGCCGTGCATCGTGAAGAATTGGTTGTAGAGGTCGTTCGACAGAATGTGCGCTTCAGGAAACGCGAGTTGCAGCCGCATGCCGCCGGCCAGCAGACCTGCGAGAAGGAAGAAGCCAAACGCCGTCACCGCATATCGTTTGCCAATCGTCGTGTGATGAACAGCTTTGAACCAGCCCCAGAAGCCCCTAGGTTCTCGCCAAACCACTTCCAACCGCAGTGCCTGGGCACGTTCCTGCTCCGTCAGTTCCGCAGAGCTTTCGATGGCTGTCGTCGTAATCATTTCAGCGTCTCGAGGTATGCGAGCAGATCCTGCAGTTCACTGCCCGTCATGTGATTGGGCGGCATGCGGCAGCCCGGTTTGATTGCTTGTGCATTCAAGATCCATCCCCCGAGATTGCCGATAGTGTTCGGCAGGACTCCGGCAGCGATGGTTGATCGACTCGCGAGGTGCGTCAGATCCGGCCCGACGCGCGATCCCGCTGGTGTCCCGCGAATCGTATGGCACATGACGCAGCCATGGCTCAGAAACACCTGCTGACCGTGGGTGGTCTGAGGAGTCGTAGGGCTTACGCTACTCTGGGCCTGTTGCTCCAGCCACTGCTTGAACTGCGGTCCAGACTCACCCACCATGTAGAACGACATGTGTGCGTGCTGCTCGCCACAGTATTCAGCGCACTGTCCGCGCCATGAGCCCGGTTGATCCACCTGCATCATCACATCCGTGTCGTATCCGGGCATCAGATCTCGTTTGCCTTGCACGTTCGGTGCCCAGAAACTGTGGATCACGTCGCGCGATGTTCCATGGATCCGCAACGGCACACCGATCGGCACGTGAATCTCGTTCGCGGTCACCACTGTCTTATCGGGTTCGTTGTTGGGATAGTGAACCTCCCACCACCACTGGTGTGCGTAGACATCAATGGTGTACGCGGTCTCGCGATTCATCTTGCCCAGCGCGTGTCCAGTGACGAAGCTCCCGATCATCATGGTGAAGAGCAGCAGAACGGTAACCACCATCGCGCCGCTTACTGCCACCTTTGCCCAGCGATCGCTCTCCGGAGTCGTCTGGATTGGATCTGGCATGATGCTCAACGAATGCCGACGTCGAACAACATAGACGACCACCGCGATCACAACAAGGCAATACACGATCGCAGTGATCCAGAAGATCAGCGCGAATTCGCCTTCGATACGTTCCGCCCCCGGTCCCACCGGATTCAGCGAAGTTTGATTTCCGGGGAAGCCTGGAACATGCGCCAGAATCATGGCTGCCCCTTCTCAATTTTCTGCGGATTCTCGTCTGGGGGATGCTCCTTCTTCTTCGCCTGCTCCGCTTCCTTCACCTGGATCTCGTCGGACCTTCCCGGCGCAACGTCAGTTGGCAATTGACCGCTCATGGAGCGCACGTACGCGACGAGTTCCCAAACCTGGTAGTCCGGAATTTTCCCGCCAAAGCTCGGCATTCCATTCGGCCGGCCCTGTACGATCGTCGAGTAGATCTGCTCGGGATGGCTTCCGTAAATCCACTTCGCATCCATCAGCGCGGGTCCAATGCCTCCGCCGCCGTGGTTGTGGCAGCCCACGCAATTAAAAGAGCTGTAGAGCCGCTTGCCTTCGCCTACTGCATACGCGCTCTCTTCATATGGTCCATGGTCCGGCACCGATACCGGTCCACCAGGACGCACTTCATTCAGAGCCACGCCATTCGCGATTTGTGCACCCGATGACCCGGGATCGAAGACGCGGTGCTCGCGTTTGCATCCATTGAATGCGCAGAAGCAGAGAACAATCGCGAGCGTAGTTAATCCTTTCATCGCGCATCCTCCGGCAACATCGGCACATTGTATGCAGCCAGAATCTGCGCGATGGCAGGCTCCTGCCGACTCAGTGCACTGTTTAGCTGATCGCGAAGATTCACGTCTTTCTTGTGAACCGCCATGGAAATTGAGAATGCGAATGGCACTCCCGAGGCATCGACCAGCGGAGAGACCGGCGCCAGCTTCAGGGGAAGGCGATCGTGCGCGATCCAATAGCCGGCGAGCGGGCCCCACACCACGGCTGTGCCAAGATGCCGACTTGCTACTGCGCGGACGATGTCAGGAGCATGCTCGCCTGAAGAATTGAAGCCAACCAGTTGCGCGGCGTGGCCGGTGCGAATCAGCGCAAGGGATGGTGGCGATAGATTCTCCTCGAGTGCCTGTAATCCAATCCTTTGTCCGTTCAAGTGCGGGTCGCTGAAGGATGCGATCTTGAAGTTCTCCTGCCGGCGGTTCACAAATACGTAAGAGGAGCGATAATAGGGAGCTGTCGTCAGCACTCCCTTCATCTTTTGCGGTACTCCCATCAGGACGTCGCATGCATCCTTGTTGAATTGTTCGCGCAGAAACCCGCGTCCGTTCCGCGCCCACACGAAGACAGGCTCTCGGTGCATATCACGCGCGACGAGCGCGGCAACGCGGTTGTCAAAGCCGTTCGCGGTGCGATTGGAGAAGGGAAGGTTATCAGGATCTGCGCAAATGCGCAGCGCGACAGCATGAGCCATCATCGCCGACGCGAAGATGAGCGAGACCCAGACATTAAGGAAGCGCAAAGACATACAGCGTCCCTCCCGGCGTAGTCACGCTCTTCAGATCCGGCAGAGCACCGCCCCACCCTGCCGCAGCATTGCTGTCGCGTGTATCCAGATCTCCGGCTACGATCGCTCCGGGCCATCCGCCTATTCCGGAGAGAATCGCGACGTACTGCTTACCGTCGGGCCCCCGATACGTGACAGGTTGCCCGATGATCCCTGAACCCGTCTTGAACTGCCACACCGTCTGGCCGGTGCGCGCGTTAGCGGCGCGGAACCAGCCGTCCATTGTGCCGTAGAAGACCAGATCGCCTGCAGTCGCCAGCGTTCCGCTCCACAGCGGATATTTATCCGTGACGGTCCAAACCTTTTTGCCGTTGATCGGATCCCAGGCCATCAACTCGCCTTCATTGCCGCCCGGGCCCGCATAGAACCTGTCCGTCACGCCGACGTACGGAGTGCCCTGGATGTAGTTCGCCTGTTCCGCCTCTTCGTCTGCGCACATGTTTTCGTGGGGAATGTAGAGCAGCCCGGTCTTGGGCGAGAACGATGACGGCTGCCAGTCTTTCGCGCCCGGCGCGGTAGGGCAGATGTTGCGAATCTCCTGTCCCGTCTTCGGCGCCTTGCTGAGGACGTGCTGCAGTTGACCGGTTTCTAGATTCACTCCCGTCGTCGTTGTGTTGTATGCGTACGAAGTTGCGGAGAGCACCTGCCCATTCGTCCGGTCGATCACGTACACGTATCCATTACGGTCCGGCCTCACCAGCACCTTGCGCGTCGTACCCTGCCACGGCAGATCGAGAAGAATGTTTTCGTTGATGCCGTCCCAGTCATACAGATCATGTGGCGACATCTGGTAGAACCAGACCGCCTCCCCGGTATCCGCATCGCGTGCAAACACGCCCGAGGTCCATTTGTTATCGCCCGGCCTTACCTCCGGATTCCACGGGCCCGGATTGGAGGTTCCGTAGTAAATCAAGTTGGCCGCAGGGTCATAGGAGATGAAACCCCACACGGTGCCCCCGCCGATGCGCCACGCATCAGGCGGCCACGTCTTCACGCCAAGGTCCGTTCCTTTATCGCTGGCGTAGTACGGCTTGAAGCGGCTCCCGATCAGCACTTCCTTGTCCGGGCCGGTTGAGTACGCCTGCCATGCCACTTTGCCGTCTTTGGTGTTCAGGGCTGCAATCCACCCGCGCACGCCGAACTCGCCGCCGCTATCGCCCACGTACACCTTGTCGCGAACAACCATCGGCGCCATCGTGATCGTTTCGCCTTTGGTGATGTCTGCGAGATGTGTTCGCCACATCAGTTTTCCGCTGTTCGCATCCAGCGCAATCGTGAACCCGGCCAGCGTGTTGTAGATGATCTTCCCGTCCGCGTACACTGCTCCCCGATTGACCCAGTCGCAGCATGCCTCCCCTTTCGCGGCAGGTGAGGGGTTCGGGTCATAGCTCCACTTCAGCGGCGCTCCCGGCTTGGTGAGATCAAGTGCGAACAGCTTATTCGGCCACGGAGCAGCTATATACATCGTGTTGTTTACAACGATCGGGGCCGCTTCCTGACCCCTGGGCACGCCAGTGTCGAAGGTCCAGGCCAGCTTCAGGCCGCCTGCATTGCCGGTATTGATCTGATCGAGGGAACTGTATCGAGTGTTGGCGTAGTCCTTGGTGGCGCGGACCCACTGCCCGTCGTCTTTCTCCATCTGGCCCGTGTAGGGCTGCATCTGGCCGCCCATCCCCGCGGGCGATTCCAAGTTCTGGAGTTGCTTGTGGCAGCCGAGGGGGAGAATTGCAAGGCCGATTCCCGCAATAAGGGCCGTTGATGTTTTCATATGCTGAACGCCAAAGCTCATCTTCTGCGATGCCATCAGACGTTCAGCTTAGAAGCACGACTACTCGCAAAGGTGGCTTGTTGCTGATTTGACCAGTCTCACCAATCTGCTTGCCCCGATAAGCTGAGGGCCGACTCCTTGGCGGAATCGGCCCTCACTGAAAACCGCAGATTGAGGTGTCTTCTACGACGCGAACTGGTCGATGTTGAATCCCAGGGGCCAGTCTTCCTTTTGTTTGAGCATATCGTCCCACGATATTTCGCGTTTCTCGTATCCCGCCATCCGGCCGAGCATGCAGCTCAGAGCCGTTTCCACCCCATCGGCGATCTGGTTATGCGCAGGACCCGAGACGATGCTGTCGATGAAGGTCCGCTCTTTTTCCCGATCGGCGTACTTCAGGTTGTCATTGAACGCTCCATTGGCGGCGAACTGCCTCGAGCCGGTCGTCGTCCCTTCTGATTCCTTCCACGACCACGCATTCGGTCCGGTGATGCCGACTGGGCCGGAGTAGGGGCAAGTCGCCGACCCGCTGGCGCCGAATAGCTTCAACCCTGCATCGAATGCCCCGTCGCTGCCGAACTGGGTCGAGGAAAATGAGAAGTGAACGTCGTTCGGATAGGTGTAGTCCACCTGGTAGTTATCCCAGATATCGCCCCAGTGCGTCAGCACATTGCGCCCACCGGTCGCCGTCGCCTTTACCGGATGCGCCCCCACCATCCAGTTGGCCAAGTCAATAATATGGATATTCTGCTCCACCAGAATGTCCCCGGAAAGTACCCGATCCCACAGCCAGTTCCGCAGCCGGTACTCGTCTTTACCCTCTCCTTCGCGCTTCTTTTCCGTTGACGCGGGCGCGTTGTAATTGCCCGAGATCGTCACGACCTTTCCCAGCGCGCCGGCCTTCACCTTCTGTTGCAGGGCCGCGATCGGCGGCGCCATTCGGCATTGGAAACCTACATCGACGCTCTGGCTCGACTTCACCCGTTTTGCAATCTCCAACGCATGCTTTGCCTGAGCAATATCGATGCCCACCGGCTTTTCGCAGTACACATGCTTGCCGGCTGCAACCGCGGCCTCGAGGTGTTGCACATGGAAATACGGCGGCGTCGAAATCTGAATCAGATCCACATCATTTGAGTTCACCAACTGCTCGTACGCATGTGGCCCCTTGAACAGCATCTTCTCGTCAAGAGCGGGCTGATTGAGGCTCGTCAGAATCTGGTTAAAGTGATCGTATCCCGCCGTAAGCTTGTCCGGAAAAATATCTCCAAGCGCCACAATACGCGCCGACGTATTTCGTGCAAACGACTCCGCCACCGAACTCCCGCGATTCCCGCACCCCAATAGCCCATGTCGCACCGCTGAGTTCGCTTCGTATCCGAACGCCACGCGCGAGTTAATCAGCAGCATGCCTGAAGCAGCCGTTCCAGCCTGTAAGAACTTCCGACGATTCATCCCATCACCTCGTGCAGTACCTGCTCCAGGTACATCTTTTCGTTCTTCACATCCGCAACCTGCTGCGGCCCCGATGTCTCCCGCTCAATCGTGATCGCGCCCGTGTAGCCGATCTTGTGCAGCTTCGTAAACACGGTTTTAAAATCGACAAGACCTTTGCCGATCGTTACTTCTTCGCCCAGTTTGCTCGGGTCAGTGGGCCACTTCCCATCTTTGGCGTGAACACTCCGCACATGCGGTCCCAGAATATCTACCGCATCCACCGGGTTCGCCTTGCCATACAGAATCAGATTCGCCGTATCCAGCCCCACGCCCAGATTGGGCAGATTCACATCCCGCAACGCGCGCGACATCGCAGTCGGAGTCTCCTGCCCCGTCTCCATCAGAAAATGCTGGCCGTTCCCCTGGCAGTGCTGCGCCACGGTGCGAATCGCCTCCACGGTTGGTGGATACAGCGCGTCTCCCGGATCCTCCGGAACAAACCCGCAATGCGTCTGCACCTGCCCAATCCCCAGCAGCTTCGCAAAATCAGAAGCTTGCTTCAGCGCATCGATCCGTGCTTCGCGATACTTTGCCGGAACGAGCCCAATGGTCGAAGGCCCCTGCTGGAAGTCCCACACCAGCGGCTGCGGACCTACTACCTCAACGGTCGTCGCCACCACGTCGTACTTCGACAGCAGTTCGCCGATCTGCTTCGCAGCATCCGGTGTAAATTTCCCGATGTATCCATCCAGCGACAGAAAACAATTTGAAAACCCCATATCGTGGACGCGTTTGATCGTTGCTTCGGGCGCATCGTAGGGACTGACGAGCAGACCGACGGCCATCGGCTTCAGCTTCGGTTGTTCCGGTGCGGCGAATGAGGGCAGGGAATGAAGGCTGGATGCGACGGCAGCGGCTGCGGCAGAGCCCAGAAAGGTACGGCGGTCCATGGAGTTCCTTTCGTATTAGAGAAGAGCGCGGGGGAAATCCCCTCTATCGTAACGTTTGAATCTAAGGGTTCCACCCGTCTCTGTGCAAGTTCAGCTCACTTGAGAGACGTGAATCTCGCTCGGGCGGAGCGGAGGCATCTGACCCTGAAAAAGGCTGGGTGCCCTATCCAAGCCGCACACGATCAATCCGTCGCTACCGGAAACTCAAAGCGCCTTGGGCGGCAAACGACGAAGCAAAAAGGGCCTGGACGGCGGAAACAAACCTACGCTGTTACCTTTAACTCCGCTGCGATCCGTTTGACAGCTTCATCTCTGGCCGCCAGGCAAGCCTCCGACAGATCCATCGAAATTGGTTGTCTCGGATCAATTGAAATCGCGTAAAGAACTACCTCGCGTTCCCCGCTATGCATATAGAACGCATCCAGCAGATCCTTCACTCCGATGTCATGAGCCGTAAGCGTTGGCGGATAGTCCTGCGAGAACCGCGGCGTAGTCCGAGTGACCGTGCCCTGCGGATTCCCGTCATCCGTCGCATCGATCAAGATAATGTGATCAGCCTGTTGCAGTGGCTCCAGCAGAACAAACCCGCCGGTGCCCCCATCCAGGCATTCCACATTTGCAGGAAGCTCGAGCCCTTCCAGCGCCCGCACCACGTGGACGCCGACCCCCTCGTCGCCCATAATCACATTCCCGAGCCCCAGAACGAGTGTTTTGTTTTTCTCGCTACTCACCGGCACCTCGCGTCACCCAGGCAGCCTGCCAACCCAAAACAGAAGGTAACATTCGAGGCGCCGTCGCTACTCAATCTGCTTTTGTTCCCTTAGTCCCTCGTTCGCTTGGCCCCTGCTCTTCCGGCATCTTGTCAAACTTCCATCCACCCACAATCGATGAGATCGTTCCACGCCCTTCGATATAGTCGTGATAGAACGCCAGATAGATATGAACCACGATGAACGTAACGAAGAACCACAGGAAAAGATGGTGCCAGTACCGCACGCTCATCTCTCCCCCCATCAACGGCACGATCCACGTGAACATCCTCGGGATCCACGAATCGCTCATCGATGAATACAGTGCGAATCCGGTAATCGACTGCGCGCAGAACGCCAGGAACGTAAAGAAGTAGATGAACGCCGCCAGTGCATTGTGCCCGGTCGAAATCGCCCCATGCAGCTTGACTTGGAAGACGTCCGTTTTCAGCACGTCCATAATTTCTTCCCGCTGCCCCTTCGTAATCGGGAAGAAGTTGTTCCACTTCGCGTACTTGTTGCCCACAAATCCCCAGTAGAGCCGCGCCAGAAAGTTGAAGACATATACGTACGCGCAGAGGAAGTGCAGGAACCGAACCCAACCGAACCAGTATTGCTGGTATGCCTCGCTCGCGTAGAAAGCCCGGATCGGTGCGCCGATCAAATAGCCGGTGATACACAGGACAACCAGCACGATCGCGTTGATCCAGTGGTAAGCCCGAACCGGCATCTCCCACACGTAGACGCGCCGGTAATCTGCCGGATGCGCATTCCCCAACTTCGCCTTGCCCGCAATTCCAGTCGTACTCATTGTCATCACTCGAACGAAATCTGGTTGAGGTGCCGTCCCTGCGGATCGTACAAGTGCACGGCGCAGGCAAGGCACGGGTCAAAGGAGTGAATCGTTCTGATAATCTCCACCGGCTGCTCAAGATTCGTTACCGGCGTACCAATCAGCGACGCTTCAAACGACGAGTGCTGCTTCTTCGCGTCTCGCGGAGACCCGTTCCACGTTGTCGGAACCACCAGCTGATAGTTCGCGATCTTGCCGTCCTTGATCTTGATCCAGTGCGCCAGAGCGCCACGCGGAGCTTCCACCAGGCCAACGCCCTCAGCCTCGCTTGGCCATGACTTCGGTTCCCAGCGCTCGTTGTTGAAGGTCGATGTCTCGCGCGTCTTCACACGCTCCATCAGTTCCTTGTAGAACTCCTTCAGGTATCCAACTTCGATGGCCGCCGACAAGCCGCGTGCCGCCGTCCGTCCCAACGTCGAGAACAGCGCGTCCACTGGAACGTTCAGCTTCGCCAGCGTCGCGCCCACAAGCTGCTTCACATCCTCATGTCCTGATGCATACGCAACCAGCAGCCGAGCCAGCGGACCAACCTCCATCGGGTTGTCCTTCCACCGCGGAGTCTTCAGGAACGAATATTTCTCGTATCCCTCCAGCGACTCGAACGGAGGCTGCGGGCCCGAGTACTTGATCTGAGTCTCGCCCTCCCACGGATGCAGGCTTACGCCGTCGCCGCCCTCGTAGGTGTACCACGAAGAAGCTATGTACTCCTTTATCTCCTGCGAATCCTTCGGATTCACCGGATACACATGGCTCAGGTCGCGGTTGAGTATCGCGCCACGCGGGTACTTGAAGGCCTCGGGCTTGTTGTATCCCTGCGTCGGATACTCTCCATAGCTGAGATAGTTCTTGAGGCCGCCGCCCCATTTCGCCCAGTCCTTATAGAACGAAGCCACGGCCAGCAGATCCGGCACGTAGACCTGGTTCACGAATTCATCGGCCT
>Ga0070683_100004963_pt1 | contig 11039 bp, 8 predicted proteins | sample KBSC713LmetaG_FD_64662 | JGI IMG/M metagenome (GOLD analysis project Ga0070683, IMG submission 64662) | Corn rhizosphere microbial communities from Kellogg Biological Station, Michigan, USA - KBS C7.1-3L metaG | ecosystem: Host-associated > Plants > Roots > Rhizosphere ...
GCGACACCGGGCCTGGCCGGCCGCGGCCCGCCCTTGATGCCGGTCTTGATATGGCAACGGAAGGCGGCCAGGAACGCGGCGAGGCTCGGCGCGAAGGCGGGCCCCATGTTGAGCACGCCATAGACGTCGGCGGCGGCTTCATCCATCCAGTACGACCAGAGCAGCGCGTTCAGCGCGGCGTTATCGAGCCGCCCGTGCGGCGAGAAGTCCGGCGCCAGCAGTTCCCGCACAGCCTCGGTCATCTCGGCCAGCAGACCAGCATCGGCGTGCACGACATCGTGACCGCAGACCTCGTGGCTCAGCACGCTCCAGATCACGGGATGATCGCGATAGGTCGCAGGCAGGCTGACGATGCCGATCTCGACCTCGAAGAAATGGTGCATCAGGTCGGATTCGATGGTGTACGGGCCCTGCTGCCCGGAATCCGACTGGAAGAAGGCGAGCGGCGGCATCGTGGTGACCAGATTGATGCCGGCCGAGGCGCGCTTGTCATCGTCGGTAAAGGAACGGAACAGGTTGGAGACGACCGCGAGGAAGCGCTTGAGCTGAGGTCCTGCATGAACCTTCGTGGCGTCCGGACCGTGCTGGTAGACTGGTGCATAGAACTGCTCCAGCCGCTCGATCACCTGCGCCTCCGTCTTCACGTGCTGCTTCACGTCTGATGCCAGCTTCACCAAAAGTTGCGGCAGCGCAGCATCCATCGGCGCGTGGAACTTCTGTTGATAGATTCGCGGCAGGAACGGCGCGCCCTTGGCGGTCGCCGCCCTCACATCCCCAGCGTTCTTCAAGGGCGGCCGAATGCCCAAAACCTTTCCGGTGAAGTCGATCTTCAGAAATCGCTCGTAAAGCTCGGTAAACTTGCTGATGTCGATCGGCATGACGGCCCCGTTAACGATTGACGGCAGTATATTTGTTGACGTCGCGGAATATCGAAACTCTACCTCAAATTGCTGAGCATGCGCACACTAAATCTCCTTTAGCTGTAGGCATTTGGCGGCCGATCGGGTAATAGGGGCTGTCACAAACCAGCGCGCAAAAAGCCAATCCGAAATGACCTATATCGCAAAGCCGAAATTCCACCATCCGGCCCTGAAGAAGAACGATCTCGGTTTCACCCACCGCGACTACGAGGGCAAGATTTCGACGCTATGCGCGGGCTGCGGCCACGATTCGATCACGGCCTCGATCATCGAGGCCTGCTACGAGCTCTCGATCGAGCCGCATCGGGTGGCGAAGATCTCCGGCATCGGCTGCTCCTCGAAGACGCCGGACTATTTCCTCGGCAATTCGCACGGCTTCAACTCGGTGCACGGGCGCATGCCCTCGGTCCTGACCGGCGCCAACCTCGCCAACCGCGATTTGATCTATCTCGGCGTCTCCGGCGACGGCGACTCCGCCTCGATCGGCTTCGGCCAGTTCGCGCATTCGATCCGGCGCGGCGTCAACATGACCTACATTGTCGAGAACAACGGCGTCTACGGCCTGACCAAGGGCCAGTTCTCCGCGACCGCCGACCGCGGCTCGAAATCCAAGAAGGGCGTGCTCAACACCGACAATGCCATCGACCTCGTGGCGATCGCGCTGCAGCTCGGCGCCAGCTACGTGGCGCGCAGCTTCTCCGGTGACAAGGCCCAGCTCGTGCCCCTGATCAAGGGCGCGATCCAGCACAAGGGCGCGGCCTTCCTCGATGTCGTCAGCCCCTGCGTCGCCTTCAACAACCATGCCGGCTCGACCAAGAGTTTTGACTACGTCCGTGAACATAATGACGCCGTCAATCGGCTGGACGTCATCACCGGCCGCGATCCGATCACGGTCGACTATGCGCCCGGCGCGGTGCAGATCGTCGAGCAGCATGACGGCTCGCGCCTCGCCCTGCGCAAGATCGACGCCGATTACGATGCCCATGACCGGGTGGGCGCCATGACCTTCCTGCAGAAGCATGCGGCCAAGGGCCAGATCGTCACCGGCCTGCTCTATGTCGATCCGGACTCGGAAGACCTGCACTCCCACCTCAACACGGTGGATAGGCCGCTCAATACGCTCGAGGCAAAGGACATCTGCCCGGGCTCGGCCGCGCTCGAGAAGATCAACACGTCCTTGCGCTGAGCCGGGCGTGCGGCGCGGCCTCCGCGCTTGCTTCGCGTCGGTAACGCAATAGCAATCTTCCATCTTTAGGGTGCGATCAACGACACCAGCGGCCATTGCGGCCGCAGCGCCGCGTCTCTCGTGAACGCGGCAGAAGTTGTAGAAAACAAATACAGCGCAAGAGTATGGCAACGGTTCTCAAACCACCTTGAGAACGTGCTCATCAATTACGTGAAGCGCTTCATGCTCATTCTCATCGTCGGATTTCGTCTCATCCGGATCCGGCGATCACCCGAAAAATTCAAACGAGACATCACCCCCAGGCCATTGAACGGGCGCGACTAACGCCCGAAACGAGCCGGCTTCGTGATCGGCAATATCCAGAACCATCTCGACGGCGTCGGGGGCCCCGACCACGTCTATTTGCGGCCATGGCGCGCCGCGCGCCGGTGGCCGGTCAGGCCACGGCCCATTGCGGTTGCGTCGCGCCGACGACACCTCGTTGCACCGGGCTGCCCACCCCTCTCGCTGCGGCATAATGGGCCCTGCAGGCAGCCAACAGCGCGCTGAAATCCGTGTCCAGTCCGTTCGGGCGGATGACGATGCCGTCCAGGCCCGCCGTCCGGTTCGCCGCCAGCAACGCTCTCGCGGTCCCGTCGCAAAACAGCCGCTGCTCCAGCGCCGGCGTGATCTTCAGCACCACGAATTTCTGCCCGCGATGCCCGCAGGCGGAAATTTCCGTCACGGAATCCCAAAGGATGAACTCGTTCGCAATCCGAAGGTCGCGAATGCCGTAGTTGCTGACCAGCACCACCGGTCCTTTCACGGCGAACTGCATCCAGACGCATGTCGCCGTCGCGAGCCCGAACAGGACGAGACCCACGTCACCCATCACACGGCGGCTGACATCCATATCGTTGAAGGGAAGCCAGCCGACGGCCATGGACGCACTGAGCAGTGTCATCGCAGTGCCGAGGCCTATCAGGGGTAGCAATCGCGAGCGGCAATAGCCGATCTCGGCGTCGTCAGGCAGTTTGGAGCTCATGGCGACCTCTGTGGGCCGGATGCTGCGCAGTCCGCGTTCACCCGAAACCCAGCAGCGGCATCGCTCAAATTCAAATTAGGTGATTCGCGGCAAATTTGGAGCGAATTCAGAGCACATGGCACCCTGCAATTGAGCAGACCACCTTGTCCCCGGATATTTACGGGCCTCCGATATTCGGCCGACATGCGGGATCGATAGGATGTGACTGGCGTTATCCCCGCAAGCGGGCCTACGCATATTCCGGTGCAACGGCCCCCTGACGAGGATTTATTGACAAAATCCGGTGTCACGACAGAACTGATGGTGGAACCGGAACCCGTCCCGCCCTCCCCATCCGAACAGAAAAACAGGCATTATGAACCCCGTCAAAACACTCGAAAATCATGGCCAGGCGGTCTGGCTGGACTTTCTGGCCCGCGGCTTCGTCGCCAAGGGCGACCTGAAAGGGCTGATCGAAACCGACGGCGTCAAAGGCGTCACTTCCAACCCCTCGATCTTCGAAAAGGCGATCGCCTCCTCCGACGAATATGACGCCCCGATCGGCAAGACGCTGAAGCGCGGCGACCGCCCGGTGGCCGATCTGTTCGAGCGGCTTGCCGTCGAGGACATCCAGAATGCGGCCGACGTGCTGCGTCCGGTCTATGACCGGCTCGACGGCAATGACGGCTTTGTGAGCCTCGAAGTGTCGCCCTATCTCGCGATGGACACCATGGGCACGGTCGCGGAAGCCAAGCGGCTCTGGAAGGACGTGCATCGCAAGAATTTGATGATCAAGGTGCCGGCGACGCCCGAGGGCCTTCCCGCGATCGAGCGGCTGATCGGCGAAGGCATCAGCGTCAACATCACGCTGTTGTTCTCGCAGGAAGTCTATCGGCAGGTGGTCGAGGCCTACCTGAAGGGCCTGGAAAAATATGTCGGCAAGGGCGGCGATCCCTCGCATATCGCGAGCGTCGCGAGCTTCTTCGTCAGCCGCATCGACACCATGGTGGACAAGCAGATCGACGAGAAGATCGCGCAGGCCAACGATCCCGGTGAGAAGGAGCGGCTCGCCGCGCTGAAGGGCGGAATCGCGATCGCCAACGCCAAGATGGCCTATCAGGATTACAAGCGCCTGTTCGCCGGCGACCGCTGGGAGAAGCTCGCGGCGAAAGGCGCGAAGCCGCAGCGGCTATTGTGGGCCTCCACCGGCACCAAGAACAAGGACTACAGCGACGTGCTCTATGTCGAGGAGCTGATCGGCCCCAACACGGTCAACACCGTGCCGCCGGCAACGCTGGATGCCTTCCGCGACCACGGCAAGGTGCGCGACAGCCTCGAGGAGAACATCGAGGCCGCGCGGCATGCGCTCGACGAGCTCGAGCGGTCCGGCATCTCGCTCGACGCCATCACGACAGAGCTGGTCAAGGACGGCGTCAAGCAATTCGCCGACGCCGCCGACAAGCTCTATGGCGCGGTCGCGCACAAGCGCGCGGCCGTCCTGGGCGGCAGCATCGACCGTCAAACGCTTGCGCTCGGCGCCGGCATCGAGAAGGCGGTCACAAAGAGCGCCGAGGAATGGCGGGCGTCCGCGAAGGTTCGCCGGCTCTGGCAGAAGGACAAGTCGGTCTGGACCGGCGACGACGAGAACAAGTGGTTGGGCTGGCTGACCAGCGCCCACGATGCCGACATTGCCGACTACGAGGATTTTGCGCAGCGCGTGAAGGGCCAGGATTTCTCCGACGCCGTCGTGCTCGGCATGGGCGGATCGAGCCTCGGGCCGGAAGTGCTGGCGGAAACCTTCCCGAGGAAGAGCGGCTTTCCGAAACTGCATGTACTCGACTCCACCGACCCTGCGCAGGTGCGCGCGATGGAGAAGATGATCGACATCAGGAAGTCGCTGTTCATCGTCTCCAGCAAATCCGGCGGCACCACCGAGCCGAACGCGATGAAGGATTATTTCTTCGATCGCGTCTCAAAGGCGATCGGCGCGGACAAGGCCGGCCACCGCTTCATCGCCGTCACCGATCCCGGCTCGTCGCTGGAGAAAGTCGCAGCCAAACAGGGCTTTGCCCGCACCTTCCATGGCGAGCCCACGATCGGCGGGCGCTATTCGGTGCTCTCACCGTTCGGCCTGGTCCCGGCCGCGGCCGCCGGCATCGATGTCCGCAGCCTGATCGATCACGCGCTCTCGATGGTGCGCTCCTGCGGCGCGGACGTGCCGCCGCATGAAAATCCCGGCGTGCAACTCGGGCTCGCGATGGGAGCGGCTGGCCTTGAGGGTCGCGACAAGGTGACGATCCTGTCCTCGCCGAAAATCGCCGATTTCGGCGCCTGGGCCGAACAGCTGATTGCGGAGTCCACGGGCAAGGAAGGCAAAGGCCTGATCCCGATCGACGGCGAGCCGCTCGGCGATGTCTCGCTGTACGGCAACGACCGTTTCTTCATCGACGTTCGCACCGAAGGCGAGGATGACGCCGACCATGACGAGAAGCTGACCGCGCTGGAGCACGCCGGCCATCCCGTCGTCCGCATCGTGATGAAGTCGATCGACCATCTCGGGCAGGAATTTTTTCGCTTCGAGATGGCGACCGCAGTGGCCGGCTCGGTGCTCGGCATCAATCCGTTCAACCAGCCGGACGTCGAGTCGGCCAAGATCAAGACCCGCGAATTGACCGCGGCCTTCGAGAAGACCGGAAAACTTCCACCCGAAAAGCCCGCGATGTCGTCCGCCGAAGCCGATCTCTACACCGACGAGGTCAATGTCGAGGCCTTGCGGAAGCTCGGTGCTGACGGCAGCGTCGGCTCATGGCTGAAGGCGCATCTCTCGCGCATCCATGCCGACGACTATGTCGCCCTGCTTGCCTATATCGAGCGCGATGCCGACCACATCGACCTGCTGCAGGACATGCGGCTGAATGTGGGCGAACGGCGTCACGTTGCGACTTGCGCCGAATTCGGCCCGCGCTTCCTGCATTCGACCGGGCAGGCCTACAAGGGCGGGCCCGACAGCGGCGTGTTCCTGCAGATCACCGCGGATGATGCCAAGGATCTTCCGGTGCCCGGCCAGAAGGCGAGCTTTGGCGTGATCAAGGCGGCGCAGGCGCGCGGCGATTTCGACGTGCTCACCGAGCGCGGCCGGCGCGCGCTACGGGTGCATCTGAAAGGCGATCTCGCTTCAGGCCTGAAGATGCTCGAAGCGGCCATCACCGAAGCGTTGAACCAAGGGTAATCCAGATGCAGCTTGGAATGATCGGTCTGGGGCGGATGGGAGGCAACATCGTCCGCCGGCTGATGAAGCATGGCCACACCACCGTTGTCTACGACAAGGACGAGAAGGCGGTCGCGGGGCTCGCGGCCGATGGCGCGCTAGGTGCGAAAGCGCTGGAGGACTTCGTCAGGAAGCTCGAAAAGCCGCGCACGGCCTGGGTGATGCTGCCCGCCGGCCGGATCACCGAGGAGACCATCGAGGCGCTCGCGAAATTGATGGAGGCCGGCGACGTCATCATCGACGGCGGCAACACCTTCTGGCAGGACGATGTCCGCCGCGGCAGGAAATTGAAAGAGCGCGGCATCCATTATCTCGATGTCGGCACCTCGGGCGGCATCTGGGGCATCGAGCGCGGCTATTGCATGATGATCGGCGGCGACAAGGCCGTGGTCGACCGGCTCGATCCCCTCTTCAAGGCACTCGCACCTGGAGCCGGGGACATTCCGCGCACGCCGAACCGCGAGGGTGCCGATCCCAGGGTTGAACAGGGCTACCTCCACGCCGGCCCGGTCGGCGCCGGGCATTTCGTCAAGATGATCCATAACGGCATCGAATATGGGTTGATGCAGGCCTATGCCGAGGGCTTTGACATTCTCAAGAATGCCAATATCGACGTGCTGCCGCCGGAGCATCGCTTCGATTTGAACATCGCCGACATCGCCGAAGTCTGGCGGCGCGGCAGCGTGATCCCGTCCTGGCTGCTCGACCTCACCGCTTCGGCGCTCGCGGAAAACCACACGCTCGACAATTACTCGGGCTTTGTCGAAGATTCCGGCGAAGGCCGCTGGACCGTCAACGCGGCGGTCGATGAAGCCGTGCCTGCGGAAGTTTTGACCGCCGCTCTCTTTGCGCGCTTCCGCTCGCGCAAGGAGCATACGTTTGCGGAAAAAATCCTGTCCGCGATGCGCGCCGGCTTCGGCGGCCATCGCGAACCGAAGAAGCCTGGTTAAAAGGCCCAGCGAATGCCAAACGGTCACAAGCCCGACCCCTGCTCCCTTGTCATCTTCGGCGCGACCGGCGACCTCACCCACCGCCTGGTGGTTCCGGCGCTCTATAATCTCGCCGCCGCCAATCTCCTGCCTGATAATTTCTGCGTGGTCGGCATCGCCCGCAAGGGCATGACGAGCGCGCAGTTGAGCGAAGGCCTGATGAAGGGACTTCACCAGTTCGCGACCCGCAAGATCGACGACGAACTGGCGAAGAAGCTGCTCTCCTGCGTCACCTGCATCGAGGCCGATCCGAGGGACCCCGCCTCGTTCGACGCCATGCGCGACCGGCTCGACAAGCTCGAGGCCGAACGCAAGACCGGCGGCAACCGGCTGTTCTATCTGGCGACGCCGCCGAACGCCTTCCTGCCGATCAGCAAGCAGCTCGGCCGCACCGGCATGCTGGCCGAGAACGGCTCGTGGCGACGCCTCATCATCGAAAAGCCGTTCGGCACGGACCTCGCTTCGGCAAAGGAGTTGAACCACGAATTGCTGAAGCTGCTCGAAGAACACCAGATCTACCGGATCGATCATTATCTCGGCAAGGAAACCGTGCAGAACATCCTGGTGCTGCGCTTTGCCAACGGCATGTTCGAACCGATCTGGAATCGCAATCACATCGACCACATCCAGATCACGGTCGACGAGAAGCTCGGCGTCGGCCATCGCGGCAGCTTCTATGATGCGACCGGCGCGCTGCGGGACATGGTGCCGAACCATCTGTTCCAGCTCCTGTCGCTGGTGGCGATGGAGCCGCCGTCGCGCTTCGACGCGCATGCCGTGCGCTCGGAAAAGTCCGAGGTGCTCTCCTCGATCCAGATCCAGAGCGAGGAAGAGGCGCTGAAAAATTCCGTGCGCGGGCAATATCGCGCCGGCAAGGTCGGCGACACCGAGATCGAGGACTACCGCAAGACGCCGGAGGTGAAGCCCGGCAGCATCACGGAGACCTACGCGGCGCTGAAGCTCACCATCGACAATTGGCGCTGGGCCGGCGTGCCGTTTTATCTGCGCACCGGCAAGGTGCTCGGCGTCAAGCGCACCGAGATCGCGATCAAGTTCAAGCAGGCGCCGTTTGCGATGTTCCGTGATACGCCGGTCGACAAGCTCTCGCAGAATTATCTGGTCATCTCCACCGAGCCGGTGGAGGGCATCGAGTTGCAGTTCAATACCAAGGTGCCGGGACCCGCGATCGATATCGACGGCGTCGAGATGAAGTTCCGCTACAAGGATTACTTCAAGGCGGAGCCCTCGACCGGTTATGAGACGCTGATCTACGACTGCATGATCGGCGACAACATTCTGTTTCAGCGTGCCGACAGCGTGGAGGCCGGCTGGCGGGCGGTGCAGCCCTTCCTCGACGCCTGGCACAAGGCCGGCGCCAAGGGGCTGAAAATTTACGATCCGGGCACCGAGGGCCCCGAAGAGGCGGACGAACTGCTCGCCCGCGACGGCCGAAGCTGGCGCAAGCTGACCTGACCATGGCAGTGAGCGATCAGCGCGAGATCATCTCCGTCGCTGACGCGGCCGAACTTGCCAAGGCCGCCGCCGGCCGGGTGCTGGCGCGGATCGCGGCCAACAGCGGCCGTATTGCGATTTGCCTCGCAGGCGGATCAAGCCCGAAGAATCTCTACGAGCTTCTCGCGACCGATCCTTATCGCGGCAAAATCCCGTGGGATCGCGCGCATTGGTTCATCGGCGACGAGCGCCTCGTGCCGGCAAGCGACGGGCGCAACAACATGGCGATGGCGCGCCGCGCCTTCCTCGATCGGCTCGCGCCTGCGGACCACATTCATCCGGTCCCGACCGATACTGCGAACCCGGAGGACGCCGCCAGCCGTTACGAGGCCGAGCTGAAGTCGTTTTATGGCGCCTCGACGCTCGATTCTGCGCGGCCGTTGTTCGATCTTGTGCTGACGGGCGTCGGACCCGACGGCCACACCGCTTCGCTGTTTCCGGGTTATCCCGCCGTCGAGGAGACGGTGCGCTGGGTGGTCGGCGTCCCCCAGGCCAATGTCGAGCCGTTCGTACCGCGCGTGTCGCTCACGCTTCCCGCGCTGGCTTCCTGCGGCGAAATGCTGTTCGAGGTGTCGGGGGCGGGCAAACGCGCGATCTTGACGCGGGTGCTTTCCGGCGAGAACCTGCCGGCTTCTCGCGCGCGGTCGAACGGCGGGACGGTCTTTATCGTCGACCAGGCCGCGCTGCCGGAGAAATCTGGTGGCTGCTGACACGACGCCCTGTGCGCTGATCGTGATGGGCGTGTCCGGCTCGGGCAAGACCACGATCGGCGAGCAATTGGCAGCACGGCTCGGCTGGCCCTACGAGGACGCCGACCGGTTTCACCCCGCCAGCAACGTCGCCAAGATGAGCGCCGGGCATCCGCTGACCGACGAGGACCGCTGGCCCTGGCTGAAGGCGATCGCGGCCGAGATCTACCGCGTTCGCGAGGCCGGCGGGTGCGTTGTGATCGGCTGCTCCGCGCTCAAGCGCGCCTACCGCGACATCCTGGTGCACGGCCGAAAGGACATCCGCCTGGTCTATCTCGATGGCACACAAGCCCTGATCGCGGACCGGCTCGGCCGGCGCAAGGGGCATTTCATGCCGCCGGGTTTGCTGACGAGTCAGTTTAACACGCTCGAACCGCCGACGCCGGACGAACATCCGCTGACGGTGTCGATCGATGCGCCGGTGGAAACGATCGTCGACAACATCGTCCGTCAACTGAAATCGAGTCCCGCATGACCCGCATTGCGCTCGTGGTGTCCGATGTCGACGGCACGTTGCTGACCAGGGATAAGCGTCTGACCGAAGCCTCCGGCGCCGCCGTGCGGCGGCTGCTCGACGCCGGGATCGGCTTCACCATCACCTCGAGCCGGCCGGCCATCGGCATGGGATTCCTGGTCGAGCCGCTCAAGATCACGCTGCCGGTCGGCCCCTTCAACGGCAGCTCGATCGTCGGCGCCGACATGAAGCCGATCGAGCAGCACCTGATTCCCGCCTCCGCCGTCCGGCGCAGCCTCGAATTGCTCATGGAAAATGGCATCGACATCTGGCTGTTCACCAACGAGAACTGGTTCACGAAGAACGGCGACGGCGAATACGTTCCGACCGAGAAGCGTGCCATCAAGGCCGATCCGACCGTGATCGGTGATTTCACGCCTTATCTGTCGCAAGCCTGCAAGGTGGTCGGCTCCAGCTCCGATTTCTCACTGCTTGCACGCTGCGAAGCGAAAATGCGGGAAGCGCTGGGTGCGGAGGCGACCGCGGTGCGTTCGCAGAGCTACTATCTCGACATCACCCCGCCCGGCCGGAACAAGGGCACCTTCGTGCAGGCGATGGCGCGGCGGCTCGGCATTTCGACCGATGCGGTCGCGACCATCGGCGACATGCACAACGATGTCGCGATGTTCGAGGTAAGCGGGCTGTCGTTCGCGATGGGCAATGCGTCCGATGACGTCAAGCAGCACGCCAGGCGCGTCACGGCGACGAACGAGGAGGACGGGTTTGCGAAGGCGATGGGCGTGATTCTAAGGGAGAACGCGTAGAGCAGGATTTCCCAAGCGCTTTCTCCGCAAGATATGCGGCGAATAAGGATCTCATTCTCCGCAATTCATGCGGTGAATAAGGGCCATCTTCATTGGTTGGTAACTACTTCGACCGCTGCATCGCCGGCTTCTCG
>Ga0070683_100004965_pt1 | contig 11038 bp, 7 predicted proteins | sample KBSC713LmetaG_FD_64662 | JGI IMG/M metagenome (GOLD analysis project Ga0070683, IMG submission 64662) | Corn rhizosphere microbial communities from Kellogg Biological Station, Michigan, USA - KBS C7.1-3L metaG | ecosystem: Host-associated > Plants > Roots > Rhizosphere ...
GAGCCGGCGGATGTGGCTTTGCGCGAGCCGGCGGATGTGGCTTTGCACGAGCCGGCGGATGGGGCTTTGCGCGAGCGGGTGGACGGGGCTTTGCGCGAGCCGGCGGATGTGGCTTTGCGCGAGCCGGCGGGCGGGGCTTTGCACGAGCCGGCTGATGCGGCGCCGGCCGCTGAGACCGATTGGCCGGCGGCCTCGGAGCGGGCCGACCAGGAGTCCGATGACGACCCCGAACAGCCCACCGAGATCGTGCCGGCCACCGCAAGGTCGACCGAGGCCCCCACCGAGGTGGTCGTGGTCGATACTCCGGGCGACCAACCCACCTCGGGCGGCCCGACCTCGGGCGGGCCGACCGGCGGCGGTGACGGCGACGGCAAGCGTCCCTCATCGGAGGCCGCCTAGTGTCGAGCTGGTCGGTGGCGCTGCGGCGCTTCCCGTCGCTGAGCGCTGAGACCCCGCGTCTGCTGGTCCGCCCACTGCTGGCCGACGACGCCAAGCATGTGACCGACATCTTCGACGACAAGCTGGTCCGGCGCTGGCTGCCGGTCGCCGAGGACGACACGGTCGCCTTCGACGGCTACGACTGGTGCACCGAGCTGGCCGTCGAGCGCCGGGACAGCGGCGCCGGCGACCACTACGGCGTCGTGCGCCGGGAGGACGGGCTTCTGATCGGCTGCCTCTGGACCAAGAACACCGACTGGCTGGCCCGATCCACCGAGGTCGCCTACGCGGTGGCCGCACCGGCGCGGGGCTACGGCGTCGCACCAGAGGCCGTCGACGTGCTGGCGCTCGCCCTCCTGCTCGAGCACCGCTTCCAGCGAATCGAGCTGCGCGTCGTCCCCGGTAACGTCGCCTCGCGGCGGGTCGCCGAGAAGGCCGGCTTCACCTACGAGGGGCTGCTGCGCAACGCCGGGCACGTCCACAGTGGACGAGTCGATCTCGAGATGTGGTCCCTGGTCACGGCCGACCTGCGCTGACCGCAGTCGCAGACGCTCGACCCTTGCACCAGACGGTGGCCGCTCTGCCGAGAGAGCGTCGGCGCCGCATGTCTACCGGATCATGCATATCGACGCGTCACGGCGAGCGCTGGTGTGGACCGGACACCTCGGAGCGACACCATTGCCTCGGTATGGTGCGCGGACGAGTGCCCAGCCGCGCTACGGGTTCTTGCGCCGCGCCGTGGCTTTGCCGGCCGACCTGCCCTTCTTGCCGCCCGCCCCGTACGCGGTCTGCTGTGAAGGCGGCGTGAACGCGCGATACGGCGTGGCCGCCAGCGCATCCCGCAACGTCTCGGCCACCGAGTCGCGCGGCTTGCTGTGCCCGGCCGCCGTCACCAGGTGGAAGGGGTTGTCCGGGTCGGCGATGAACCCGGCGATCGTCAACGCCGGCGTCATGCCCACGAACCAGGCCGACCGGTTGTCGTCCGTCGTCCCCGTCTTGCCGGCCACCGGGCGGCCCACCGTCCGGTACACCGCCGACGCCGTCCCGCCACCGCCGCAGTTGCCAGTCACCGCGCGGTACCCGGTCACGCACCGCGCCGCGTCGATCGCGCCCCGCGCCACCTCCGGGTTCAGCACGCGGTGGCAGCGCGGGTTGGCGACCGGCACATCGTGGGGGCCGAGGGCCGGCTTGCCCTGGCTGTCCTTGATGGACAGGACGGGGAGCGGCTCGCAGTACGTGCCGTCGGCGGCGACGCTGGCGAATGCGTCGGCCATCTCCAACGGGGTGGTGTCGGCGACCCCGAGCGTGAACGCGCCCCACGTGCGCGCCTTGGCCGGCGACGCCTGGGTCCGGTCGATGCCGGTGCGCCAGTGCAGGCCGAGCCGCTCGGCCATGCGAACGACGGATTCGGAACCGACGCGCTGTTCGAGCTGCACGAAGTAGGTGTTGACCGATTTCCCGAAGCCGGTCCACATGTTGTGCCGCCCGGTGATCGACGCGCTCGCGTTCTGCGGGCACCAGTGCTGGTTGCCGCACGACGACGGGTCGCTGTTGCTGGTGCGGTAGATCGACTGGTACACCTGCGGCGCATAGAACGACGTCGACAGCGGCAATCCCTGCTCAAGGGCCGACAGCATGGTGAACATCTTGAACGTCGATCCCGCCTGGTACCCGGCCATGTCGCCGCCGCCGAGGAGCGGGTTCACCGTGTTCGGGTAGTTGCCGCGCATCTTCTTGCGCAGCTTGGGATCGCTGTGCGGGCCGTTGTGCGACTTGTCGAGCGAATAGTTGCGGTTGACCGCCATCGCCTTGATCCGGCCGGTGCCCGGCTCGATCGCGACCATGCCCAGCGCGTACGAGCTGTTCACCTTCTCCCGGGCGAGAATGTGGGCCTGGGCCGGCGCCTGCACGCGCGGGTCGAGCGAGGTGACGATCGTGTACCCGCCGCGGCGCAGCCGGTCCAGCCGCTCGCCGGGGCTGTTGCCGAACGCCGGTTGGCTGGTCCACCACGACCGGAAGTAGTCACAGAAGTAGCCCCAGCCGGGCTGGGTGGCCACGCAGTCGTTCGGTGGCTCGCTCAGCCGCAAACCGAGCGGCGCGGTCTTCATCGGGGAGGCTTCGGCGGCGGTCAGGTACTTGAGGTCGACCATCCGGTCGATCACGTAGTTGCGCCGGTTGAGGGCGGCCTTCTTGTCGGTGGCGGCCGGGTCGTACGCGGAAGGCGCCTGGACCACCCCGGCGAGGACGGCTGCCTCGGGGACCGTCAGGTCGGCCGGCTTCTTGGAAAAGTACACCTCGGCGGCGGCCTGGATCCCGTAGGCGCGGTGCCCGAAGTAGGCGACGTTGAGGTACCGCTCGAGGATCTCGTTCTTGGACATGTGCTTCTCGAGCTCGAGGGCGAGCTTCATCTCGCGGATCTTGCGGGCGGCCGTCTGCTCGGTGGCCGCGTTGACCTCGGCCGGCGTTTCGGCCGAGTCGCGCAGCACATTGCGCACGTACTGCATGGTCAGCGTCGACGCTCCTTGCGACACCTCGCCGGCTTCGTGGTTGGCCACGAAGGCCCGCGCCACGCCCTTGAAGTCGACCCCGTGGTGCTCCCAGAAGCGCTGGTCCTCGGCGGCCACGATGGCGTGCTGGATATTGGGCGACATCGTCGTCAGCGAGGTGTAGGACCGGTACTCCTCGTAGAACTGCGCAAGCAGCTGCCCGGTCGCCGTGTAGACGTGCGTCGTCTGAGACGGGACGAGGTTGGCGAGGCCGCCCACGGGCAGCTCGAGCGCCTCCGCGCCCCTCTTCGCGCCGTAACCGCCGAGCAGCACGAGCGGCGAGGTGATGACGGAGATCACGAGCCCCGCGATCAAGCCGATTCGGACGAGTGCCGCGATGCCGCCGGTCACTCGGAGGGTGCGCGTGATCACACCTACCAAGCTAGGACAAATGCCCGCGCATTACCCCAGGATTACCCCACGATCGCCTGATGCGCCAGCAATTCAGCGGCTAGTGTCGCTGCTCAAGAACGCCGTCGAGGAGGACGATCATGCTCGAGGAGACGCTGTCCCGCATCGGGCCACTCGACGACGGCGCCGTCGCCGCGGCACGCGCCCTGCATACGCGGCTGACCAAGCCGGCTGGCTCGCTCGGCGCCCTGGAGGCACTGTCGGTCCGCCTCGCCGGCCTGGCCGGCACGTGTCCGCCGCCGCTGCTGGAGCGGCCGGCGCTGGCCATCTTCGCGGGCGACCACGGCGTGCACGCCCAAGGGGTCACGCCATGGCCGCCGGAGGTCACCGCCCAGATGGTGGCCAACTTCCTGGCCGGTGGCGCGGTCGTGAACGCGTTCGCCCGCCAGGTCGGCGCCGACGTGACCGTCGTCGACGTCGGGGTGCTGACCGAACTCGAAGGCGAGGGGCTGCTCAACCGCAAGGTCCGCGCCGGCACGCGCGACCTGTCGATCGAGCCGGCGATGACGCACGCCGAGGCCCTGCAGGCGATCGGCGTCGGCATCGAGGTCGCCGACCGGCTGATCGACGGCGGTGCTGGATCGCCCGAAGCGCGCCAAGGCGACCCATCCGCAGGCTCGGGCTCCGCGGGCGCTAACGTCCTGCTGACCGGTGACATGGGCATCGCCAACACGACCCCGGCCGCCGCGCTGATCGCCGCGTTCACCGGGGCCGACCCGCACGCGGTCACCGGCCTGGGGACCGGCATCGACAGCGAGACCCACGCGCGTAAGGTCGCGGTCGTGACGACGGCGGTGGTGGCGCTCGAGGCCGACGACCCGGTCGGCATCCTGGCCGCGGTCGGCGGGCTGGAGCACGCCGCGCTCGCCGGGTTCATCCTCGAGGCGGCCGCCCGGCGCGTGCCGGTGATCCTCGACGGCGTGATCGCCGCCGCGGCCGCGCTCGTCGCCCACGCGCTCGCCCCGCACGCGGTCCACGCCATGGTCGCCGGGCACCGCTCGGCCGAGCCGGGCGCCACCGTCGCCCTGAGCTACCTCGGACTGGAGCCGCTGATCGACCTCGGGCTGCGCCTCGGCGAGGGCACCGGCGCCGCGCTCGCGCTACCCCTGGTGGCCGGCAGCGTGCGCATCCTGCACGAGGTGGCGACGTTCGACGCCGCGGGGGTTGCCAAAAAAGAATGACCCCCCTCTACCCCCTCGGCCTCAAGCTCGACGGCCGCCGCGTCCTCGTGGTCGGCGGCGGCGCCGTGGCGACCCGGCGAGTGCCGGCCCTTCTGGCGGCCGGGGCCGACGTTGTACTGGTGTCGCCGCACCTCACGCCCGCACTGCAGACCCACGCCGACGCCGGGCGGATCACTTGGCGACCCCGGCGCTTCGAACCGTCCGATGTGGACGGTGCCTGGCTGGTCCAGGTCGCGGTCAACGACCCGAGCGCGGCCGCCGAGGTCAGCACGGCCGCCGAGGAGCGGCGTGTTTTCTGCGTACGAGCGGATGACCGCCACGCGGCGACCGCTTGGACCCCGGCGGTCACCCGGCACGGCCCGGTCACCGTCGGCGTCCTCGGCGGGGGCGACCCGCGGCGGGCGGTCGCCGTTCGCGACGCCATCCGGGACCTGCTCGCGGCCGGCCTCCGCGAGGTCGAGCGGGCATCCGACGCCAACCCCGGCCAGGTCGCGCTCGTCGGAGCCGGGCCGGGCGACCCGGAGCTGGTGACCGTCCGGGGTCGCCGGCTGCTCGCCGCGGCCGACGTGGTCGTGGTCGACCGGCTCGCTCCCGGGCTGCTGCTGGACGAGCTCGGCCCGGGCGTGGAGCTGATCGACGCGTCCAAGATCCCCTACGGCCCGGCCGCCGCTCAGGAGGAGATCAACAAGATCCTGGTCGACCGGGCCCGGGCCGGGCATTTCGTGGTCCGGCTGAAGGGCGGCGACCCCTACGTCTTCGGGCGGGGCGGCGAGGAGCTGCTCGCCTGCGCCGCGGCCGGCGTACCGGTGACCGTGGTCCCCGGGGTGACCAGCGCCGTGGCCGCCCCGGCCGCGGCCGGGATCCCGGTGACCCATCGGGGCGTCGCGCACGAGTTCGCGGTCGTCTCCGGCCACGTGCCGCCCGGCGACCCCCAGTCCCTCGTCGACTGGCCGGCCCTGGCCCGGCTGCGCGGCACGCTCGTGGTGCTGATGGGGCTGAAGAACCTGCCGTTGATCGCCGACGCGCTGCTCACCGGCGGCCGGCCGGCGGACACGCCGGTGGCCGTGGTGCAAGAGGCAACCACGGCCACCCAGCGAACCGTCCGCGCCGACCTCGGCACGATCGCCACGGCCACCCGCGAAGCGGGCGTCAGGCCGCCGGCGATCGTGGTGGTCGGACCGGTCGTCGACGTGCTGACCAAGAACTAAACTCGGTCGAGTTCCAAAGCGCACCGGATCAGCCCGAGGTGGCTGTAGGCCTGCGGGTGGTTACCCAGCCCGCGCTCGGTCAGCGGCTCGTACTCCTCCGGCAGCAGACCCGTCGGCCCGGCGCACTCGAGCATCTGCCCGAAGAGCTCCTCGGCGTCCGCCGTGCGGCCGGTCCGCAGGTAGGCCTCGATGAGCCAGGCCGTGCAGAGGTGGAAGCCACCCTCGGTGCCGGGCAGGCCGTCGTCCCAGCGGTAGCGGTAGACGGTCGGCCCCTCGCGCAGCTCGGCCTCGACGGCCAGGACCGTGGCGAGGAAGCGCGGGTCGTCGTCGGCCAGCAGGCCGGCCAGGCCGATCCACAGCGCGGCGGCGTCGAGCTCGTCGTAGCCGTAGGCGACCGTGTAGGCCCCGACCTTCTCGTTCCAGCCCTTGCTGAGCACGTCCTCGGCGATCGTGTCGCGCAGCTGGCACCAGTTCGGGGGAGCATCGCGGTCCTGCCGCTCGAAGAGCTTGATGCCGCGGTCGACGGTCATCCAGCACATGACCTTCGAGTACACGTAGTGCCGGGGCCGACGCCGCGCCTCCCAGATGCCGTGGTCGGGCTCGTGCCAGCGGCGCTCGACCGCCTCGACCATGGCGTGCATCAGGGCGAAGTCGGCCTCGTCCGGCGGCCGGAGGTCGGCCAGCGTGGTGATCAGGTCGGCGACCGGGCCGAAGACGTCGAGCTGCACCTGCCCGACGGCAGCGTTGCCGATGCGCACCGGCCGGGAGCCGGCGTAGCCGGGCAGGGAGTCGATGACCGCCTCCGGGCCGAGCTCGGTGCCGTCCAGCGTGTACAGCGGGTGCAGCCGCTCCGGGTGCCCCTCGGTCGCGTCGCTGATCCGCAGCGTCCAGCGCACCAGCGACTCGGCCTCCTCGATCGAGCCGAGGTCGACCAGTGCCTTGGCCGACATCGAGGCGTCGCGCAGCCAGCAGTACCGGTAGTCCCAGTTGCGGGAGCCGCTCATCTCCTCCGGCAGCGAGGAGGTGGCCGCAGCCAGGAACGCGCCGGTCGGCTTGTGCCAGAGCCCGCGTAGCGTGAGCGCGCTGCGGCGGACCTGGTCGCGGGCGACCGACGGCAGCTTGAGCGTGTCGGACCACTCGCGCCACTGGGCCTCGGCGGCGACCTGCCGCTCGGCGGTCTCGACGCGCGGCGGCTCCGGATTGTTGGTGCCCAGGCGCAGTTCGAGCATCAGCGTGCCGCCGCAGGCGTTGAGGTCGACCACGGCCCGGGCGGAGTCGCTGTTGCCGTCGAGGTTGATCTCCCAGTCGACGCCGGGGGAGTAAAGGAAGATCGGCTCGGCCGAGCCGATCACGGCCAGGCCGGTGTCGACCCGCTCGAGCCGGCAGTGGACCTGGCCGAACTCGGGGCGCGGCACGAAGTCGACACGCGCCTTCGACGTGCCGGACAGGACGCGGATCAACGAGTTGCCGGTCCGGTGGAAGTCCAGCCAGTCGGTGACGGTCAGGCCGGACCAGCGGGTCTCCACGGTCATCGTGCCCGGCCGGTAGCGCTGGCCGAGCGGCAGCCCGTCGCGCTCCGGCGTCACCGTGAAGTGCCCGGCGGCGCCGTCACCGAGGAGGTCGGCGAAGACCGCGCCGCCGTCCGGACGCGGGTGGCACAGCCAGGTGACGCGCGCGGCCGGGGTGAGCAGGGCGACGGTGTGCGAGTTGGACAGCATCGAGTGCCGCTCGATCGGCACCGCCTGCTCACCGAAGAGCCACCGCCGCCGGGTCTGCAGGAGCAGCTCGAGCACGCCGAGCGCCTCCTCGGCGTCCTCGATGTGGTATTTGGCCTGCGACTCGCCGGGGCCGACCTTGATGCCCACGTCCGGCCCGTGCAAATGGGCGAACGCCTTCTCGTCGGTGAAGTCGTCGCCGAGGTAGACGACCGCGCTGGCCGACAGCTGCATGCGCAGCGCGTCGATGGCGAGCCCCTTGTCGGTCGGCACCACGGACAGCTCGATGACCTCTTTGCCGGTCGTCATCTCGATGTCCGGCCACAGCGCGGCGCCGCTGCGGACGGCGTCGAAGATCCGCTGAGCGACGTCGCGGGGGGCGGCCCGCGTGTGGACGGCGATGCTGGCCGGCTTGGCCTCCAGCCGTACCCCCGGCTGGTCTTTGGCGATCGCGGTCAGGGCCGCCTGCAGCTCGGTGCGCCGCTGGTGGCGCTCGGGCGGCAGCTCGTCGGCGAAGCCGACGTCGAACTCCGACCCGTGGCTGCCGACGAGACGGACCTCGCCGGGCAGGCGGGACAGGGCAGCCAGGTCACGCAGCGCCCGGCCGGAGATGACCCCGACGGTGGTCTGCGGGAGCGAGGAGATCGCGCGGATGGCGGTGACGGCACCGGGGCTGGGGGTGGCCTTGGTTGGGTCGGCCACGATCGGCGCGAGCGTGCCGTCGTAGTCACATGCCACCAGCAGCTGCGGAACGCGGGCCACGCGCAGGAGCGCGGCACGCAGGTCCGGGTCGAGCGAAAGGGCAGCACCCGTCGCCGAATGTTGGTTCATGTCCGGCCTGTCTTGGAAAATGCGGTGAGTGTTGGCGGTATCTCAGTCGGTCGTGCCCAGGGCGGTCAAAAACAAGTCGGCCCAGGTCCGAACATCATGCGCCCTGAGGTAGGTGTGCATGGCGTTCATCCGCTTCCGCCCTTCGACAGGGTCCACGTGAATGGCTCGCATAAGCGCGTCTTTCACCCCATCCAGGTCGTGCGGATTGCAAAGGAACGCCTGCCTGAGTTCTCCGGCGGCGCCGGCGAACTCGGACAAAACGAGCGCGCCGCCACTGTCGACGCGCGCTCCTACATATTCCTTCGCGACCAGATTCATGCCATCTCGTAGCGGTGTGACCATCATGACGTCGGCGGCGCAGTAGAGCGCCGCCAACTCAGCCCGACTGTACGACTGATGAAGGTAATGCACGGCCGGTTGGCCGACACGCCCATATTCACCGTTGATCCGGCCGACTTCACGCTCGACCTTCACCCTCAGTGTGCGGTAGTGCTCAACGCGTTCCCGACTGGGTGTCGCGACCTGGACCATCACCGTTTCCGGGGTGGCGAGTCGGCCTTCCGACAGCAGTTCGCGGAAAGCCTTGAGCCGCCGCTCGATGCCTTTGGTGTAGTCCAAACGGTCGACCCCGAGAATCACCGTTTTGGGATCCCCGAGCTCCGCCCGGATGGCCTTCGAACGCGCGCGGACCTCCTCCGATGCGACCAACTGCTCCATTTCCTGGACATCGATGGAAATGGGAAACGCCTCGGCCTGCACGACGCGCCCTTCGTATTCGATGACATTGCGGCGCGTGCGCACTCCGAGCAGGTGCCTTGTCAGTTGAACGAAGTTCTGGGCGCCGAGGGGACGCTGAAACCCGACCAGGTCGGCCCCGAGCAGGCCGCGCAGAACCTCGGTGCGGCGGGGCAGCTGCATGAACAACTCGACCGGCGGAAACGGGATGTGCAGGAAGAACCCGATGCGCAGGTCGGGCCGCAAGGCGCGCAGCATCGCCGGTACCAATTGAAGCTGGTAATCCTGAATCCACACGGTGGCCCCGGGCGCGGCGTCCTCGGCGGCCGCCTTGGCGAACCGCTCGTTGACCACGCGGTAGGCGTCCCACCAGCGGCGCTTGAACACCGGCTGCTCGACCGCGTCGTGGTAGAGCGGCCACAGGCTGGAGTTGGAGAAGCCCTCGTAGTAGCGCTCGATCTCGTCGGCGGTGAGCGCGACGGGGTGCAGGTGCACGCCGTTGGCCTCGAACGGGCGGCCGCCGCCGGGCACCTCCTCCTTGTCGGTGCCGCCGAACCAGCCGACCCAGGTGCCCTGGCGGTCCTGCAAGACCGGCTCGAGCGCCGTGACCAGGCCTCCTGGGCTCCGCCGCCAGGTGACCTCGCCGTCCGGGCTGACCACCCTGTCGACCGGCAGTCGATTGGCCACAACCACGAACGCACTTGCTTCGGTCACCGGCGCAGTCCCTCCCTCGGGTGAACACACCCTCGTCCGTTCAGCCTAACGAGCAGGCATCGGACTAGCATGCGACAGCCGTATGGCCGCCAGGTGACGCAAATGTTGCGCAACGTCACCAAGGCGTTCGGCATCTACCCACCACCACGGGCTTCATGCTTCTGGCGTGGGGTGCGATCCTTCATGGCGTGCCCGCCTACGACTCCGCGTACGACGAGCCCCAACGGGGCGCCGGCCGCACAGTCGCCGCCGTGCTGCTCGCCCTCGCCGTCCTCGCGGTGCTCGGCGGCGTCTTCGGCTATCTGCTGGGCAACAAGGCGAAGAACGAGGCCGGCGGCGAGGGCGGCCCGAGCGCCGGCCCCGGCCGGACGACGCCGGGCGGCGACCCGTGCCCGCAGTTCATCCAGACGGCCGCGCGCTCCAAGGGGGCCAAGGTCCCGCTGACGCTGCGGTTGTACATGACCACGCAGAAGTCCGAGGTGTGGATCTGCACGGCCGCCGACGGTCGGCTCTGGTATCAGGGGCATAGCATGCGGTCGGCCCGCTACCCCTCCGAACTGCCGATCGAGGGCGTCAACGGGCTGCTGCTCAGCAACGTCAACGGGATCGATCAAGGCCGGTACGTCGCGGTCAACCAGGACGAGAACGGCAAGACGACCTACACGGTCTCCAAGAACGAACTGGTGATCGAGCGCAACGGGAAGAAATCGACGGAGCCGGCCGTTAACCCTTAGGGCCTGACACAGGCCCCTAGGCGAGCGTCTGAGCGGGTCCTTGAAATGATTGACCCCGGACCGCACATCAAATCTACGGAGGTAGGGCGCAACCGTGGCCCAGTACATCTACGTGCTCGAGAAGGCGCGCAAGGCACACGGCGACAAGGTGGTGCTGGACAACGTCACGCTGTCGTTCCTGCCGGGCGCCAAGATCGGCGTCGTCGGACCGAACGGCGCCGGCAAGTCCAGCCTGCTGCGCATCATGGCGGGGGAGGACACGCCCAGCAACGGCGAGGCGCGCCTCATGCCCGGCTACACCGTGGGGATGCTGGCCCAGGAGCCGAAGCTCGACGAGTCCAAGACGGTCCTCGAGAACATCGAGGAGGCCGTCGCCGAGACCAAGGTCAAGCTCGCGCGGTTCAACGCGATCGCCGAGCAGATGGCGACCGACTACTCCGACGAGCTGATGGCCGAGATGGGGCAGCTGCAGGAGGACCTCGACCACGCCGACGCCTGGGACATCGACTCCAAGCTGGAGCTGGC
>Ga0070683_100004969_pt1 | contig 11034 bp, 13 predicted proteins | sample KBSC713LmetaG_FD_64662 | JGI IMG/M metagenome (GOLD analysis project Ga0070683, IMG submission 64662) | Corn rhizosphere microbial communities from Kellogg Biological Station, Michigan, USA - KBS C7.1-3L metaG | ecosystem: Host-associated > Plants > Roots > Rhizosphere ...
CGTCGATGTCGTGTCGGGCGAACCGTTGTTCAGCTCACTGGACAAGTTCGACTCTGGGACTGGTTGGCCGAGCTTCACCAAGCCGCTCGTGCCGGAGAACGTCAAGACGAAGACCGATCGAAGTCTCCTCATGACGCGGACGGAGGTTCGTTCAGCGCACGCGGACTCGCATCTGGGCCATCTGTTCGATGACGGACCGAAGCCGACGGGCATGCGCTATTGCATGAACTCCGCGTCGATGCGCTTCATCCCGGTCGCGAAGTTGGCGGAGGAAGGGTACGGCGAGTATCTGAAGCTGTTCGAGACGGCGAAGAAATAGTTCACAGCAAGACGCCGGCACCGCATTTCGACTCGTCGCACCTCAAGGGGGCATGAGAATCTTCTGGTCGGTTGCGGTGGGCGGCGCATTGGGGTGTGTCTCTCGCTACTATCTCACCGCGTTCATCCAGCAGCGTGCCGGCGCCGGCTTTCCTGCTGGAACGTTGATCATCAACATCACTGGGAGCTTCTTGCTCGGGTTCCTCATGCGCTACGCGCTCCAATCGGGAGTGGTCAGCGCGGAGACGAGAACGCTGTTGACGAGCGGCTTCTGTGGCGGCTACACGACGTTCTCGACCTATAGCTACGAGACCGCAATGATGTTGGAGGATCGCGAATACGGTCGCGCGGCATTGTACGTCAGTGCGAGCGTCGTGCTTGCGTTGGCTGGAACCCTGGTCGGTTTCGCCGCCGCGGATCGGGTGTTGTCGCTTCGCCAGGGTGCGTGACAGTCAGCGTGACCAGGGAATGACTCGGAGGCAGCATGCACGGCTTCAAAGGCGAGCGCGTCTTGATGCGGATTCATATCGGCGAAGCGGATCGCTATCAGGGAAAGCCGTTGTATCAGCAAATCGTCGAGCTCCTTCGCGCACGGCATTATGCCGGCGCGACCGTCCACCGCGGCATCATGGGATTTGGACCGAGCTCGAAGCTGCACACCGATCGGTTCCTGGAACTGTCGAGCGACCTGCCGATCGTGATCGAATGCATCGAAACCGAGGAAAAGATCGAAGCCATTCTTCCTGAGCTCGACGCAATGCTCGGCGGGGGATTGATCACGCTCGAGCGCGCTCGGGTGATCATGTATCGCGCTGCCCAGCCGCCCGAGCAACGCACAGATAGCTGGCCGATCGACGTCGCCGGGGTGCGCCCGCGAGGCGACTCCGGCAGCACCGGCTGAACCACCGGCCGCCCGATGTGGCCGCCGTGACCAACTGATGCGCCCGCCAGTCTGAATTCGGAGACAGATCCCGAGCGGGGAGACGTCCTTACCGCCCGTGCTAAAGATTTGCCGCACGGCTATTTGCGCACCCGCAGCACCCGTCGCCCACGCGACGATATCCTAGAACGACGATAATGATCAGCCACCGTATCCGACTCAGGAGTCTGTGGCCACGCGACGGTGCTGTCGTGGCGGGGCCAGTCGCGGTGCAAGTCGGTCTGATCATCGGGTATGTCTGGGCGCTGTTCGCTCTTCGCAGCCTGCCCGAAGCTCAGTCGAATCCGACGCTTTGCCTCCTTTACGCGCCCGTTGAGATCATCTCGACCGTGATGGCGTGGCTTGCGGCGCGATCCGCCACGGGACGAATGCGACGAGGCTGGCAACTGATCGCTGTCGGAATGGGATGCTCGGCCTTCGTCAATCTCGATTGGGTCTGGTTGGCATTTGACCCGACGCACCATTTCTCGTGGCCGATCTACATTGTCGCGTACGCACAGTATCCGCTCGCCTTTTGGGCGTTCGCGTCATTCCCGCGTGCGGGGTCCGACGAGGTCGACGGGCCCACCCATCTGCTCGATGCCGTGATTGTCCTCGTAGCGGCCGCGGTGCTCGCCTGGCATTTCGTCTTCGGTGACATCCTGGAACAGACTGGGGCTGGCGCGCTCGCCACGACACGGGCCCTCGCATACACGGTTCTTTGCCTGACGGTGTTGTTCGGCGCTGTCACCTTGTTCGTCCAGCGACCGGCACGGCGGCTTGTCATACCACTCGGCCTACTGATTGTGGCCTGGGCGGCGCTGACGCTCGCGAACACGCTTCAGATGCGCGCGTCGGTCCTCAAGCAGCCACTCTCTGACGTCGCGCTCAATGCGTGCTTTGCCGTTGCGGCCTTTTTCGTCTCTATCGCTGCGGCGTGGTTCCGGGCCCGCCGGGTCGTTTCGGCGCAACTCGACGGGAACCGACCGGACTCGACGCACGGACGCTCGGCGCCATCCTACAGCCTGCTTCCGTATGCGGCGATAGCCGGCGTCTTCGTCGTGTTGTTCCAACAAGCGCGTGAAGCGACGGGCGAGCCGGCGCACGCGACGACGGCGCCGCTCATGCCGCTCGTACTCGGCGCGATCGCGGTCACGTTCCTCGTCGTTCTGCGACAGATCTCGGCGCAGCGACGGAATGCCGCGCTGCAAGCGCACTTTGGCGCGCTCGTCGAAAATTCGTCTGACGTCGTGCTGGTCGTCGACGTCGATGGAATCATTCGCGAAGCGAGTCCCTCGGTCGCGCACACGCTGGGTCATGCGCCCGGCACGTTGACTGGCCGCGCGCTCTCGGAGCTGGTCGCGCCGGACGATCGTGAGCTCGTGTACGCCGATTTTGCGCAGATCACAGACGCCTCTACAATCGCCGGACGGCCACGGCCTTCAGCGCCCTGCGAGTGGCGTGTCATGCACGCCGACGGCGCGATGCGTTGGTTGGAGGTGCTCTGCACCAACCTGGTGCACGATCCGGCGGTACGCGGAGTCGTCATCAATGGTCGCGACGTCAGCGAGCGCAAGGCGCTCGAGATCGAGCTGACGCACCAGGCGTATCACGACGCGCTTACAGGCCTGGTCAATCAAGCGCGTTTTCGGAAGATCGTCGAGCAGTCACTCGATCGGCGAAGAGGCAACTTCAACGAAACCAGAAAGAGCGGCGGCGCGGAACGCACGTCGGTGGCAGTGCTCTACATCGATCTGGATGAATTCAAGCCGGTCAATGACTCGCTTGGCCACGGCGCTGGCGACCGCGTCCTGGAAGTGGTCACCGAACGCCTGCTCGACGCTACGCGTGGATCCGATGTCGTAGCACGAGTCGGCGGAGACGAGTTCGCCGTGCTCCTCGAGTATATTCGGGATGTCGACGAGGCTCGAGCGGTCGCCCATCGCGTCCTCGAACGTCTGCACCAACCAATTACGGTCGGTGGAGCGACGGTCACCGTCGGAGCCAGCATCGGAATTGCTTGCACCCAGGTTGGCGATTCTCGGTCTCATGACGAAGGCTCGGTACTTGCCGAAACCTGCGAGATCCTGCTTCGCGACGCAGACGAAGCGATGTATGCGGCCAAAGCACGCGGCGGCAGGCGTTACGAGGTGTTCGCCGGTTAGACCGACGTCATGATCGTCGTGGGACAGGGCGCCGCCGCTTCATCTTTCTCTGGAGAATCGGTATGAGCGCAGCTGAAGAGCGCCTCCGCCCACATCCCGCGAGCCGAATGGCCGGCGACGAGAAAACGCTCGATCTGCGTGCCAAGTTGCGATCGTTGCGCGCCGAAGCTCATTCCACCGACGGTCACCGACAGATTGCATTGCTTCACCACGGGCCGGTGCGGCTGATCCTCTACGCGTTCGACGAGGGTGGACGAATTCCCCAGCACCAGGCGCCGGGCTGGGTCACGATCCACGTGCTCCGCGGCACGCTTCGCGTGAACGCTCCCGACGGCGAACACATTTTGAACGAAGCCCATTTGTTGACGCTCGCCCCCAACGTGCCGCACGACGTCGATGCCCTCGCCGAGTCGGACATGCTGCTCGGGGTGTATCCCGACGGGCCGACCGGTTCTGGGGCGGCCGAGGGCGACTAAAACAAACCAGTCTCGAGCGTCGTAGTTTTCACGGACCCCGCACGCCGAGCCGAAACATGCCCTGTCTATTCGCGATCTTCACGCTTGCCGCGCCGCGTTTGTTGATCGTTTTGTTGTGGCTGTTCTCGAACTGGTTCAAGGGCTTGTTTACCACCGCGCTCTGGCCGGTACTCGGCTTCCTCTTTCTGCCGACCACGTTCTTGTGGTACACGGCCGTCCAGAACTGGTGGCATGGCGTCTGGTCGCTGTGGCCGATCGTTGGCCTCGTGATCGCGTTGATGATCGACGTGTCGCCGGCGAAGCGCCGGCGTCGTCCGCCGCGTCCAGTCGAGTGATTCGCGCGACGCTGTCGCCGCCACAGCGCGATGAGGACGGTCGTTGACTAGGGTCGCCATTGTCCAAGCGGAGCTCGCGCCTGATCTCGCGAGCGGGATCGAAGCGACAGATCGCCTGACCGGTGACGCCGCGCGAGACGGTGCCGCGCTCGTCGCTTTTCCCGAAACGTGGTTGCCCGGCTATCCTGCGTGGCTCGATGTCTGTCGAGACGTCGCGCTCTGGAACCACGCGCCGGTCAAACAGGTGTTCGCGCGAATGGCCGAGAACAGCGTTGTCGTGGAAGGCGAATCGGGGCGGGCGCTACAGCGGATCGCGCGCACGCACGGAGTTACGCTCGTCCTCGGGGTCACGGAGCGAATCGACGCGGGCGTCGGTCGCGGCACGTTGTACAATGCGCTGCTGACATTCGGGCCGGATGGGGCGCTGCTGAATCACCATCGCAAGCTGGTGCCGACCTACACCGAGCGAATGGTTTGGGGGCCCGGCGACGCGCACGGACTCCGCGCTGTCGACACTCCGCCGGGGCGGGTCGGCGGCTTGGTTTGCTGGGAGCATTGGATGCCCCTTGCACGGCAGGCGATGCACGAGTCGGGCGAAGACATTCATGTGGCAGTGTGGCCCACCGTGCACGAGATGCATCAGGTCGCGAGTCGGCAGTACGCGTTCGAGGGCCGTTGCTTTGTACTCGCCATCGGCTCATTGTTGCGCGCGAAGGACCTACCTCGGGAGCTCGAGCCGCATCCGGAGCGTGTGACGTCGCCGGAGCAGTACGTCCTCAGAGGCGGCAGCGCCATCATCGGGCCGGACGGCGCCTATCTGGCGGGACCCGTCTACGACGCGCCCTGCACGCTGTACGCGGAGCTCGATCTGAATCGTGTGCGCGAAGAGTCGATGTCGCTCGACGTGGCGGGTCACTACCACCGGCCGGATTGCCTCGAGCTGGTCGTGACGCGAAAGCGGGCGGGCCACTGACCCGTTCGCAACGCATTCCGGGGAATAAATCGGCGACGGTCCGAGTCTGTTCTTGGGGGCTCGCAGGACCGCACCTCATTTGCCTTGTTTTCCATCTCGAACGTCCTGACGAGGACCGATGGCGCAGCGTGAGGTAGAGCGGTTCGAGCGAATCGTGTTGCCGCATCTCGACGATGCGTACACGCTCGCGCGATATCTGCTGCGCGACGAGCATGACGCACAAGACGTCGTGCAGGACGCAGTGCTCCGTGCGCTTCGTTATTTCGACGGCTATCGCGACGGCGATGCGCGCGCCTGGTTGTTGGCGATCGTCCGCAACTGTTGTTTGACGTGGCAGCGCCGGCATCGCGGCGATCGTTTCGTGGTTCCGTTCGCCGATGACGTTGCGGAACACATCACTGACTCGCGCGAGACCGACACGCTCGCGATCGAGCGATCGGAGCGAGCGATGCTCGAGCGAGCGATCGCCTCGCTCCCGACGGAATTTCGCGAGGTGATCGTGCTTCGGGAGATAGAGGAATTGTCGTACAAAGAGATCAGTGACGTCGTCGGAGTCCCAATGGGTACTGTCATGTCGAGGCTTGCGCGCGCGCGAAAGCGGCTGGCCTCCGCGCTGGGCCTCGACGTTCAGGAGGCGAGCTGACATGAGCTGCGCCGATTGCCGGGATGCGATGAACGCCTACGTGGACGATGAGCTCATGCCCGACGAACGTCGTGATGTGCAAGCGCATCTCGCATCCTGCGCCGACTGTCGGCGAGAGCACGATGTTCTCGCCGCGACTTCTCGTACACTCAAGGAAGGCCTCGTGCGACATCGCGCGCCCGATGTCCTGAAGGCACGTATTCGCAGCGCGCTCGCTCAACCGACTGCATTCGACCAGTCAGTGCCGCCCCCCAAGCGGTCGTGGCTTCGCCTTGCGGCGGCCGGCGTGATGATCGCGGCGGCGAGTAGCGCGCTCACGTTTGGCGCGATCCGGCGTCCACCCGCGCAGCGTACCGCGACAGCAGATGTGTTGACCAGCCACATTCGATCGCTGATGCCGGGTCATCTTCTCGATATTGCGTCGACGGATCAACACAACGTGAAGCCGTGGTTCAACGGCCGACTCGATTTGTCGCCGTCAGTGCCGCGACTCGACTCGATTGGATTTCCCTTGTTGGGTGGCCGCGTCGACTATGTCTCCGGCCGATCGGTCGCGGCGGTCGTCTACGGACGCCGGCAGCACATCATCAACGTGTTCTCATGGCCTTCATCCGACGCGGCGCCGCTGGCGCCGTCGGTGTCGACCCAGAAAGGCTATCACATCGTCCATTGGCGAAACGAGGGAATGGAGATGTGGGCCGTGTCGGATCTCAACGCGGGCGAGCTGGAACAGTTCGTGGCGAGATTCGAAGCGAGCGAGACCCCGACAGGCGCTCGTTAGGGTGTCGACACGGCCCGACAAGAGCCGTGCACCCGAGCTTTTTGCCGCCGTAGATCTTGGAAACCCGCGAAACCAGGGTGGAGGGTAGAGGGTAGGTGCGTGGGGTCCCGCCCTCACCCCCTCCACCCTGTCTTAACGTTCGATGGCCGAGCATAGTCTGCGTCAGGTGCGTAGTCTATAGAACGACCCCAAGCCTCGACCCGAAACTCTTTCCGGCGCTCGGGTGTCCAAGTCTTGGTAACGCTCACGCTCTTCCGAGCTCTTCCAAAATCCGATGCCTCTCTCTCGCTCGTCCGACCAGCGCGTGCAGTTTGCGCTCCGCGGGCGCCGCCCTGGCTTCACCCTGATCGAAATCCTGGTCGTGATCGTCGTGATCGCGATCCTGGCGACCCTCGTCGCGCCGAACATCTTCCAGCACGTTGGTGCCGCGAAGGATGCGACCGCCAAATCCCAGATCGAGATGCTCGGCGCCGCACTCGACGCCTATCGTCTCGATAACGGGCGATATCCATCGACGGAGCAGGGACTCGGCGCCCTCTGGGAGAAGCCGACGATCGATCCCCCACAAAACTGGCGTGCGCCCTATCTGCGCAAGCCAGTTCCGCCCGATCCGTGGGGGCGCCCATACGTCTACCTGTCTCCGGGCCAGGTCAATCCGGCAGGCTATGATCTCCTCACGTACGGTTCCGACGGCAAACCCGGTGGCGAGGGCGAGGACGCCGACATAATGAGCTGGAAGTAGCTACCAGGAGCATCACTGCATGCCGACCTACGCGTATCAGGCCGTCGACGGCTCGGGCAAGCGCACGCGCGGCCAGGCGCAGGCGGTGAGCTCGGGCGCGCTCGCGCGAACGCTCGAAGAGCGCGGCCTGTTCGTGCTCGACGTCGCGGAGTCGAGCGAAGCCGACGGGGCGCGAAGCGGGTTCCGCTTCGGACGGCGACGCGAGGTCCTCGAGGTGACACGTGCGCTCGCCGCGTTGCTCCCCGTCGGAATGCCGCTGGCGCAGGCGCTCAACGCCGCGTCGGGCGTCGCGTCAGGCGATGTGAGGGCCGCGCTCCAAGAAGTACGCGCGCGCGTGGAGCGTGGCGATACTCTCTCGAGCGCGCTCGCCGAGCATCGCAATCTCTTTTCACCGCTGTATGTGGGACTCGTTCGCGCCGGCGAACGGAGCGGCGACATCGACGCCGCATTCGGCCGGCTTGCCGCACAACTCGAGCGCGACGAAGCGCTGCGCGGCAAGATTCTGTCAGCGTCGATCTACCCGATGTTGCTTGCGACCGCTGGCTCCGTCGCGGTAACAGTGCTGCTGTTCTTCGTGCTGCCGCGGTTTGTGACATTGCTCGAAGGCAGCGGTGCCAAACTGCCGCGGTCCACAGCGACGCTGCTCGCATTCTCGGGAGCATTGCATCGTCTCTGGCCCGTGTTGCTGCTCATTCCACTCGCGATCGCGGCGTTTGCCGCATGGGCAACGAACACGGACGAAGGTCGCCGTGTATGGTCGAGGATCATGCTCACGCTGCCTGGCGTGCGTACGCTGCGACGGTATGCGCTCGCCGGACGATTCGCTCGACTCGTTGGCGTGCTGCTCGGCGGCGGCGCACCGTTGCTGGCGGCACTCGACGACACGGTCGAATCGATCGGCGATCCGTTGGCGCGCGACGACACGGTGCGCATTCGCACGAAGGTGCGCGAGGGAAGCTCATTGCGCGCCGCCGTCGCCGAGAGTTCGCTCTTTCCGCCGATGCTCGCGCAGCTCATCGGGGTGGGCGAAGACGCCGGACAGTTACGCGTGTTCCTGACCAAGTCGGCGGACATCTTCGAGGAGCGCACGGAGCGGGCGACGCAACGTCTCGCCACGTTCCTCGAGCCGGCGATGATCGTGATGTTCGGCGCGATCGTGGCGTTCGTCGCGCTGTCGCTGCTGCAGGCGATCTACGGCATCAACGCGAATTCGTTCAAGTGATGCCGCCGATGTCTGCCACGCGCCGAGTGCGAGCGGGCTTCACGCTGTGGGAGCTGACGATGGTGCTGCTCATCATGGCCATTGCGGCTGCACTCGCCGCTCCCGCGTTCGCGCGGTTCGGCACCGAGCAACCACCCGGCGGCGCTGACGCGATGATCGGGCTGTTGCATGATGCGCGCAAAGCGGCAATCGATTACAACGCAACGGTCACGCTTCGGCTCGATCCAAAGACGCTCAAGTACCAAGCCGACACGTCGGGCGTGAATGGCTTCGGCACGTTGGCCGCGGGATACCTCGATCTCGGGTTGACGCAAACGCTACTCACCGATCAGCCGCGATTGCAGTATGTATTTCGTCCGACGGGTGCCGTGTTCGCGGACACCGTCGTGGTGCGAGGCGGCCAGGTGCCGCTGGTCGTGCGCGTCGACCCTTGGAGCGGAGTGGCGCGTGCCGATTCGCGATAGTCTGCTTTCGGGGCGGAATCCGCGGCGAGCATCGTGCGGCGCGACAGCCCGACGCGGTGTATCCCTTCTCGAAGCGGTCGTGGCGATCGCGATCGTCGGCATGACCGCGGTCAGCGCGCTCGAAGCGGCGGGTGGCGACATGCGCGCCGCTGAGCGATCGCGCCGGGCGATCGAAGCCGAAGCTCTGGCGACGTCGCGGCTCGATTTCATCGACCTGCTCAACGACCGCGAGCTGCAGGCGCTCCCGGATTCGGTCGAGAAGGGAAAGTTCGATCCGCCACTCGATGAGTATTCCTGGAAGACGACGTCAACGCCGCTCGCGGACCAAGCAGGGGTCTACACCATTCACATCACGGTCGACTGGCCGAGTGGGTCGTACACGCTGAGGTCGTACGCGTATCGCACACCTCCGTTCGCGACGCGACGATGAAGACGATGCGACTTCGCACCCGCGCCGGGATGACGCTCATGGAACTGGTGATTGGACTCGCGATCACCGGAATGATGGCGGCTGCCGGCGCCGGCGCGTTCGCGTCGATCATCGATCATCGTCGCGACATTCGCGAGGCGTCGGTTTCGACAGAGCGGGCGGCTGCGTTGCGCGAGATGATTCACTCCTGGATCGTCGCGGGAACAGTTCAAATCCAGCAGGGCGGCGGGCCGCGAGGCCTGACACGAGGAGTCGCCGGCGGCGTCGCCGGTGGTCAATCGCGCGGCGGCAACAACGTCGCCGCGGTGTCGACCGCGCAGGCAATCGGCGACGAAGTGAGCTTCACGACAACAGCGCTCAATCCGTCGCTCTTGGCCGCCGTGCGCATTCGGTTGTACATCGATGGTGACAACAACACGCCCGAGAAAGGCCTGACGATCGAGTATCAGCCGAACTTGCAGCAACCCCTCGTACGCAAGATGCTCGATTCAACAATCGATACGCTCAAGGTCGAGTTTCTCGATACGCGTACCGGGCGCTGGTTCCGATCGACCGAGGCGGCCACCATTCGGCCGCGCGCGGTTCGCTTGACGTTGCTTGGCGGCGAGCATGGCAAGCTTCCGCCGATTCTCAGCCTGCCGATGATGTTCACCATTGGCGCGGCGAATACGACGCAGGGGCGCCCGCAATGAAGTCGCGTCGCGGAGTTGCGCTGCTCGCGGCGCTGTGGCTGGTCGTCGCCATTGCGGCCGTCGCATTGCAATTCAGCATGGAGGCACACGAGCGGCGCACGATTGGCCTGCTCGCGTCGGAGCGCGGCGCGCAACGGGCCGCGGCCATGGGCGCACTTGCACTCATGCAGGCACGTCTCGAGCAAGCGCTGCGTGTCGCACCGAGCGGCACCAACGTGCAGGTCCTGCGCGCCTCCGACCCGTGGCTCGACGCCGACTCGACGTACTCGGGTGCCGTCTTCGTGGATAGCCTGGAGGTCGATGTTCAGACGCGTGACCTCGGCGAAAAGCTCAACATCAATCTCGTCAACGAAAACGAGCTGCAGACGTTCTTCAGCTTCTTGCTCGGCGATTACGCAAAATCGACGCAGCTCGCGCAAAGCATCATGGATTGGCGCGACGTCGACAGCATGCCGCGCCCGAGCGGCGCAGAGCGCGACGCATACATCAAAGCCGAAATGCTAGCGTTGCCGACGAACGGCCCATTCCGCGAAATCGAAGAGCTGCAAGACGTCATGGGGATGACGCCGGAGATTTATGCGGTGGCGAGCCCGTATCTCACAACGCATGGTTCAGCGCAAGTGAATCTGAATACGGCGCCAGTGCCTGTGCTTCGGTCGTTGCCCGGGATGACCGATGCGACGCTCAATCGTATTCTGCAACTCAGGTCGCAGGGTCGGCGCATCGAGAACATCAACGATATCTTTCCCGGCGCGCAGAACGGGCGGCGGCCGCTGCCTGGCCAGTTGGCGGGTCAGGCCGTCATCAACCAAATCGGCGCGCGCGCCGGCGTCAACACGACGCAATTGGAGCTGACGATCACCGCTCGCTTGGG
>Ga0070683_100004970_pt1 | contig 11033 bp, 10 predicted proteins | sample KBSC713LmetaG_FD_64662 | JGI IMG/M metagenome (GOLD analysis project Ga0070683, IMG submission 64662) | Corn rhizosphere microbial communities from Kellogg Biological Station, Michigan, USA - KBS C7.1-3L metaG | ecosystem: Host-associated > Plants > Roots > Rhizosphere ...
CCCGCAACCTACCGGGTGGACCGCCGGTGGAGCCTGCGGACGGTATGTGAGCGGACCGGCGCCGCACCGGCGGACCGGCGCCGCTACGCCCCCACGATTGCCCGCGCGAAGTCGTCCGGGTCGAAGGGCCGCAGGTCCTCGAGGCTCTCGCCGATCCCGATCAGCTTGACCGGCACGCCCAGCTCCTGCGCGATCGCGAGGGCTATGCCGCCCTTGGCCGTGCCGTCGAGCTTGGTGAGCACGATCCCTGTCACGTCAACCGCCTCGCGGAAGAGCATCGCCTGGCGGAGCCCGTTCTGCCCCGTGGTGGCGTCGATCGTGAGGAGCGTCTCGTGGGGCGCCTCCGGGATCTGCTTCTGGATCACGCGCCGCACCTTCGCGAGCTCCTCCATCAGGTGGTCCTGCGTGTGCAGGCGCCCGGCGGTATCGATGATCGCCACGTCGTGCCCGCGTGCCTTGGCCGCCTCAATCGCGTCAAACGCGACCGCACCCGGGTCCGAGCCCTGCGCGGCGCGCACGATGTCGCACCCCGCGCGCTCCGCCCATTCGGCGAGCTGCTCGACCGCGGCGGCACGGTATGTGTCGCCGGCCCCCAGCACCACGGACTTGCCGAGCTCCTTCTGCAGGTGCCACGCGATCTTGCCGATCGTGGTCGTCTTGCCGGTGCCGTTCACGCCCACCATGAGGATCACCGTGGGCTTCGGCCGCAGATCGATCGTCAGCTCGCCGGCCCGCGCGACCTCGGCCATGATCTCGGTCAGACGACGCTGCAGATCCTCGCCGCTGGACAGGTCTCCCGACACGGCCTCGGTCTCGAGCCGCTCCACGATCTTCGCCGTCGTGGTCGCGCCGACATCCGCGTAGATCAGCGTCTCCTCGAGGCGCTCCCAGGCCTCGTCGTCGAGCGACTGGAACACGGTCGCCTGGAGCTCCGCGCCGAGTGCCTCGCGCGTCTTCGACAGGTTCTCGCGCAGGCGGCGGAAGAAGCCCTGCCGCTGCTCGGGCGCCTCCTCGACGGCCGCCGGGGCGTCCTCGCCGGTGATGAACAGCTCTTGCCAGGTCTGCGCCATCGCGGCGCGGAGAATAGGCGACGCTAGGCGGCGGCCTCGGCGGCCGGTTCGTCCCGCGCGGGCTCGGCCTCGCTCACGCGCTTGCCCTGCGGCAGGCGGCGCGACACGACCTTTGACACGCCGTCGCCGCCCATGCTCACGCCGTAGAGCACGTCGGCGGCGTCCATCGTGCGCTTCTGGTGCGTGACCACGATGAATTGCGCACGGTCCGAGAAGCGGCCGATGAGCTGGAGGAAGCGGTCGATGTTGAGGTCGTCGAGCGCGGCCTCCACCTCGTCGAGGATGTAGAAGGGGCACGGCCGCGCGAGGAACACCGCGAACAGGAACGCGAGCGCCACGAGCGACTTCTCGCCGCCGGACAGGAGCGACAGCCGCTTCATCGACTTGCCCGCCGGGGTGACCTCCACCTCGACGCCGGGCCCGTCCGCCGCCAGCTCGTCCTCCTCGGGCGGCTCGGGCGCCTCGCCGTCCGCGGACTCGGGCTGCGCCGGCTGCCCCTCGGCCTGCTCGCCGCCCAGGACGGGCCGCGGTCCCTCGGGATGGACGAGGCGCAGCCGCCCGCGCCCGCCGGGGAACAGGTGCTGCACCACGTCCTCGAAGTTCTTGGCGGCCGCCTCGAAGGTCTCCTCGAAGCTCTCGCGGATGCGCTTATCCGTGTCGCGGATCAGGCCCTGAAGCTCGGCCAGCGCGGATTCGAGGTCGCGCCGCTGCGCCTCGAGCTCCTCGACGTGCGCCACCGCCTCCTCGTACTCCTGCTTGGCGAGCGGGTTGACGGGTCCGAGCTGCTCGCGCCGCCGCGCGAGGCGCTCGATGCGAGCACCGAGCTCGTCGCGGGCGCCTTCGTCGAGCGCTTCCTCGGCGGGAGTCGGCTCGAAGCCGAGTCGTTGCGCGAGCCGTTCCAGCTCGGCGCCGTGCTCCGCGGAGCGATCGCGCACCTGCTGGGCCCGCACCTCCGCCCCGGTGACCGCCTCGGATGCCTTGCGCAGCCGCTCCTGAAGGCCGGCCTCCTCCTGCGCGCAGGAGCGCAGCTCCGCGGCGGTCTTCTCGCCCAGCGCCTCGTCGGCCTCGAGCTCGCCGGCTAGCCGGTCGCGCACCTCCGCCACCGCGGCCTCCGCGCGCTCGAGAGCCGTGGCGGCGCGCCCGGAAGCCGCCGCCACCTCCACCTGACGCTCGATCGCCGCTCGCAGCAGCTCGGCGCGGGCACGCCGCTCGACTCGCTCGCGCTCGACCTGCTCGGCCAGGCGCCGCTCCGCGCGCAGCTCGGCCGTCAGCTCGGCGTGGCGAACGGCCAGTGCGCCCTCCGCGGGCGCCTCGCGCCGCAATTCGAGCTGGTGCACGAGCCGGCGGACAGCCTCGGCGGCCTGGTCGACCTCGCGGGCGGCGGCACGCACGGCCTGGTCGGCGGCCTCGCGGCCGGCATCGGCCTCGCCGACCGCGAACGCGGCCTGCTCGACTCCCGCCTTGGCCGCCTGCTCGGCGCGAACGGCGTCCGCGGACGAAGACGCCAGGCGGTCCCGGCGACCGAGCTGCTCGAGCACCCTCTCCTCGCCACCGGCGGGCGTCTGCCGCAACTCGCCGGTGGAGCCGAAGAGCACACGCCCGCCGCGCGTGACCGCGATGCCCCGGAAGGAGGCGGGCACCTGGTCGAGCGACTCGACAACCCAGGCGTCGATGAGCACGCGCGCGACGTGCGCCGCGGCGGCGTCCGAGGGATGCACGTGGTCGAGCAGCCGCTCGGCGCCCGGCGTGGGCGGCCCAGCCGGCGTGCTCGGCTCGCTGGCGATTGGAAGGAGCGCGCTGCCGCCGGCGGACCCCGCGGCATCGAGCAGCGACTCGCCCTCGCGCAGGTCGGCCACCACGCCCGCGCGCAGGAGCGACCCGAGCGCCGCGGCCACCGCGTGCTCGTAGCCCTCGTCGGCGCCGACGTCCTCGGCCAGGGAGCGCGTGCCGGCCGGAGCCCCACCCGCCGCGCGCAGGAAGTGATTGACAGCGGCAAGCTCTGCCCCGATCCGGGCCGCTTCCTGGCGGGCCGACTCGACGGCCTGCTCGGCGGCGCGGCGGCCCGCGCGCGCCTGCTCGGCCGCACGCTCGGCGGCGTCAAGCGCCTCGCGGCGCTCGTGCAGCACGGCGGACAGCTCGGCGTGGCGCTTCTCGGCCTCGGCCTGGTCTGCCCGCAGCCCCTCGAGCTCCGACTCGAGCCCTGCCTCGCGCTCGGCGTCCAAGGCCGCGAGCTCCGACTCGATCTGCGCGATCCGGTCGGCGGTCGACTCGCCCTCGCCCACGGAGGCGTCGGCCTGCACGGCCTCCTCGATGAGGGCCAGCTCACGGCGGCGGCGCTCGGCCTCCTCGGAGGCACGCTCGCCGGTGTCCCGCGCCCGCTCCAGCCGCAGCGCGATCCGCTCGCAGGCGGAACGCGCAGCGTACAGACGACCGGAGAGGGCCTCCCGCGCACGGGAGTGCTCGGCGAAGGCCTCTTCTGCCGCCTCGCGCCGCGCGGCCACTTCACCCAGCAGGCGCTCGACCTCGGCTCGCTCGGCCAAAGCTGCCGAAGCGAGCTTCTCCGCCTCCGCCAGCTCCGCGACGGAAGCCCGCACGTCGTCCTGCGTCAGCGCGAAGCGCGCCTCGAGCGATTGCCGCTCGAGCCGCTCGTGCAGCTCAGCCGCCTCGGCCTGGCGCTTCAGCGGCCGCAGTCGCGAGCGCGCCTCGCGCTCCACGTCCAGGGCACGATCCAGGTTGTCCTGCGTGCGCTCCAGCTTGAGCTGAGCCCGGCGGCGCCGCTTGCGGTGCTTGCCGAGCCCGGCGGCCTCCTCGATCAAGAGCCGCCGGTCGCGCGGCTTCGAATGGATGATCGCCTCGACCCGTCCCTGCGACACAACGGAGTGCATCTCCTTGCCGAGGCCGGTGTCGGACAGGACTTCCAGCACATCGACCAGCCGGCAGCGCGCGCCGTTCAGCCGGTACTCGCCGTCGCCCGAGCGGTCGAGCCGCCGCACGATCGAGATCTCCGAGAACTCCGACTCGAAGCCGCCGTCCGAGTTGTCGAGGACGACCTCAACCTCGGCCGCGTTCCGCGAGGGCAGTCCATGGCCGCCCGCGAAGATCACGTCCTGCATCGTCTGTCCGCGGACCGCAAGCGGCGACTGCTCTCCCAGCGCCCACAGCACCGCATCCGTGATGTTCGACTTGCCGGACCCGTTCGGCCCGACGATCACGGCCGTGCCCGGCGCGAAGTCGAGCTTCGTGCGGTCGGGGAAGGACTTGAAGCCCTTCAGGGAGAGCGAGCGAAGATGCATCGCTAAGCCGACTCCTCCAGCCAATCGAGTGCGCGCAGCGCCGCTTCCTGCTCCGCGCTCTTCTTGGTTCTTCCCTCGCCGCGCCCGATCTCCTCTCCCTCGACCTCGGCGACGGCGACAAACGAGCGATCGTGCGGCGGTCCCTGCTCCGAGTCGATCCGGTACACGACCACCTCAGCCCGGCGCGCGAGCTTCTCCTGGAGGACTGACTTGAAGTCGACCGGGTGCTCGAGCGCCTCCGACACCTGCTCGTCGAACGCCTCGACCACCGTGGGCGCCACGCGCTCGAATCCGAAGGCCAAGTACACGGCCCCGATGATGGCCTCGCAGATGGACGCCAAGATGCGGTCCGACTGGATCAGCATCTCTGCGCTCTTGCCCGTGCCCTCCGGCGCGTGTGCGCGCAACCGGCCCGGCACGTCGAGGTCGCGCGCCACCTGCGCGCAGGCCTGCCGCGACACCGCCTGCGCCCGCAGCTTGGTCAGCCGCCCCGCCCCGTAGCGGGGGAAGCGCGGATACAGATCGCTGGAGACCGAGAGGCTCAGAACCACGTCCCCGAGAAAAGCCAGCCGCTCGTACGACTCCCAGCGCTGGTCGACCCAGCTCGAATGTGTGAATGCCTGACGGGCAAGTTCTTCTGGAAGCTCGTCGAGTAGGGAGCTGAGAGTGTCCAGGGGATCAGGAGGCGTTCTGCGGGGCGTGGGCGGCGACGAAGTCGGCTGCCTGGCCGACGGAGCGGATCTTCACCGCCTCCTCGTCGGGGATGCGGATGCCGTAGGTGTCCTCGAGCTCCATGGTTAGCTCGACGAGGTCGAGCGAGTCGGCCTCGAGGTCTTCCTTGAAGCGAGTCCCCTCCTGGATGCGATCGATGTCGATCTCGAGCTCCTTGGAGAGGTGCTCGCGAACCAGCTGCAGCACCTCGTCTCTATTCATCGATGGGCGCGACCGTAGCAGTGGGCGCGGATCGCAACGCGCCCCCGGCTTCCAGTGCCGCAGCGGTGCGCTCGATCATGCGCTCGTCGACCGCGCGCTGCGCCACCCGGACAGCGTTTGCGATGCCCTCCGCGGTGGAGCCGCCGTGGGCGATCACCACGATCCCGCGAACGCCAAGGAGGATCGCCCCTCCCGTTGTGTTCGGGTCGAGCTCGCGCCGCAGACCGCCGACGGCGCCGCGGATCAAGAGGCCGCCCATCATCGAGACCGGGCTCGAGCGCACAGCGTCGCGCACCGCGCCCACGACCGTCTTGGCGGTGCCCTCCATCAGCTTGAGTGCCACGTTGCCCGTGAAGCCGTCGGTGACGATCACGTCTGCCGCCCCCGCGGTCACGTCGGTGCCCTCGACGTTGCCGATGAAGTTGATCGAGCTGGCCTGGGCTGACGCCAGCCGCTCGTGCGCCGCCACCACATCGGGCGTTCCCTTCTTCGACTCCTCCCCGATCGAGAGCAGCCCCACTCGCGGGCGGTCGACTCCGTGCACCGCCTCCATGAACGCCGAGCCCATGTAGGCGAACTGCACGAGATGCTCCGGCCGCACCTCCACGTTGGCGCCGACGTCCACCATCAGCGTGGGCGCGCCGGGCACGGGAATCATCACCGCGATGCCCGGGCGGTGCACGCCGCGCATGCGCTTGAGATGAAGGACGGCAGCCGCCAGCGCGGCGCCGGTCGCCCCGGCGGACACCGCGGCGTCGGCCGTGCCGTCGGCCACCGCGCGCACGGCCTGGACGATCGAGGCGTCGGGCTTGTTGCGCACGGCGCGCACCGGCTCCTCGTCGTTGCCGATCGCGACGGGCGCGTCCACCACCGGCGCGAAGCCGTTCAGCGACGCTTCCGGCCCGAACAGCGTGACCTCGGAGCCGGACAGTCGCCCGCCCTCGGCCACGGTCGCGGGACCACGATCGGCCCCGTTCGCGTCCAGCGCGATCATCGCCGGGAGATTGTGGCTAGCCGCGCGGCGGCTTGACTTCGCGGCCGCCGTAGTAGCCGCACTCAGGGCAGACCCGGTGCGGAAGGCGGGGAGAGTGGCACTGCGGGCAGGTGGTGAGGCTCGGAGCGTCGATCGTGTGGGTCGAGCGCCGCTTGTTCGTGCGCGAGTGCGACTGTTTTTGCTTGGGGACAGCCATGCGGCGGGTCAGTCTAGCGGTCCACCGTCCACGGTCCACGGTCCACAGGCCTGTGGACCGTGGTCTGTCGGCTGTGGACCTACTCGAACTTCAGCTCTCGGAGCTTTGCCCAGCGCGGATCTGGCTCTGACTCGTGCTGGTGATCCGGCGCGCCGTTCAGGTTCTCGCCGCACACCGCGCAGAGCCCGCGGCACTCCTCGCTGCACACGATCTGGGCCGGCAGCGCGAGTGCCAGCGCGTCGCGGCTCCAGCTGCGCAGGTCGAGCTCGTCGCGGTCGAGGTAGGGCGAGGTGAGCTCGTCGTCGTCGCCCGCGCCCGGCTGGTCGACCTCGCGCGCGTCCACCTCGATCGTCCGGTCGGCGGGTTCGAGGCAGCGCATGCAGGGGCCCTCGAGCGGCGCCGAGAAGCGCAGCCTGAGCGCGTAACCGCCCATCGTGCGCGAGACATCGAGCCGGACCGGAACCTCTCCCCCGCCCGCCTCGTAGGTCTGGTCGCCGAACGACAGCGGGTCGACCGTCACGTAGGTGTCGATCCGACGGCCCTCTCCCGAGTGCAGCGAAAGGCGACCGAGATCGAAGATGTCGGTCCTTTGAGCCATCGCCACAAAAGGTAGCGAGGGCGGAGAGCTGGCCTTTAGCGGACTTCGGCCTCTTCGCGGCCGGCGAGCCGGTCGCGGCCGCGCTGCACCGCGGCGGTGAACTTCGTGAGGTTGACCTCGAGGGTGTTGAGGATGTCGTCGGCGTAGTCCTCGGCGCCGAGACGGATCTCCCGCTCGCGTGCGCGGGCCTCCTCGATGATCTCGTCGGCCTGGCGCTCGGCCTGCTTCACCACTTCCTCGTTCGAGATCAGCCGCGTCTGCTCGTCGCGCGCCTCCTTGATGATGCGCTCGGCCTCGCGCTTGGCCTCCGCGAGCATCTCCTGGCGCTCCTTCACGATCCAGCGCGCCTGCTTGATCTCCTCGGGGATCGTGGCGCGCATCTGATCGAGGATGTCGTAGATCTCCTCCTTGTCCACACGCACCTGGTCCGTAAGCGGAACGGGCTTTGCGTTGTGGATGAGGTCGTCGAGCTTGTCGATCAGTACCAGGACGTCCATTGCAGCCTCAGATTCGTCAGCGCCCGATTTCCTCCTCCAACCGCTTTGCAACGGCTGAAGGAACCAAACCCTCGATATCTCCCCCGAACATAGCCAGCTCTTTCACGCCGCTTGAGCTGAGAAAGCTGTATTGGGGTGACGCCATGAGGTAAATGCTCTCAATCTCCGGCGCCATCTTGCGGTTGAGCTGGTTCATCTCGAACTCGTACTCGAAGTCCGAGATCGCCCGCAGGCCCTTGACAATCGCGTTGGCGCCGTGCTGACGGGCGAATTCGACGAGGAGCGTATCAAAAGGTTTTACCTGCACATTGGGCAGTTTTTCGACTTCCGCCTGGATGAAAGACACCCGCTCCTCCGCGCTGAACACGGTCTTCTGCTTGCGCACGGGCTGATTCACGACACCCACGATCACCTGCTCGAACACCTGCGCGACGCGCGTGATGATGTCGAGGTGCCCGAGGGTCACGGGGTCGTACGAGCCCGGGCAGACGGCGGTTCCCTTGGCGATGTCAGGCGGCACTGTGAATTGCGATGCGCGTGTCGCCGTACGTCCGCTCGTCGATGAGCGGAAGCGTGAGCGTCAGCGGGTTGCGCTTGTCTGATTCGGACACGATTCGGGCGTCTTTCGAGAGAACGGCCGGCAGCCGCTCTGACAGCGGACCGGCCAATTCGAGAGCGGAACTATATGGCGGGTCGAGGAAGACGAGGTCGAATGGGCGTTCACTTGCGTCGCGCAGATACGCGAGCGCGTCGCGCTTGTGGACCGGCGCGTCGACCCTGATCGCGTCGAGGTTGTGACGGATCGCGCTCACCGCGCGCGCGTCGGAATCGACGAACACGGCTGCGGCGGCGCCCCGCGAAAGCGCCTCGATGCCGAGGGCGCCGGAGCCCGCGTAGAGGTCGAGCACCCGCTCGCCGTCAAGCGGGCCGAGGATGCTGAACAGGGCCTCGCGCACACGATCGGCGGTCGGACGCGTGTCACGGCCCGCCGGCGTCCGCAGCCGCCGCCCCTTGTGGTCGCCCGCGATAACCCTCATGCCCGGTACGTTAGGCGCGTGGAGACCGACGACATCGCTCAGATGAGAGCGGTCTACGACGCCTTCAACCGCAGGAACTTCGACGACCTGGCGGCTCTCCTCGACCCGGAGGTGGTGTTCGTGGAGGCTGAGGGACGAGATCCGCGGGAGCGTGCCGGGCGCGAGCCCCTGCTCGAGTACCTGAGCTCCTGGTGGGACGCGTGGGAGACGGTGCACTGGCACGTGGACGAGGCGCGCGAGGAAGGCGGCCGCGTGCTCACTGTCTGCACAATACGCGGCCGGCCGCGCGGCACCGACACCGACGTGGAGCGCCGCATGGCGCACATCTCGCGCTTCCGCGACGGGCGGATGCTGCATAGCCGCAGCTACGTGAACGTGGAGCGCGCGGCGCGGGACTTCGCGGCGGGACTGGGCTAGCGCCTAAGCCGGGATCGGCTCGTGCTCCGGGCCGAACGCGGCGACGACCGCCTCGCGCAGCAGCACGTGTTCGGGCTCGGTGAGCCCGGGGTCGCGCGCCAGCAGCTCCTCCGCGCGGTCCGTGGCGAGCTCCAGCAGCGGCAGGTCCTCGGGCAGGCGCGCGACGCGGAACAGCGCCTCGCCGTGCTGGCGGGTGCCGAGGATGTCGCCCTCCTTGCGCAGCTCGAGGTCTATCTCCGCGAGCCTGAAGCCGTCGCGCTCCTCCGCGATCGCCTTGAGCCGCGGCAGCGCCGGGTCGCCGAACGCGATGCACAGCGACTCGTGCTCGCCGCGCCCGATCCGGCCGCGCAGCTGGTGCAGCTGGCTGAGGCCGTAGCGCTCGGCCGCCTCGATCAGCATCACGGTGGCGTTGGGCACGTCGATGCCCACCTCGATCACCGACGTCGCCACCAGCACGTCCGCCTCGCCGGAGACGAACGCCGCCATCGCCGCGGCCTTCTGCTTGGCGGGCATCTGGCCGTGGATCAGCTCCACGCGGTGGTCCTTGAACTCGGTCTTGGCGAGCCGCTCAGCCTCGGCGCTCGCGGCACGCGCCTGGAGCGTCTCGGACTCCGACACGAGCGGGCACACCACGTAGCACTGGCGCCCCTTCGCGATCTCCTCGCGGATGCGCTCGTAGGCGCGCTTGCGGGCTTTCTCGGTGTCCACCACGTGCGTCTCGATCGGCTTGCGCCCCGCGGGCAGCTCGCGCAGCGTGGTGGAGTCGAGGTCGCGGTACAGCGTGAGCGCGAGCGTGCGCGGAATCGGCGTGGCGGTGAGGTGGAGCGTGTGCACCGCCATGCCTGCGGGCGCCTTGGCGTCGAGGGCGGCGCGCTGCCGCACTCCGAAGCGGTGCTGCTCGTCGATCACGCAGAGGGCGAGGTCGCGGAACTCCACCGCCGGCTCGATCAGCGCGTGAGTGCCGACCACGAGCGGCAGCTCGCCGCTCGACAGGCGGCCCAGGATCTCGCGGCGGCGCGCCGCCGGAGTCGAGCCGGTGAGCAGCGCAATCGGTACGAGGCCGCCCAGCAGGCGGTCGAGGGTGGCCAGGTGCTGCTCGGCCAGCGTTTCGGTGGGCGCCATCAGCGCGGCCTGGGCGCCGTTCTCCGCGGCGCGGAGCATCGCGTGCAGCGCCACCACGGTCTTGCCGGATCCCACCTCGCCCATGAGCAGCCGCTGCATCGGCTCAGAGCGCGCGAGGTCCGCGTCGATCTGCTCGATGGCCGCGTGCTGATCGCCCGTCGGCTCGAACGGCAGCGACGCGCGCCACGGATCCACCAGCTCTCCCCTGGTATCGAGCTCCGGCGCGGGGCGTCCCTCCTGCCGCGCGCTGCGCCGCCCCGACAGCGCCAGCTCGAGCAGCAGCAGCTCCTCGAACGCGAGCCGGCGGCGTGCCTCGTCCTCGTCGTCCTCATGGCCTTCGCGCGGGAAGTGCAGCGCCGCGAGGGCCGCTGGGCGATCCGCAAGCCGCTCCGTGGCGCGGATCGCGGACGGCAGCGGCTCCAGTACGTCGTGCACGTGCTCGCGCTGGTCGCGCACCAGCTCGCGGATGCGGTCAGAGCCGAGCCCCTTCGTGCCTGGATACACCGACACCACGCCGACCGTGTGAACCGCGCCCGCGGTGTCCACCTGCTCGTAGGTGGTCACCCAGAACTGGTTGCGCTTCTTCATCCGGCCGCGGAGCAGCAGGCGCGTGCCGGGCGAGATCCTGTCCGCCACCCAGGGCTGGTTGAACCACACCGCCACCAGCGGGCCGGACTCGTCGGCCACGCGGGCCTCGGCCCGCGGGCGCATGCGGCGGTTGCGCGAGGGGCGCGTGGTGATCGATCGCACCTCCACCTCCACTGTCGCGTCCTCGTCGTGCGAGAGGGAGGCGATCGGGCGCACCTCGCCGCGGTCGGCGTGGCGGTGTGGAAGATGCTCGAGCAGATCGCCGACCGTCTCCAGGCCGAGCACCGC
>Ga0070683_100004971_pt1 | contig 11033 bp, 7 predicted proteins | sample KBSC713LmetaG_FD_64662 | JGI IMG/M metagenome (GOLD analysis project Ga0070683, IMG submission 64662) | Corn rhizosphere microbial communities from Kellogg Biological Station, Michigan, USA - KBS C7.1-3L metaG | ecosystem: Host-associated > Plants > Roots > Rhizosphere ...
ATCGGCTTCAGAACGCGCCAGGAGGATGTGGAGGGGGTGGTGGGTGTGGTGGCTGGTAGCTGGTAGCTGGTGGCTGGACTCCCTACGCCCTACCAGCTACCAGCCACCAGCAACCAGCCACCGCCGTTCAACCAGCTACCGCCCTTGCCCCCACCCCACTCCCCCGGAACATTCCCTCAATGCTCAACATCGACCTGACGGGCCGGCGCGCGCTGGTGGCGGGGGTGGCGGATGATGGTGGCTACGGCTTTGCGATCGCGAAGTCGCTCGCGGAGGCGGGCGCATCGGTCGTCGTCGGCACATGGCCGCCCGCGCTCAACATCTTTCTCAATCTCCTCGAACGCGGCAAGCTCGACGAGTCGCGCCGCCTCGCCACCGGCGGCATGCTCACCTTCGAGAAGATCTACCCGCTCGACGCCGCCTTCGACACGCTCAGCGACGCACCGGAGGAGTTGCGCGCGAACAAGCGCTACGCGGGCACCGGTGACTTTTCCATTGAGGGCGTTGCGCATCATCTGGTGGAGGATTTCGGCGACCATCCGCTGGACATTCTCGTACATGCGCTCGCCAACGGACCCGAGGTGAAGCTGCCGCTCATCGAGACGAGCCGCGCCGGCTATCTCGCCGCGCTCGGCGCGAGTGCCTACTCCATGGTGTCCATGGTGCAGCGCCTCGCGCCCCTCATGCGCCCCGGCGGCGCGTGCGTCTCCCTCTCGTACATGGCCAGCGAGCGCGTGATTCCCGGATACGGCGGCGGCATGTCGTCCGCCAAGGCTGCCCTCGAGAGCGATACGCGCGTCCTCGCGTACGAAGCCGGCCGCAGGTATGGCGTGCGCCTGAACTGCATCTCGGCGGGCCCGTGGGCTTCGCGCGCTGCAAGCGCCATTGGCATCATCGGCAAGATGGTGGAATACGTCTCCACCAACGCGCCCCTCACGCAGCCGCTGATCCCCGCCGAAGTCGCGGCCGCCGCGACCTTCCTCTGCAGCCCCCTCGCCAGCGGCATCACCGGCGCCACGCTCTACGTGGACAAGGGGTATCATGTGATGGGAATGACTGGTGTGTAGTGGCTGGTCGCTGGTCGCTGGACTCCCCACGCCCTACCAGCGACCACCTACCAGCGACCACCTACCAGCGACCACCGACCACCGACCAGCGACCGTTGTAATGCCCCTTCTCCCCTTCCCCATCACCGAAACCACGCTCGGCAACGGGCTGCGCGTCATCGTGGTGGAGACGGGGTTCCCCGACATCGTGTCGCTCCAGATTCCGGTCCAGACCGGTTCGCGAAACGAAGTCGAGCCGGGGAAGACCGGGTTCGCGCATTTCTTCGAGCACATGATGTTTCGCGGCACCGAGCGCTATCCGCCGGACGCCTATCAGCGGATCCTGACACGCGCGGGCGCCCGGCAGAACGCGTTCACCTCCGACGATTTCACGAACTATCACATCACCTTCTCGCGCGACGATCTGGAGCGCGTGCTCGACATCGAAGCGGATCGCTTCCAGCATCTCAACTACTCCGAAGAGGATTTCCGCACCGAGGCGCGGGCCGTGCTTGGCGAATACAACAAGAACGCCGCCGATCCCACGGAGAAGCTCTTCGAGGTCATGCGCGATCACGCGTACACCACACACACGTACAAGCACACCGTGATGGGCTTCCTGCGCGACATCGAGGACATGCCCAACCAGTACGCCTACTCGCGTACCTTCTTCGACCGCTGGTACCGTCCCGGTTACGCCTCGCTCATCATCGCCGGCGATGTCACGCCGGAGGTCGCCATTCCGCTCGTCGAGCAGTATTGGGGCGCGTGGCAGCCGGGCCACTACACGGCGTCCATCCCCAGGGAACCCGACCCGTCGGCACCCGTGGCGGCGCACGTGCCATGGGACACCCCCACGCTGCCGTGGATCACCGTGGCGTTTCACGGACCATCTTTCCGCGCGACCGATCACGTATCCGCCGCTGCCGATCTGCTCGTGGACCTCTGGTTCGGTCCCACCTCCACGCTGTATCGCCAGCTCGTGGAGCAGGAACAGCTTGCCGACCAGCTCTTCGCTTTCAATCCGCAGAGCGTGGACCCGGGACTCATCACCATCGGCGCGCGCGTGAAGCAGATCGCCGACCTCGTACCGGTGCGCGATGCAATTCTGCTGGCCGCCGCGCACGCGCGCGACGCGCTGGTGACCAGTCGCCGGCTCGACCACGCGAAGACGCATCTCCGCTACGAATTCCTGCGCGGGCTCGACAACACCGAGGCGATCGCCGCCGCCATCGCGCACTACGTGCACTACGAGCGCACCACGGAAACGCTGGAGGAGCTCTTTCACACGCGGTCACGCATCACGCCGCGGGATCTGCGCGGCGTCGCGCGCACGTTCCTCACGAACGAACGACTCGTGATGACCACGCTGTCGCACGATCCGCTGCCTGACGCGATGCGCGCGCAGCCCTCACTGCCGGAGTCGCGGCCGCGCCGGGCCGCACGCGGTGCCACGGCGGGAATCGTGGTGCAACGCGCGCTGATCCCGCAGCTCGAGGTGAGGCTGCTCTTCACCGTGGGCTCCGCGCACGATCCCGCGGGCCGGGAAGGACTCGCCGCGCTCGCGGCCGCGATGATCGCGGACGCCGGATCGCGCGAGCTGCCCATTGCGGGCATCCGCGAGGCGCTGCACCCGCTGGCCGCCACCATCGAGCGCCAGGTGGATCGCGAGATGACCACGTTCATCGTGCGCGCGCATCGCGACACCTGGGCGCGCTGCGTCGACGTCGTGTTGCCCATGCTCACGGCGCCCGGACTGCGCGAGGAGGACTTTGCCCGCCTGCGCGATGCGCAGCGCCATGCACTGCTCGAGGATCTGCGCGCCAGCAACGAGGAGGAGCTCGCCAAGGAACGCCTGCAGGCGAACATCTTCGCGGGAACGCCGTACGGCCACCCTCCGGCCGGGACCGTCGCCGGTCTCGATGCCATCTCGCTCGAGGACGTGCGTGCCTTCATCGCGACCCAGTTCACGCGCGCCAACCTCACCACGGGCGCCGCCGGCAATCTGCCCGCCGCATTCCTCACCCGGCTGCGCATCGAGCTTGCGGCGCTGCCCACCGGCACCGTCACCGCCGCGCCCGTTGTTCCGGTCGCGCGGCACGACGGCCTGCGCGTCGAGATCATCCGCAAGGAGACGCGCTCCACCGCCATCTCGCTCGGTCACCCCATTGCGGTCACGCGCGCGCATCCGGATTTCCCCGCGCTCTGGCTCGCCCGCGCCTGGCTCGGCGAGCACCGGTCATCCGTGTCACACCTGTATCAGCGCATCCGCGAGATCCGCGGCATGAACTACGGCGACTACGCCTACATCGAGGCCTTCCCGGGCGGCATGTTCCAGTTTTTCCCCGACTCCAATCGCGCACGCCACCATCAGCTCTTCGAGATCTGGCTGCGGCCGGTGCTCCCGGAGCACGCACACATGGCGCTGCGCATCGCCCTCCACGAGCTGCGCGCGCTCATCACGAACGGGCTCGACGCCGGCGCCTTCGAGTCCACGCGCGAATATCTCATGAAGAGCACGCCGCTGCTCACGGCCTCACAGAGCGACAGGCTCGGATACGAGCTCGACGCGCGCTGGCACGGCATCCCGGGCTTCACCGAATGGCTGCGCGGCCGCCTCGCCGCGCTCACGCGCAAGGAGGTGAACGACGCCATCCGCCGGCATCTCTCCGGCACCGATCTCGACGTCGTGATCGTCACGCGCGACGCCGAGATGCTGCGCGATGCGCTCGTGTCGGACGCCGTCTCCACGGTGACGTACGATTCGCCCATGCCGGGGGCACTGCTCGACGAGGATCGCATGATCGGCGCCCTGCCGCTCGCCATCGCGCCCGAGCACGTGCGCATCACGGACGTCGATGCCGTCTTCGCGAGCTGAGGCATGGTGATACCCGAGGTGTTGGGCGATCGTCCTGATATGGTGCAGCAATCCCGAACGTCCACTCACCGTCGCCACATCGCGCGCTGGATCGCGCTCGCCATCGCGGTCATCGCGTCGCTCGCCGTCGTCCGCGCCGCCGGCCACTTCAATCAGACCTTCGACGAAGGCGCGCACGTCGCGTCGGGCATCGAGTGGTTCCAGTTCCACACGTACAGCTACGACCCGCAGCATCCCCCGCTGGGACGCATTGCCATCGCGCTCGGCCCCTGGCTCTCCGGCGTGCGCGGCAGTCACCTGCTTACGTCATGGGAAGAAGGAAACCGGATCCTGATGGATGGCAGTCGCTACGCGCATACACTCGCGCTCGCGCGGCTCGGCGTGCTGCCCTTCTTTCTGCTCCTCCTCGCGACCGTGTGGGTGTGGACCCGGTGGCGCTACGGCGAAGCGGCGGCGCTGCTGGCCGTGCTGCTCACGGCCACCGTATCGCCCGTGCTCGCGCAGGCCGGACTGGCAACCACCGACATGCCGCTCGCCGGCACGCTCTGCTTCGCCTGGTACGCGTTGCTGCGCTGGCTCGAGCGGCCGGGACGGCGCCGCACCGCGCTCCTCGCGCTGGCGTTCGCGCTCGCCGTCACGAGCAAGTTCTCCGCGGTGCCGTACTTCTGCCTTGCCGCCCTGTTCGTCGTGATGTGGCGGCTGGTGTTCGGCGACCGCGCACGTGCCGGCGGCGATGCGGCCGGGCCCGTCGTGCGCTGGCGCTTTGCGAACCTTGGCGCCTTCGTCGTGCCGGCCGTGCTCGGTCTCATCGGCGCGGGCATCGTGATCTGGGGCCTGTACCGCTTTCACGTCTCGTGGGCGCACGGTGGTCACATTCCGGTCCCCGCGCCGGAACTCCGCGCCGGGCTGCAGCAGCTCATGCAGCACAACGCGGGCGGCCAGGCGGCGTACATCTTCGGCCACATCAACCGCAGCGGCTGGTGGTACTTCCCCCTCGTCGAACTGCTCGTGAAGGCGCCGCTCGCGCTGCTCTGCCTGACCGCGCTGGCCATTGGCGTGTTCGCGCGCGACCGCGGTGCGAAGCTCGACTGGCGCGAGGTCGCACCGTTCCTCGCCGTGGCGGCGATCCTCCTCACCGCCATGGCGGGCCAGATCGACATCGGCGTGCGACACATCTTTCTCGTCTATCCACTGCTCGCCATTCCCGTGAGCGGCGTCATCGTCGAGCTCTGGCATGATTCGGCGCGACAGCTCGAAACGCGTACGGCGCTCACCGTGCTCCTCCTCTGGCAGGTGGCCGCGTCGGTCCATGCCTATCCGGATTTTCTCGCGGACTTCAACGCGCTCGCGGGACGCCACCCGGAACGCGTGCTGGTGGACAGCAATCTCGACTGGGGGCAGGATCTCCGGGTGTTGTCCGACACCCTCGCGGCACGCCACGTCGCCTCCGTGTCACTCTTCTACTTCGGCAGCACGCCCGTGGGCGCGGTGCACCTCGCCGACACGGTACGCCTGGGCGGTTCGGCCCACGCCACCGGATGGATCGCCGTGAGCCAGACGTACCTGCAGGGCGACTACGTGGACTGCTTCACCTGGCTGCGCAGCCATCAACCGGTCGCGCGCATCGGTTCGTCCATGCTGCTCTACCGGATTCTGCCGGACACGGTGCCGCGCCTCCCTTCCGGTACCGTTGCGGTCACGTCGAGCATCGAGCCGTACGGCGTACCACTCGGCACCACGGAGCGACAGAATCTGATCTGCCAGCAGCCGCGTGTGCTCGTACGCGGCGGCACGGCGGCGTTCGAGCCGGCGGTGGCGCAGGAAGGCGACGAACCGTCCGGCGCGACGTCCGGTACACCGGCCAGCGCCGCGGACGCGCGCAACGCGCCCGCCGCGGTGAGCGCCGCGATGCTGCTCGATGCGCCGAATGACGCAACGAACTGGCTCACCTATGGCCGCGACTACACCAATCGCCGCTACTCGCCGCTCGATCAGATCAGTACGGACAACGTCAACCGGCTCACACTGGCCTGGGTGCATCAGCTCGAAACGCCGCCTGGCGGCCAGGAGAGTTCACCCGTGGAAGTGAACGGGACGCTGTACTACACGGGTCCCTTTGGCGCCGTGGTCGCCGTGGATGCACGCACCGGCGCGGAGCTCTGGCGGCACCAGCACAAGCTTGCGTCGGTGCCTACCTGCTGCGGCGCGAAGAATCGCGGCGTGGCCGTGTACGGCAACGTGGTGTACGTCAGCACGCTCGACGATCACGTGCTCGCGCTCGACAATCGCACGGGCAGCGTGCTCTGGGACGTGCAGACCGCTGATCCCGATTCGTCGTACTCCATGACCAGTGCGCCGCTGGCCGTCGATGGCCGGATCATCGTGGGCATTGCGGGCAGCGACTTCGCCATGCGCGGATTCGTGGACTGCTACGACGCGCGCACTGGCAGGCGGCTCTGGCGCTTCTATACCATCCCCTCGCCCGCCGAAGGCGGTTGGTGGGGAAAGTGGTCACCCACGACGCCGGAGGGCGACAGGCTGCCGCGCGACATCGCGCAGGAAAAGCGCGACAGTGCACGCTACGCCGATGCCTGGAAGCTGGGTGGTGGCGGTGTCTGGAACACCCCGTCGTACGATCCGGCGCTGCACATGATCTACTTCGGCGTCGGCAACGCCGCGCCCAACATGGATGGCTCGGTGCGGCCGGGCGACAATCTCTACACGGCGTCGGTCGTCGCGGTGGACATCAATACCGGCACGCTCAGGTGGTACTACCAGGAAGTGCCGCACGACCTGTGGGACTACGATGCCTCGAATCCCACCGTGCTCTTCGACGTGACGGTGAATGGCGAACGCGTACCGGCAGTAGCGCAGGCGGGAAAGGATGGCTGGGCCTACATCCTGGACCGGCGCACCGGACAGCGCATCCGTCGCACCTCGCCGTTCGTTCCGCATGAAAACACCTTCGCGGCGCCCACCGCCGCGGGCACGCGCATCATGCCGGGAATGGGCGGCGGAGCGAACAACGCGCCGCCGTCGTTCTCACCGCTCACCGGGCTCTTGTACATCGCCGGCATCGTGGAGCCCGTGTCCTACACGCTCGCGCCGGAACCGCTGGTGATCGGTTCGAAATATCAGGGTGGGAACCACTACCCGCTGGCACCGGCCACGGGCACGCTCACCGCCATTGATGTGAATACCGGAGAGGTGCGCTGGCAGACGAAGACCGCCGAGCGCATGCTGGGCAACGGCACGCTCGCGACCGCGGGTGATCTGGTGTTCTACGGGGAGCAGCAGGGCGTCTTCCACGCGGCCGACGCCCGAACGGGAAAGATCCTCTGGACAAGCAATACCGGAGGGCACGTTCGTGCGCCTCCGGTCACGTACGAGGTGGATGGAACGCAGTACGTCGCGATTGCCGCGGGGGGTGCGCTCTTCTCGTTCTCGCTGCCTGCCGACGCCCGGCGCTAGAAGCCGGGCGTCCTGTAGCGGTCGGCTACCAACCGCCTACCAACCGCCTATCAACCGTCTACCAGCCAGCACGCGGCTGATGCGACGTTCCCGCGGGCGAGCCGTGCACCGGCATCGGCATGATGATGCCAATGGGCATGGTCGTACGGCCGTGACCGCGCGGGTCGCAGTTGTCGCCATCGACGACGCCGCCGCGGAGAATCACGCCGATGATCGAGCCAATGCCGCCCACCGTTCCGTGGGTGCCAGTGCCGGCTGAGGCGATACCCGTGCCGGCCGGATAGGTGACAGGATTGGGCGTGGGACGCGGTCCGACGACCGGTGCTGGCGCCGCGACGGGCGCGGTAACCGTGGGTTCCGGAGACGGCGCGGGAGCGACCGCCGCTACCTGCTGTACCTCAGGCTTTGGCGAGGGCCTGGCCTTGGGCGCGATCTGCTTTTTGGGCGTGCCCTTCGAGACCGCCGCCTTGGGCGCCTCTCCGAGCTCGACCGCGGAGACGACCTGCTGCGGACGATACTGCGACGAGGCCAGGTCCGACGTGGGCGCCGACGCGCGCTGAAGGTCGCCCTGCAGGGCGGGGCTCAACCCGGCATCACGCGGCTGTGCATCGCGACCACAGGCGACCGCCATCAACGCCACCGCGCCAACTGCCAGTACTTTCACTGCATTCATGGGCTCCTCCTCGTGGAACCATCCCCCAAGACCCCGCGCCGTTCACGGCACCGCTTTCGCTGGAGACAGTCGCAGGCGCTGTACTAATTGCATCTCTCGCGCCATGGTTCCACCCGTAAAAACCGGGGTTGGCGGCCGTTTCCGTCCACTTCGCGAGACGACGGGTGTCCCGCCATTCGTACACCAGGGAAATCGTACATGCCTATCATTCACCGCCGCGCGCGCGTTGTCCATGTACGCCGTGGGCGCGGCACGGCTATCAGCGCCATGCTCGCGTCTGCTTCGCTGGTTCTCACGGCTTCCTGCCAGACACCGCCGTCGGGCGCGCGATCACTCTCGGCAGCCCAGCGCGCCGCCATTGCCGATACGGTGAAGCAGACCATGATCGCCGCCTGCAATCTCTCGGGCGGCAACGTCGTCGCGCGACTCATGAGTCTGTACCCCGATACCGGACAGATCATTTCGGCCAGCGTCGGTCACATCACGACGTCACGCGACTCGCTGCGCCAGAACATTCAGACGTTCTGGACGAATGTTGGACGGAACATGCGGGACCCCAAGTGGGAATGGACGTCGATGCACGTAGACGTCCTCGCGCCGGACGCCGCTGCCATGACCGCCACTTATTCGATTCCGCACCTGACGCCGACCGGCATGCGGCATGTGATCGGCGGCGCCTGGACCGCCGTCTTCCAGCGCCGCGGCAAGCGCTGGGTGATCGTACAGGAACACCTGTCTGATCTACCACAGTAGCTGGTAGCTGGTCGCTGGTTGCTGGACTCCCCACGCCCTTCCAGCTACCAGCAACCAGCTACCAGCTACCGCCGTTCAACCAGCCACCAGCTACCAGCGACCAGCAACCAGCGACCAGCAACCAGCGACCAGCAACCATCAACGGCCCCAATCCTGCTGCATGACCGGTGAACACAGCAGCAGGGTCCGATGAGTGACTCACGTGTCGATTTTCCCGACCGGCGCACGGCATGGATGGCGACAGCCATTGCGGCCACGATCGTCGCTCTCATCTTCGCCGGTCAGAGCTACCTCTATCAGCGCATCCTCGGCCACACCGCGCCCGCAGGCCAGACGATCGCGGTTGAGCTCGTGCGCTGGTATCTCTGGCTGGCGCTCGTTCCCCTCATCGCGGCGACGATCCGTCGTCTGGAACGCACCGTCGCCCGCACGCGGCGGCGCCTGGCGCTGCACGGTTGCGCGGCGCTGGGCTTCGTAGTTGCTCATGCAGCCATTACCACGGTCGTGAGCCGCGCGATCGAGGGTGCCGGGATTCCTCCCGATCTCTCGTTTCCGGAACATGTCGCCACGATGTGCGCGGTGGATGTGCTCGTCTACGCCATGATCGTCGCGCTCTATCACGCCGCGGCGTATCACGAGCGCTACCGCCAGCGCGAGCTGTTTGCGAGCCAGCTGCAGGCGCAGGTCGCGCAGTTGCGCCTCCGCGAGATGCGCGCGCGGCTGCAGCCGCATTTTCTCTTCAACTCGCTCAACACCATCTCGGCGCTCATGCATACCAACGTGGATCAGGCCGACGCCATGCTCACGGCCTTCAGCGATCTTCTGCGGTCGTCGCTTCGCGCCAGTGAACGCCAGGAGATCCCGCTCCGGCAGGAGGTCGCCTTCGTGCGTCGCTATCTCGACATCATGGCGCTGCGATTCGGCGGCCGGCTCACCGCGAATGTGCAGATCGACCCCGCCGTCGTGGACGCGCTCGTGCCGAATCTCCTGCTGCAGCCGCTCGTGGAGAACGCGCTCCGCCACGGCATTGCGCGCCGCGGGCAGGGCGGATTCGTCGAGGTCCGCGCGTGCCGGCTGGATGGAGACCTCCAGCTTCGCGTGCTGGACGACGGGCCCGGATTGCCGGCCGAATGGCAGGAGCGCCACAGCACCGGACTCGGCCTCCGCATGACGCGCGAACGGCTGGACACGCTCTACGGGTCGCGGCACCACATGGAGATCGGCAATCGCGAGGGAGGCGGAGCACAGCTCCTGCTCACGATTCCGTTTCGGGTGGCGCTCGAGACGAGGCCCGCCGCTTGAATGGTCATGTCGCCCGCACCACTTCGCGCGCTCATCGTCGATGACGAAGAGGCCGCCCGGGTTCGCCTGCGCGCGCTGCTGACGCGCGAGCCTGGTGTGGAAGTCGTCGGTGAGTGCGCAACGGGCGCGGAGGCCGTCGCGGCCGTTGAACGGGACCGGCCCGATGTCGCGTTCCTCGACGTGCACATGACGGACATCGACGGCTTCGAGACCGTCCGCCGTCTCGCGCGCGATCTTCGGCCCGCGATCATCTTTGTCACCGCGTTCGACGAATACGCCGTACGCGCCTTTGACGTGCACGCGGTGGACTATCTCCTCAAACCGTTCAGTCGGGAACGACTGCACGACGCCGTCGAACGCGTGCGGGAGAGTCGCGCGCACGCCGATCCCGCCATCCTCGATCAGCGTCTCGTCCACGTACTCAAGGAGCTGGCCGACGGCCGCCATCCGCGCGAACGACTCGCCGTCCGTTCCGACGGCCGGCTGTTCTTCGTTCGCATCGCCGACATCGACTGGGTGGAAGCCGATGCCAACTACGTGAAGCTGCACACCCGCGGCGAGGTGCATGCGCTGCGCGAAAGCATGCGGAATATGGAGGAGCGGCTCCCGCCGGATGTGTTCCTGCGCATTCACCGCTCCACCATCGTGAACATCGAACGCGTGCGCGAGCTCCAGCCATGGTTCCACGGTGAGTACATCGCGATTCTGCAGGACGGCACCAGGCTCACCGTGAGCCGCGCCTACAGCGGCCGGCTCGACGAGCTCATTCGCTGACACAGCGTCCCACCCGTCACGCCTCCGGACACGCTCGTCCCTCGGCTGGGCCACTTCATCCCGATAGCGTTGTCGCCCGGTGGATCCCCCGGATAATTGGCGCTCACAGTGTGGCGCCGTCCGGCTCGTGTTGCCC
>Ga0070683_100004973_pt1 | contig 11032 bp, 2 predicted proteins | sample KBSC713LmetaG_FD_64662 | JGI IMG/M metagenome (GOLD analysis project Ga0070683, IMG submission 64662) | Corn rhizosphere microbial communities from Kellogg Biological Station, Michigan, USA - KBS C7.1-3L metaG | ecosystem: Host-associated > Plants > Roots > Rhizosphere ...
GGGTTGTTGCTGGCGTACGTGTACCCGTTCATCTGCTGGGGGTCGCCGGGATCGATGACCGGGTCGACGGACAGGAACCGACCGGTGGCGGCGTCGTACTCGCGCTCGCCGAGTTCTACCAGGCCGAGGGAGGCGTCCATGGTGCCGTCGACGAACCCGCGCTCTCCCTTCCACGCCACCGCGCCACCGCGGACCGCGCCGAAGGGAGTGAACCGGCGGCGGGTGACCGCGAGGGTTGACGCGTCCACGGACATGACCGAGGTGTGGTTCTGGTCGCCGATCTGCCAGTACAGCTTGGCGTCGAAGGTCCGCACCGCGACCGTTCCGGTGCCGTCGCTGTAGTAGCGCGTGCCGGTCACCACGCCGCTGACCTTGGCCAGCCGCAACTCGGTGTGCGAACCGAGGTAGAGGGTCACGTTGTTGGGGTCGCGCCGGATCAGCCGGTTGCCGTCGCCGTCGTAGAGGAATGACGTCGTGCCGGTGGCGGTGGTGACCGACTCCAGGTCCCCCTCGGCGTTCCAGCTCAGCGTCTGGCCGGGACGGGCGGTGGTGTTTCCGGCCGCGTCGTATTCGTAGGCACTGGTGGTGGTACCGAACGGGGACTGCTGGGTGAGCGAGGTGAGCGCGTGCGGATGTGCTTGCCCGGCCGCGGGATAGGTGTACGTGCGGGTGGTGTCACCGGTACTGGCGTGCTGGGTCTCAGCGCGGCGATTGCCGACGGCGTCGTAGGTGTAGGACTGCCAGTAGGGCGCCGGCCCGCCCAGCACCGCCAGGGACGGTGCCCCCGCACAGTTGTCGGTGGCGGTCCACGCCTCGGTCAGCCGGCGCTGGTAGTCGTAGCGGAAGCACTGGGTGTCCGACGGCGCGTTCGCGGACGGCGGGGTGTCGGCGATGCGGGTGATGTTGCCAGCGGGGTCGTAGCTGTACGCCACGTCGGCCTGGGTGGCGCCGGTGGGCAGCTCCAGGTCGGTCTTCGCCCGGACCAGCCGGTTGGTGCCCTGCTCGTAGGTGTACGCCTGGACGATCCGGCTGCCGGTGTTGCCGTAACGGCGCTGCTCGACCGCGCCGAGCTTGGACCAGATGGTGTCGTTGATATACGTACCCAGCGGGGAGCTGAGCGTGGTGAGCATGCCCAGTTCGTTGTAGCCGTAGGTGAGTGTCTCGGCGGAGAGGCCGCCGCCGGCCGGGAGTGTGGCCGTACTCGCGGTGCCGTCCGGGTTGTAGCTGGTGGTGCTGGTATAGGTGCCGGCGAGCTTGCCTTCGACAGCCGGGATGGTGACGCTCGCGCCGGTGGGCTGGTACAGGTTGTTGTACCCGGTGACGGCCGTGACATACGCGTCGGCGCCCACGTACCGGGTGCTGCTGGTCTGCTCCCCCTTGGCGAGGGTGTCGTACACCTGCTTGGTCAGCAACGGCCCGGTCGCGCTGTCCTGGTGAGTCTCGATGCGCCGGCCCCCCGCGTCGTACACGTAGGCCACCGTGCGCCCCCGACCGTCGGTGCTGGTCGTCATGTGGTCCAGGTCGTCGTAGGTCTTCGTGCTGGTACCGCTGTCCGGGTCGTCCACCCGGACCAGGCGGCCGCGCAGGTCGTAGTGGTGGTGCCAGACGTTGCCGGCGGCATCGGTGATCGTGTCCAGGTTGCCGTCGGGCCGGTAGGTGTAGCGGGTGGAGTCGTAGGCCCCGCTGGGCGCTCCGCCGAGGTACTCGCGCAACTCGACCGTGCGGTCGCGCGCGTCCGTGATGGTGGTGGTGGCGGTGTCGCCGGCGGGCGGGTCCACGTCGACCCGGTCTCCGCCGTAGGTGGTGGTGGTGCGCCATTGCTCCACGCCGAGTTCCCGGAAGATGTCGGCTGTGTTGCGGTCGGCGCCGTCGATCACGGTCAGGTTCTGACCGGGGACCTGGTTGTCGGCCACGGCGAACAGGGTCGGGGACGGCGCCAGGCTGTTGTAGTAGTCCTGGTTGACCTTGATGGCTTGACCGCGCGTGTTGTAGAAGGTGTCGGTGATCACGCGGCCGCCGCCCGGTGCGGGCGACTGGGTCTGCCGGGGCCGCAGCAGAGAGTCGAACAGCTGGTAGCCCACGTTGTACTGACCGTCGTTGCGCAGGGTCCTCGTGGTGACGACGACCGGCCCGTTGACGGCCCCGGTGGTGTCGGTCGGGATGGTGTAGGCGAACTGCAACGACGCGCTCTGGGTTGCCTTGTCCCGCCCGGGCAGCCAGACCCCGGTCACCCGGCCCAGCGGGTCGTAGGCGAAGTCGGTGCGCTTGCCGTTCATGTCCATAGTGGACGCTGGGGAGCCCCAGGCGGGTTGCAGCGTCGTCGTGGTCGTGTACCCGAGCGCGTTGGTCTCGGTCGTCGAGGTCACCGGGCCGCCGGTGGCCGGGGTGTAGCTGGTGCTGGTCTGATGCTCGGCCGCGTCGAAGGAGGTCAGCGTCCGCCCGTAGCTGTCGACGGTGCAGTGGCCCGTCATCACGTACACCGGTCCGGTGGTCCAGTCCGCCAGCTCCTCGGTACGCGTCTCGTCGCCCCTGGTCGGGGTGGCACCGAAGGTGGTCGAGCCGTCGAAGTACGACCGGTCGTCGGAGATCACGTCGGTGGGCCGGGACGGCGTGACGTCGCACGCCACGGACACCGTCTCGGTGCGTGCCACCGGGTCCAGCAGCCAGGCGGTGGTATTGCGGGCGTACGTGGTGCGGGTGCACTTGTCGTCGGCGGCGGTGGCCGTGTCCGCGAGGTCGCTGACGGTCGAGGGCATCCCGAACTGGTCGAAGGTGGTGTCGACCTGGGTACGCCGCCACCCGCCGGCGGCCAACGCGATGCGGGTGCGTTCGGAGGCGGTGCCGGTCAGCATGGCCTGGCGGGAACCCTGTGTCGCGGTCACCCCCGACAGCCACGGATCGTCGATCTCACCGGACACCTGGGCGCCGCCCGGTCCATTGTAGACAATCGACTCCCGTTCGTAACCCTGCAGGCGCCAGCTGTCCCGGACGGTACCGCCCTCCGAGTCGGTGACGGTGACGCTGCGGGTCGCGCCGCCAGGCAGGGTGTCGCCGTCCATGCCGCGCAGGAACAGGTACTCCGCCTGGGAACGCTGCTCGCTGCTGTCCCCGTGGGTGACCCGGACCCGCTGGTACCCACGCCACGACGACCAGGTGCGCCTGCTCGCCGGCAGCAGGTACTCCTCGTCGTAGTGCCAGGCCGCACCGCCCAGGTACTCGTAGCTGGTGACGTCGAAGGGTGCCCCGGCCGTGTTGTCGGTCGCCACGACCTGCATGGTCACGTACTTGTGGAACCAGTCCTGGATCGGGTTGAGCGCCCCGTCCGGCAGCCAGTAGAGCGGGAAGCACCGCATGGTGTTGGACTCCGGCGATGCCGGCATGGTCACACCCTTGGCGCACTGGGTCGGGGAGTAGCTGACCGACAGGCCGCCGCCGGTCTCGGAGAGCACGGAGGACAGCCGGTACTTGATCATCGGGGCGAGCCCCTCCGCCGCGTCGACCCGGTTGGTGAGCTGGATGCCCGTCAACGTCACGGCAGGCAGCGTGAGCGTGCCGCCGACCAGGCCCACGTTGGTGATCTTGCTGAGCCACAGCGAGGGCCCGAGGCCGTCGCCCGAAGCGGGGAAGGTGTGCTGCAGGTTCCAGCGTTCCACGTCGCTGTAGCCGGTACCGCTGCGCACCCTGGTGGTCACCGCGGTCAGCATCTTGCGGGTGAAGAACGTCGGGGAGAACTTGCCGGTGCAGGTCGCGCCGGCGGCGCACAGCCGGTCGGCCGGCACGTCCGGCCAGTACTCCGGGTGGACAGCGATGTTGCTCTCGGCGCAGTCGGTGGCCGAGCGCAGGCACCGCTCGGCGACGGTGTACACCGCCATGGCCAGGGCCGGGGTGCTGTACTCGGCGCCGGCCCGCAGGCCGTACTCGGTGCGCAGCAGGTAACCTCCGCGGACGTAGGACGTACCGGCGCTGGCGGTCAGGTTCCGCCCGTAGTAGTTGGTCTCCTTTGCGTAGTAGTGCGCCAGCGAGTTGCCGTGCACGTCCACGATGTTGTCGAGGTTCCACCGGTACGCCTGCTGGCACCACGACGCGGCGAAGGTCGACTGGTGGCACGGCTCGCCCGCGTCGTCGCCGAAGACCGGTACCGTCCAGGTCGAGTTCGTCTCCGGGTTGCCGGACACCCAGCCGGGCAGCCGGTTACGACCGAAGTAGTACTGCGTGCCGTCCGTGGTAGTCAGCCGCCAGTACTCGCCGTTCTGCGCGCCGTTCACCGCGCCGGTGAGGTGCTCGACCCGGGTGCCGTCGTCCTCGCGCAGCCGCCACTGCCCGGTGGTGTCGTCACGGACCATTTCGGTGGCCCGGCCGCCGAAGGCCACGGACAGGTACTCCCCGCCATAGCACAGGTCGCCGGGCTTGGTCGTCACGCCGTCGTCGATGCACGAGCCGTACCGGCGCTCGATGAACCCCGGCGAAAAGGAGAAGCCCTCGCCGATCCAGGAGGATTGGTTGTTGCTGGTGGCGATCTCGCCATCCACGCTGCCCGACGAGTACGCCAACGCCAGGTCCACGTCCAGGTCGCCCGGTACCGGCGGCACCCGCATCGGGTAGGACCAGACGAACGAACCCGTCTGGGTGGCCACCTGCCACGACGCGGACGGCGCGAGCGACGTGGCCTTGTAGTCACCGCCGCCCCCCGAGGCAGTGGCGGTCAGCGCCAGCACCACGTCGGCGTCCGTGGCCGTCCCCGCCGCCACCGCGGCCTGTGTCGTGGTCCCCGACGTGGTGGCGACCTCCTGCGTGGCGTCACCGGCGGCACTCGGGCCGGGTACCGCAATGTCCGCGGTGACCCGGCCCGCCTTGACGTCGTTGCTGCCGGGCAGCACGGTACCTGCCTGGCAGCCGGCCAACTCCGGGGTCGTCGCGGCGCAGGCGGGCAGCCGCACCAGGTGCAGCCGGGATGCCCAGTCGCCGCCATAGGCGTTGCGGAAGCCGCTGTAGTCCAGCGCCAGGGACACCCGGCCGGAGCCGGCCACCGGAGACAGCCGGATCAGCATTCCGTCCACGCCGGCGGCAGCCGCGGCGGTGCGCGGGAGGACCTGGACGCGTACCCGGCCGGGGGCCGCGCCGCCACCGGCCGGGGCGTTCACCGAGACGGGCGAGGCGCCCACGCGGGCCGGGGCCGCGCCGGCGGCGGTGGGCACGGAGACGGTCGCGTCGGCGGGCGCCGGTAGCGCGGGGGCCGGTGCGGACCAGCTGTGGCTGGTAGGTGCGTTTGGCGCCCCCACCGGCCGGCGGGCCACCTCGGTGCCCGGCACCGAACGCTCCCGCTGCGGTGCCGGCAGCTGCCACGCGTTCGCCACCCCCGACGCACCTGTCACGGTCATGGTGGGGACGACCACCACGAGGACGAGCAGCCGGGCCAACCGCCGGCGGATGGCGAGTAGTCGCCGCGATCGCAGTGCCATCAGAGCCTCCGGGGCGTCCCGGCCACTGTCCGGTTAGGACACGGTCAATTGGGAGATTTCGTCGTCGCCGAGCGCGCCCTGGTACACGCGCACGTCGTCGATGGAGCCGTTCCAGAAGTCGACCAGCCAGCCGCCCCAGCGGGCCCGGCCGATCTCCAGCGGCCCGCTGGCCTGCCACCCCCCGCTGAACGTGGTCAGGGCCATCAGCACGCCGTCGACGTACAGGCGCAGCTGCGCGGCCTGCGGGTCGTAGACCGCGGCGAGGTGGGTCCAGGTGTTCAGCGCCGGCGGTAGCGGCGAGACGGCCAGCACGTCGGTGGCGGAACCGGAGTCAGCGTTGGGCATCATGACCGCCCAGGTGCCGAACTGGCGGTTGTAGCCGAGCTTGAAGCCGCTGGCGCCGGTGCCGTCCTGGCTGACGGCCGTGTAGTTGCCGGCCGCCTGCTCACCGGCGAAGCTCACCCAGGCGGTGACCGTGAACGCCTGGTCGGTGCGCAGCACCGCGGTGCCGGTGCCGGCACTGCCCGAGGTGCCGTCCAGCGCCAGGCCGCCATCCAGCCACCCGTCGGTCCACGCGGTGCCGCCGCTGACGGTGGCGTTGTGGCCGGCGCCGGAGGAGTCGGCCGCGGTCGTGCCGGTGGTCTCGTCGAGCTGCCAGTGCCCCAACAGTTGCGCCGGCGGTCGGGACAGGTCAGCGATCGTGGCGTCGGGCAGCACCCCCTGGTACACCCGCACGTCGTCCACGGCGCCGTTCCACCAGTTGCCGATGAAGCCGTGCCACTGGCCCCGTCCGATCTGCAGGGTGCCGCCGGCGTTCCAGGGGCCGGTCCGGGCCACCGCGGCCACCAGCACGCCGTCGACGTAGAGACGGACCTGCCCGGCCGCCTTGTCGTAGACGCCGACCAGGTGGGTCCAGGCGTGCAGCGCGGGTGGTGCGGTGGACGCCGCGTCGACGTTGGACTCGGTGCTCGTGTCGGCGCTGGGCATCGTCATGGCCCACCGGTTGGTCTCGATGTTGTACCCGAGCTGGAACCCGCTGTTGACGGACCCGTCCTGGCTGACGGCGGTGTACCGGCGAGGTTCGGTGGCGCCGTCGAAGCGCACCCAGGCGGCCACGGTGAAGCTGAGGTCGGTGCGCAGGACGCTAGACGCGGTGCCGGCGGAGGCGTTGGTGCCGTTGAGGGCCAGCGCACCGTCAACCCGCCCCGCCGTCCAGCTCGTCCCGCCGCTCAGGGTCGCGGTGAACCCGTTTCCGGAGACGTCCCCGGCGGCGCCGGCGGCGCCCTCGTCCAGCCTCCACTGGCCGGTCGGGAAGGTGACAGGCCGTACGTAGAACTGGTAGCCGTAGACGGCGCTGGGGTTGCCCGCCTTGTCCTTGCTGTACACCCACAGGGTGTTCAGCAGGTCCGTCTTGGGCGTCAGGGTGACGGTGGCGGTCAACCCGGTTCCACTGGCGGCCACGGACGTGGCCGGCGGGAACGCGTTGAACCCGTAGACGTACCCGGCGATATCGGTGTCCCCCGCGGTAGGAGAGAGGATGAACGACCCGGACAGCCCGATGGCTCCCTTGTAGACGGGGTCCTGTCCCGGCAGGGTTTGCGGGTACGTGGTCGAGCTCACCACCGGCTGCCTCGGGGCGGTGGTGTCGACGGTCAGCTCGCACCATCCGGTGAAGCCAGACACGTCGGTGCCGTCCTCGGCCCGGACCCGCCACGAGTACGTGTGCCCGGTGGCGAATGCCCCGGCCGGTACCGTCGCCGAGTGCACGGTGCCGGAGGCGACCTTCGCGGTCGCCAGCTCGCCGATCTTCGCGCCGCCCGTGTTCCACCACTCGAACCGGGCGCCGACCGGCTGACCCGAGTCCGCGTCGGTGACGGTCGCGCGGAACGTCGGCGTCGTGGTACCGATGACCGGCCGGCTGGCCCCCGTCACGCAGGGCAGGCCCGGATCGGCAGACAGGTTGGTGGGGACGTTGGGAACGGAGTTGTACACGACTTCGAGGGTCGGGTTGTTCTTGAACTTCTTCCACGCGAACGTGTCGGTCTCGTCGAGAGCGGCGAGCTGGAAGGTGACGTCGGACATGTTCGACGCGGCGCGGCCGGCGATCGCGCTGGTCAGGTTGGCGCCGGCGAAGTCCACGCCGCCCGCCGGGCAGGAGGCGCTGTACCCCTTCGCCACGCCGACGCTGACCAGCGGCGAGGTGGTGGTCCGGGCCGGCTGGTTGTTCCAGTTGGTGCTCGAGCCGATGGCACCGGTCATCCACAGTCCCACGCTGCGCGCGGAACACGACCAGGACCACACCTCGGAGGTCCGCAGGGTGGCGCTGATGATGTGCTTGCCGCGCACGCCCGAGGTGTTCATCCGGAAGAACGAGCGCACGGTGTTGCCCTCCTGCGACTCGTGCCCCACCCGTGCGATGTCGGTGCTGTTGTAGTAGGTCGTGGTCGGGAACTTCTTCCAGACCGCCGTCCAGGCCAGCCGGGAGCCGGCGTACGACATGTTCGGGTCCATGTAGACCGGGTAGCGGGTGGCCGGGTCGGCGAGCATGGCCTGGTCCGGGTACAGCGCGAAGCCGGCGGCGTCCGCGCCGATGCGCACCGCGCGGTGCCGGCTGCCGGTGGCGGGCCCGGTCAGCAACTCCCCCTCGCTGGTATCGCTGGAGTCCCACATGGTCGGGGAACCCGTGCGGAACACCTCCTGCCCGGCACTGTCCACGGCGGACACGCTTCCCGCCGGGTCGATGTGCGTGGTCAGCGATGCCAGCGTCGCGGTCAGGTGCAGCGTGGCCAGCGCCGGGTTGCGCGCGGCGGCGGCGTCGTGCACGACGAGGACCTGCGTGTAACCGAGCACGCCGACCGTCAGGACCATGTCCACGCCCGGCAGGACGTTCCGGTACGTGGCGGTGTTGCCGGCCAGGACCGGCGCGGGCAGCGCATCCGGCCAGCCGAGCGCCACGTCCCTGCCCTGCCAGGTCATCCGCACCAGAGGGCTCTTGCCGCCGCCGGACAGCACCGTCGGTACCGTGGTCGCGGCCGGCCGCACCAGGCCGTCACGCCCGACCGCCAGGGTGGTGTCGACGGGCACCCACGACGTACCGCGGCGGACCCGGACCGGCAACACGCTCTCCTCCGAGGTGAACGTGCCGTCCGGGTTGGCGAAGACCTGTCCCGTCTCGGTACGCCGTGACGTGATCTCCACCCGCTGCCCCGTCTGCCGGGCCGCGGCCAGGGCCGCCGACTCGGACGGCTGCCCCGCGATAGCCGCCACCGGCCTGAGTACCGGGCCGGCACCCGTGGGTACCGGCAGGGTCAGCGCCGCTCCGGCCGCCACGGCGACCACGACCAGTCCCGCACGACGCCTCATGGCGTCCTCCTCCGCAGCCGCACCGACCCACCGGGCCCAGCGGACGCCCGCACAACCGTCCACTCAGTGGCTGCACGGTGTCACGCTCCGACGCGCGCAACCAGGAAATGCAACCGGCACATCGCAAACTTCTGCCACATTGCCGCCGTGCGTTCCTGTCCGGCGATTGATCGCGGCCGTAGCGTCGGCGTGTTCGCTACATGGGAGGCAATCGATGCGTTATATGCGATGGTTGGCGGCGTGCGGCGCCACCACGGCCCTCGCGGCCCTCGGTCTGTTCGTCGTACCGCATGCGCTGGCGTCCGTGTCCAGCCTCTCGATCGCGGCGTCCGCCGATGCCTACGCGGCCGAGGCGGCGCCGGCCACGGCGGAAGGGACCGCCGACCCCGCCAACTGCTTCGTCAACGACGACAGCGGCGCCCGCAAGACCTGCCACCTGTCGTTCACCGTCACGGGTCTCGGCGCGGGTGACACCGTCACCGCCGCCGAAGTGCGGATCGTCGACAAGGGCGACGCGAGGGGTACCAAGCTCGTCAACCTGTCCACGTCCACCGGTTCCTGGAGCGAGTCCACGGTCACCTGGAACACGCGCCCGGCGACCGGAGCCGTGGTCGCCGCGCAGAGCGCGCACGCGTTCGGCGCCGACTCGGTCTTCACCCTCGCCCCCGCAACGGTTGCGGGTAACGGGACCTACACCTTCGTGATGTGGAGCCCGGCCGGCTCGTACAGCACGGGCATGAACTTCTACACCAAGGAGAACACGGTCGGCGAGGCGCCACCCCGGCTGGTCCTGACGGTGAGCCACCAGTCGGCGCCGGTCGCCGCGCTGTCGGCGGACACACTCGCCGGTCCGGTGCCGTTGACGGTCCACTTCGACGCAAGCCGGTCCACCGATCCCGACGGCGGCATCGCCAGCTACCGCTTCGATTTCGGCGACGGCACGGCGGGACAGAGCGGCGTGTCACCGCTGGCGACCCATACCTTCACCACCATCGGCACTTTCCAGGCCACCGTGACGGTGACCGACTCGGCCGGCCTTGCGTCAACCGCCAGGGTCACCGTCACCGTCGCACCCCGGTTCCCCGGGGATCCGGGGCCGGGCAGGCTGCGGATGGGCGTCAACGACGTCGCCAAGTTCGAGGGTGTCGAGGCCGCCATGCCCGCGCCGGGCCTGGGACTGCACCGCCTCTACACCAGGGCCGTGTGGACGCTGCCCATGGGCGACATGCAGACGGCCATCGACAAAGGACAGATCCCGGTGGTGTCCTGGGGTTTCAGCCCCTACGGCTCTCCGGGCGCGGTGCCGCAGAGCGCGGTCGACACCATGTGCGCCAACCTGAAGTCGTTCGCACCGCATCCCGTCTGGGCCATCGCGACCGGGCTGCACGAGCCGGAGAACGAGAGCACCGGCCCGCAATGGGCGGCCGACTACCGGGCGTTGGGCCGCGAGGTCGTGGCGACCTGTGACGCGATGGGCGTGACGAACGTGGCGTGGCTGGGCCCCGCGTACATGAACTGCACGTTCAGCGGGGGCTGCCCGGGGCGGGACTGGCGGATCTGGTACGCGGACTGGAAGGGCACCGACACCGGTACGTCGGCGGACTTCTACACCGGGGCGCAGAAGGTGCTCGACATCGACACCATGGACATCTACGTACCGTTGGTCGGAACAACCAACTGGGTGTCGCCGGCGAACCAGTTGAACAACATGACCAACGCGATGACTGCCGACGGTGCGCCCATCGGGCCCCGAGCGGTGCTCGAGCTGGGCGTCAAGACGGACCTGGCCGACCTGACACGCGGACCGTCGATGATGCAGAACGGGTACGACGGGATGCTGGCCCGCAACGGCGTCGGCATCATCTGGTGGACAAGCGGCGGGGACAGCTTCTGCTCCGGTCCGGTGCCGGAGTCCGACTCCGGCTGCCAGCGGCAGAACAAGCTGGCCGACCTCGTCAGGGACCCGCGGACGGCTCACCCGTGAGGCGTCGGCCGATGATATGAGCAACCAACCGTACCAAGCTTGCTCGGTTCGCACCGCCGCACCGCGGCGGTGCGAACCGGCCTTTCTATCTGGCGGTGCCGCTCAGCGAGGAGAGAAGTTGGCGGGTCTCGTCCGCCTTCCTCGCGGCGCCCAGATCGCGGAAGTGGGACAGCGCGCGGCGGGCCAGTCCGGTCGCTTCCCGCCGCTCACCCTCTTCCGCCAGCAC
>Ga0070683_100004975_pt1 | contig 11030 bp, 12 predicted proteins | sample KBSC713LmetaG_FD_64662 | JGI IMG/M metagenome (GOLD analysis project Ga0070683, IMG submission 64662) | Corn rhizosphere microbial communities from Kellogg Biological Station, Michigan, USA - KBS C7.1-3L metaG | ecosystem: Host-associated > Plants > Roots > Rhizosphere ...
ACTCGTACTCGGCGAAGCTGATGGGCTGGCCATCACCGGGCCCTTGCACAGCGGGTAGCGCGGGATGTAAGGCTGCGAGCCGTAGCGCTGGTCTTCCGTCGCGCAGCGCCAGGCGTCACCGAACTCCATCGGGGTGCCGTTCTGGTCGTACAAGTAGATGTCGGACAGGGGGTTGCCGTTCTTGTCGTACGGGTAGACGTCCGTCACCTGGCTCCAGCGGTCCGAGTAGCCGTCAGAGGAGGGTTGGTAGTAGGTCCGCCCGGGGCTGGCGGCCAACGCGACCAGGACGGCCACGGCGGCGGCCAGCACGGCCGGGCCCCGGGCCCACCGCACGAGCCGCGGCGTGATCGGGCCGATCCGCACCGAAAGCAGCGCGAGCGCGATCAGCACCACCCAGCCGACCGGGTTGTATATCGGGTTCTCATGCAACGTGACCTCGAAGAACAACAGCGTCACGATGTAGGCCCGGAAGACCCACCAGGCCGGACGCAGCAGCCGCACGAAGTCGGTCGCCTTGGGGTAGCCGATGACCGCGCCAATCTTGAGGTCGGCCGTCCGGGCCAGCGCGGCGGCCTTGTCGGCCAGGTCCTCGTTGACCGCGGGCCAGCGCCGGCGCGTCCCCGTGCGCGCGCCGAGGCCGGCCGCGGTGCGCAGCTCGGCCGCGTAGACCTCGGGCGGGCCGAGGCGTTCCACGAGCGGGCCGCGGTGCTCGTCGAGCAGCTCTGCGAAGTGCGCCGGCAGGTCGTCGACCAGATCGTCCTGCACCTCGGTGGGCAGGTCGGCGAGCGCGGCTCGCACGCCCGACAGGTATTGGTCGATCTCGACGTCGACGGCGCTCATGAGGCGACTCCCGGTTCCTCGATCAGCCGGTCCATGGTTTGCGCGAAGGTGCGCCAGACCTTGCTCGACGAGCCCAGCTGGGCCCGGCCGGCGGCGTTGAGCGCGTAGTACTTCCGGTGCGGGCCTTCCTCGCTGGGCACCACGTAGGTGGTGAGGAAGCCGCCCTGGAACAGCCGGCGCAGCGTCCCGTAGACCGAGGCGTCGCCGACGTCGTCGAGTCCGGCCGCGCGAAGCCGGCGCAGGATGTCGTAGCCATAGCCGTCGTCGTCCCGCAGGGCGGCCAGCACGGCCAGGTCGAGCACACCTTTAAGCAGCTGGGTGGTGTCCACGCGATGGAGAGTACTATGCATTACGCAGTACTATCAAGTAAAAAGAAGCCGAGGCCGCGACCTCGGCTTCCCAGTCCGGCCGGATCAGCCGGCGTGCTCCTTGACGCAGAGGGCCGTGCCCTTGGCCTCGTCGGTGCCGACCCAGATCACGGAGGTCGCGTCCTTGAACGCGTCGCACACCTTCGTGTCCTGCTTCGACGTCTCGGCGCGCGAGACGTTTTCGGTGCGGCCGACGACGTCGTACTTGGCGCCGGAGTCGGTGCACTTCACGACCTTGACGTCGACACTGGTGGCGCTGCCGCTGTCGCTGATGCTGTCGCCGCCGAGGCAGTCACCCGCCTTGGCGTCGGCCGCCGACGTGCCCTTGAGCGCGAAGTAGGAGATGCCGCCGCAGACCAGCAGCAACACCACGATCACGCCGGCGATGATGCCGATGATCTTGCCGGCCTTGCCCTTCTTGGGCGGCGGAGGCGGAGCGCCGTAAGGGCCGCCCGCCGGCGGAGCGCCGTAGGGGTCACCGGTGGGCGGTGGCCCGTAGGGCGAGCCGCCACCGGGTGCGCCAGGAGCCCCGGGTGCGCCGGTCGGGTTGTAAGGCTGGCCGTACGGCGGCTGAGCAGCCGAAAGCCCGTCCTGCGGAGCGTTGGGGTCAGACATATCGGTAGGTTTCCTTCCGGGGATCTTCGCCGCGTCTCTCACCCTAGGCGAGGCGACGGCTCACCATAGCGGGCCTGGGCAAATCTCGCGTACCCGTCGACTAGCGGACCGTGGGATACCCGTGACTCGCGCGCGCCTATTACGGTGTGCGCCGTGAGCGACCTGCTGAAGCGCCTCTCGGCCGCGCCGGGGGTATACCGGGGGCGCGGCGATGGGCTGGAGTCCGGACCCTTCGTCGCCCGCATCAAGGTGACCTCGATCGTGCGCGGCAACGCGGTGACGATCGACTACGAGGCCTTCAGCGACAGCAAAGGGTTACAACACGTCGAGCACACGATCTTGACCACTGGCGAGGCCGGCGGCCTGGAGCTGCACGTCGCCTGCCTGGAGTTGCCGGGGGTCACGCGGTTCGTCGAGATCAAGCCGGGGCATTTCACCGCGTACCAGGGACCGATGCCCGCCAAGATCATCGTGACGGCACCCCACGACGGGGTGCTCACGTACGGCTGGTGGTGGTCCCGCAACGAGTCGGAGCCGCGCGAGCAGTCCCGGGCCGAGGTCCGCCGGACTGGCTGATCGGCGGGCTCCGCTCAGGCCAGCGACCAGGCTATCCCGTCGAGGATGTCGTGCTCGGAGGCGATAACTGCCTCCGCGCCGGCCCGTTCCATGATCACGCGCAGGATCAGCGCGCCGGCCCCGATGACGTCGGCCCGCCCCGGGTGCATCACCGGGATTGCCAGCCGCTCCTGCCGCGTGGCCGCGAGCAGATCGGCGGTGACCTTGGCGACCTCGCCGCGGGTCACCCGGGCGTGGTGAATGCGCTCGGGGCGGTAAGTGTCCAGGCCGAGCGCGATCGCGGTGACCGTGGTGACCGAGCCGGCCAGCCCGACCAGCGTGCGCGAGACGGCGCCGCCGACCTCCAGCAGCGCGCGGTCGACCGCGCCGACGATGTCGTGCTCGGTCGCCGCCACCTGCTCTGGGGTGGGCGGGTCGTCGTGCAGGTGACGCTCGGTCAGCCGCACGCAGCCGATGTCGACGCTGATCGCCCGCTCGACGCTGTCCGTGCCGGCGACGAACTCGGTCGAGCCGCCGCCGATGTCGACCACGAGGTAGGGCGGCTCGGCGTCCAACCCACGGACGGCTCCGGCGAAGGACAGCCGGGCCTCCTCGTCGCCGGTGACCACCTCGGGGGCGAGGCCGAGCGTGTCCACCACCATGGCCCGGAAGTCGTCGGCGTTGTCGGCGTCGCGGGTCGCGCTGGTCGCCACCATCCGGGTCGCCGAGACGCCGGCCGCCGCGATCTCGGCCGCGTAGTCGGCCAGGGCGACGCGGGTGCGCTCGATGGCCGCCGGCGCGAGCCGTCCGGTGCGGTCGACGCCTTCACCGAGGCGGACGATCTCCATCCGGCGGCTGACGTCGACCAACCGGTCGGCGTCGAGATCGGCGATGAGGAGCCGGACGGAGTTGGTGCCACAGTCGATGGCCGCCACACGGGTCACGAGAGGACAGCGTAGGGCCTGGGTCAAGGTGGGGGGTCGAAGTCTGAGTCCGCCGCAGCCCGACCCCATCTTGACCCAGGCCCTTACAGGTGGAGGAGCATTCGCACGTTGCCCAAGGTGTTGGGCTTCACTCGCTCCAAATCCAGGAACTCGGCGACGCCTTCGTCGTAGGAGCGCAGAAGTTCCTCGTAGACCTCATGGGTCACGGGCGTCCCGTCGATCCGGGTGAATCCGAACGAGCCGAAGAAGTTCGTCTCGAACGTGAGCACGAACACACGGCGGACGCCGAGCGCGCGGGCCGCCTCGAGCAGCTCGGCCACCAGGCGGTGCCCGATCTTCTTGCCGCGGCAGAGCGGGTCGACGGCGACCGTGCGGACCTCGGCCAGGTCCTCCCAGAGCACGTGCACGGCGCCGCAGCCGACGATGCGGCCGTCGCTCGTGCGCTCGGCCACCCAGAACTCCTGGACATCCTCGTACAGCGCGACCGTCGGCTTGGACAGCAGCCGGCGGTCGGCGACGTAGTTGCTCACGAGCTGGCGGATTCCCCGCACGTCAGCGGTTCGGGCCCGCCGGATGACCACATCCACGACACTCAAGCGTAGTCGGCGTCGCTTGGCCGACAGATCGTTGCCGTTGCAACCGGCGAGCCCCACATTGTGCGCATGATTCTGCGTTCTCGGGCGGCTGTCGTCATCGCCGCCGCCGTGGTCGGGGCCGGCACGCTGGGCTGTGGTGTCGTCTCGAAGGCAAAGCAGGCCGTCGAGAACGTCTCCGCGATCTCCGACCTGGCCGACAAGCTCGGCAAGTCCGACCAGTTGACCTACACCGGCACGTACAAGATGGACGACGGCAGCACGGCCACGGTCGTCCAGGAGCCGCCAAAGGCCGCGTTCATCGGCAAGAGTGGCCGGTTCATCCTCACCGAGGACGCGCTGCTGCTGTGCAGCGGAACCGGGACCGGCAGCAAGGTCTCGTGCCAGCGCAGCCCCAACCAGAACAAGGTGGCGGCGTCGGCCGACCAGGCCGCCTACGTGAGCGCGGTGGCCGGCGGCGGCTTCATCAGCGCGCCGATGGCGGTCGCGGTGATGACGGCAGCGGCGGTTGTCCCCGGCACGAAGATCGACAAGAGCGAGAAGAAGGTCGCCGGCGTCAACAGCACCTGCCTGCACGTGACCGGCATCCCGGCCGACAAAGACCCGAACGCGGTGACGGCCAAGGAGTTCACCGTGTGCGTGGGCGACAACGGCGTGCTGACCACGTTCACCGGCGTCGGCACCGACAACAAGAAGATCGGCGTCGAGCTCACGAAGTTTGCCGGCAAGGTGGACGAGAAGTCGTTCGTCCCGCCAGCGGGGGCCAAGATCGTCGACGTGCAGGACATCCAGGCGCCGAACTAGGCGCTAGCCCGCGTCGACGCAGGGGCCCTGGTGCCACCACTCCGGGAGGTGCGCCAGGGCCTCGTCGCCGATCGGGTTGACTCCCGGGCCGACGGCGAGTGCGTGCCCGACGTGGACGTGCAGGCACTTCACCCGCGTGGGCATACCGCCGGCCGAGACGCCGTCGATCTCCTCGACGTGCCCGATCGCCTCGCGGCGGCGCAGGTAGTCCTCGTGGGCGCGCCGGTATCGCTCGGCCAGGTCGGGGTCGGCCGCCAGCCGGGCGTTCAAATCCTTCATCAGGCCGGCCGACTCGAGCCGGCTGCACTCGTGCACGGCGCGGGGGCAGCTCAGGTAGTACAACGTGGGAAATGGCGTCCCGTCGGGGAGGCGGGGGGTCGTCTCGACCACGTCGGGCAGGCCGCAGGGGCAGCGGTGGGCGACCGCACGCGTGCCCCGCGGGCGGCGGCCGAGTTGCGCCTCGACGGCCGTCAGGTCCGACTCGAACGTCACTTGTCGTTGGCCGCTTCCACGCTGGACCACAGCTTGCCATACCACGGCTTGGGGCCGTTGCCGCCGCTCGGGGCCGGGGCGCCGGCCGCGTCGGCCTGACCGGCCGCGGGGTCGACGACCACGTATTGCTTCTCACCCGGCAACACCATGTGCAGGCGCTTGCGGGCCTGGCTCTTGATGTATTCCGGATCGTTCCACTTGGCGGCCTGGATGTTCAGCTGGTCGATCCGCTGGGACTGGTCGGCCTGGCTGTCCTCGAGCGCGGCGATCTCGGCCTGCTGGGCCAGGTAGACCCGCACCGGGTAGGCGTAGGCCAGCAGCAATCCCAGCATCACCAGGCTCAGCACCATGGCGCGGCCGGTGAAGCGGCGCGGCTCGGGCGCCCGCAGCCGCTTGGCCGTGCCGGCGGCACTCCCGGTGCCGGCCATGCGCTTGGGCGGCTCGGGCCGGGTCGGCGTGCGGCCGCGGACGTTGCTCCCCCGCGCACCTCGCGGCGGATTTCCCCGCGAAGGGAGGCCACGCGCCGCGGACGGGCCACCGGGCCGGCTCCGCTGCTGCATGACCACCCCCTGCGCGAAAATTCGCCCTAACGGTATCGCGGGAAGGCGCCCCGACCGGCGTACCGCGCCGCGTCGTCGAGCTCTTCTTCGATGCGCAGCAGCTGGTTGAACTTGGCAACCCGCTCGGAGCGGGCCGGCGCGCCGGTCTTGATCTGGCCGCTGCCGACGGCGACGGCGAGGTCGGCGATCGTGGTGTCCTCGGTCTCGCCGGAGCGGTGGCTGATCATCGTCTTGTAGCCGGCCCGGTGGGCGAGGTCGACCGCGTCGAGCGTCTCGGTGAGCGTGCCGATCTGGTTGACCTTGACCAGGACCGCGTTGGCCGTGCCGGTGGCGATGCCCCGGGCGATCCGCTGCGGGTTGGTGACGAAGAGGTCGTCGCCGACGATCTGGATGCGGTCGCCGAGCCGCTCGGTGAGCGCCTTCCAGCCGTCCCAGTCGTCCTCGGCCAGCGGGTCCTCGATCGACACGATCGGGTAGGAGTCCACCAGCTGCGCGTAGTAGTCGATCAGATCGCCGGTGGACTTCGCGGCGCCCTCGAACGTGTAGCTGCCGTTCTCGAAGAACTCGGTCGCCGCCACGTCGAGCGCCAGCGCGATGTCGCTGCCCAGCGAGTAGCCGGCGGCCTGCACCGCCTCGGCGATCAGGTCGAGCGCGGCCGAGTTGTGCGGCAGGTTGGGCGCGAAGCCGCCCTCGTCGCCGAGGCCGGTCGCGTAGCCCTTCTTCTTCAGTACCGACTTGAGCGCGTGGTAGACCTCGACGCCGGCGCGCAGGGCTTCGCGGAAGGTCGGGGCGCCGATCGGGGCGACCATGAACTCCTGAACGTCCACATTGGAGTCGGCGTGGGCGCCACCGTTCATGATGTTCATCATCGGAACCGGCAGCACGTGCGCGTTGGGGCCGCCGACGTAGCGGAAGAGGCTCAGCCCGGCCGAGTCGGCCGCCGCCTTGGCCACGGCAAGGGATACGCCGAGGATCGCGTTGGCGCCGAGGTTGGACTTCTCCGGGGTGCCGTCAAGATCGAGCATCGCCTGGTCGACGAGGCGCTGCTCGGCCGCGTCGTAGCCCTGGATGGCCTCGGCGATCGTCTCGTTGACGTTGTCGACCGCCCGCTCGACGCCCTTGCCGCCATAGCGCTTCGGGTCGCCGTCGCGCAGTTCGTTGGCCTCGAACGCGCCGGTGGACGCGCCCGAGGGCACGGCCGCCCGGGCCTGGGTGCCGTCGTCCAAGGCGATTTCGACCTCGACGGTCGGGTTGCCCCGCGAGTCGAGGATTTCGCGCGCGCCGATTGCCTCAATCGTGGCCACAGTCGTGTCACTCCTTGGAATTGTGCCGTGGGTTGATGCCGAGTGGGCCGCGCCGATGCGGTCGCTTCCGAGCCTAGACCGCCAGCAGGGCGCGCAGATGGCGGGGCGGCGGGTTGCCGTGCGCCAGCATGCGGTCGTGCCAGTCCTTCAGCGACACCCCCGCCGGGCGCAGGCGTGCGATCTCCGACACCTCGGTGTACCCGACGAAGTAGGTCGACAGCTGCGTCGAGCTGAGCAGCGACCGCCGCCACTTGCCGGCTGCCTCGCCGTCCTCCTGGAAGCCGCGGCCGATCATCAGCGCCATCGCCTCGTCCTCGGTCATCCCGTCGCAGTGCACCCGCTGGTCGAGGATCGCGTTGATGCTCATCCGCAGCTGCATCTTGAGCTGCTGCAGCTTGATCGGCAGGCCGCCGAAGCCGTGCTCGACCATGAACTCCTCGGCGTAGACCGCCCACCCCTCGACGAACGGCCCGGAGAAGCCGAGCGCCCGCGCCCGGGTCTGGCCCCGGAACCGTCGTGCGTGTGCGAGTTGCAGGAAGTGGCCGGGCATCGCCTCGTGCACGGTCAGATTGCGCAGCATGTGGTGGTTGTACTCGCGGTAGAACGACTCGACCCGCTCCGCGGACCAGTCCGCCGGGGTCGGCGAAATGCAGTAGAACGTCGGCTGGCCAGCGGTTTCGAGCATGCCGGGCGGGTCGCAGTAGGCGACCGCGACGCCCCGCGAGAACTCGGGCATCTCCATGATCACGATCGGGTCGTCGATCAGCGAGATCAGGTCGTGCTCGCGCACATAGGCGGTCGCCTCGTCGAGCGTGTGCCGGGCCGAGTCGACGATGGTCGCGTCGTCCGGGTGGTCGGCGCCGAGCCGGTCGAGGGCGGCCTTGGCCGACTTGTCGGTCGCCGGCTCGCCCAGGAACTCGGCGGCTGCCTCGCGCAGCTCCGCGCTGACCCGGTCCAGGTTGGCCTCGGCCCGGTCGAGGATCTGCTTGGCGGTCAGCTCGCTGTCCAGCGCGTGCCAGAGCCGCGCCTCCCAGAGCCGGCGCCCGATGCGCGGGTCGCGGTCGGCGCCGGCGGCATCGTCGAGCCGCTCGCGCAGCCAGGCCGCAAACTCGTCGAGCTCGCGCGCCGCCGTCGTCTGCAGCGGCTCGACATCCTGGGCCAGCGCCGGCGCCTCGGCCAGCAGCCCGGCCAGCTCATTGCGGACCAGCGTGGCGGTGCCACCGAACTGGCCGACCGCGGTCTCGACGTGCACGCGCGGCATGTCCTGCAGCACCGCCCGGGCGTCGGCGAGCGCGTCGGGCACCCGCGCCAGGCGCATGGCCAGCGAGGAGATGCGCTCCTCGGCCGGCGCGAACGGCCGGGAAACCAGGTCGTGCAGCAGGCCGCCGGGGTTGTGCACGAGCGGGTTCCACTCGTGCTCGCGGATCTCGGTCCGCTCGAACAGCGCCCGCTCGACACGGGCCAGCAGCAGCGCGTGGTCGACCTGCAACTGCTGATCGAGCGCGTCGATGTCGACCTGGGACAGCGCGGCCGACGCGTCGCGGAGCATGGCCACGTCCTCGGCGACCGCGTCGGCCGAGAGGCGGGGCAGCCGGCCGTCGAAGCGGTGGTCGCCGGCCGTCGAGGCCAGGTGCGGATCGGATTCGAGGAGGGCGTCGGCGATGTGCTCGGCGAGTTCGACGAAGTCGTGCGGCATGAGGAGCAACCTACTCCTCGGCGTTGCGGATCCGCGCCATGTAGCCCAGGACGGCCTCCCGGAGGGCCGTCTCGGCGTCGATCCCGTCCGCGCGGCCCTGCGCGACCAGGCGCAGCAGCACGCTGCCGAGTTCGTCGCCGGCCGGCAGCGGCACGTCGAGGTCGCCGCGGGCGGCCCGGTGCAGCACCTTGGCGGCGAGCGCGAGGGCCGGCTGGGCCAGCACGACTCCGTCCATCGTGGACGAACGCGCCTTCTCGGCCTTCTTGATGGCCTCCCAGTTGTCGACGATCTCGTCGATCCCGGCGACCGTCGTATCGGCGAACACGTGCGGGTTGCGCCGGATCAGCTTGGCCACCAGGTCACCGGCGACGTCGTCGACGCTGAAGCCGGCCGTGTCCTGGCCCAGCCGCGCGTGCAGCACCACCTGCAGCAAGACGTCACCGAGTTCTTCGCGCAGGGCGGCGAGGTCACCGGCCTTGATCGCGTCATAGGCCTCGTATGCCTCTTCCAACAGGTACGGCGCGAGGCTGTCATGGGTCTGCGACTTCTTCCAGGGGTCGCCGCCGTCGGGGGCCATCAACCGGTCGATGACGGTCACCGCGTCGAGGAGCCGGGCCCCGGGCGGGTCCCACGAGCCGTAGAGCAGCTCGAGCTCGGCCCGGCCGGGGTCGCGGGCCAGCCGCAGTCCGACCTCGCGGGCGAGGTCCTCGTCGCCGTTCGGCCCGGACAGCCACACGACCGTGCCGTGCCGGTCGAGCGCGGCCAGCACGGCGTCGGCGGTCGGCTCCACAGTGGACACCGTCGCGCCGGCCGCGCGCAGCGCCGCGGTCTGCTCGCTCTCGGCGGCCGCCAGGACCGGATGGGCCCGAACAAGATCCCACGCCGGCGCGGTCAGCAGCCCGGCCGGCAGCCGGGGTGAGGTGACGAGCAGGACGATGCGCGGGTTCAGGAGCCGCCCTCCGAGGCGTCGGTCACGATCGACTCGCCGGTCTGGCCGAACGGCACGCCCGTCACCACGCCCCGCTGGCTGTCGAGGAGCAGCACCGGCATGGCCAGCGGCGTGTAGCGCGGGTTGACGGTGAGGTGGCGCTTCTTCGCCCAGTCGTCGAGCATCGTCTGCGCGTTGAGAAAGCCGACGATGGTCGCAGCCTGCGAGCCCTGGGCGACCACGTTGTCGTCGGACAGGCCGGGCGGGAACATCTGCGCGTCGACCCCGGTGCGGTAGTAGCGCAGGATCTGGTCCCTGGACGGCGCGGCGGTGCCGGCGTTCTTGCCCAGGATGTCGATGCTGTCGAGGTAGTTGCCCAGCAACTGTGCATAGGGGTGCGCGGGCGGGATGCCGTAGCCCCGGGCCACAACGTCGACGAACTGGGGGTTCGGCGTCAGGCTCCGATCGCTGACCAGCTGGTGCGCCAGGTCGCCGTAGACCATCAACGCGAGCACGAGCTGGCGGCTGATCGGAACCGGGCCGGGCTGGACGTCGGCCGTGCGACCGGCGTTGACCTTGTCAACCGCGTCGACCAGGGCTTCGACCTGATCGATCGTGATCTTCTCGCTGCCAACGTAGGCGGCGATCCCGGGCTCGGACCGGCACCCGGTCAGGACAAGCGCACCGACGAGGGCCAGGACGGCGACGAGCGCGCCGCGACGAACTCGCTGCATGGTGGACAACTGTCTCATGTCGTCGATTTCGCCGCGGGTGCCGGGTCGCCGAGCACCGACGTCAGCAGCTCGGCGGCCCACTCCAGCAGCGCGGTGTCGCGCAGCGGCTCGCCGCCGACCCGGCGGGTCATCGGCCGGGGCAGCGACACCGTCTCGGCGGCCGCCTTGTAGACCGCCTCCGGGTAGAGCCGCTTGAGCCGCAGCTGCTTCGAGTCGGGCAGCGGCAGCGTGGCGAACCGGATGTGCCGGCCCTGCAGTGACACGTCGGTCAGGCCGTAGGAGCGGGCCCGGAACCGGAAGCGGGCGACCGCGATCAGATTGGCGACCGGAGCCGGCGGCTCGCCGTATCGGTCGCGCATCTCGGCGACCACCTCGTCGAGCGCGGCGCCGTCCCGGGCCCCGGCGATCTTGCGGTAGATCTCCAGCCGGAGCCGCTCGGCCCCGATGTATTCCATCGGCAGGTGCGCGTCGACCGGCAGGTCGATCTTGACGTCGACCTCTTCCTCCTCCGGCAGTTCGCCCTTGAACTGCTGGACCGCCTCGCCGACCATCCGCACGTACAGGTCGAAGCCGACGCCCTCGATGTGCCCGGACTGC
>Ga0070683_100004976_pt1 | contig 11030 bp, 5 predicted proteins | sample KBSC713LmetaG_FD_64662 | JGI IMG/M metagenome (GOLD analysis project Ga0070683, IMG submission 64662) | Corn rhizosphere microbial communities from Kellogg Biological Station, Michigan, USA - KBS C7.1-3L metaG | ecosystem: Host-associated > Plants > Roots > Rhizosphere ...
ATCTGGATGAGTGGCTGAGGTGAAGGAGCAAATCAAGCCGAAGGTGCGCAATCTGCGCTGGTGGATTTGTGCCACGCTCTTTGCATCCACGACGATCAACTACATGGATCGTCAGACGCTATCCCTTCTGGCTCCTTACCTGAAGAATTCGTATCATTGGACAAATAGCGACTACGCAGATCTAGTCATTGCCTTTCGGGTTGCCTACGCGATCGGGCAGACACTCTGCGGCCGGGCGATGGATCGCGTTGGGACGCGGCTCGGCATCACGATCTCGGTGGCGTTCTATTCTCTGGTCTCGATGCTGACGCCCCTGGCAAACGGATTGTTAAGCTTCATGGGATTTCGTCTCATGTTGGGGTTTGGAGAATCCGCAAACTGGCCCGCCGCCACGAAGGCTGTATCGGAATGGTTTCCAGCTAAAGAGCGGGCGCTTGCAACCGCATTCTTCGACAGCGGCTCGTCGATAGGCGGAGCACTTTCGCCATTTCTGGTGTTGTGGATATATTTTCATTGGGGTTGGCGACCCGCATTTCTGGTTCCTGGCGTGCTGGGGTTTATCTGGCTGCTGGTGTGGCGCAAGTTTTACTATCCACCGGAACAGCATCCCCTGATTTCGCCAGAAGAACTTGAGACGATTCGAAATGACAGCCGCTCGAATCAATCGGTGGCGGTCGCGGCTAAAGCGAAGTGGCGCGATCTGCTTCGCTTGCCGCAGACCTGGGGAGTCATCGCTAGCCGCGCCTTCACGGATCCGGTGTGGTATTTCGTGACAGACTGGTTTCCCGTCTACCTCGTGGCGAAGGGAATTGACCTGAGAAACGGGCTCATCGCGATATGGATTCCTTTTCTTGCCGCGGACCTGGGGAACTTTGCTGGAGGAACAGCTTCGGGGTACTTGATTCGGCGGGGATGGACAGTTCGGGCGTCACGCATGGCTGTAGTCGTAGCAGGTGGGTGCGGAACCATGCTTCTGATCCCAACAGTTTTCACGCAGGATCTGTGGATCATTACGGTTCTCTTCGCGCTCGCAACTTTCTCCTATGCATCCTTCAGTACGATCGCGAATGTTCTGCCATCCGATATTTACAGGAGCGATGCCGTTGCGACGGTGAGCGGACTGAGCGGTACTGGATCAGGAATCGGAACCATCATTGCAATGAAGGCTGTGGGTTATCTCTCGGATGCGCGGGTAGCAAAGAGCGGGCACGTCTTCGATCCAATTGTGATTGCAAGCGGGATCATCCCGATGATTGGGATGGTGTTGGTCCTGCTGCTGGTCCGAAACACGCGAGCCACACAAGAGGGTTTTGTCCGGCCGATCTGACCATAGTCGGTAAGGGCTTCGTCTAAACGACGGTAACCTCAATGCCCGCATCCCGGATCGACTTCACGTCGTCAGCGCCAAGTTTGCTGTCGGTGATGACGTGGTGAATGGATGAGGTGCCGACAATCAAAGAGAGGCTGCGACGATTGAATTTGCTCGAGTCGCAGACCGCGACGACCTTCTGGGCAGCCTTCACCATCGCACGGTTGACGCGCGCTTCAAGCACGTTCGGTGTGGTAAGACCGATCTCGATGTCAAAACCGTCGACGCCCAGAAACACGATATCAGCGTGCATTTCTTTCAGCACGTCTTCTGCCAGAGGACCCACCACCGAGAGCGAATTCTTGCGGAGAGTGCCGCCGATCAGGATGATCTCGAAATCGCTACGGGCGAGATCTGCCGCAATATTCAGAGCGTTGGTGATAACGGTGAGACTTCGAAATGAGAGAATCGCGCGTGCAATTTCTGTGGTCGTGGTGCCAGAATCCAGGATGATGCACTGCCCTTCAGAAACCATCGCCGCTGCAGCCTTTGCGATTCTAACTTTCTCTTCGTGGTGCAGCTCCTTTTTCTCCTGAATGGTGGGATCAGAGAGAGTCCCAGCGTGTGCCGGCAGCGCTCCGCCGTGCGTTCTGACGATCAGATCTTTTGACTGCAAATAATCGAGGTCTTTACGGATGGTGATCTTGGAGAGGTCCAAAGTGCTCGAGAGCTCGTCAACTAGTACGCGTCCGTTCTTCTGAATGAGGGAGAGAATGTGCTGCCGCCGCTCTTCGATCAACATTGGCGATTGTTTTTTGAGTTTCTTCATTTCTTTAGCTCCATGCGAACACACATCCTCGCGAGGGCAGATGGTTCCACCCCATATCCACTCCGCCACAATGTGAGCTCAGCCGAAGTGTAGCAAAACTAAGGAAAGATAACTAATAACGTAATTCGAGCATGCTCGGCCTCAAACGGACTTGCGCCACTTTGGATCGTTCATTGGCTTTACTTCGATGGAAACAGAGCCATCAGGATTGACTGGCTGCTCGCAGGCCCATGCCACTGTTTTCAATACGCCTGGCCTCAATTCAATCTCTGCCGAGAGGTTGACGTTTCCGGAATAGCCGATTGGCAGTAGAAACGAGCCAAGTCTGAGGCCGCCCGCCAGCGGATAGCCAGGATCGAGCGAACCCTTCAACCGGAACTTTCCATCCGGGCTCGCAATCTGGAGCCAAAGGACGCCGGGAACACTGGCGACGCCACGATTCGAAACAGCTACGACTAGTTCGGAAGTGCCAAAGCGCTTCCTTTGCCAAACCCAGGAAGGCCGCAATCGATAGCCGATGTTTTGCCGAAGGCGCTCGAAGCCGCGCGGATAGCGCTCGTTGTAAGTGGCTAAATGCTCGGACTCCGTCCAAAGCGACCAGTAGTTCGCGCGGAGGTCCAGCACATGCAACATGTAGTTCTCAAGCTCATTTACTCCTGCTGGGTCGACTGCGAGTTTCGACACGTCATACGAGCGGAAATAGCCATCTTCGAGAATGGCGGCCAGCCATGGAGGCCGGTTGGCCAGCTCCTCGATTTGAATTGGTTCCTCCACGATGATGCTGTCGGATCGAACCCATGCCCCGCCGCGTACAGCAAGTTCGATCGCCTCGCGATTCCCGGTGTCGCTGATGTCCGGCTGCGTATTCATGGCGAGGGGCGTTTTCTTCCAGGCATCCAGCTGGAGTTGAACCATCGAGTTCAGCGTGCGTTGAGCTGTGGCAAAGTCTGGGAAAGAGCTTGGATATCCGCCAAAATGGCCTTCTCCCCAGAAACCCACATGCATGATGTCTACCCATTCGATCAGAGGGTTGCCGTCAAAGCGCGCGGCGAGCAGATAGTTCAACTCTGTCAGCGCCTTGATGTATTCGGGGTGATCGTAGCGCGGCTCGATCCATGAACCAGCCGATCCGGCGGAGAGTTCACTTCCGCCGTGCTTGCCCATCGGTCCGATCTTTACCAGCGGAATCCGCGATTGCAAAAATTCGGGCAACGCAAGCTGCTGAGGCTGAAAGACGGTGTTTGACGACTGAATGCGAAAGGCGACGCGCAGTCCATGTCGCTTTGCGGCGTCGAGCGTTAGTTCCCAGACCGGATCCAAATCGAGCCGGCCCGCCTGCTTCTGCACGTTGCGCCAATCACACCGAATGTAGAGCACATCGACGAAGGGCAGGCTCGCCATCTTCTCCACATGATCTTCGAGTGACTGCTGATGTTTTCGTGCGGCAACGGACGGTCCGCCTTCCTCCCAGGTGTAGCCCACAAGTCCGAGCCCGGGATTGCGCAGAGGCCTTTCTGATGCGGTGGTGTATAAAACCGTTTGCCAGCCCTGATCCTGATCGATATCGAAAGGACCTTGGTCAAGGCGATCTTTGGCTGGAAAGAAAGAGCCGAAATCGTACCCCTGCCAAAGATGTTGGCGGAACGCTGGGCCCTCGGCAAACGCACTCAGGCTTCGCGCAGTGGGAAGAATGGCCGCGCCCATGAGGAGATCTCTGCGTCGCATCAAATGCCTTTCTCTCAGGTGCCAGATTGAGAGTAAGGTAACAGAAGAGCGAAATAAAAAGAAGGCTAACGAAAGACAAGCGCATCCAGCGTTTGCCCAGAAGCAATGAAGCGTCTTCGTATTGCACAAGTCGGCGCAGGAGAATGGAGCCGCTATGCTCATGGGCCAACCTTGCAGCGTCTCGCGGAACAAGATCGCGTCTCTCTGGAGGTTATCTGCGACCTCGACATCGAGCGGGCGCGGCATTTCCGCGATCTTTTCGGCTACCGTGGCACGTCGAATGACCTCCACTCTGTACTTCAGGAGGTCCAGCCGGACGCGATCGTATGCACGGTGCAACCTACTAAGACTTTTGACGTGGTGCAATCCTTGCTTCCCCTGCGGATTCCATTGCTCATCGAGAAGCCGCCTGGCGCGTCCTCCCTGGAGGCAAAAGCTCTGGCTGCTGCATCGATTGCAGCCGGCACATTCACGTTTGTTGCTTTCAATCGGCGCTTCAATCCCTCGATCGTCCGCTTGAAACAGTGGTCGGACCAACACCCGATTCTCTTTGCACGCGCGGAGATGCTGCGCACGAACCGGATCGAACCTGAGTTTGCGACCGCAACGGGAATTCACGCTCTGGACGCGATTCGTTTTCTGATGGGAGATCCAGAGTCCGTTGACGTGAGGTCTCGTCCGCACCACAACTCATCAGCCCGCGACAATTGGATTCGCCTTGAATTTGCCAACGAAGCTGCAGCCGAGATCTCGCTGATGTTGAACACCGGATTGCGCCGTGAGTCCTATCTCCTTACTGCGTCCGGAACTGCCGCGGAGGCAACGCTCGGCTTTCCTTACAGTTCTGACCATTTGTTTGAGGGAGATCGGCAGTGGTCTCAAGAGAAGATCGTCGGGCAACATTCATTGACCGGCGATTCTCTCGTAGACGGGGGCATCTCTGGTGAGTACGACGAGTTTCTCCGGCTCCTCGATGCAGGCGCGCCATCCACGTGTTCGCTTGCCGACGCTGCCTTTTCAATGCAACTGGCGGAAGCCGTACAGAACGAGTACTCCGGGCCGTTTCCGCCATTGCTCGATTGAGATGATCGCTAGTGTCCGGGCGCGAGTTCAGGTGTGGCGATGTCCGGCCGGGGCTTTCCACCGATTGAAGGACCATGCCAAACGCCGCCTCCAAAAGTTGAAATGTAGATTCTCCTGGGATCTTCGAGGTCAGGCATGACACGATGTCCCCACTTGAAATTAAATCCGTCAATTCTTGACCAGTGTTCGCCGCGATCGGACGATCGCCACGCCGAGGATTCAAAGCCCGATGCGTAGAGGATGTTCGTATCTCGAGGATCAATTGTTACGTCATAGATGTGTTGATCGCGGTCCAACACGTTCTTCCACGTTTTACCTCCATCGTCCGATGAGAAGATACCTCCGCCTTTGCCATGTATTCCGGTGGCCCTGGTCCAGGCTGCAAGATAAAGACGATTTGGATGCTGCGAGTCAACCGTCAACCCATTGGGGCCGTTCACCTCTTCGGGTAACTTCAATGGAGTCCATGAGTCGGCGCCATCAGTAGATCTGTAGATCGCGCCGTCGCCACTGGTGCCGATGCTTCCATCTTCACTCCTCCGCGCAATCACGACGTAAAGAGTGCCGTCCGCGGCCCGTGCCAATCTCCACGCAAGAGGTTCGTTCTGCGTGATGCCTTTGTTCTTGAGGACCCAAGTAGCTCCATCATCCGTGCTCTTGTAGACGCCACGCCCCATCGCAGCAACCCACAGGGTCCTGTGTCCCGCTGGGCTTTGAGTATCCAGCAGAATGTGGGTCGGGGCGGTTTCCGGCATACCTGTGTTGGACTTTTTCCAGGTGCTCCCGCCATCGACGCTCAGGCACACACCGCCTCGATATTCCCCCACCGGAGTTTTTCGCCACATTTTGGGCCGGGGAAGATCGTGAGTTCCGCTCATTACGCCCCACATCTTTCCTCGAACAGCCGGATCAAATGCGACCCAGTAAGTTGTATTGCTCCACGGTTCAGGAACGCCGTTGACGGAACGCGTCCACGAGCGCCCTTTGTCTTCACTGCGGAATAGACCGATGTCTGTAGTCGGGATAAACCGGCGATTGTTATCGAAAGGGTCGAAAAGATATCCGTAGTTGGTAGTCACATCGAGGCCGGTGCTGGTCCAGTTTCCACCGGCAACCTTTCTGGAATAGGCACCGTTCCAGGTGGCCCCGCCGTCGGTCGTGATCATGGTGCGGCCAAAATCCGTTCCGTAGCAGAGTTCAGGATCCTGCTCGGCCACTCCTAATTCCAGCGGGTTTTCTCCCCATTCGACACCGATCTCCTTTGCAATCCAATTGTCATGGATGTTTGCTGCAGAGGTCTTATCTTCTTTCCACGCAAGCGACCAATGCTGCCCGCTGTCTTTCGTCCGCGCTACACCCATCCAGGTCTTGCCGTCGAGTTGAAGGTGATTGTATGAAACGTATGCGGACTCGGGATGATGCAAACTCGTTGCGATTGCGCGAACCTTGGCTCCCACTCCCGGCAGAGGAGAGGATCTCCACGATTTGCCGCCATCTGAGGAAAGGTGTATTCCAGCCTCGGATGTGGCGTAAATCATCGCACCGTTCTTAGAGAAGCCGATGCTTACATCACTGAATGTGACGCCTTGAGGAGCAGGCCGATCGCTCCATTCGCCTTGCAGGCGAGCAGACACGCCGGTCTTTCCGGCGGCGTAAACATCCCGTTCGTTGCCATTCGAACTCGGGTCGATCCAAAGCTTCCGCGGAGCGGAGCTTAAATCGTGCTGTTTTTCCCAACTCTCGCCTGCATCTCTGGAGGTGAAGACAGCGGCATGGCCTTCTTTGATGCTGGCGGCGATGAGACTTCGGGAATTGATTGGATCAATTGCGAGTGCGACGACCTCGCCCATCGCGTTCTGATCCGAGACGATGGTCTCGTCAGAGTGATCTGAGCTCATCTTGATATCGCGGATCGAAGACGGAAGGGGCCACACCACTTTCCAGGATTCACCGTCATCTGTACTGCGCCAGAGTGCTTGATTGCCCGCATAGAGAGTGCGAGGTTGTACCGGATCAAAGGCGAAGAAAAGGACAGGACCGCGAAGATTGATCATGCGCCACGATTTTCCGCCATCATGCGTAATGTATGAGCCGGTCATATCGCAGGCGACCAGCACTTCATCGGGGTTGTGCGGGCTGATCGTAGCGTGGAACATTGCGCCGCCGCCGCCGGGTCCCACAACCGTGAACTCCTGGGAGTAAGCCGTGGATACGCCAAGAGAGATCGCAAGAAGTATCGTTGTGATTACGCATTGTTTGCTTATGTATGTTTTTGTCATCGCTCAGGTCCGTGTCATTGTTTCTAGACGCTCGCTGCCATCCACGTCAAATCCGGATCGTCTGTCTTATTGGTGGACGCAAGTTGGATATAACGCCAGGCAAGCGCGCAAGCATCTCGTTGAATCCAGGCGCTTGAATGCGTTTTCAGGATGCAAGGACGTAAGAATAAGTTGCGTATTCTTCGTTTATATGTGTTTTTTGTTTGCTTTGCCTTCGTTAGTTGTGGTATCTCCATAGAATCACTTTGGAGGTTCGAGAATTTCCCCATGAATATAAGGAATCTGTTTTCGTTCGTTGCGGCCCTGATCCTGTGCGTTGGGGCATGCACCGCAGATCTATTGGGACAGGGTACAGATCTCGGAACGATTCGAGGAACGGTAACCGATTCCAGCGGAGCGCTTGTTCCCAATGCTCAGGTCGAGATTTCGGATCTCGCGACCGGCACCTCTCGCAAAATCACAACGGATGAGCACGGCAATTTCCAGACGGTTGCTGTCCCAAGCGGGCACTATAAAGCGTCGGTCACCGCCCCCGGATTTGGCACATCCGTCGTCAATGGCATTGTTGTGAACGGCTCAGACGTCGCAACGGCCAATGCCACGCTTCGCCCTTCGGGAGACTCGACGACGGTCGAAGTTTCATCAGAAGCGACGGTTCTCGATACGCAAGATCAGACACTGAGCCAGACGCTCACATCAAACACGATCATCGAGCTGCCTCGCGATAGCCGCGATATCTACTCGTTCCTCTATATCAACCCGAACATCACCCAGAGTGACGAGCCCGGGAACTTCAAGTTCATCGGGGCACAGAGTTATGGCGCCAGCTTCTCTGTGGATGGGCTACGCTCCAATGGCGGAATTTTTGGGCAGGCGACAGCCAGCCAACCTTCGCTCGAGGCGGTCGGAGATCTGAACGTACTCTCAAGCACGTTCAGCGCGGAGTACGCCGGTATTGCAAATGTGCGCGTGACCACCAAACGCGGAGGGTCCACCTACCATGGCTCCGCGTTCTACAACAATAAGAATTCGGCCTTGTCTTCATGGAAGTTGGCGGACAAGGATACGCTGGCTAACTTTGCTCCGACTGTATTTCAGCCTGAATTCAACAAGCCCTTTTTTAACATCACGGATGTGGGCGGCTCTGTTGGCGGACCGATCCCAAAGCTGAAGAACACCTGGTTTTTCGCAGCTTACGAACACAACACAACGATCGAGCCGTCCAGTGCGTCCTCCACTACGCTCCCGCACCCGACACTTCTTGCAGGCGATTTCTCGCTGATGGATGATGCCTCGAAACCATCTGTCGGAAGTGCAGTCCTGAGCCCAAGTGAGATCGCGAATGACACGGTGGGAGGTCTAGGTCAGCAATTCATCAGGATTCCAGACCGCCTTCTTAACCCCGTCACGACGAAGTTGATTTCGCTCTACTTCCCTAAGGTAGGAGACACTGCTCCCATCAACTCCACCACGGGAACAGTTTCCCCGCACTACACAACGTCGGTTCCAGGCAGAAGCGGGCAGGATGAAGGAACGCTCCGCGTCGATCATGATTTCACTGACAACGACCGGGTCTACGGTGTTTATCATGGGTCGGCCCAGAATATCGCTTTGAATCCTGTCGTGAACGTCTTTACAGGGCTTGGGCTAAGCCAGACGGATCGCAGGAACAATACCGTCTCCCTCTCGTATACACATGTCTTCTCGAGCAAGCTTGTCAACGAAGCTCGCGGCGGATTCAATAAGCAGCATCTTTATACGCACAGCAACACTACGCTGGGTAGCTTTTTAACGAGCATCGGATTTTCTGATGCCGATGTTGCCGCCGTCGGCGCGGTGGTTGGGCCGCACGAACTGGATACTCGCGGCCATCTTGCTGTTACGCTGGGTAAATTCCAGGCTTTCAGCAATGGCGGCAGGAACACAGATCGGCCTGCGGATCAAGACATCATCACCTTCGGAGACACGCTCAGCTGGGCTTTGGGCCGTCACAGCATCAAAATCGGTGGCGACTTCGTTCGCAACCAGGCGATCGACGGATTTGCAGTAAACCGCGGCAATGTTCGCGGGCTCGTCACCTACTCAGGAACTGGCGCAAATGCGCTCGCGCGTTTCCTGCAGGGACAGGCGGCAGACTCAGTCGGTTTCGTCAACCAGCCTCGGCCGCCGATGGACGTTCACAACTGGGAGTCAGGATATTTCGTTCAGGATGACTTCCGCGTGAATTCGCACCTGACGCTAAACCTCGGCATGCGTTACGACCTGATCGATCCCTTTGTCGAGAACCACGATCTGATGGCGAACCTGGATCCGAACTACCGCGACAGTACGACTGGACAGGTTGGTCGTTTCATCATCCCCTCGACCAAGACGCTTCAGTATCTTGACCCCAACATCATCGCTTTCGGCTACGTTTTGGCGAGCCAGTCCGGTCTCGATGTGGGTCGAGGTCTCGTCAAAACAGACAAGACCGGGTATGGGCCTCGCGTAGGCCTGGCATACCAGATCAATGACAGAACAGTGGTGCGCGGCGGCTACGGGATCTACTACCCAACCTCAGCGGCCCAGGGTATCCGTGATCCAATCGCAACCAATCCGTTCAATCAATCTCGTACCAAGAAAACGGTCGCTGGTGGAGCGCCGCTCAGCGGATGGCCCTCGGGCGGATCGAGCGGAACGAGTCCACTCAGCGGTGGAACCCTCAGCGGGTTTGGAAACACGCCATCAGCCAACTACGTGCCCATCGATCTTAAGAACCCGCGTGTGCAGCAGTGGAACGCGACGGTGGAGAGGCAACTTCCGTGGTTGTCCTCCATACGGCTCTCTTATATCGGAGCACACGAATCCGGCCAGATTGTCGGCCACGACCTCAACATGATTCAGCCAAGCGATAATCCCTTCGGCACAACGACGGGCGATGGAGTCACCCCCTGCGATCCGCTTAACAACGGCGACTGCGCTTACTCGGATGATGACAACGCTCGGCTTAAGATTCCGGCACTTGGCGATTACGTTACCGGCTTTGGCAATGTCGGGCACAGCCTTACCAATTCGTTCCAGGCACAGGCTCAGAGACAGGCGAGGAATCTGACGTTCAGTGTTGCCTACACGTTCCTCGATCAGAAGTCGTCAGGGCTGGATGTTGGAAACTCGAGTCTCGGCGGCGATGCCTACAACCCATTCCAGCCTGACAGCGACTACGGACCGGACTCGTTTGTCTCCCGCCACCGTGTCGTTGCCTACGGTATCTTCGATCTTCCGTTCGGCCATGGAAGGCAGTTTTTGGCTAAGTCGTCGAGAGTGGTGGATGCAGCATTTGGCGGCTGGCAGGCTACCACCAATATGTTCTTCAAGACCGGCACCGGCTTCACGCCGTTCTACGACTGCGGCGATTGCGATCCCGTTACTCCGGGCAACGTTGCGTCGGGCACGCTGGATGCCGTTGGCGACTTCAACGCCACTTCGGTGCGGGCTGTCATCAACGGCGGCACCCGGAGCGGCGTCCCGTCTGGCTTCTTCTGGAATCCAAGTGCATTTACCCTGCCCAGCATGGGTGCATCACTCTACACGCAACCGGGAGTGGCGGTTCGCAATGCTCTCTATGGACCCTCCACCTATGGAGTGAACCTTGGAGTGCACAAATCGTTTGCATTCGGCGAACGGGTCGCATTGCAAATTGGAGCCGATATCAATAACGTCTTGAACCATCCTATGCTCTCTCCCGATATATCGGACGGAGGCGGATGCGAGGGCTGCTTTGCCAACGTCGGCACGTTCTATCTCACTGTCGACCAGTCGACGCCGG
>Ga0070683_100004978_pt1 | contig 11028 bp, 9 predicted proteins | sample KBSC713LmetaG_FD_64662 | JGI IMG/M metagenome (GOLD analysis project Ga0070683, IMG submission 64662) | Corn rhizosphere microbial communities from Kellogg Biological Station, Michigan, USA - KBS C7.1-3L metaG | ecosystem: Host-associated > Plants > Roots > Rhizosphere ...
GCGACGCTGGACTGCACGTCGGGCTGGTACGCGACGCAGGACTGGACCGGCGTGCCGCTGCGCGACCTCGTGCGGGCCGGGCCGGATGACCGGAGCATCGTCGTGCGGTCGGTGACCGGCTACTGGGTGCGGCTGCCGATCGACGACCTGGACTCGCTGCTGCTGGCGACCGCGGCCGGCGGGGTCGATCTGGACCGGGGCCACGGCTACCCGGTGCGGCTGATCGCCCCGAACCGGCGCGGGTACTGGTGGGTGAAGTGGGTGACCGCCGTGGAGCTCAGCTCGGCCCCGTGGTGGTGGCAACCCCCGTTCCCGACGACGTAAGCGTCCGGTACCAGGCCCGGGCCGCGCTCAGGGTCACTCCAGCGCCGAGGCCGATGACCACGGCGACCGCCGGGCGGATCCAGCTCGGGCCGGCGATCACGGCGTTTGCCAGGACTCCGCTGTGCGCGAGCCCGGCCGCGACCGCGACGCAGCCGGCCGTCGCGGCCAGCGCCAGGTCGGCCCGGCGGCGGGCGCTCACCAGCCCGGCAGCGAGGACGCCCAGCCCGGTGAGCAGCGACCAGCCGCGGGCCACCAGCTGGCCGGCGAACTCCCCGGCCGCGCCCGGGGTGGTCACCGCCGCGGCGAAGGCAACGGTCAGCGCGATCGCGACGGTCCCGAGGGCGATCGCCAGCGGTACCCGGGCTCGGGCGGTTGTCGCCCCGACGACAGCGAGCAGCAGTGCGCCGATCCACCACGCCGTCACGGCCGGCGCCGGCACGGCCTCGACCGTGCCCCGGATGACCGCCGGATCGGCTCCGTTGAGCATCAACGGGACGCTCCAGCCTTGGGAGCGGGCACGCTCCTCGTGCCACCGGACGACCGGCCGGTCCGAGGTGGCGCGCCAGTCGGCTCCGGCGCCCAGCCCGGCCGGCGGGGCGTCGCCGTGTAGCGACCGGCTGGCGTACAGCGTCGGCGAGTTGCGGTTCTCGTCGACGCCATCCGGCCGGACCCGCAGGAACGGCTCGCCCTGCAGGCCCAGGATCTCGACCGTGGCGGCCGAGTTGTTGGTCAGCTCGAGCCGGGCGCCGGCCTCGACCGAGCGGACGGTGACCCCGGGCGCGGCCGGCTCGATCCGGTCGATGACGACCCTGTGGTTCGTGGCGATCGGCGCATCCTGCCCGTGCGCCGAGGCCGGTGTGGCCGGCAGGAAGACAGCCAGCAGCCCGACAACGGCCGCTTTTATGAGCCGCGCGGTCATCCGGCCTGCGCAGCCTCGATCGCGGCGACGAGATCGGCGCGGGCGCGGGCGACCCGCGAGCGGATGGTGCCGATCGGGACGTCCTCGATCGCGGCCGCCTCCATATAGGACAGTCCGAGCACCTGCGTGAGGACGAACGCGACGCGGCGCTCGTCGGGCAGCCGGGCGACGAGTTCGGCGGCGGCGTGCAGCCCGGCGTGGTCGACCGAGGACTTGAGGATCGGCTCGGCCGCGACCCGGGCGTCGCGCCGCCGGGTGCGAACCGTGGTGCGGATGTGGTCGGCGCACGCCCGGCGGGCGATCGACAGCAGCCAGGTGCGGGCCGAGGCCCTTCCCTCGTACTCGGGAAGCGCCCGGAACGCGCGCAAATAGGTGTCCTGGGTGACGTCGTCGGCGTGCTGGACCCCGACCAGCGCGGCCACGAACCGCCAGACTTCGATCTGGGTCGCCCGGACGAACTCGGCCGCCGCGGCGTCGTCGCCCCCGCGCGCAAACAGCGCGGCCGTGGTCACGGCGTCGTCGCCTCGATGGGCCCGCACGGTAGTCGAGCCTACCCGGCCCGGCTGGCGGGCGACCGCCGCCCCCGCCGTTTGATCAGCGCAAAGCCGACGATGCCCGCCGCCACCGGCACCAGAATCGTCCACAGTGGAAAGCCGTCGCCGGAACGCGGCGGCCCGGAGGCGCCGATCAAGCCGGCGACCCCCGGGGCCAGGGCGGCGAACATAACGAGGGCGCCCAGAAGCGCCCACGCGATCCTGGTCATCGACCGGTCATCAGCGCATCGCCGGTCGGGGTCAGGAAGTAGAGCACCCGCCGTCCGTGCCGGGATCGGGCGACCAGCCCGGCCCGGTACAGCGCCTGCAGGTGCTGGGAGACAGCCGGGGCCGAGACGCCGAGGAGCCGGGCCAGTTCGGCGGTCGTCAACGGCGCCTGGAGCAGCCGCAGCAGCCGGGCCCGGGACGAGCCCAGGACCGCCGCCAGACCGTCCTCGACCGGTGCCGTGGCCGGCCACAACGTCGCCGTGCCGCGGGCCGGGTAGGCACCCAACGGGCGCGACGACGACCGGATCGTCCACAGCACGCGGCGGTCGACGAACACGCTGGGCAGCAGCGGCAGGCCGCGCCCGCGCAGGTCGACGTCGACCTGCCACGGGTCGTCGGCGACGATGTGGTCGCCCGCCCACCGCAGGCTCGGGTGCAGGGTGTCGAAGAGCAGCCGGGCGCCGCCGTAGGCGAGTTGCCGGCCGCGGTAGGCGATGTCCGCTTCGAGCAGTGCACGGATGCGTGGCCAGTACGCGGCGATGGCCAGGTCGTGCCAGGCTTCCACGGCATCGGCCAAGGCGGCGAGGCCGGACCGCGGATCGTCGAGCGCGGCGCGAGCGACGTCGCTGAGCGGCAGCCGCCCCCGGGTCGCCGCGATGTCGGCGCGAACCATGTCGATCGGCGTCGCCCGCAGCGCGGCCAACTCGTCAGCGAAGGTGGCAAAGCCAGCGAAGCGAGCGACACCAGCGACACCAGCCGGCGGACACAGCGGCGGCGGCGTGAGGAAGTCCGGCGTCCAGCCGTGCGGCCGCACGTAGCCGCGCAGAGCCGCGACCTCCGGCCGCGTGGCCAGCGACCGGACACGTCGAACCCAGGGCCGGTGCACGGCGTGCCGGCCGGGGTCGTCCACCGCGTAGAGGCTGCGCACCGTCTCCCACAGCGGCGACACGACGAACCGCACCTCGGCGACGTCGGCAACGCCGAACCGGATCTGGCTCATGATGAGGGTCCAGCTTAATCGCTACCCGGTCGGGCCGGTCGGCGGCTTGACTGCTGGGGTGGCGATCGACGAGATCATGGCGTACGCGGTCAGGCTCATCGGCAGCGCCGGGCAACTGGCGGTCGATCGGTTCCACACGGGGGCGATGAGCCGACCGAAGGCGGACGGCAGCGAGGTGACGGACGCGGATCTCGCCGTCGAGGAGTTGATCCGCACCGACCTCGCCCGTCACGCCCCGGACGACGGCGTCTACGGCGAGGAGGGCGGCGAGTCGGCCGGCCGATCCGGGCGCCGCTGGGTGATCGACCCGATCTCGGGCACCGGCTACTTCACCCGGCGGATGCCGCTGTTCGCCAACCTGCTGGCCTATGAGGACGAGCACGGGCCGGCGGTCGGCCTCATCAACCTGCCGATGCAGCGGGAGATGCTGGTCGCCGGGCGCGGGCAGGGCTGCTTCCTCGTGCACGGGGCTGACAGCCGTACCCGTGTGTGGGTTGATCGCGCCTCCGAATTGCGCGATGCGCTCACGCTCGCCGGCAATCAGCAGACCTGGCCGACGCCGGTGGTCACCGCGCTGCACCGGTCGGTGGCGCTGGTCGGCGGCATCCACCATCCGGCGTTCTATGTGGCGACCGGCCGGGTGCGAGCCGCGGTGCTCAACCGGCAGGGCTATGAGGATCTGGCGCCGCTGCCGGTCATCGTCGCCGAGGCCGGTGGGCGCATCACCGGCTGGGACGGCGGTCCGGTGCTCGGCGGCGCCGGCTCGGCCGTGCTGGCCAACCCGGACGTGCACGCCCGGCTGCTGGAGATCATGGCCGCGCCAGCGTGAGCCGCATCGCCGGATCGGTGCGCCGCACAAACCCGAGGGACGCGTAGAGCGGCTCGCCCTCCGGCGAGGCCATCAGGTCCACGCGGGTGACGTTTTGCTCCTGGTACCAGGCGAGCAGCCGCTGCATGCACGCCCGCGAGTACCCACGCCGCCGGTAGGCCGGGTCGGTGGCGACGCCGAAGATGTAACCGGTGCGACCCGACGGATTGGTCGGACTGGCCACTCGCTGCTCGACGACGCCGACCGCGGAGGCGGCCAGCCGGCCGGGTTCGTCAGCGTCGACGACGAACGCGGCGAGATCCCCGGAGCCAACCCCGGTGCGAAAGTCCTCGAGGGCCTTCGCCCGCCAGGGGCCGGGCTCCGCGTCGTCGAACAGCACTCCGCGCAGCCGGACCAGTTCCTCGGCGTCGGCGGCCGTCGCCGCGCGTACGTCGATCATGCGCCGGACGATAACCGACGCCGCCACCGGCTGCGCACCGGCACTGCACGACGAGGCCGACCGCCGGCCATCACCGCTGCACGATCGCCTCGAGCTCGCCGAAGATGGCGTTCTTCACCCGCCGGCGCATGACCCACACGACGGCCGCCAAGAGGACGCCGACGAGCGTCCGTACACACGTGAAAATGATCTGGTTCCGGTCGAAGGCCAGCAGGTCGGCGCGGGCGGTGGCGAGATTGTTCCCGCTCACCGTCGGGCTGTGGGTCAGCAGGGCGAGGATCGGTGAGACGAGGATCGAAACGGCCAAGACGACAACCGTCCAGTGCCGCAGGATGCCGGCCGGGCTGAGCCCATTGCGGACCACTACCCGCCAGATCATCACCAGCCAGACCAGGAAGCCGACGAGATAGGCCAGCACGAGCAACTGGGCGACGGCGTTGACCAGCCGTTCCCGGTCGGCCAGGCGGTTGAGCTCGGCCAGGTCCACGCTGCTCGGGTTGGCCGTGAGCTTGTCGACGAACCGGTAGTCCTGCGTCAACAGCACGATTTTGACCAGGCATGTCACGACATAGGCGGCGGCGATCGCGAGCAGGACCCAACCGGTGACGCGCCACGCCGACGCCGGGGGGCCCGCTTGGGTGCGCGCGACCGCGACGCCCTCGGCGACGCATAAGTGGCCATCGGCGAACTCCGCGTCGGGCCTGCCACACAGCGAGCAGCGCATCGCCGGACCGTATGCGACCGCACAGTCGTGTGCAACCGGACGACGGGCCGAAGTGACGGTTCGTGTTCAATCTACGGCCATTCGCCGGTACTACCGTCACCGATCCGGTGGAGTTTCGAAGGGAGTCCGTGAGCCTGGTGGTCACCGCGGCGACGAATCATGGTGCACGGATGGACACACGTTGCCGGTCCAGAAGGGTCACGGATGCGGCGCGGCCGAGCACCTCGCCGCCAGCCTGACCGTCGTCGCCCGGTTCGGCCTGCGGACACCTGGCTTTTCGCCACCTGGTTACCGGCTTCGGGGCCGGCCGCGCACGCGTTGCGGGGTGCCGGTTTCACCCATACGACGGACCCCTTCGGCGTACGGGCCCTACGCACCCGTCGGCGGCACCGCGGGTGTGCGCCGTCGCGCCGCCCCGGCACCCGCTTGCGCCGAGCGCTCTCTCGGTCACCGAGCCAGGCCCGCCATCAGCGCGGCAAACTGCGGGAAGTCGAGGCTCTGGTCGGCGTCGGACAGCGCCGTGTCGGGGTCCGGGTGCACCTCGATAAGCAGCCCGTGCGCCCCGACGGCGAGCGCCGCCCGGGACATCGGGGCCACGTAGCGCCGCTTGCCGGTGCCGTGGCTCGGATCGACGATGACCGGCAGGTGGGTGCGCTCGCGCACAACCGGCACGGCCGACAGGTCGAGCGTGTTGCGGGTCGCCGACTCGAACGTCCGGATGCCGCGCTCGCACAGGATCACCTGCTGGTTGCCGGCCGACAGGATGTATTCGGCGGCCGCCAGCCACTCGTCGATCGTGCTGGACAGCCCGCGCTTGAGCAGCACCGGCCGGTCGACCTTGCCGAGCGCGCGCAGCAGGTCGAAGTTCTGCATGTTGCGCGCGCCGACCTGCAGCACGTCGGCCACCCGCGAGATGCCGGCGACCTGCTCGACGGCCATCACCTCGGTGATGATCGGCAGGCCGACCGCCCGGCCGGCCTCGGCGAGCAGGGTCAGCCCTTCCCAGCCCAGACCCTGGAAGGCGTACGGCGAGGTGCGCGGCTTGAACACGCCGCCGCGCAGGACGTGACCGCCGGCGTCACGCACGGCCCGGGCGGTCGCGTTGACCTGCTCGGCCGACTCGACCGAGCACGGCCCGGCCATGACCACGAAACCGTCGCCGCCGACGAGCAGGTCGCCGATGCGCACGAGCGTGTCCTCGGGGCGGGTGTCCCGGTCGACCAGCCGCTTGGAGCGCTTGCCGCCGGACGCGACCGGCTCGGGGTCGCGGACCACGACCGACTCGATCGCGTCGGCCGGCGGCTGGCGGACCTGACCGGGCGTGGGCTCGGTCCTGGTCACCTTGGCCGGGTAGCTCCCGAGCACCTTCACGTACAGCGCGGCGCTGCGCAACTCGTCGACGACGAGCTGGGTGCGCGGGTCGGCGACGTTGCCCTCGAAATCCAGAAAGAACAGGTACTCGAATGGGCGACCCGGCCGGGGCCGCGACTCGAGCTTGGTCATCGAGTGCCCGCTGCCGGCCAGGATCTCCAGGCAGCGCAGCAGCGCGCCCTCTTCGTGCCGGGTACTGAGCACCAGGCTGGTCTTGGCTGGCACGCGCGGGTCGACGGTGATCGGCTTGGCGGCGAGGACGACGAACCGGGTGTAGTTGTCGTCCCGGTCGGCGATGCCCCGGCGCAGCACGGTCAGCCCGTGCGCGTCGGCCGCCTCGGGTGAGCCGATCGCCGCGTACGCGGCGTCGCCCCGCTCGGCGACCAGCCGCATGGCCTCGGCCGGGTCGAAGGCGTGGACGGTCGCCGCGCGGGGGATCGTGCGCAGGAACGCCCCGCACTGCTCGAGTCCCGGCGGGTCGGCCAGCACGTGGGTGATCGCGTCGAGCGGCACGTGCGTGGGCCCGGCCAGGCAGTGATCGACCCGCCAGGTCTCCTCGCCGACGACCGCGACGTCGGAGTGCTGCAGCAGGTCGTACACCTGGTTGATGCTGCCCGCCGTGGTGTCCTCGATCGGCACCACGGCGAGGTCGCAGCGGCCGGCCTCGATCGCGGCGACCACGTCGGCGTAGCTCTCGTAGGCCTGGTAGGCCGCGTCCTCCCCGCGCCCGGCGATGTGCTTCTGGGCGGCCAGGTGTCCGTAGGCATGCTCGGCGCCCTGGAACGCCACCGTCACCAGTTGGGTGGAGGTCGGAATGAGCTCGGCCGCCTGCCGGTCGACCGCATGGCCGATGATCTCGCGGAAAATGCGCCGGATGAGATCCTCGGAAACGCCGAGTTGCCGGGCTGTCAACGCCGCCGACGCCAGCACTGCCCTTTCGCGCTGAACGTCTCGCACGGGAGTGCCGGTTCCGGCCTTGGACGCCCCGACAGACGCCACAATGCCCAGCCGCCGGGCGATCAGCTCGATCAACTCGCGGTCGACGGTGTCGAGCTGGCGGCGCAATTCCTCAAGGTCAGCCATTGGATCTGAATAGCACATCGATGGCGACCCCACACTCGACCCCACTCGCATATCGAAGTGCTTGCGCGTGCAGCTTCGTGAGGGGTATCCAACGATTCGAATATCAACATTTCTCGGTGTACCACGGAGGGAGCTTCACCTTGCGCAGACCCTCATGGAAATCGGCGGCGCTCCTAAGCGTCGCCGTCGTGGCCAGCCTGGCGACGACGTACACACCGGCGGGTGCCGCTCCCGCGGCCCCGGCCAAGTCACCGAGCAACAACCCGTTCCTCGGCGACGGTTCGGCGTCCCGCGACAAGGACAACCGGGCCGGCGCCGCCGCCCCCAACGCCACCCAGCGCAGCCTGGCCAAGAAGTCCGGCTCGGTGGCCTGGAACGCCTTCGGCACGCCGCAGTCGCTCATGCCGGCGCGGGGTGCGAAGACCATCGCTACCGGTCTCTCGGCCGACCCGGAAGCGGCCGCCCGGCAGTACCTCGTCCAGAACCAGAGCCTGTTCGGCATCGACGCCGCGTCGGTGGCGAAGATGGACAAGATCATGGCCAAGCCGCTGGGCAGCGGCACCGTCGTCATGCTGCGCCAGCGCTTCGGCAACCTGCCGGCCGGGCATGACGGCCTGGTCTCGGTGCTGGTGAACAAGGGCGCCGTGGTCCACGTGACCTCGTCGCTGTCCCGCAACACGAGCGCGCCGGAGGCCGCCACGATCGACGCGTCGGCCGCGTACGCGGCCGCGCTCAACGACGCCGGCCTCACGGCCGACCAGGCGCAGCCCGCGCCGGTCACCGAGGTCGCCGTCCCGATGCCGAACGGGCCCGCCCGCGCGGCCTACCAGGTGTCGGTCGTCGGCAAGGACGCGTCCAAGCTGACCTCGTTCAACACATACGTCGACGCCCGGACCGGCGGCGTACTCGTCCGCGAGGACCAGGTCGACTTCGACTCCGACAACCCGATGTGGGCCGTCTTCCCGGCCACTCCGCCGCTGTCCTTCCGGGCCGGCACCGACCCGCGCGTGGTCTGGTGCTTCGCCCCGGCCAGGGGCTGCGTCAAGACCGTCGCCGACCCGAACAGCGGCCAGGCCTGGGACGTCGACCTGACCACCGGTCAGCCGACGTTCACGTCCTCCGGCAACGCGGCCCAGGACGTCGTCCTGTGGGGCGCGGGAACCCCGGCGACGCCGGCGACGCCGAGCCCGAACCGCAACTACACATACCCGTTCACCGACCAGTGGCACCAGACCCGGTGCAACCCGGCCGGGTTCACCTCCGCCCAGCGCCTCGACGCCGACGCGGCGGTCACCAACCTGTTCGCCATGCACAACCGCATGCACGACTTCTCCTACCTCCTCGGCTTCGACGAGGCGGCGTGGAACATGCAGGTCGTCAACCTCAGTGGGCAGGGCCTCGGGGGCGACCCCGAGAACGGCCGGGCCCAGGCCAACGCGCTGGGCGGCAGCCGCAACAACGCCAACCAGGGCACCGGCCGGGACGGCGTCCCACCGGTGAGCAACATGTTCCTGTGGCAGCCGGTGGCCGGCGGCGTCTACCCGCCGTGCGTCGACGGCGACTACGACATGACCGTCATCGGTCACGAGTACACGCACGCGATCACCAACCGCATGATCGCCGGCCCGGACACCGGGATCACGTCCTTCCAGGGCGGCTCGATGGGTGAGGCGTGGGGCGACCTGACCGCGGCCGAGTACCTCTACGAGAACAACTTCCGGGCGCCCGGCGACACGCCGTTCGTGACCGGCGCCTACGTCACCGGCAACACGACGACCGGCATCCGGGACTACGACGCCAGCAAGAGCCCGCTGAACTACTCGGACATCGGCTTCGACCTGGTCGGGCCCGAGGTCCACGCCGACGGCGAGATCTGGGTGGCGACCAACCTTCGCGTTCGCGCGGCCCTGGTCAAGCGGTATGGCGCGGGTACCCCGTCGGTGAACCAGCGCTGCGCCGAGGGCGTGCTGCAGATCGACTCCTGCCCGGGCAACCGGCGCTGGATCCAGCTCATGTTCGACTCGTACCTGCTGCAGGCCTCCGGCCAGGTCAGCATGCTCGACATGCGCGACAACATGCTCGCCGCCGACCTGGTCCGCTTCGGCGGAGCGAACCAGGACGCGATCTGGGGCGCGTTCGCCGAGTCCGGCTTTGGCCAGGACGCGGTGAGCGGACCGGACGACACCGACCCGACGCCGAGCTTCGCCTCCCCGTACGCCAACAACGCCACCGTGCACCTCGTCCCAATGGGCGACGCGGCCAACTCGGTGGTCAAGCTGTACGTGGGTGACTACGAGGCACGGGTCACGCCGATCGCCGACACCGATCCGGAGACCGCGATCCCGGACACGTTCGACATCGTGCCGGGCAAGTCGTTCAACTTCGTGGCGAACGGGCCGGGCTTGGGCAGCCGGCGCTTCACCACGCAGTTCCTCGGCGGGCGGAGCCAGGACCTGCGGCTGAGCCTGCCGCGCAACCTGGCCTCGTCGGCGGCCGGCGCGACGGTCACCGGCGACGGGGTCAACCTCGACTCGATCGCCGATGACACCGAGGCCACCGACTGGGCGTCGCTCGACGGCGTGGCCGGCAAGACGGTGACGGTCGACCTGGCCGGGGACAGCCCGCAGGTGATCAACACGGTCAACGTCAGCGCGTTGCTGCGTCCGGCCGATCCGACCAACACGGCGGACCCGCTGGGCCAGAACCGGTTCAGCGCGCTCCGCTCGTTTGCGATCTGGACGTGCAACGCGGCGGTTTCGGACTGCTCGACGGACGCCGGGTACCGGATGACCTACCGCAGCCCGAGCAACGCGTTCCCGGCGGCTGCGTTCCGGCCGACGGCGCCGCAGCTCAACCTGCGGACGTTCCATTTCAACCCGACCAAGGCGACGCACGTGCGCATTCAGGTCCTGGCCAGCCAGTGCACCGGCAACCCGCAGTACGCCGGCGAGCAGGACAACGACCCGGCCGCCGCGACCGACTGCACAGCGAACAGCCCGTTTGCTGCCCAGGTACGTATCGCGGAACTGCAGGTCTACACCCGATAATGGTCTGAGCAAGACCTGAGCCCGATTCGCAACACCCTCCGAAGCTGTGCCCCTCCGCTACCCCGCGGAGGGGCACAGCCTTATCTCAGAGATAGGGCTTGAGCAGGGCCAAGTCGGCCGGCGACAGCCGGTCCCGCGCAGTCTTGGCCTGGTGCCAGTGCGGGTAGATGAGGATCGGTGCGCTCACCTCGTCGAGCCGCTTGACCTCCTCGTCGCTGAGCGTGAGGTCGGCCGCGGCCAGGTTGTCGGTCAGATGCTCGCTGGTGCGAGCGCCGATGACCAGCGAGGTGACGGCCGGGCGGCGCAGCAGGTAGGCCAGCGCGACCTGGGCGGCCGAGACGCCGTGCCCGTCGCCGATCGCGACCAGCACCTCCACGGTGTCGTAGAGCTTTTCCTGGTCGTACACGGGAGGCTCGCCCCAATCGGTGAGCGCCCGCGTGCCGGCCGGCGGCTCGACCCCGCGCCGGAACTTGCCGGACAGCAGGCCACCGGCGAGCGGGCTCCAGACCAGCACGCCGAGGCCCTGGTCGA
>Ga0070683_100004979_pt1 | contig 11027 bp, 5 predicted proteins | sample KBSC713LmetaG_FD_64662 | JGI IMG/M metagenome (GOLD analysis project Ga0070683, IMG submission 64662) | Corn rhizosphere microbial communities from Kellogg Biological Station, Michigan, USA - KBS C7.1-3L metaG | ecosystem: Host-associated > Plants > Roots > Rhizosphere ...
TCGTTTCGGCTGGTGATGTCGTTCATCGCGTTGATGTGGATTCTCTTCATCGCGGTGCTCGGGTTTCCGCGCGCTGTCGTGCAGCTTCGCAACTACGAGGCGCACCGACGCGATCTGCTGCGCGAGCGGCCCGATGGTGATTTCGCCGTCGGCGTCAAGATCCTTCCGGACATGGCGTCGCCGCCGCCGCCGCCCGCGATTCGGAGTGACTCGGCGCTCCTCGATACGATGGACGTCGACGCGATCGAAGTCGTGGTGCTGCCTGGCGCGAGCCGCCTGGCGATCGATTCGCTCGCGCGCTCCCTCGATCTCGCTCGGCGCGACAGCGCGCTGATGATCGTGGCGCTGGGCTACCGAGGGAAGCTCGTTCCCGAGTTGGAGAAGGCGCCGCTCGATGAAGCGCAGCGCTTGGCGACGCTGCGCTTGGTGGTCGATCGGTTGCGTCCCGACATCGTGCTGCCGGCGGAAGATCCGTACGGCAGCGGTGAGCGGGCCGTTGGAGCGCTCGCGCCGGAGGAGTGGGAGGCTTATCTGTCGCGCGCGGCGCACGTGGCGAAGGGGATCGATCGGAACGTGCGGATCGGCGTCGCCGCATCGGCATACACGCGGAACGACAGCGTTTTGTACGCATGGGCCGCGGGCCCGCGATCACCGATCGACATCGTGGGGTTTTCGTTGTTTCCGTCGCCGTACGTCGGGGGCGGCATCCAAGCCGACACACGCACGGCCGACCGCTGGATGACCGTCGTGCAGCCTCGGAAAGAACACTGGGTGTTCGCCACCGGCGGCTATCCGCTCGCGTATGGTGAGCGCAGCCAGGAAGAGGCGGTGTGGGAAGTGATGGCGTGGGCCACGGATCACCCCATCATCAAGGGGTTGATCGTCTACGAAGCCGGCGACTACGGCCAGTCGCGTGGGCTCCGCGCGCCGAACGGCCGGTTGCGGCCGGCCGCGCTCGCGGTCATGCGGGCGATACGTGGATTGCGCGAATCGGCTCGCTAGCCATGGTCGTGTCGCGAGTGTCTGGCCGCGGGCGGCTGACGATGTAGAAGAAGCGACCGTCCGCCGCGCTGGCGTGCACGCCGGAGATGACGTAGCCGCGGGAGAGCGCCCATTGAAAATGGTCGCGCACTGTCAGGCGCCACGTGTGCGCGATCGCGCGCGATCGGTTCATGACCTCGAGGACGTCCGCCGGAATTTCGATCAAGGCGGTGTCGGGGTTCTGGTCGCCGGCGCGCATGGTGACGTCGCCCGAGCGCGCGAACGCCGTCAGGATCGGTGCGCGCTCGTGCGACGGCGGTGTGAGCGGCGCCGGCGCACCGCCTGTTGCCTCGAGGCACACGACGAGGCGATCGGTCGCCAGGCCGTAGTGCAGCGGGCTGTCCGTCGTGCCGTACATGTCGGGCACGTATTCGACGACGGTTGCTCCCAGCCGATTGAGGTTGAAGTAGGCGTTCTTGGCCATCAGCGGGTCGAATGACCAGTAGATCTTGGTGATGCCGAGGGCGGCGAGGGTCGTCCGCTGGTATTCCTTGAGCATGCGGCCGAGGCCCATGTTGCGCGCCGTTTCGCGCACGCCGAGCATGTGTGACCAGTGGACGAGTTGCCGATCGCGCACGCCGCTGATGCCGAAGACGAACCCGAGCAGGGTGCCGTGCTGGTCGAAGGCGCCGGCGGCGAGGCCGCCGACGTAGTCGACGATGTGGAGGAGGGTGGCGGGCACGACGTCGGCGCGGTCCCAGCCCCACACGTGGCGTTGCAGCTCGACGCAGGCGTGTCCGTCTTCGACGGAGACGAGCGGCCGGAGGCGCACCGTGGTGGCGCCGACGACGCGGACGGCGTGTGGAGCGTCCGGAACGGACGCGAGCGGCGAATGATCACCCATGCGGCGTGAGGCTGAGAGAGGGGCGCGGCGCGCGCCGTCCAACGGTACAGCACAAAATGGTATACCGCAACGGTCGACCAGCAACCGCCGCGTCACGGGGGAATTGACAGGGCGCCGCCCCGGGCGATATTGGTGTCGCCATACCAGTCTGGTATGCCAAACGGCCCGGCCCGGGCGATCGCCGCCCGCCGGACGCGCCACGCCTCCTTCCACCGAGAACGCCCTCATGCACACGCTCTGGTGCCGCGGTCCGCGGCCGTCGATCCTCGCCGCGGCGCTCATCGCCCTCGGTCCGCTGGCCGTCGCCGCCCAGGAGCCCTTCCCCGGCCTCGACGCCTACGTCAACCAGAGCCTCGCCACGTGGCACGTGCCGGGCGTCAGCATCGCCATCGTCCGCAACGATTCGGTGCTCTATACCAAAGGCTACGGCATTCGCGCCTTCGGCAACCCCGCAACCGTCGACGATCACACGCTGTTCGAGATCGGCTCGAGCTCCAAGGCATTCACCGCCACCCTCGTCGCCATGCTCGTCAGCGACGGCAAGATGCGCTGGGACGCGCACGTCTCCGACTATCTGCCCGGCTTCCGCCTCTACGACCCGTACGCCAGCGCCGAGCTCACCATGCGCGACGCCCTCACGCACCGCAGCGGCTTGGCGCGCGGCGAGCTCGTTTGGCTCGGCGCCGGGGTGTCCCGCGAAGAAATCCTGCACCGCATGCGCTACCTCAAACCGTCGTGGGGATTCCGCTCGCGCTTCGGCTATCAAAACATGATGTACCTCGCCGCCGGCGAAGCGGCAGCCAAGGCCGCCGGCACGACCTGGGAAGATCTCATCACCAAACGCATCTTCGAACCGCTCAGTATGACGTCCAGCGTCACCTCCATGCCCAAGGACGTCGGGTCGAATCTCGCGTCGCCGCACGTCGCGCCGCACGACAGCCTGCGCACACTCGCCCGCAGCAGCCTCGAAGACATCGCGCCCGCGGGCTCGATCAACTCCAATGCGCGCGACATGGCGCAGTGGCTCCGATTCCAACTCGCCGACGGCATGTACGGCGGCAAGCGTCTCGTCAGCTCGGCCGCGCTCAAGGTCACGCACTCGCCGCAAACAATCATCGGAGCCGGCGAGCTCGGGCCGGTCGACACGCTCGTCAATTTCAGCACCTACGGCATGGGCTGGATCGTCGAGAACTACCGCCACGAGCTCGTGTGGCAGCACGGCGGCAACACGCTCGGCATGACGGCCGCCGTCGGGATGCTGCCCGAGCACAAGTTCGGCGTCGTCGTGCTCAGCAACATGGCGGGCTCGCCACTGCCCGGCATTCTCGAACGCTACATCTTCGAGCGGCAGCTCAAGCTCCCGCCGCACGACGTGAGCGCCGAAGCATACAAGGCATACCTCGTTCAGCGGCAACGCGCCGACTCGGCCGAGAAAGCCCAGCTCGCGCAGCGCGCGCCGGGCGGAAAAGCGCCGCTCGCCCTCACCGCATACGCCGGCACGTACAGCGACAGCTTGTACGGCGACGCGACCGTGTCGGTGCAGGACGATCACCTGGTCCTGACCCGCGGCGAATGGAAAGGTCCGCTCACGTACTGGAACGACCAGAACTTCCGGTGGAGCGAGCTCTCGATGTTCGTCAAGTTTGACGTCGCGCCAAGCGGCGTAGTCAACGGCATGACGTTCGGCTTGCCCGGCGACGTGTCGATGTTGACTCGCAAGCAGATCCGCCCGAGCTCATCGGCTACTCGAGACGCTCTTGTTCCGCAGAAACCGGGTCAGAAAATCCTGCATGCGGCCGAAGACGTACAGCCACCGGCTGTGCAGTAGTGTCTCGTGTGTGTCGTCGGGATTGACGATCAGCTCGAAGTAGACGTTCCGCGTCCGCAGCAGGTCGACGAGCCCGATCGTCTGCGAGAAATCGACGTTGCGGTCGTCGTCGTTCTGCCAGATCAGCACGGGTGACTTCCACTGGTCGATCGCCGAGATGGCCGACGATTTGTACGAGACGTCGTTCGTGTCGAGCGAGTTGCCCCAGAGATGCACGCCCGCCATGTCGATCCCGGCGGCAAAGATGTCGGAGTTCCGCGCCAGCGCCTGCGCGGTGAGCACACCGCCGTACGACAGCCCCCAGATGCCGATCCGCGCCGGGTCGACGTCGGCGCGCGTCTGCAGGTATTTCCCCGCGGCGAGCACGTCACGATACTCGGCGTTGCCGCGACCGCCGGTATTCGGCGCGGTGCGGAACGATTTGCCGTAGCCGATGCCCGAGCGATAGTTCACCGACATGACGACGTAGCCCTGGCTCGCCAGCCACTCGTTCACGGCGTAGGCGGTGTGATAGAAATCCATGTAGTGGTAGCCGAGCAGCATCTGGCGGATCGGACCACCATGGACGAACACCACTGCCGGGCGACGCTCGCCCGGCTTCAGGTCTTTCGGCAGAAAGAGCTGGTTGTGGAATTCGACGCCGTCTTCCGCCTTGAGGACGACCGGCTCGGGCGCGACCTGCGCGACGGCGAGATAGTCTTTGGTGAGCGTGGGGTAGATCAGTCTCGTGCCGCCGCCGTCGAGCGGGACGATGCCCACCGACATCGGCCGCGTCGCCGCCGACGTGAGCACGGCGATGCGCTTTCCCGATGCGAGCGGGGCCGGATACATCTCGATCTCACCGCCGGTCGTGATTTGCGTGGCAGGTCCGCCGGCTGTGGCGACGCTCCACACGTGGCGCCGATCAATGTCGCCGGCGTTCGTCGCGTAGAACATCGTCTTGCCGTCGCTCGACAATCCGAGCGATTCGACCGCGCCGGTGCCGGGCGTCAATTCGACGGGTGTCGTTGTACCGCCGGCGGGATTCACAGAGTAGTAGCGAATCCATTCCTCGGGTTCTTGCGCGAAGATGACGCGGTCTCCGGCCCAGGCAATGGCGTTGATGTTGGGGAACGTCTTGTCGTTCGGTTGATTGTGCCAGAACTCCTGGCCTTCGCCCGTGCCGACGTCCGCCACCATGAGTGAAATTGAATAGCCGCCCTTGAATACCGCGCGATAGAGTCCGTCAGCTGGAAGGGCAGGTGTGTCAGGGCTGCCCCGTCCGCCCCGACCGCCATTGCCGCGACCGCGTCCCGCGGCGGCGCCGGACGGGCCACCGATCCCGCCGACACCCGGCTGCGCCTGCTGACCGAACGGGGTGCCGGGACGACGAATGAACGCCACGCGCTTGCTGTCGGGCGACCACGTCGGACTCGCGTCGAAGTCGACGCCAGGCGCCAGATACGTGACGTGGCGAGTCTTAGCGTCGTACACGCCGACATACGAGTGATTCTCTCGCGCGCTCACGAACGCCAGGCGTGAACCGTCGGGCGACCACCGAGGAGTCGTGTTGCGGCCCCACTCTTTGATCAGCGGTTGATCGAGCTTGCTCGGCGGCCCTTGCGCGGTGCGAACGCGATAGATCTGGCCGTCCTTCGCGAACGCGACGAAGGCGCCGTCTGGCGAGAGGGCGCCCGCGTCGCCGTCGGTGAGCTTCCACGCGCCGGTGCCGTTCGTCTTCGCGGCCCAGATCACGCGCTCGGGTCCAGCCGGATCGCTCGACGGATTGGCGATCCAGCCCTCGCGATTCGGCTCGCTGCCGCGCGTGAAGGTGACGACCGACCCGTCGTCCGAGATCGCGAGGTCCGACAGGATCACGCCGTCGTCGCCAAGAAACTTGGTCAACCGTGCGGGCTTGAAGTCGGGCGCCGCGGCCGTGTACACGTTGCGCATTCCGCGCTCGTACACGAGCCAGGCGATGCGGTCCGCTTTCTTTGCCGCAACGAGGTCCGACGGGAAGCCCGGACTGATGAACGGTGCGACCGAGCCCGCGGTCTGCGCGAGCATCGGGCTAGCGAAGACGAGGGTCAATGCCAACACGCCAATCCGGCTGCGGCGCATGAGGATTCTCCTATTTCGGAAAGCGAACCAGCTCGTTCATGAGAGGGACTCCGCCCTTCACCGGCGTCGGTGCATGACGCGAGCAGACAATCGCCGGCGGCGTGCCGGCCACGCCGCAGTTCCCGACGACGTCGAAATCCATCGCGTACGGGATGCCCTCCGACGAGAGAAAGGTCGGTCCATCGGCGATTTGAAAATGCACGTGCGGCTCCGTCGAGTTGCCGGAGTTGCCCAGCAGTGCGAGGACTTGCCCGCGTTTGACGTGATCGCCGACCTTGACGCGCAATGAGCCGGGCTGCACGTGCGCATACAGCGCGTAGCGCCCGTGCCCAATGTCGATCGCGACATGGTTGCCGCCCACGGTGATCATCGTGATCGGCACCGCGCGCGAGCTCACGCCGGGCACGTTCTGCGGAATGCTGTCTTTGGTCTCGACGACGATTCCGTCGGCCACCGCCAAGAGCGGCGTGCCATAGTCGTAGTAGTTCTCGTTCTTGGATGGATCGCCATGATGCGAGCTCCCGGTCGAATCGACTTGGAGAAAATCGATGGCGAATCGCTGGCCGATCGCGACATGTCCGTCCAACCCCAGCACCAAGCGCCGGTGCCCGGATGAATTCGACGGACCGTTGAACGCCGCCCACTCGCCCCGCACCGGCGGCGAGATCACCACCGCTTCACGCTCGACGGGCGTGACCGTGCCTTCGAGTACATCGAGCGATGGATCGACCGCGGGCTTGCTCGAATCCGCATTCTCCGCCTTGAACGTCAAGCGATGTCGCAGACGGCTCGGCGGATGATTGGCGTCGACGGGAATCCACAGATACACGTAAGCGCGCAACCCCGCACCGATCTTGGCGCGCTGAGCCGCCGGAATCTGCGGCGCCGGACGAGCCATGACGCGCAGCAACGCGCTGTCGGACAGACTCATCACGGTTGCACTGGTCGCGTCGTTGAGCACGTCGACGCGCTGCAAGGTCATCGGCGTCGACGTGAGATTCGTAACGTGGAGCTCGTAGGCCAAGAACGCGCCCGAGTCGCTCACCGCGACCGTTGGCGCCTTGGGTACACGGAACTCGATCGAGGGCGGAATCTTCGCCTGCGCCCCCGCTGTCGTCGGCGCCGCGAGCAACGCGGCACCGAGGACAGCCCCAGCGTGCCATACGCGCCGCTGCATCACGGTTTGTTGATATTCGGATTGTTGATCCGTTCGACGTCAGGCAGCGGGAAACAGGACTGTTGATCGTAGACACCACTGGCCAGCGTGTACGGCGTTCCCGCCGCCGGAAGAATCGGCAGCTTGTATCGCCGGAGGTCGCCGAGGCGATGTCCCTCGAGGAAGAGCTCGCGCCGGCGTTCCTCGACGAGCTGCGTCAGCACTTGGGCAGCCGTCTGTCCGGTCGCATCGTAGGCGGGCAGACCGGCGTGCGTCGCGCGCGCGGCATTGATCGCCGCGACGGCGCCGGGGATGTCGTTCGCCGCCAGCTTCGCGTCGGCGATGATCAATTGCGCCTCGGCGTATCGCGCGATTGGCATGACCGTCGCGAGCGCCGGGTATTTGTCCGCCGTCCAGATCGTGGTGCCTTGCGTCGTTCCCGCTTTGCCGGTGTTGGTGACCGCCACACGCGGGTCAGGCGCTCCGTTGATCGTCAGGCCCCTGAAGCTCGGATCGACGGTCGACCAGTTGCTGTTGTTGATCGACGCGAAGATCCAATTCTCCCGACGAACATTCACCGCGTCCGTCGACATGTTCACGACGAATCCCGCGGGAATCTTCGACGCGTCGGTGAGGGCGGCTGCCGCCTGACCCAAGTCCAGCAGCGTGCGCGCGCGTCCGAGCGTGGCAAAGTTGAGCGTTGTCGCGTCGTTCGCCGCGGCTGCGGCCGTCACCGCCGTATCGAACCGCGTCTTTGCCTCGGCGAAGAGCTGCGCGGGTGTCAGTTCCGGTCCGACGTTGATCGCCGCGGAACACATTGCTTCGCCCAAAAGCGTGAGGCTGTATCCCGCGTATGCCGCGGCCTGTCCGATCAATTTCGTCCGATTGACGCCCGCGGGCATCTGCGCGTCGGTCCACTCGTGAAGCTTCGCGAGCACCGTGTCATTCGAGCCGCGCGCCGTGGCGAGCGTCGTGTAGATGGCCGGCTGTTGGTTGGCCGACGTGCACGTCTGGTTCCCATACGGACCACTCGAGGTGAACGAGCGGCGGTCAAAGTCGAAATTCGCGGTGCCGGCGATCGCGTCGGACAGCTCGTCGGTAAACAACCCGACGCCGACGACATACCTCGAGAACGCACATTCGAAATCGCCAATCGAGCCGTTGACCAAAAGCTGGGCGTTGGCCGGAACATAGGTCGATGCGGCCGACAGCGATCCGGGGTTGGACTGCTGGAGGCTCGTGAGATCGCGGCACGCGACGCCCACGATCAACGGCAAGAACAGCGCGGCGGCAAACGACGCGGGGCGGCGCGGATGGGGACGGGTAGTCATCGGGAGATCCTGTCTCCTGGAGTTATTGGACATGGGTCACCACGCGAGGTTGAGGGTCCCGATCAGGCGGAACGGCGGGGGCGAGACACCTTGATCACTCGGTGACACCGTGCCCGTAGTTACCGATGGAACCGCGCTCATTGCCTCGGGATCGAGTCCGCGGAACTTTGCCCAGGTGTGCAGTTCCCGCGCGGCGAGCGTGAACGACAGACGAGAAAGCCCGCGAACCCAGCGCGGCGGAACATCGTACGTCGCTGAGACTTCTCGCAGCTTTACGAAATTTCCGCTCTGGAAATACTGATCCCAGTAGTTCTGCGAGAACGCGGTGCTAGTTGCTGCCGCCTCGTACAGCACAGAATACTCATTCGGGAAGTAGTTCGCCCGGCAGAGGCCGGCCCCGAGCGCACCGACGCAGCGCAGGAGCTCGACCGTCCCGAGCTCGGTATATCCGCGCTTGAAGTCGACGAGACCGTAGAGGCGCAGCCGGCCGATCGTGACGGTATTGGCGACGGAGCCGGTCGTCGCCGGCGTCTGCGTTCCCATGAATTCGAAGGGCGCGGTAGAACATGCGACTCCCTTGCCCACGCTGTCGCATTTCACGTTCGTTGCGAATCCGTTGGCATCGCGATCGGCGGACGCGACCCGCTTCGACCAGAAACCATTGACCGGATAGCCTACGATGTTTGCGGGTCCCACTGCGGTGATGAGCGACGGGAGACCACCTAGGCTCTTCACCACATCCTTGTTCGTACCGATGTTGCCGGCGATCTCCCACGCGAAATTGCGTCTCCTGATCGCTTGGAACGTCGACTGCAGCTCGATCCCGTGATTGTCGACTCGCCCGAGATTCGCGAAGCGGCTTCCAGGGAACCCGCTCGATGGTGCCACGGGCTGGTTGATGATCTCGTCGTAGGTGCGGCGGCTGAAGTAGGTCACGCTCAGTGTGAGCCGATCGGTGATGCCGCTTTCCAGACCCAGCTCTACCTCCTTGCCGCGCTCGGGTTTGAGATCGGGATTGCCGATCGTGCCTGGCGTAACGCCAGAGGCACCGTTCGCTCCTGTAACCGGAGTGAATGTGCGAAGCGCCGAAAACGTCTGCGGCTGACGACCTGATTCACCATACGCTGCGCGCAGGCGTAACGTCGGAATCGTGCTGCTCCATTTCCAGAACGGCTCCTCGTTGACCACCCACGATGCGCCGATCTTGGGATAGGTCACCCATTTGAACTGGTCGCCGAACGCACTGTTATTGTCGACTCGCAGCGCCGCGGTGACGAACAATCGGTCGCGCCAACCCAGCTGTTCTTGTCCGTACGCCCCGATCGTCGTGTTGATCGTCTGCTGTTGGTCGGGCGCCAGCTTGACCGCGCCGGCGGTGACGGTCTCGACACCGGGTGCGGGAAACCCCGTCGACCCGAGAAAACTCTGATTGAGCTCCGTGTTGTAGAACTGACCGCCGACCGACAGGTTCGACGAGAGCGCCGACGTGAGGTTGACCTTTGCGGTTCCGTTGTAATCAGCCGATATGATGGAGTTGTGCCGGAGCGTCTGACCAATGCGGCCAGCCGCGGCGGTGGCCGACAGCGTTGCCGCGAGATCGGGCGGCGCGAAATGTTCGATCGCACGCGAGTCCTCGCCGACATAGTCGAGCCCGAGAATGGCGCGCTGCGTAAACCAACTCGTCGGACGATTCGTTGCCGTCACGCTCCCCGTGAACCGGTTGGTTGCGTCGGAATTGTCGTAAAGTGTTTGCGGGACGGCCGGCAGTGAGGCGAAGAAGCCGTGCGTTGCGGGACTCAGGAGGATGTGTCCGACCTGCGCACCCAACATGGCCGAGGCACCTTGCTCTGCGCCGAGGTGATCCGACTTGTCGACGAAGTTGAGGCTCGTCGCAACATCGCTCTTCGAACCGACCGGCGCGCTGATATTCAAATGCACGTTCGCCGAGCGCGATGTGTTGTTCGGCTCGATCCCGTAGTCGTTTTCATACCCCGACGCCAGGTAATACCGCATGAGGCCTTGTCCGCCCGACGCCGACCCGTTGTATTGTCGCGTCAGTCCCGTCTTGAAGATGGGCCGTCCGCTGTCGGCTTCCTGCTGAACGCCGTTCCACAAAACGATGTTGCCGGCCTTGTCCTTGTCGTAGTTGGGTCCGATGCGACCCGCCGCGTTCCGAAACTGAATCGAACCCACCGAGGCCTGACCAGCCATTATCGTATTACTGCCGGCGGCGCCTCGCTTCGTGATGATCTGAATGACTCCGCTCGATGCTTCGGTCCCGTAGATCGTTGCCGCCGCTGGTCCGCTGATCACCTCGATGCTCTCGATATCATCGGGATTGATGTCATTGAGCCGGCCGGCCACGAGGGCGCCTTGCGTTCCCAGCCCGCCCGTCCCAACCGGCCCGAGCGCGGTTTGGCTGTTCACGCGGACACCATCAATGTAGATCAGCGGATTGTTGGCGAGAGAGATGCTGCTGCGGCCGCGGATCTGAATTGCCGGTACGGCGCCGACGCGTCCCGACGTCGTCTGGACGCTGAGGCCGGGAGACCGTGCATTGAGCAAACTCGTAACATTGGTCGCCGCCGACTTGTCGAGCTCCGCGCTCGCGTTGATCGTCGACACGGCGTTGCTGATCGACCGTCGCAGCTCGCCGCCCGCGGTTCCCGTCACGACAATTTGGTCCAGCGCGACGGCGGCCGCCTCGAGGGTGAAATTCGCCGTCAC
>Ga0070683_100004981_pt1 | contig 11025 bp, 11 predicted proteins | sample KBSC713LmetaG_FD_64662 | JGI IMG/M metagenome (GOLD analysis project Ga0070683, IMG submission 64662) | Corn rhizosphere microbial communities from Kellogg Biological Station, Michigan, USA - KBS C7.1-3L metaG | ecosystem: Host-associated > Plants > Roots > Rhizosphere ...
CACGTGCTGCCTGAACGTGCCGGTTACTATCTAGGCAGTCGCATGGTCGAGCGCGCTGTTACGAAACGCGGAATGGCATGGACCGTTCGCGCGAGTGCCGATGAGATCTCCACGATCGCCAGCGTTACCGCCGCTTCAGCCTGATTGCTGCGACTATTTCCCCACGCAAAAGCTGCTGAATACCCGATCCAGGACGTCCTCGACATCAACCGCGCCCACGAGCTCTTCTAGATGTCCCCGCGCCGCGTGCAGATGTACCACACAGACAACTATGGGTAGTCCAGCGTGCCCAGTCCAGCCTTCGAGAAAGGCGGCGACTTCGCTTCTCGCACGCTCGAGCGCCACTCGATGACGCTCGCGTGTCAACAACGGATTACTCGCCGAAAGAGGCTCGCTTTCGGCGTCCAGAATATCCGAGATCCGCTGAAGGAGAGCCACGAGTCCGTCGCCAGTCATGGCGCTTACGGCGATGGGCGCAGCAACCGAGCAAGCCGGAGTCGATGCACTCGGATTTTTTCCGTGGATGTCGCTCTTGGTGGCGACCGGGATCAACGCGGCACTCGATAGCGCTTGCACCCGCTCTACCGCATCAGCCAGCGATGCAGGCGTATCGCCGCACACGATTACGATCACAGCACGAGCAACGTGCTGCTCTGCTACCTCGATCCCGAGTCGTTCGACCAGGTCGCTGCTCGCCCGGAGTCCCGCTGTGTCGATGAGTCGCACCGGCCACCGGTTGACGTCGATCATGGCCTCGAGCGCATCACGCGTGGTTCCAGGGACGTCTGTCACGATCGCGCGTCGGGTGCCGATGAGGGCATTGAAGAGTGATGACTTTCCCGCGTTCGGAGCGCCCGCGATGACCACGATGGCTCCTCCGCGGATCATCTCACCGGTAGAGGATGTAGCGAGGAGCGCATCGAGCGTTGCGAGAATGGCGCGTGCCGTATCGGCGATACGCGCCGGTGCGATCGGTCCATCATCCTCTTCGGGAAAGTCGACGTCGTAGGCGAGGAGTGCCTCGAGCTCGATAAGCTGATCGCGCATGGTATTCAGCCGCGCGGAGAGATGCCCTGCAAGCTGATCGAGTGCTACATCGTGCATGGCGCGCGAGCGTGCATCGATGAGATCCGCGATCGCTTCGGCTTGCAGGAGATCGAGCTTGCCATTGAGCAGCGCTCGACGAGTGAGTTCACCGGGTAGCGCGTGGCGCGCTCCGGCCGCGAGAAGTGCCGAGATCGCAAGTGCAGGTCCGGTTTCTCCACCGTGCAACGAGAACTCCACCATGTCCTCGCCGGTGTAGGAGGCAGGAGCGTGATAGACGGTGACGACGCCACGATCGATGGCTCGGTCGTTTCCGGCTTCATGAAGAGTTGTGAGAAAGGCAACCCGCGGAGGCGACGGACGCCAGGGACTAAGCACCATGGCGCCAATGCGATGGGCGTCCGGGCCGGAAAGTCGAATCACGGCGAGGGCACTTCTGGCGCCAGCTGTTGCCTGCGCGACGATCGTGTCGGATGACCCTGGAAGGAGGGAACTCATTCCCCGAATCTGGAAATGGTGAGGTCATCGCCAGGTTCCAGAACTCGTACATCTGATGATCGATGGTGCGTTTTCAGAAGCGTTCGGAATTCTCGAATCGCATCATGCGCTCCCGAAGTAATGTGCTGGAAGGTGCCCCAGTGAAACGGGATGAGCATTCTGGCATCCAGCTGAACGAACAGCGACAGCGCGTCCGCGGCTGTGAGATGTCCGCGACGAAAAAAATACTCCTTCCACTTGGGGGCATAGCCAATCGGCAGTAGTGCAATATCGAGCCTGCGTGGGGCAATCTGCTGGGTGAGGGCAAGGACAGCTGGACAGATAGCCGTGTCGCCGGTAAAAAGTACGGAAGATGTCCCATCATCAAGGAGATACATGATCGCCTCACCGCGCCAGCGATCTACGACGTATCGAGCACCCATGTGCTTCGCACTTCCCGCTGTAATCGAGACTGATCGTATCTGTACGGATGTTCCGGGAATCATCGCGCGGGCAGAAGCCAGTCCTGCGCGCTGAAGCCATCGTGCAACCGCCAGAGGTGCATAGATGGGTACATCCGCTGCCAGCGCACGAAGTGATCGAAAGGAGAGATGATCCGCATGCGCGTGCGTCAACACGATGGCGTCAATATGCGGAAGCTCGGCGATTTCCATCCCGGGAGCTGTGACCCGAGGGAGGAACGCACCGAGCTTTGGATCAAAATTTGGATCGGTGAGGATAACCACATCTCCGAAACGCAGAAGCAATGTTGCATGACCAATGTAGGTAACCTGCAACGAGCCTGGCGTCCTGGACTGCATCAGAGATGCGTTTCCCCGATTGCTACCCACTCGCCGGTGTCACCGTCAGCTTGGCGCGTTCGCGAGCGATGAGCCATTGCTGTGGAAGCGTCGCGATATTCTGCACGGCGTAGTAAAGATTGAGTCCCGCAGCGAGTCGCCAGAAGAAGACCACCATCATTACCGGAAACAGATACGCCATCATCTTGGCTTGCGGGTTCGGTGGAGACGCACGGAGACTGATCCAGGAGAGGACGTACATCGACAATCCCATCATGGCCGGCAGGATGAAGTACGGGTCGCGCTGCGACAAATCTGGTAGCCAGAGAAATGATACGCCCCGAAATTCAATCGTATTCTGAAAAACAAAATACAGCGCGAACAGCACCGGCATCGGGATGAGCATTGGTAAACAACCGGCAAGAGGGGTGAAGGGACTCATCCCATGATCTTTGTAGAGCTTCCCCATCTCGCTCTGCAGTTTTTCCGGTTGCGTTTTATACCGCTTCTGAATTTCCTGTAGCTGTGGCTGAATACGTTGCAATTTAAGACTATTCCGCATCGCTCCCTGATTCAGCGGCCAGAGGAGAATCCGGACAGTTACACCGAAGATAATGAGCACCCATCCGTAGTTGATCCGGAGACCATCATGAATCCAGAGCAACACTTGCATCACAACGTTTGCAAAAGGCTGCACGAATGCTCGTAGAATCCCACCGTAGGGATTCACGTGATCGAGATCCTGACCCATTTGATGAAGACGCCGCCATTCCTGCGGACCGGCGTAGAGCTGGAAGCCAAACTCGCCCGATTTGGACAACGGCTGAAGGACGAGTCCATCCGCTGCCGCTACTGCTTTTGGCTGATGCAGTCCCCTCGTAAATACGGCTGCGGAGAATGGCTGAGCCGGAATTTTCGGAATGAGCGCAAGCAGAAAGTATTTGTTCTTACTCGCAACCCATGCAAGTGGCTCTGACTCGACTTTCGGCGCCAGTGAATCGAGCTTTGAAAACGGGATGCTGCTGGCACCATCTCGAACTGGTTTGACTACATAGGCGAGATCCCGCAGGTCATCAGTTGAATCAGCTTCTACAAACGGAAGACCTTGGTGCAGTCTTATCAACAGTTCTGCAGACGAATCAGCTCCAGTAACTGATCCGCGAACATCTGCAAGATATCCATCAGGCGCAAACGTATAGCCTATACTGATTCGCGTTTTGTTTACACCAGCAGCGAACGCGATGCCGGTTTTGCCCCCCAAGCTACTCGAATCGATAGTGAATTTTACTCGATCGAGATGAATCGTATCCTTGCCACTCACCAGTTCATAGCTGAGCAGGCGAATACCGGGACGGCCGAGGATGACGTTCCGGGTTGACCCGGGAAGCGTATGATAATCGTTTAGTACTACGTCGAGGGGTGCGGCTCCAAGAGATGCGAAACGATACGTTGCCTTTGGTGTGACAACGACAAGTGTATCTCCCACGGGAGCTGTTCCATACTCGCTGAGTGTAGACGTATCGCGCAAAGTAGAATCCTCGATCGCGGTCGTCAGCGAGCTATCAACGCGAGAGGACTGACTTTTGGAGTCAGTCCTCGATTCAGCAACTGTGTCAGCTGTTGCGCGTCGAGGAGTGGCTGGTGTTGGGAATAGTTTCTGGGAGACGACGATAACGATCGCGGCCAGAACAAGTGCCAGAAGAAGTCGCTTTTCCATGAATTGCGAAAGGATTACGGCACGGGATCGTAGCCGCCAGCACAAAATGGATGGCAGCGAGCGAGCCGATGGATGGTAAGCATCAACCCTTTAGCTGCCCCATAACGCTCCAGAGCCTCGACTGCGTATACGGAACAGCTCGGAAGAAATCGGCAGGAAGCGGGGAGAAGTGGAGACAGCGCAACCTGATAAGCTCGCACTAGGGAAATCAGCACCCAGCGCATTACACCGTCGAGAAAAAACGTCGTACGCTAACACAGCCCGAGGCAATCTCCTGCTTCAACAGGGCGAATGACGCGTTATAGGCATCAGGTTGCGCACGAACGATCATATCCACAGGGGGAATCCGCTTCAATACGGTTAGACGGATGATCTCCCGAAGTCGACGTTTGAGCCGGTTCCGCTCCACGATGGAGCGCCCATGTTTAGGAACAATAAAGCCTACGCGCGGATGACGTAGAACGGAAGCGATCACACGGAACTCGAGGTGTTGAGTCCTGAATCGCTTTCCGTCACGCAGTACAAGACGCAATTCACCGCCTCGTGTGAGGCGATAACCCCGCGGAAAGCTCTCGCTTTCAGCTACCGTCAGGCGCCTGCGTATTTCGAGGGAAGACGCACGGTGAGCTGTTTCCGTCCTTTCCTTCGACGCCGATTAAGAACCTCACGACCCCAACGGGTTGCCATCCGTTCGCGGAAGCCATGGGTCCGAATTCGACGCTTATTACGAGGACGGTACGTGGGCTTGCCCATGACTACTCCAAACGTGCGGTGCCGAGAAGGAAAAGTGGATCGGAGACAGAACGCTAAAGGTAGTATCGACAGCAGGATACGTCAACCAATTTACTTTCGGATCTCACCTCAACTCGAGAAAGGATCTGCTTGATCGTTGACATCACGACGGGCTCGGTCTACCTTCGCCTCCCCTCGACTTTTCCACATCGCAACTATGGCCTTGACAGCAACAGAAGTCTGGACCCGAATATTAGATCGGGCGCGTAGTGATCTACCGGCCCAAACATTCAAGACCTGGCTCGAACCAACAGCTGCGCTAGCACTGGATGGCGATACAATAACCATTGGGGCCCCGGATCGGTTTACAGCCGAGTGGAACGAGTCAAAACACGCTCAGTTACTAGCCAGTTACGCGCCAGTAGCGCTCGGATATCCCTTAAAAATCCTTTTTAGGGTGGATGAAGAACGGCGAGGTAGGCCACAAATGGACCTCTTCGTTGCCCCTTTGCCGGATACTAAGGACGGAGCCGGATCTAATAGCTCTGGAGCCAATGTTCAGCTCAGTGCTCGATACACGTTTCAGAACTTCGTGATTGGAAAGTCCAACGAGCTTGCCGCTGCGGCAGCACAGGCTGCTTCGGCCTCACCAGGTAAGGTTTACAATCCGCTTTTCCTGTATGGCCAAACTGGGCTAGGCAAGACTCATCTCATGCAGGCGATTGCTCATGAGATTCTCAACAAAACTCCAAACGTCCGACTGTGCTTCATCGCTACCGAGCAGTTCACTAATGAGCTGGTTACCGCGATTCAAACTCGGACAACGGCGGGGTTTAGACGCCGCTACCGAGAGGTAGATCTACTTCTCGTCGACGACGTGCACTTTCTCAAGCGGACCGAAGCAACTCAAGAAGAGTTCTTTCACACCTTTAATGCCCTTTATGAAGCCGGCCGACAGATCGTCCTGACAAGTGATCGACCACCAAGTGAGATACCTGGTTTGGAAGCACGCTTGGTAAGCAGGTTCCAATGGGGAATGGTTGCCGATATCGAGCCGCCTGACCTTGAGCATCGCATCGCGATTCTACAGAATAAGGCGAAACTTGATCATCTCGAGCTAACCATCCCGGATGATGTAATCCAGTTCATTGCCCATCACGTCTGGTCAAGTGTCCGCGAGCTCGAAGGCAGCATCATCCGCTTACTAGCCTATGCCTCGCTGAAACATCAGCCGATCACCATCGAGCTAGCACGTCAAGCACTTCGAGATAAGCTGAAGCCGGGAGAGGAGAACGATATCCAGGCAGTTCTCCGACTCTCAGTTCCCACCATTCAGGCAGCTGTCGCAGAGGAATGGGGAATTACCGTTGAAGCGCTGTGTTCAAAAGTCCGAACGAAGCAATTAACGGTCCCACGCCAAGTGGCTATGCATCTGGTTAGAGAGCTCCTGGGATTACAACTCGTAGAAATAGGTAATGCTTTCGGTGGTCGAGATCACTCCACTGTCATTCATAGTCTCGAGAAGGTGCAAGAGCTCCAACAGGATGTTGATTTCGCACGACGGTTTCAGACACTACGTACCACTCTTAGACAGCTTCCACGATAACTTCTATCGAGAGTGCATCTCTCGAACCGCTACATGTTGGACTCCGTGGACATTCAAGGATCTGCACAAAACACAGATGATCCGCATCTAGTTGGTGTACAACATCTTCATACAGTTCTCCACACATTCACATCTTCTACTGCTACTACTAGTATTTCATATAACTAAAAGCAGTAGTTCAACCATCCACGAACTCGGGAGCTGGAATGCGTTTCACGATTGCTCGTGAGAAGCTCCAGGAAGGACTGACTGCAGTTGCTGCGAGCGTACCAGCTAAGACAACCCTCCCTGTCTTGGCAAATCTGCTTGTAGAGACAACTGAGCGAGGAATCCGGCTATCTGGGACGGATCTCGATATGGCCGTCAGCACGGAATTAATGGCCGATGTCGATATGCAGGGTGCGATTACGATTCCAGCGAAAAAGCTTGCGGAGATCGTTCGTGAACTTCCATCGGCTCCTGTCAAGATCAGTGGGAGTGGCGAGCAAAAAGTCACACTGGAGTGCAGTCGGTCGAAGTTCAAGTTGCTAGGTCTTCCGAAAGATGAATTCCCAAGTTTCCCGATTATCCGGTTTGGAGAAAGTTGGAGAGTTCGTTCCGGAGATCTTCAGAAACTGATCAGTCACACGGCGTTTGCATCTTCCGTCGAGGAAAGCCGGCCAATTCTGAATGGCGTGCTTTGGGAACTTCGGGCGGATCATATGCGGATGGTGGCTACCAATGGACATCGTTTGGCAAAAATGGAGATCCCGATCAATGCCTCAGGAGTTCCTTCCAGTGATCTGATCATTCCTCCGAAAGCTCTCGAGCAGATACGACGGCTATTTCCAGCTGAGGAAGAGTTGGAAATCGCGCGTGGCGAGAATCATCTCGGATTCAGATCTCCCTTCACTGCCGTTTACACACGGCTAATTGAAGGTCCATATCCAAACTATGAGCAGGTAATTCCGAAGGACAACGATCGCATCGCACTGGCTGATCGTAATGCGTTGATCCAGGCGCTGAAGAGAATGTCTGTGATTGCGTCGGATCAGACTCACCGGATTCGAATGTCGTTCAATTCAGGTATGCTCAAGTTCAGTGTGCAGACTCCTGATCTAGGTGAAGCGCAGGACGAGTTGCCAATTAATTTTGAAGGTGACTCACTAGACATAGGCTTCAATGCTACTTATCTGCTGGATATTCTCCGAAACCTTCCAACCGATGAAGTACGACTGACCTTTAAGGCACCAGAACGAGCAGCGACGATCGAACCAGTAGGATGGGATGATCCTGCAAAGTACATGTGCTTGATCATGCCGCTTCGGCTTGTAGACTAGCGGGTGACAAATCGTGTCTATCCCAGCCAAGACGATTGGAGACGCTTACAGGGGGTTCGATCACAATGGCGCAGTTTGTTGATCTGAGACGATGGAAACTACGGTCTATTGCCTGCCCTATTGAGTTCGGAACACATGTGCCTGGTATGATGGGTATTGCAGTTATGGTCTCGGCCCCTCAACGATGAGAACGTATGGTGTCGAGCTGGTAGGAATGCTGAGCAGCCGGGATGATAGGTGACAGATTATTCTGGGATGATAGGTAACACTTTTTGAGGGTGTGGGTGCATTACCCATAGACCTTCATGGTGGCCTCATCGAGTTTCCCGAGGAGCATCTGGCCGAGGTAGACGGACCAGATCCCATCGTCGGTTTCCTCGAGTCCGACATGCTGTCCGCTCAGCGCACGGCCAAGAACGAGCAAGTTATACTTGAAGCGAATGGTCCCGACACTCGTGACGTGTTTGACCAGCAAGTGGCCCGGATACTCCAGCGGCGGGAGCGTATTGGGATAGGGACGAGGCGAGGACTCGTAGTGCGCGGCGGGCGGATCACCCGCGAGCGCTTCATGCGGTCGCTCTTCGTTGTATTCGCAGCGAAACTCATTGAAGCGGCGTTGCTGCTGCGCGAGATCGGCCTTGGGCGGGCGCGTGGTCTCGTTTTTCAGCGTCCGATACATTCGTTCGTGCGCTGCGTTCTCTTGTGGGGACGCGGGACGGATCCGCTGATGCTGAATGCCGAGACGCAGCCACCAGATGTTGAGTCGCGTGAGCCCATGCAGCCCGGTGCTGGCGAACGGCACGCCGTTGTCGGTGCGAATCGCCAACGGTAATCCATACTCGCGAAACGCGCGCTCGAACACCGGCAGAGCGCTCTTGCTGCGGGTGTTGAGCAGCCCATGCACGCGGAGCAGATAGCGCGTCTCCTGGTCAGCGATCGTGAGCGGGTAGCAGTAGATGCCGTTGCCCGTCAGGAATTGCCCTTTGAAGTCGGCGGTCCACAGATCGTTGGGCGCCGTGGTATGGATCGGCACCGTGCCCGGATGGACGGGCGGGCTCGGGCGGCGACGGCGCGGACGCACCCGACCATGCCGCTTCAGGAGATCGGCGACGGTACTGCCGGCCGGCCACACGCGCACCTCTCGATGCCGCCGGGCGAGATAGTGCACCAGCTTCTTGGGACCCCACGTCGGATGCGTGTCGCGCACGCCGAGGAGGAGCGTCGCCAGCTCGTCTGCGATGCCATGGGGACACACATGCGGCGCGTGACTCCGCTCGATAAGTCCCGGCGGGCCCTCGACGGCGTATCGCGCGAGCCACTTATAGCCAGTCTTCCGGCTGATGTCATTCCGTGCGCAGAGCTCCGCCATGCTGTACAGGCCGCGCTGATGATCGGTAATAAACTGCGGGCGCTGGGTCATCGGGGACATCTCCTGCCAGGGCATCGCTCGCCTCGTGAAAGGGCTGCCCCGACGGTAGAGTGTCACCCATCATCCCGGAATACTCTGTTACCCATCAACCCGGATTGTACCTGCGATGTGTTAACAATCGCCGTTTTTAACACCCCGCTTCCTCGACACCTCTTGATCATTGCTGTGAGGTATCTGCTTGACTCCTCCGCGATTAGCTGTGCGAGTACACTACTGTGCGATGATACTCGTGACTCCGTGTTGCCGAAATGGAAACATTCCACGGCTCGTTATTACGGATAACGAAAGATCCGATGTGCCTGAACTCTGTAGTACGAGACCGCTCTCTGGGTCAATTAAAAGTGTTGCGAGTCCTGCACCACTTCCCTTGGCGGTAACTGGGTTCTGTGAGTCTACCTGAACTTCTCCTATTTCTATCTGTGTGGCGCGTTGGATCTCGAGAATGCGTCTCTCTCGCCACGAGCTCTCCCCAATCAGCGTGTAACTGTGGATGATTTGCTGTCTCAATGGTGTCCTTCCGTGGCAGACGACAACAATCGACGTGTCAGTCCAGTGGCTTCCAGCTGCGATGGACGTTGATGGAGGGGAAGCGAAGAGATCGAAAAGACGAACGAATCTCGGGTTAATCCCTCCTCTACAGGACGCTGAGTGTATTGCTTGGAGATCGGTAACCTGACCATGCGGAGAAACGATGGCAGTTAGATCAAGCTCCTTATTTCCGTCAGAAGTTGAGTCAATATGGAGCCGAATATGGGGCGGACTCCCTGGTACGACAGAGAGTCCATAAATACTGTTGGAGATGAACGGCAGTTCTTTCTTGGTCGTATCAGTGTTAACGGAGACAATTGAACTATCGGCAATTTGGAATGAGACCGAGTGTGGTTTAGACGCTAATGTCCACCGAAAGTACTTCGGGGTATTTACCGAGATCGTGACAGGGGATGACGTTGCAGGCGGCATCACATGATTATGTGGCTTTGAACATCCCTCTGCAGTAACTATCAGCGTTAGAATCGTAGTGATGGATACTTGGTGAGTCATCGACTTGTACTCTGAATGATTTGTTAGCGGACATCCGCCTAGAAGTCGTGGTATGCCGCCTCGTTGTAATTCGTCCGGGAATAACTAATCTCCGACAATCGGGAGATCATCGGAGATTAGTCATACAAGAGGGCGATCTATAAGCCGGGTTCTGTCGAATAATATTCCATTCGGACGGTCATTTCTCTCCGCGCACGATCGCTCATGCGCTGTAGCAGCCTACCCACGGCGTCTTGATCGAGGTGGGCCACCTCTCGCCGCTTATTTGGCCTTGCTCCAATCGGGGTTTACCATGCCGCAATTATTACTAATTGCGCGGTGAGCTCTTACCTCGCCTTTTCACCCTTGCCGAACGACACTTCCGCCGATCGGCGGTTTATTTTCTGTGGCACTCTCCGTCACTGTTTGTTCTGCGAACAGAAGAACACAGTGCCCAGGCATTACCTGGCGATTTGCCCTTTGGAGCCCGGACTTTCCTCGATGGAGTTTGACCTCCGTCGCGACCGTCCGATCGCCCTCTTCGTTCTCTAATATAGCAGCATTCTACTGACTGAGTTTGCTCGAGATATGATAGTCATCGTGGAGCGATCTTACCTCCTGTTGACGACGCGCTGACGCATGGAAATACAGTGGAGATGCATGATTCATTGAATCCCTTCCACTGGCAGGATATTTCTCATGCAGTCCACTTCGTGCACTCCGGATCGCTTTCTAACGCCAGTTGCGACGATGCTTCTACCAGGCGAGCGATCTCGTGTCGATGCAGCTGGCGATGGTTTCTATCGCACAGTGCACCGGGATTCGATTGATGACATCATCAGCGACCTGCGTGCACAGCGAGTAAGCGCTGTGCTCGTATC
>Ga0070683_100004982_pt1 | contig 11025 bp, 7 predicted proteins | sample KBSC713LmetaG_FD_64662 | JGI IMG/M metagenome (GOLD analysis project Ga0070683, IMG submission 64662) | Corn rhizosphere microbial communities from Kellogg Biological Station, Michigan, USA - KBS C7.1-3L metaG | ecosystem: Host-associated > Plants > Roots > Rhizosphere ...
GGATTCGAGGGCTTGGTGGGCACGTCGACCACCTTGATCTCGCCAGTGGCGGGATTGATCCGGCCGACCTTCTGGGAATTCTGTACGGTGAACCAGAGAACGCCTTTCTGATCGAACAGAGGGGTGTGAGGATCTTTGGCGTCGGCGGGAAGTTTGTACTCGGTGAACTTTTCGGTCCGCGGATCGAGCTTGCCGATGTAGCCTTTGGAATTCGCGGTGAACCAGATGTTACCATCCTTGTCTTCGACGAGGCCGTGGGGGCCGGAACCGGGAGTCGGCGGGCGGAATTCCTGGATCTTACCGGTCTTCGGATCGATGCGGCCAAGCACGTTGGCATACTGACCGGTGTACCAGATGTAACCGTCGCGAGTGGCCAGGGGATCGTGGGGGCGGGAGCCAATGGTGGGCACGGTCCACTCCTTGAAGCTGACTTTCACGGGGCCGGGAACGATGACGGCCTTGGGCACGTTGCCTTCGGGATAACTCTTGGTGAGATAGTCAGTGACGAGCGGAATCTGGTTTTTGGGAACGTCGGCGCCGGCGGCGACCATGCGTTCGACCAGCAGTTTCCAGTCGGCAGGCGTGTGCCCGGCGCTGGTGATGAGGCTAAGAGCGTGGCACGTGGTACACGCGGTTTCGACGATGGTTTTTGGGTTCTGAGCGAAGCCGGTGGAGCAGAGAACGATGCCCGCGAGGAAGAGAGACGTGTTCTTCATGTCGGTATTCTATACAATGTCAGCAATGAAGATGTGGCTGGCGGTATTATTCGCGACGGCTGTCTCGGGACATCTGTCTGCACAATGGCTGAATTATCCGACCGCGGGAATCCCGCGCACGAAAGACGATAAACCTAATCTCTCGGCACCCGCGCCGCGAGCGGCGAACGGCAAACCCGATCTTTCGGGAGTGTGGATGGCCGATGGCCAGACGTACTTCTTCGATCTGGCGGCCGGGCTGAAGCCGGAAGACGTGGCGATGCTGCCATGGGCCAAGGAACTGCAGCAGAAGCGCATCGATAACGAGCATGGGGACGATCCGCTGTCCCGCTGCCTGCCGCATGGCGTTCCCCGTATCAATACCAATGGGTTGTTTCCGTTTAAGATTATCCAGACGCCGGGGCTGGTGGTAATCCTCTACGAGCAACTGAACCTGTTCCGGCAAGTTTTCCTGGATGGGCGGACGCTGGCGAAGGATCTGAATCCGACGTGGCTGGGATACTCGACCGGCCGGTGGGACGGCGACACGCTCGTGATCGAAACCTCGGGATTGAATGGGAAGGCCTGGCTGGATACGCAAAAGAGCCGTCCGGCAACCGATGCGCTGCACGTCACGGAACGCTTCCGGCGAACGAATTTCGGGACGCTTGAGGTGGTGGCGACGATCGACGACCCCAAGACGTACTCCAAGCCGTGGACGACGACGGCGCAAAAGATGTTCCTGCAGTTGAACACGGATATTCTGGAATTCATCTGCAACGAGAATGAGAAGGACCTTCCACACATGCCGGGGGGAAAATAAGATGCGAGTGGCGCTGCTTGCGTTGCTCGCGCTGGGAGTTTGCGCCGGTCAAACGTTAAACGTGTACGTGATCGACGTGGAAGGCGGAAACGCGACGCTATTCGTGTCGCCCTCGCATGAGTCGCTGTTGATCGATACGGGCAATGCGGGCGCGGCTGCGGTTCGCGACGCGGGGCGCATCCTGGATGCGATCAAAGACGCCGGACTAACGCGGATCGACAATCTGATCATCACGCATTGGCATGGCGATCACTTTGGCGGCCTGGCGGAGCTGGCGTCCAAGATTCCCATCGCCGAATTCATCGATCACGGGCCGAACGTCCAGCCGGGGGAGGCCGCGGACACGTTTCTGCAGAAGACGTATGCGCCGCTGATCGCCAAGGCCAAGCACACAGTCGCGAAGCCGGGCGATAAGATCGCGATGGCGGGAGTGGATGTGAGGGTGGTCACGTCGGCGGGCCAGACGATCAAGACGAATTTGCCCGGCGCGGGCCAGCCGAACTCGTATTGCGCCGCCTACAAGCCTGGAGACAATAACGCGGAGGATCCGCAGTCGGTGGGAATCCACGTTACGTTTGGCCGATTCCGCACAGTCCACTTAGGCGACTTGACCAAGAACAAGGAATTCGAGCTGATGTGCCCCAACAATCGTCTAGGCACGGTGGACGTACTTTTGGGGTTGCACCACGGACAAGCGAGCTCCAATTCGGAGGTGCTGGTACACGCTCTTCATCCTCGAGTCGCCATCATGAACAACGGCACGCGTAAGGGTGGCGAACCAGATGTGATGAAGACCGTGCATTCCTCTCCAGGGCTCGAAGATCTTTGGCAGCTTCACTTTTCGACTTTGAGCGGACAGGAATACACGGTGCCGGGGATGTTCATCGCAAATACGATCGACGATCAGCAGCCTGTGATTCCGATTGCGCCCACTCCGGCTCCTCAGCCCGGGCCGGGTGCGACGCCCGCGCCGGTCCACAACGGCACCGCGTATTGGATCAAGCTTTCGGCGCAACTGGATGGTTCGTTTACTGTGACCAACGCGCGGAACGGCTTTAGCAAGACGTACAAATCCGCGAGATAGATATGTTGAGGATCGCCTTGGTTGCGCTGCTCGGAGTTGCGGTGTACGCGCAACAGCCTCCGCCGGATCTCATCCTAACGAACGGGAAAATCATCACGGTGGATGAGCGTTTTTCAATCGCGCAGGCTGTAGCGATCCGGGGGGATCGTATCGCGGCGACGGGGACGAATCAGGAGATCGGGCAACTGGCGGGGGCGAACACGCGCAGGATCGACCTGAAGGGGAAGGCGGTGATTCCCGGATTGATCGACAACCACATGCATCTGCTGCGCGCGGCGGCGACTTGGGTGAAAGAAGTTCGCTTCGATGGTGTGGATTCGCGCAAGCAGGCGGTGGAGATGTTGCGCGCCCGGGTGAAATCGTCGGCGCCCGGGGACTGGATCTACAACATCGGGGGCTGGGCGCATCAGCAATTCACGGAGGATCCTAGACCATTTACACGGGATGAACTGGACCAGATTGCGCCGAATAATCCCGTGGCGCTGCAGGAATCCTACTATCAGGTGTTCTTGAACAGCAGGGCTTTGGCACTGCTGAAGATCGAAGCTGGCGCGCCCGATCCGCCGGAGTTCTTGAAGGGATCGATCCTACGCGATGCTTCTGGAAAGCCCACGGGTGTGATCACCGGCGACATCGCTGGTACGAGGGTAGTGGCGAGCAAGCTCCCCAGGGTCGCGCCGGAACAGCTCGAATCGAGCGCAAAGGCTTTGGTCAGCGATATGAATCGGGCGGGGCTTACCTCGTTCGGCGTGCCAGGCTGCGACGCAGATGTTTTAGCGATTTTCCAAAAGTGGAAGGCCGAGGGTCATCTCAATGTACGGATATCTTGCTACAGCGGAGCGGCGGCCGGGAGTCCCGAGGCAGTGAACCGTTCGATCCAGCAACTCGCGCGGATGAAGCTGTTTCAAGGCGATAGTTATATCGACGATGTGGCGTTCGGGGAGAGCATCTACTCGCCGCTGCATGACCCGATGTTCGCGCTGAAGTCGAATCCACAGCCGGAACAGCTCGAAGCGTGGCGGAGGATCGCTGTAGCGATCGCTCAGGCAGGACTGCCGCTGCACGTGCATGCGGAGCTGAGCGGCACGATCGATGCGTTTCTCGATCAAGTGGAAGCGGTGAACAAAGAACATCCCATCAAGAATCTGCGCTGGGCGCTGGCGCACGTGAACCAGATCAATGCGTCGCAACTCGAACGCATGAAGAAGCTGGGGATGTATGCGGCGGTGCATCCGTGGGCGGTGATCAATGGCGGGATCATGCACGAAGGGTTTGGAAATAACGCTTCCGATATGCCTCCGCTGGCGACGATCCAGAACAGCGGCATTATGTGGGGATTGGGGACGGATGGGACCTCGGCGAACCAGACGCTGCCCTTCACGACGCTGTCTTTCGCGGTAACCGGGAAGATGGCGGGCGGGACGAAGGTAATCCGGCAGACCATCAGCCGTGAGGATGCGCTGATCGCGCACACCCGCAAGAACGCCTACTTCGTGTTTCAGGAGAACAACCTGGGGTCGATCCAGGCGGGCAAGCTGGCGGACCTGGTGGTGCTCGACCGCGATTACCTGACGGTTCCGGCGGACCGGATCAAGGACATCCGACCGGTGATGACAGTGGTCGGGGGCCGGATTGTTTACGAACAGAAATAGTTATCTTGTCGCGCGGATTAGCCCTTCGGGAAGGCTTGTAACTCTGCCAGCATTTCCTTGAGGGCACGAGCTAGAGCGTTGGGATAAAATGAGCAGAAATGCGCAGCCTTTTTTTCCTAATAACGGCAGGAATAGCCTTGGCTCAACTCCAGCCGGAGGCGCTTCAAATACTGCAGCGCTCCCAATCCGCGCTCCAACAGTTCGGTTCAGGAGAGATCGAGGTCGATCGCACAACCATCGGTGATTGGTCATTTGCGCCGACAACCACCCAGCGTTCACTTAGTTGGAGTGCGCCGGGCAAGATGCGATTAACTACTGGGTCCTCGAACGGCGGCCAAACGTTTGTGTCTGATGGCCGATCCCTTACTACGTTTGATAAAGCCACTAACGAGTACGTCACCCGAGAAGCAGCGTTCCCAATTGCGGAAGCACAGAGATGGATGTCCCTTGGCCAAATGATGACGTTAAGTCCCAACGACCGAATTGCGGCGGCAAAGATTGTCCGTGATGAGAAACTGCCGGTCGGCGGTGCTGTATTCGATTGCTCGGTTCTGGAGATAGAAGGTCGTTCGGGCCAAGCGGCTCAGAGTTCTGCCCTTTTCAAGCTATGGATCGATAAGGGCACAGGAATAATTCTGCATGTAGAGGCAGAAGGGCACGCGAGATTGCCAAACGATAAGGTTACGAGCTCGAAAACTCTAGAGGTCGTACGACATATCGCACTGGATAGCCCGATTGACGAAACGCGGTTTGCATTTGACCCACCCGCGAACGCTAAGAAGGTTCGCAACCTCCGCAAGCTGACGGAGGATTGGGAATATATGAGGGGTGAAGTGGTCCCGGATATGGGGTACCGGAATCTCGATGACACACCTTTTAAGATTGAATCTCTTCGTGGAAAAGCGATCGTGATGAGTTTTGGGACGACCACGTGTGAGCCTTGGCGAGCCGAGCTAGCTCAGCTTTCGCGCCTGCAAGCCAACATTCCAAGCGAAGATGCGGCGATCATACTGGTGGATGTAAATGAATCCGCAGGCGCTGCACTTCGTTGGCGAACGTCAAATTCGACTGCGTTCCCTTTAATCTTGGCTCGCAAATTCGCGTTCGGCCAATGCCCGATGAACATCATCCTCGACAAGAACGGAACTGTCCGGACCGTAATACCTGGAATACAAGCAGACGCCGAGGTCGCGACACAAATAGAATCTGTGATTGGGTCTAATAAATCCCGCCGAGTCAAGAAATAAACTTGCGGTTCCGCAAAAGCTCGCCCGAGTTCATCGCATCCGGAGACGCGCCGGATGCTAGACCTTGCCCTGCATCGCGGGGCGTTACCCCTTGAGGAACGCCTGCAGTTCCGCCAGCGTTTCCTTGGGAGCGCTTTCCTGAAGGTTGTGGCTACCGTCGACAGACTTTCCGCTGACCTTGGTGCCTTCTTCCTTCCAGATAGCGAGCACATCGTCGAACAGTCGCGGATAAAGGCCTCGACCGGCCCAGAGAGCCAGCAGAGGACAGGTGATTTTCTTTCCGGCCTGGATGTCGGCGTGATCGATCTTCAGATCCACGGACGCCGAGGCGCGATAGTCCTCGCACATGCAGTGCTCCATCTCGAATTTCACGCGGTGGCGCGAGTACTCGCGCTGAGCATCGTCGGTGAAACCCCGCTCCGCCTGGCGTTTCGCGGCGGCGACCAGGTCGTTTTCGGGGCCGGGCGCCGGTAACAGATAGCTGAACCAATGCGGGTAGCCGCGCGCGAATTCGAGCGTGACGTGCGAGTAGAGATAGTGTGCCGGGACGATATCGAGCACCGCCAGCTTCTGCACACGGTCCGGATGATCGATCGCCATTCTTCGTCCGACGCGAGCGCCGCGGTCGTGCCCGACCATGCGGAACTGGCGGAAGCCCAGGTGTTCCATGACTTCGACACCATCGAGCGCCATGGGACGCTTGGATTGCTGGGAATGATCGGGCTTGTCGGCGGGCTTGCTGGAATCGCCGTAGCCCCGCAGGTCGCACAGCACCAGCGTGTAATCCTTTGCAAGATCCGGAGCAATCATGCGCCATGTGATGAGCGAATCCGGAGCGCCGTGGAACAGCAGCAGCGGCGGGCCCGAGCCCCCGATCACGGCGTTGATTTCGGCGCCCGAGGTCTTGATGCGCTCATTGCGGAAACCCGGCGGAAAAAACTTCTTCCAGGCCGAGGTATCCTCAGCAGCGGCAGCATCCTGCGCCAGTACCCGAGTACCGGAGGCCAGCGCGGCTGCGCCGGCAACCAGGGCAGTATTCTGCAACAAACTTCTTCGTGAAGTTTTTTCAGACATGAATCGGATTCTCCCTTTAGACTGCGATTGCTTCCATCTAAACTGTGATCGCTTCCAGCTTTAGCGGACCCGTGCTGTCGCCCATCTTCTCGATCGGCACACCGGCCTTGTCGAGAATCGCGACGAGGAGGTTCGCCATAGGCGTGTCCATCTTGTAGTCCAGATGATAACCAGTCTTGAACTTGCCGCCGAGCTTGCCGGCGAGAAGCACCGGCATATCGGAATGGCGATGGAGGTTCCCGTTGCCCATGCCGCTGCCGTACATGATCAGGCTGTGATCGAGCAGCGAGCCGTCGCCGTCGGGTGTGGCCGCCATCTTCTCGAGCAGGTAGCCCAGCATCTGGACGTGATAGGTGTCGATGCGGGCTTTCTGCGACATCAGTTCCGCGTCGTCACGATGATGCGAGATCAGGTGGTGCTGTCCGGGGATGCCGATCATCGGGTAGGTGCGGCCGCTGAGCTCGCGCGCCAGAATCATGCTGAAGACGCGGGTTAGATCCGCGCGGTACGCCATGATCTGAAGGTCGAACATCAGCTTGGTGTGCTCTTCGAAGCTGTCGGGGATGCCGACCGGGCGATCCGGCAGTTCGAAGTTTCCTGCCGTCTTTGTTTCCGTGCCTTGGATGCGCTGTTCGAGATCGCGAACCGAATCCAGATATTCGCCCAGTTTGGACCGGTCGCTGTTGCCCAGGCTGCTCGCCAAGCCGCTGGCTTCTTGCATGACCGAATCGAGAATGCTGCCAGTCTTCTTCGTGCGTGCCTGACGCTGCGCGGCCGAACCGCCGTCGCCAAAAAGCCGCTCGAATATGACGCGAGGCTGATTCTCAGGCAAGTTCGGCGTGGAGGGACTGCGCCAGGATACGGTATTCACGTAGAAGCAATCGCCCGAATCGCAGGAGCCGGCCGAGGCCGAGTCGACGGTCATCTCGATCGAGGGGATCTGCGAATTCTTGCCAAGCACTTGGGCGGCGAGTTGGTCCGCAGTAGTCGCGAGCTTCACTTCAACGCCAGGACGAGTACGGTCGTAAGCATGAACGCCGGTCAGCCAGGCGGCCGAAGCGCGTGTGTGATCGCCGCTGCCATCGCCCTTGGTGTCGGCTTCGAGATGCGAGAGACCCGTGAGGATATTAAATTGCCCGTTCAGCTTTTCAAGCGGCTTCAGGTTGGGCGTCAGCTCGAAGCCCTTCCCCAGGGTGGTAGGCTTCCACTGGCTCCAAATCACGCCGTGCGAAACGTAGACCCAGCCCAGGCGCGGGATCGGCGTGGTGGCGGCCGAAAGCGCGGGCATCATCGAATCCAGCATGGGCAATGCCAGCGAGGCTCCCAAACCCTTCAGCATGGTCCGGCGGTCTAGTTTCTTTTTGGTGATGAATGTCATGGGTTTCCTCTCAGTTTTTGGCGTCAAGCTTCACATCGGTCTTCACGGTTCGCATTTGAAATGGGGCGCTCTTAGCCACCCCCAACACCAGGGAATCGAACTTGTAATCGCCCGCGGCGGCATCGCGGACGATCTTGCGCACGGCCGGCAGGTCGAAATACTGCACGTTGCGGCCTATGCCGTACATCAAGAGTTTCTGGGTCATCGCGCCGACGAATCTCTGGGGATCATTGAGGAGCAACTGCTTCACGCCCGCGAGTCCGTTAACGGCCGTTCCATCCGGAAGTTTGCTGTCGACGTCGATGGCGTTGGTGCCGTCATGATCGCGCCACTTGCCGATTGCGTCGAAATTCTCCATGGCGAATCCGATGGGATCCATGCGGGCGTGACAATTCGCACACGCTGGATCCGCCCGATGCTGCACCATGGCTTGGCGCAGAGTCAGAGGCTCGCCTGATTTCGCATTTTCGGTCTTGAGCGACGGGACTGCGGGCGGCGGAGGGGGCGGGGGCGCCGCCAATAAATTTTCTAAAACGTACTTCCCGCGCAGAACCGGTGAGGTGCGCGTCGAGTACGAGGTCAGCAGCAGAATGCCGCCCTGGCCGAGAAGTCCGCCGCGCGGACTGTCTTTCGGGAACGTGACCCGCTGGAATTCGGCCCCACGAATATTGGGAATGCCGTAATGCTTGGCCAGCCGTTCATTGACGAAAGTGTAGTTGGCGGTCAGCAATTCTAGGACGCTGCGGTTTTCGCGCAGGATGCTATTGAGGAACAGGTCGGTCTCTTTTTCAAAGGACGCCCGCAGGCCCTCATCGAAGTCGCGGAACACGAACAGGTCGGGAGCCTTCAGGTCCACATCGCGAAGATACAGCCACTGCGCCGCGAAGTTATTGACCATCGATTCGGAACGCTGGTCGGCAAGCATACGCTTGACCTGCTGCTCCAGAACCCCGGGCTGCTTCAGCTTGCCGGCGGCGGCGACGTTCAAAAGCTCGTCATCGGGGATGCTGCTCCAGAGGAAGAACGACAGCCGCGAGGCGAGTTCCAGATCGCTGACCGCGTGAACACTGCCAGGAGCTGCGCCGGCGGGATCGCGCTCGATCCTATAGAGGAACTGCGGGCTAACCAGCAGGCGTTCGAGAGCGCGCTGGATACCGAGATCGAAATCGCGCTCCTTGCGGCCGTTATCGTAGAACGTGAGCAAGGTGGCGACATCCGCGTCGGTCACTGGGCGGCGATAAGCCCGGCGGGCGAGAGTGGATAGAATCTGCTTGGCGCAGGCCGGCTCGGCCGCGGCGTTCGTGGGGCGGCACGTGAAGATGCGCTGGCGGCTAGGCGTCTCGCCCGGCCCGGTCGAATTATAGGGTCCGCGAATGGTTACCGCGGCCACGGCAGGCTGAGTTCCGCGGCTTCGCTGGCGCGGATGCAATGTCGCTTCGTCCAATGCTTGGGTTTTCTGCACGAAGGTGACGCCAATCACTCTGGGTCCAGCCTTCACGGCGATGCGGAAATCCGTGGGGCTCGGGCCGCCTCGTCCTCCCCGGCCACCGCCACCGCCACGACCAGCGCCAACGCCGGGACCAGGAGCAGCACCGGGACCAGGAGCAGCACCAGGGCCCGGACCAGGGCCAGCGCCAGCGGCTCCGCGCCCGCCTCGGCCGGCATTGCCGCCGAGTGTGACGAGCTGCTTACGTTCACCATCGACGGTGATTTCCAGCTGGTGCTGGTCGCGGGCTCCGCCCGCCATCTCGACGTTGATTTCGTACTCGCCATCCAACGGGAAATAGCTACGAATGGCAGTTCCACCGCGGGTTCCGAAAGCCAAATCCTCCACTTGCGAGTCCTGAGGCCCTTCGAGCGGCGTACGGTAGATGTTCACCATAACCGGCATCGCAGGATCGCCGACCGCAAGACGGCTGATTTTGGTGGAGGCGTCCAGGTAACGCTCCATGGTCGCCGGAGAAACGTACAGCAGATCAGCGATGTTGTCGAAGCCGCTCGATGCATTGTCGGACGGCAGCAGGAGCGTGTAGTCCATTTCCTTTGGAAGGTCGTCGATCGCCAGAAGGTCGCGGATGGCGTTATGGTATTCGGTGCGGGTCAGCCGATGCAGGGTGGGTAGATCGCCAGGATTCGGTTTGGCATTCGCGGCGCGGTCGAGCTCGGTTTCGAGGTACGAAGCGACCCGGTCATAGGTAGCGGCATCCGGGCGCGGCATCGGAACAGGCGGCATGGATTTCGCACGCAGCTGCTTGATGACCCGTTCCCAGGTTTCGGCGTTATTCGGGACCTGATTGAGAGATGCGGGATCGAGAACCACACCGCCGGTTTTGAGGGCGGCACTGTGGCATCCCACGCAGTATTGCTTAATGGTCGCACTGGCTGCGGCGCTAGCAGCCTGCGCATTTTGTTGCGGTGTGGGGGTCTGCGTCTGTCCGGTGGTGCTAAGCAGCAGCACCCCCAGGATTGCGCTTGCAGTCAGCCACTTCACGTTCCCTGTTCGAAGCATTGTTCGAGGCATTCTTCGATCTATTTACCTGCTTTGTATACCGGTGACAATTATACAGCTTTTGGACCCCGATTAGCAGCCCGGGTCGTCGTTGTATGCAAGACGTGGCGCACGGACCCGATGTTACCTATCGACCGGTTTTTTGTCAGGCTCTAGGCAGGCCCAGGAAGGCCTTGTTTACAGCCATCGCCTGGGGTAGAATTGAGCCCGGATACCTAACTCTCTATGACACGTTCTATCCAATGGCTGGTGGCAGGCTCGATGTTGCTGACGGGCGCGCTTGGGCTGAGCGCGGCGGCGGAAACGCCCCTGATTGAGGCCGTGAAGCGCGGCGACACTGCCGCGGTCAAGGCATTGTTGGCCAAGAAGGCTGACGTGAATGCCGCAGGCGTGGATACGTCCACGCCGCTCGATTGGGCGGTCAAGTCCAACAATCTGGAGATCGTCAACCTGTTGATTGGCGCGGGCGCGAACGTGAACGCCGAGACGCGCTATAAGATTACGCCGCTATCGCTTGCATGCACGAACGGAAACGCGGCGATCATCGAGGTGCTGCTGAAGGC
>Ga0070683_100004983_pt1 | contig 11025 bp, 9 predicted proteins | sample KBSC713LmetaG_FD_64662 | JGI IMG/M metagenome (GOLD analysis project Ga0070683, IMG submission 64662) | Corn rhizosphere microbial communities from Kellogg Biological Station, Michigan, USA - KBS C7.1-3L metaG | ecosystem: Host-associated > Plants > Roots > Rhizosphere ...
CAAGAAGAAGGAGGTGACCGACTACTTCCGCGTCAACAACTACGACGACAACTACCTCGGCAGCGCCTCGATCGCGACCGCGACGACCTACTCCGACAACTCGGTCTACGCCCAGCTCGGCATGGAGGTCGGCCTCAACGACATCGTCAAGACCGCCCACGAGCTCGGCATCACCTCGAGGCTCGACGACAACCCCGCGATGATCCTCGGCGGGCTCAAGCACGGTGTGACCCCGCTCGAGATGGCCTACGCCTACAACACGCTCGCCAACGGCGGCGCCCGGATCAGCGGCACCGAGGCGAGCCAGGGCAACGGCGAGGGGCCGGTGGCGATCGACAAGGTCGTCGACCAGGACGACAAGCCGGTGCCCGACACCCTCGGCGGCAGCGGCGAGAACGAGAAGGTCTCCGACCAGGTCGTCGACCCGTCGGTCGCCCAGAACGCGACCGACATCCTCCACACCGTCGTCACCAGCGGCACCGGCGAACGGGCCCAGGTCGGCGACGACTACATCTGGGGCAAGACCGGGACGACCGACAACAACGCCGACGCCTGGTTCGTCGGCGCCAACGAGGACATCACCGTCGCCGTCTGGGTCGGCTACCCGGACGGAGCGACGCCGATGGAGACCGAGTTCGCGGGCGGCCCGGTCGACGGCGGCACGATCCCGGCGCTGATCTTCAGCGACGTCGTCAGCGCCTGGGACGGCCTGCAGGCCTCCCGCGGTGCCGACACCAGCACCGACACGACCTCGACCACCGACAGCTACGTGCCGCCGGCGACCACGACAGACACCTACGTGCCGCCGGCGACGACGACCGCACCGGCGCCGGTGGCACCGGCGCCGGCCCCGACCGAGGCCGCGCCGGCGCCCGCCGCGCCCGAGCAGTCGGCACCGCCCGCGACCGGGACCGGCGGCGCCGACGCCGGCGGCACCGTCCCCTGATCGCAGGCAGCGCTCAGCCGGCCGGCCGCGACAGGTACGGGCTGTCGGCCAGGCAGTAACGCCACGGGTAGTCGGCCGCCTTCGTCAGCCCGATCCGCGGCCCGGCCACGACGTCGCGATGCCCGTTCGAAGCCGGGGCGAGCAGCGCGAACGGCTCGCGCAGCGAATCGGCACCGCTCTGGCCGAGCTCGATGGCGAGCGCCTGGCAGATCTTCCCCGGGCCCGAGCAGAGGTTGCGAACGGATTCGAGGCCGCGGCGCTCCCGCATCGCGTCGATGCCGGCGGTCGGCTCGAGGGCGCGGACGAGGACGGCGGCCGCGGTCCCCTCGGGCTCGGTGACCAGGTTGAACATCGAGTGGATCCCGTAGCAGAGGTAGACGTAGGCGTGGCCGGGAGGCCCGAACAGCGGCGCGTTGCGCCGGGTCGGCCCGCCGAAGGCATGGCAGGCGGGATCGCCTCGCTCATAGGCCTCGGTCTCGACGATCGTCCCGCCGACGCCGTCGTGGAGCAGGGTGCAGCCGATCAGCTCGGCGGCCACCTCCCGAGGCGGGCGGGCGAAGAACTCGCGGTCGAGCGCCGCCCCCGCCTCCACACCCGCCATCAATCGAGGCCGGCGAGGCTCGCCGCGGCGATCTCGAGCTGCTCGGCGACCGCGGTCGCCGACGTTCCTCCCCGCGAGACCTTCGAGTCGAGCCACGAGCCCTCGCCGAGGACCTCGTAGTACTCGTCGTCGAGAAGCTCCGAGAAGCCACTGAGCTCCTCTGGCGGGATCGCCGAGAGCGGGATCCCGGCGTCGAGGGCGTGGCGGACGAGCCCGCCGACGACTCCGTGCGCCTCGCGGAACGGCAGCCCGCGGCGGACGAGGAGGTCGGCGACGTCCGTCGCCGCAGCCATCTCGTCCGCGGCGGCAGCGGCCATCCGCTCGTGGTCGAAGGCGATCCCGGGGAGCATCCCGTCGAGCGCGCGCAGGCAGAGCTCGATCGTGTCGGCGGCGTCGAACAGCGGCTCCTTGTCCTCCTGGAGGTCCTTGCTGTAGGCGAGCGGCAGCCCGTGCATGACGCCGGTCAGCGTCGTCAGCGCCGCCACGACCCGCGGCGCCTTGGCGCGGAGCAGCTCCGCGGCGTCGGGGTTCATCTTCTGGGGCATGATCGACGAGCCGGAGCTGAACTCCTCGGCGGGCCGGCAGAAGCCGAACTCGCTCGTCGACCAGAGGACGATCTCGGACCCGATCCGCGACAGGTGCGTGGCGCAGGTCGCGGCCGCCGCCAGGTAGTCGAGCGCGAAGTCACGGTTCGACACGCCGTCGATCGAGTTCTCGACGACCCGGTCGAAGCCGAGCTCGGCGGCGAGCGCCGGGCGGTCGAGCTCCCAGTTCACGCCCGCCAGCGCCCCCGAGCCGAGGGGCAGCGCCGCCGCCGCCTCCCGCGCCGCGGCGAAGCGGTCGACGTCGCGGCGGAGCATCCAGAACCAGGCAAGCAGGTGATGGCCCAACGACACCGGTTGAGCCCGCTGCAGGTGGGTGTAGCCCGGAAGCCGGGCATCGCGGTGCTCGGAGGCGAGCGCGTGGATCCGGCGCAGGCAATCGACGAGGAGCTCGCCGGCGACGGCGGCGCGATCGGCGACGAACATCGCAAGGTCGGTGGCGACCTGATCGTTACGGGAGCGGCCGGTGTGGATCTTGCCGCCGACCCGGCCGGCGATCTCGGTGAGTCGGCGCTCGATCGCCATGTGGATGTCCTCGTCGCCGGGCTCGAACGGGAACTCGCCCGCCTCGAGCTCTGCCTCGACCCGATCGAGCCCGGCGAGCAGCTCCTCGAGCTCGCCGTCGTCGAGGATCCCGGCCGCGCGCAGCGCCCGCGCATGCGCCCGCGACTGGCGGACGTCGTAGGGCGCGAGCCGGCGGTCGAAGCTCAGCGATGCGTTGAGCTGCCAGAAGACCGGGTCGGGATCCTGCTCGAAGCGGGGCATGGGGCAGTCAGTCTATGAACGGCCCGGCCCTGAGCCGGAGCGCCGCCCGAGGACATCGGCGAGCGCGCCGACGACCCGTTCGACGACGGCCTCGGTCACGCCGGGATGGAAGGGCAGCGCCAGCGAGCGTCGCGAGAAATCCTCGGCGACCGGGAACTCGCCGGGACGGTGCCCGAACCGCTCGCGGTAGAAATCGGACAGGTGGATGCACGGCAGGTACGGGCGGGCGTCGATGCCGCGCCGGTCGAGCTCGGCGATCGCGCCGTCGCGATCCGCCTCGGCGGGCAGGCGGACGACGTAGACGAACCAGCTCCGCCGCTCACGGCCACGATCGCCGAGCGGCAGGACGAGGTCCTCGGGATCACCCGCTCCGGGCTCGGCGGCCCCGAGCGCTCGCAGCCGCTCCGAGTAGGCGGTGGCGACGGCGGCGCGACCGGCGAGAAGATCGTCGAGCCGCTCGAGCTGGGCGATCCCGAGCGCGGCCTGCAGGTCGGTGAGCCGGTAGTTGAAGCCGAGCCGGTCGTGGTCCATGAACTTCATGTTCGGCGCGCGCCCCTGGTTGCGCTCGCTGCGCGCCGCCTCGGCGCCGTCCGGCCCGGCCGGGACGAGGACTCCGCCTTCCCCCGTCGTCATCTGCTTGTTCGGGTAGAAGGCGAAGACGGCCGGATTGCCGCGAGTCCCGACCTCGCGACCGTCGGCGCAGACGGTCCCGAGCGCCTCCGCAGCGTCCTCGACGATGCCGATGCCGCCCCCCGCCGCGGTCGCCTCGAGCTCGTCCATCGCCGCCGGCCAGCCGAAGATGTGAACCGGCAGGAGGCCCGCGGTGCTCTCTCCGACCGATGCGGCGACGGCCTCGGGGTCGACGCAGAGCGTCGCCGGGTCGACGTCGCAGAAGACCGGCCGCGCGCCTTCGAAGAGCAGGCAGTTCGACGAGGCGATGAAGCTCAGCGGCGTCGTCAGGACGTCGTCCCCGGGTCCCCACCCCATCGACCGGACGGCGAGGTGGAGCGCCGCCGTGCCGCTCGAGACCGCGACCGCGTCGGCGACGCCGAGGCGGCGCGCGAAGTCGGCCTCGAAGCGCGGCAGCATCGGGCCGAGCGAGAGGATCCCCGAGCGCAGCACCTCGAGGACGAGCTCCTCCTCGCGCTCGCCGAGGACCGGTCGCGCGAGCGGTATCCGCTCCTCGCCGCTCAAGCGTCCCCGGCGACGGCGGCGGGTCGCCCGCCGCCGCGGTCGGCGCTGCGCGGCTGGAAGGCGTACTCGAGCGAATCGACGAGCGCCTCCCAGGAAGCCTCGATGACGTTCTCGGAGACGCCGAGCGAGCCCCACGAGTCCACCCCGTCCGAGGAGTCGAGGAGGACCCGGGTCACCGAGGCGGTGCCGTGGTGCTCGTCGAGGATCCGGACCTTGAAGTTGGTCAGCTCGACCTCGGCGATCTCGGGATGCTGTTCTGTGATCGCGGCGCGCAGCGCGCGATCGAGCGCGTTGACCGGCCCGTTCCCCTCTGCGGTCCGGATGTAGCGCTCCTCGCCGACCCAGAGCTTGATCGTCGCCTCGGTCTCGACCCGCCCGTCGGCGCGCTTCTCGGTCACGACCCGGAAGCTCTCGAGCCGGAACAGCGGCTCGTAGGTGCCGGCCTCGCGACGCAGGAGCAGCTCGAACGACGCGTCGGCGGCCTCGTAGGAGTAGCCGCGGTGCTCGCGCTCCTTGAGCTTCTCGATCGAGCGGCGGACCCCGTCGTCGTCGAGGTCGATGCCCGCCCCACTGGCCCGCGACATGACCGAGCCGCGGCCGGCGAGCTCCGAGATCAGGATCTCGCGCGCGTTGCCGACCTCGCGCGGGTCCATGTGCTCGAAGGTCCGCGTATCCGCCTCGACGGCGGCAGCGTGGAGCCCACCCTTGTGCGCGAAGGCGTTCCGGCCGACATAGGGCTGCGACGGGTCCGGCGCGAGGTTGCAGATCTCGTCGACGAGGTGCGCGGTCTCGGTCAGATGTGCCATCCGCTCGGGCGGGACGCAGTCATAGCCGAGCTTGAGCTGCAGCGCCGGCAGGATCGAGATCAGGTTCGCGTTGCCGGTCCGCTCGCCATAGCCGTTGACCGTCCCCTGCACGAGCGTCGCCCCGGCGCGAACGGCGGCGATCGAGTTGGCGACTCCGCACTCGGCGTCGTTGTGGGTGTGGATGCCGACCGTGACCGGCTTGCCCGCGAGCGCGGCGACGACATCGGCGGTGGCCTCCTCAACTTCGTGAGGAAGGCTGGAGCCGTTCGTGTCGCAGAGGCTGACGTTCTCGGCCCCGGCCGCGACCGCGGCCTCGAGGCAGGCGAGCGCATAGCCGCGATCGTCGCGCCAGGCGTCGAAGAAGTGCTCGGGGTCGTAGACGACGCGCTTGCCGGCCCCGGCGCAGTACCCGACCGAGTCGGAGATCATCGCCAGGTTCTCGTCGCGGGAGACCTTCGTGACGACATCGAGGTGGAGGGCCCAGGTCTTGCCGACGAGCGTGACGACCGGCGCGAAGCAGCCGACGAGGGCGGCGAGGCCCGGATCCTCGGCGGCCTCCCGGTCGCGGCGGCGGGTCATCCCGAACGCAGCGATCGTCGCCTGCTCGAGCGGGACGTCCGCGAGCAACTCGAACAGCTCGAGGTCCTTCGGGTTCGAATCCGGGAACCCGGCCTCGATCAGGTCGATTCCGAGGCGATCGAGCGCCTCGACGACGCGGACCTTCTCCGGCGCCGACAGCGACATTCCCTGACCCTGCATGCCGTCGCGCAGAGTCGTGTCGTATAGATGAACCTTGCTCAAGGGGATCGAACCTACTTCCTGAACCGCTGACCGGTGACGAGACGCCGGGTCGTTCGGGCGACGCGGCGACGCTGCTCTCCTGCCCTGGGCACGGGCAGGTCTCCGCGGGCCGCTAGGCGGCGGCCGCGGCGCCGGTAATTCGGATCGGCGCCGGCGCCGTGACACGGCGCCGGATGCGGGTTTCGAGCGCGAAGCGCATCAGGAAGCGACTTTACTGGGTTCGTCCACCGGGTCGAGCCATTCCGCGTACTCGGGAGCGCGGCCGTGCAGGGCGTCGTCGAACTTCGCGGCGATCACCTTCGTGATCTCCCCGGGGGCCTCGATCGCGTGGTCGTCGATCTCGCGAACCGGGACCAGCTCGGCGGCGGTGCCGGTCAGGAAGATCTCGTCGGCGAGGTAGAGCTCGGAACGGGCGATGTCGCGCTCGACGACCTTGAAGTCGAGATCGCGGGCGATCTGGATCACCGACTTGCGGTTGACGCCGTCGAGGATCGACGCCGTGTGCGGCGGCGTCAGGATCTCGCCGTCGCGGATCACGAAGATGTTCTCGCCAGAGCCCTCGCAGACGAGCCCGCGCTGGTCGAGCAGGATCGCCTCGTCGTAGCCGGAGTTGTGGGCCTCGGTCTTGGCCAGGATCGAGTTCAGGTACTGCCCGGACGCCTTCGCGTGCGGGATCAGCCCGTCGGGGGAGATCCGGCGCCAGGACGAGACCTTGGCGCGGACTCCGACCTGCTTGCTCTCCTCGCCGAGGTAGGCGCCCCAGTGCCAGGCGGCCACGATCACCTCGACCGGGGACTCGGCGAACAGCCCCATCTCCCCGTAGCCGCGGAAGACGAGCGGGCGGATGTAACAGGTGTCGAGACCGTTCCGGCGGATCAGCTCGTTCGTGGCCGCGCGGATCTCCTCGAGCCCGAACGGCATCGGCAGGTAGTAGAGCCGGGCCGACTGCTGCAGCCGGTTGAGATGGTCGTAGTGGCGGAACACGGCGGTGCCGGCCTCGGTCTCGTAGGCGCGGATGCCCTCGAAGACGCCGGTGCCGTAGTGGAGGCCGTGACTGAGCACGTGGACTTTGGCGTCGTCCCATGCGACGAACTCGCCGTTCATCCAGATCGTCTCGGCCTTCCTCACTTCGCCCTCCTTCTCGAATCCGCTGGTCTAGCGAGGGGGCGATTATGGCGCATGACGTAGCCGGTGTCGCGCGTCAGAGCGCGGCGATCACCGCGTCGGTCATCTCCGCCGTCCCGACCCGGCGCTCGCCGTCGGCGCCGGTGAACAGGTCGGCGGTGCGGAGCCCGCCGGCGAGCGCCGCGTCGACGGCTGCCTCGACCCGGTCGGCCTCGGGGCCGCGATCGAGTCCGTCGCGGAGCATCATCGCCACCGAGAGCAGGGTCGCGAGCGGGTTCGCGGTTCCCTCCCCGGCGATGTCGGGCGCGGAGCCGTGGACCGGCTCGAAGACGCCCGGTCCGCCCTCGCCGAGGCTGGCCGACGGCAGCATCCCGAGCGAGCCCGTGATCATCGCCGCCTCGTCGCTGAGGATGTCGCCGAACATGTTCTCGGTGACGATCACGTCGAACCGGGCCGGATCGGAGACCAGCTGCATGGCCGCGTTGTCGACCAGCAGGTGATCGAGCTCGACGTCGTCGAATCGCGAAGCGACGGCGCCGACGACCTCACGCCAGAGCCGCGAGGTCTCGAGGACGTTCGCCTTGTCGACCGAGGTGACGCGCCCGCCGCGACCGCCGGAGCGACGGCGGGCGGCCGCGAACGCCGTCGCGGCGATCCGCTCGACCTCGGCGCTCGTGTAGACGCATTCGTCGATCGCGGCCTCGGGACGACGCTCCTTGCGGCCGAAGTAGATCCCGCCGGTGAGCTCGCGGACGACGAGCAGGTCGGTCCCCTCGATCCGCTCGCGGCGCAGCGGGCTCGCGTCGAGCAGCGCCCCGAACGGCTTCACCGGCCGCAGGTTCGCGTAGAGCCCGAGCCCCTTGCGGAGGCCGAGCAGCCCCTGCTCGGGTCGCGGAGCGTCGGGGTCGGTGGTGTCCCACTTCGGACCTCCGACCGCGCCGAGGAGGACCGCGTCGGCTGAGCGGCACGCGGCGAGGGCGTCGTCGCTCAGCGGCGTTCCGAGCTCGTCGATCGAGATGCCGCCGATCAGCTGCTCGTCGTAGTCGAAGCTGCCGAGCACGTCGAGGAGGCGACGGGCGGCCGCCACGATCTCGGGGCCGATGCCGTCCCCGGCGAGGACGACGATGCGTGGATCTGCGGTGCTCGCGCTCATCGGCTCGCGGCACCGTATCGCTTGCCGTCCGGGCGGCGGATAGGCTGCGCGGCCCGGCTGGAGCTTTCCGGTCGCAAGCGTCAGAGATCCATTGGAGGCAAGAATGCGGAAGAACCACCTGATCCTCGTGATCGCCGGCGTCCTCGCGCTCGGCCTGCTCGCGGCCGGCTGCGGCGGCAGCGACGACACCAGCTCGACCGCGGCGACGACGGCGACCACCTCGGAGTCGACGAGCACGACGACCGACGACACGACCACCGACGAGACCACGACCGAGGACACCGACACGACCTCGACCGAGGGCGGCAGCGCGACGAGCGCCGACGACGTCTACAACGCCTGCATCGACGCGATTCAGGGCACCGCCGCCGAGCAGGCGGGTCAGACGGCCTGTGAGCAGGCGCGCGAAGCCTTCAACCAGTGCGCCAAGCAGGCCGAGGCGGCCGGCGGCGATGCGGCCGACACCGCCCTGGGCATCTGCCAGCAGGCTGCCGATCAGGCGGTCAAGTCGCTGGAGTCGGCGGGGGGCTGATCGACGTCGCGACCCCACGGGTCGCGACGGAGCGATCGAGGGCGGGCCCTGTCTCAGAACGAGGCCGGGGCCGCCCTCCTCCGCGCTGAGATGTTGAGGCGGACGTAGTCGAGCACCGGATCGGGGCCGAGCCGCTCGGTGACGGCATCGACGAGTTCGTCGCGGCGCCGCTCGGGCACGAGCGCGAGATGGGCGCCGAGGCAGACCGAGCGGACGAACTCGCGGGGCTCGGGCGGCCGGATCGGACGCGGCTCGAGGGCGCAGGAGACCTGCTCGAACCCGACCGACTCGAGGATCGCGGCCGTCTCAGCGGGAGCGGCGAAGTGGGTCGGGTCGAAACCCGCCAGCTCGTCGAAGCCGCGCTCGGCGACGACCTCGGCGACCGCCGCCATGAACCCGGCGACGTTTCCGGCGCCACCGCACTGCGCCTCGAGGCGGCCGCCCGGCGCGAGGGTGGCGTGGAGCGTCGCGAAGAGTCGCCGGTGGTCGGCGACCCAGTGGAACACCGCGTTGCTGAAGACGGCGTCCACCCGCTCGTCGAGCTCGAGCTCGGCGAGGTCGGAGTGGATGACCACGGTCCGCTCCGGGTCTAGGAACGCCCGCGCCTCGGCGACCATCGCGGCGGAGCCGTCGACGGCGATCACCCGCCCGGCGGGCAGCCGCTCGAGCAGCATCGCGGTGACCCGCCCGGTGCCGCATCCGGCGTCGAGCACGGTCTCGTCGCCGCGCAACGGCAGCCGTTCGACGACCGGCCGCGCCCAGTCCTGCTGCGGGGTCGAGACCCGATCGTAGGTGGCCGCGTCCCAGTCGCGCGTCCCGCGTCCGGCCATCGCTACAACGACGTCGTAGCGGTTCCGAGCGGCGGATGCGCGTCCTCGTAGGCGGCGATCGCCTCCTCCGACTGCAGCGTGACCGAGATCTCGTCGTGGCCGCCGAGCAGCCGGTGCTTGGTCTCCTCGTCGATCTCGAAGCGGACCACTCCGCCGGCGGAGTCGACCGTCTGGTCGTCGAGGTCGATCCGCACCCGTCCGGCCTCGGCGATCGCGCGGCAGTCCTCGCGGGGAAGAATCACCGGCAGGAAGCCGTTCTTGGTCGAGTTCGAATAGAAGATGTCCGAGAACGAGGGGGCGATCACGGCCTGGAAGCCGAAGTCGGCCAGCGCCCAGACGGCGTGTTCGCGCGACGATCCCGATCCGAAGTTCGGCCCGGCGACGAGCACCGGGTTCGGCTCGAGCTCGATCTCGCCGTCGCGGATCCAGTCGTAGAACAGGAACTCGCCGAAGCCGGTCCGCTCGATCCGCTTCAGGAACTGCTTGGGGATGATCTGGTCGGTGTCGACGTCCGATCTGTCGAGCACCGACACGTTCCCCTCGATCACGTCGATCGGCCTCATCGGGCACCGCCTTCCGCCGTCGTCTCCCAGCGGCGGATGTCGACGAACCTCCCCGCAATCGCGGCAGCCGCTGCCATCCGCGGGCTGACCAGGTGCGTCCGCCCGCCCTTGCCCTGCCGGCCCTCGAAGTTCCGGTTCGAGGTCGAGGCGCAGCGCTCGCCCTCGATCAGGATGTCGGGGTTCATGCCGAGGCACATCGAGCAGCCGGAGGCGCGCCACTCGAAGCCGGCCTCGCGGAAGACCTCGTGGAGGCCCTCCTGCTCGGCCGCGTGGCGGACCTGCTCGGAGCCGGGGACGACCATCGCGCGGACCCCCTCGGCGACCTTGCGGCCGCCGACCATCGCGGCGGCGGCGCGGAGGTCCTCGATCCGCGAGTTCGTGCAGGAGCCGATGAAGACGCGGTCGAGCTCGATCTCGGTGATCGGCGTGCCGGGCTCGAGCGCCATGTAGGCGAGCGCCCGCTCCGCGGTCTCGGCATCGACCGGGCCCTCCAGCGCGGCGGGGTCGGGGACGCGGGCCGCAACCTCCGTGACCATGCCCGGGTTCGTCCCCCAGGTGACCATCGGCGACAGCGTCGTCGCGTCGACATCGATCTCGGTGTCGAACTCGGCACCGTCGTCGGTGGCGAGCTGCCGCCATTCGGCGACGGCGGCGTCGAAGTCGTCCGGAGCACCGGGGCGCCCGCGGACGTAGTCGAACGTCGTCTCGTCGGGAGCGATCATTCCCGCCCGGCCGCCGCCCTCGATCGTCATGTTGCAGATCGTCATCCGTGCCTCCATCGAGAGATCGCGGACGGTCTCACCGGCGAACTCGACGACGTAGCCGACCATTCCACCGGTCCCGAGCCGGCCGATCGTGGCGAGGATCATGTCCTTGGCGCTGACGCCTTCGGGGAGTGCGCCGGTGTAGTTGATCCGCATCGTCTTCGGCTTCCGCTGGACCAGCGTCTGGGTCGCGAGCACGTGCTCGACCTCGGAGGTGCCGATCCCGAACGCCAGCGCGCCGAAGGCCCCGTGGGTGGCGGTGTGCGAGTCGCCGCAGACGATCGTCATCCCGGGCTGGGTGATCCCGAGCTCGGGGCCGATCACGTGGACGATCCCGCGCCGG
>Ga0070683_100004984_pt1 | contig 11025 bp, 10 predicted proteins | sample KBSC713LmetaG_FD_64662 | JGI IMG/M metagenome (GOLD analysis project Ga0070683, IMG submission 64662) | Corn rhizosphere microbial communities from Kellogg Biological Station, Michigan, USA - KBS C7.1-3L metaG | ecosystem: Host-associated > Plants > Roots > Rhizosphere ...
CTACCATCTCGATTACCGGATCCACAAAAATGGAAACACGGATCCCCGCGTCCTTAAATATTGAGATCGTATCCCGGAGATAGTCTTTGTTCCTGATCGTATCCCATCCATGATCAGAAGTCAGTTGGTCGAGCGCATCTGGTACGAGAGTGACCTGCTGGGGCTTTACTTCCAATACGAGGTCGATGAACTTTTGTTCTGTGCAATTGCCTTCAATATTAAACTCAGTGGTAATGACCTTCCCGATCTCTCTCACATCATGATACCGAATATGTCGTTCATCAGGCCTGGGATGAACTGTAACACCATCTGCTCCGAAGCGCTGAGCATCGATGGCCGCTTTTACCACGTCGGGATTATTTCCGCCTCTCGAATTACGGAGGGTCGCAAACTTGTTTATATTAACAGATAGTTTGGTCATGTGAGAGGTAGAGGGAACAAATTTAAAATCTAATTTTTTATAATTGCAAGAGTGCCCGGGAGAAATCTATATGGTTTAGCAAATTATAAAGCAAAAGACAGGTTTTCATTTCATAGTTTTATAAAAAGTTTCTATGAGGTTCCTCTTGTTTGCGATTGTGGCTGCTTTTCTTTTTCTCCCTAAACTTTCCATCGCTCAACACGGTACTTCGTCTGCATCTGAAATCATGCAGGAAGCTATGCAAACAGCGACCAAAGAAAATAAGAAAATCTTTATCATTTTTCACGCATCATGGTGCGGATGGTGTCATAAAATGGATACTGCAATCAACGATAAAAGCTGTAAGGATTTCTTTTACAAAAATTATGTCATCAGGTATTTGGTGGTAGATGAATCGAGGGACAAAAAAAATCTTGAAAACCCTGGTGCTGCCGAGTTGCGTGCAAAATATCACGGTGATGGCGAAGGCATCCCATTCTGGCTGATCTTCGACAAAGATGGCAAATTGCTGGCGGACTCACACGTCAGGACGACCAGTAGTGCGTCTGATACACAGGGCGAAAATGTTGGTTGCCCCGCGACCGAGAAAGAAGTCGCTTACTTTATGGAGGTGTTGAAAAAAACTTCCGCGATCAGCAAAGCAGAGCAAGCTGCGGTACAGAACAGATTCAGACAAAATGAAAATTAGCAAATGATCCTTTTATTGGGATTTAAAGATATTGTTTTCTGCCGCTTTTTTATTTACCCATACAGAAACGCTTCCTCCTTTGCAATGAAATTCCGCACCACCATTCTTATCAAGCGTGACCTCTCCTTCTATTTTACCCAAACAATCCACAAAAACTTGCCGTGCATGCTTTTTCCCCAACTCCATATACTTCCATCCATCGTCGCCGGCGCTTAACATAACTGCGCAACCGCTGTTTCGTTTTTCTCCAATTCCCTCTCGTGTCCAACCTATAGTGGTTTTGTGATCAAGATAATCACGCTGTTTGCCGTAAGCAATAAGTTTTCGGATGAGAAGCAATGCGGGCAACTCGTTCACTTTTTTTAAAATGATGTGGTGCTCGTTTCCATCTTTTCCCTTATCTGTATAGTTGGCTCCATAGAGATCAGGATAAAAGACGCAAGGAATTCCCTGTTCACGTAATAATATGATGGCATAAGCCAGGGGATTGCACCATTCAGCGATAGGTTTTTCCAACAACTGCAGAGGCTGTGAATCGTGATTGCTCACAAAACTGATCGTTAGCTCGGGGTGAACAGAGATCAATGTGTTGTCAAACACTTTAGCAAGATCATAGTCCCGGCCTTGCTGGGAAAGACGATAAAAATTGTGATGAAGCGGGGCATCGACCAATCGCATGCGGCCCTGTGAAACATCGATATATTTGTTCAGGCTTCCGGCATTCTGATCATTCCAGTACTCACCCATAAAAAATAACTCTTTGGGCGAGATTCCTTTCATTTCGTCGATCCATTCGTTTATAAAACCGGGGCTTATATGTTTTACCGCATCAAGCCTGAAACCGTCGACGTCAGCAGTTTCCAGCAACCACTTGCCCCAGTATTTTAATTCTTCCCTCACGTGGGGATTCCTGAACTCGATGTCGGTAAAGCTTAAGTAATCGTAATTGCCATATTCTTCCTCCGCTAACGGCTCCCAATCTTCACCATATTCATTCAATACTTTAAAAATGCAAGACTCTTTAAGATCTTCCGCCCAGTCAAGTCCCGAAAAGCAATGAAAATCCCAAATGAATTGTGAATACGTCCCATTCCTCCCTGGAAAGTAAAATTTTGTCCATGCTTCTATTTCCATTGGCTCTGATATGAACTCTGTTCTGTTTTGAGGATTTACTTTTCTCACCGCGATCTTTTCCAATTCATCCCCATGGGCTTTGTGATTAAAAACGGTGTCAGCGATTACTTTCATATTTTTTTTGTGAGCTCTTTGTATGGCCTTGATGAATTCTTTTTTTCTGCCATACTTTGTTGCAATTGTTCCTTTTTGTTTGAATTCTCCAAGGTCAAAAAGATCATACACATCATAGCCCACAGAGTCACCCCCGCTTCCGCCTTTATAAGGGGGCGGAAGCCAAACGTCAGTAAAGCCAAGCCTGTTGAGGTAAGAAATTTGCTTCGCAAAGTCTTTCCATAAAATACCGTTGCCAGGGGAATACCAGTGAAAAAATTGGATCATGGTTCGGTTAGTCATTTGATCTTGATTTAATGGTTACCAATAGTGATCAGAATGGTAGCAATTCAAAGGCCTGATTTTTTTTTAATGTGATGAAAGGGCTCAAAAAATCTCTTAGCCATGATTGAGATCATCATCCCCTAGGCAGCAATTCATTTTGAAGATCGATGTAGAACCCGGAAGAATTTCCTGGAGTTTTTTGCCGGCGTATCAGAATTAAAAATATTTATTCACTTCATCAAATATTTAGCTGCATGGCATGAAATTTTCACCTTTAAATTTCCTCACCATTAATTGATTCTTTTTCTATGAATAATAATAGCGCACCGCTTCAATATTCTCATGATTTTACCGCTCCGAGATTAGCTCCGGTAATCTCATTGAAACCGATTTCAAAAGCAGTATCTAAACCAAGAAGAAGAGTTTCAAAGCCAAAAACGGAGAACGAATTGCCAGAGTTTTATACTAAGCCTATATATAAGTCAAAAAAATATGATCTGTTATAAATATAAAACAGGAAAGAAATTGCAGTGGACGGTTCGATTTTAGTAGAAAAATTTCTACAAAAATTCAAAAGGCGAATCTACAGTAAGATTCGCCTTTCTTTTCTCATGACATTTCTAACTCTACCAGGACAGGGGCAACTACTCCAACCATGGCATAATTTTTCTCAAACTTTATCTAATGGGGTCCCAGCGCGTCCGTGGATGCCACTTCGATAATTGCAAAAAAGAAGAATAGATCCTTAAGGATGATATTGACCTGAAAGCGGCGTATCGCTGCCCATAAAATGAAAACACTAAAATTTTAATTATGGCAAAGACAACAAAGACAAATTCTGATCTGCCGGATTCACCGAGAGATGAAGAAAAATTGAAAAGTGAAGAAACAACCATTGATATTCCGGATGTAAAGGACATTCCCGGGCAGGAATATGTTCATCCACCAAATCCAGGCGAATACGCGGATACAACAATTTCATCTGCAGATGAAGAGGGTGATGGTATTTGGTCAGAAGATGCAATGGAAGATGAAACCATCGATGACGATTCTATCGTAACGGATATCGAAAAAAAGTTGCTGCGGGATAGCGCCAGTGATATGCCCACTGTAGATGAGAGTCAATTGCGCCACGCTGAACTTGACGCTACAGATAACGAAGGAGACCCATTAAATGAGAAAAGTTCAGCGAATGCGATAAGCGGAAGCGACCTTGATACATCAGGGATAGACGAGGATGATCCGGATGAACAAATCGGTGAAGAGGACGAAGAAAATAACCCTTATAGCCTTGGTGGCGATGATAATTCCATAAACGAAGAAAGAAGTGGTACCTGATCCTAAGCCTGTTGCTGCAATTCTTCTTCTATTAGTTCATGGAAAATTTTTTCGCTTTTCAAGACCCAATCGGGGAGGGGCTGGTTAACAATTTTCCAAACATTATCAGCCTTTTGCATTTTGAACATGATGCGATTCCCACGGTCGTCCACGACGTCAATGGTAAAGACGCCTTCTTGCAAACCACCCAGCTTTCTAAAGTTAAATTCGCGTAAGCGGTTATCCGCCTTAATTGTCCTGGTAAATTGTATGTTTTTCTCAAATTTCAATTTCATATTCACCTCCTTTGAGCAATTGCTGTGCTACACAATCTTAACAACTTGAGAAAGTTTGAAGAGTTTTTCACAAACTTAATCTAAAACAATAGTACGAGTTGTGTGACGACCAAAATTACGGATGAATAAATTAAAAACAATAAAATGATAAATCGCCATGGGGTATAGTTCTTGTATCAGAATAAAAAAGTATTTATGGAAATGAAAAGAAATGAAGCAACGCTGAATCGGCCCGAGGGAGACCGGGTGATAGATGCACCTTATGTATTTATGGACCTTGGTCAATTCATCAAGCAAATAAAAAATGAGGAAACCTGGGAAAAAAATGACAGAAATGGAATAACCATTTTTAAAACGGAGAACCTGACCACGGTTCTAACCTGTCTGCACAAGGATGCAATGATAAAGGATAATTCAGTTGATGGGATATTCCAGGTGCAGGTGTTGGGTGGAAGGATTAGAGTAAGCACTACTGATGGCGACATTGACCTGGAAGAAGGTCAAATGATCGCTTTTCACCCCGGCATTCGCCACACCATTGAAGCTCTAAAGAAATCAAACTTGCTCTTACAGACCATCAATGAGAATGGGAAAAAGAGTGTCTTTTAGTGAAGGAAGATTCTGCTTTCTGCAAGTTCCATATTTTGTGAAAATGTTCCTAAGCCCGGAGCATAAGCGTACACTTCGCGGGCATAGTAACACGTCATCTACTAAATAAAATGGTGAGACAGATTCATCCATCTCACCATTGTCATCATAAGAGGTTTTTCAATTAATTCATCATAAGAGGTTTTTCAATTAATTATTTCCTCTTCTGATAGTGACCCATCAATTCCGCTGATCCGAGCACATGTCCTTTCATTGCTTCCAGTAACGTTCTTTTGTCAGCACCTGCTAGTACGTCCAAATTCCCGTCAAGGGCGTATACTTTAAAAAAATACCGGTGAGAACCAGAAGGGGGGCAAGGCCCTCCATAACCTGTATTACCAAAGCTGTTCTTCCCACTGATGCCTGGCCTGCTATTTTCTCCAATGGTCTCACCCGGCGGAATATTCCAAACGATCCAATGATCATAAACACCTCTCGGAGCATCGGGATCCTCCATCACCAGCGCGAGTGATCTTGCATTTTCCGGAAGGTTAGTGATCTCGAGGGGCGGATTTACATTCTCGCCTTCGCAAGTATATTTAGGAGGAATCGATCCACCGTGACTAAAGGCAACACTCCGGACCCTTAATCCAGTATTAATTTGTTGGGACATTTAACAACATTTAATTGCCGTCAACATTTCTTTTTCCTGTCATCTCAACGATTTCTGAATTGCTTTTGCTGAATCAAGATGCATTTTTAATGTGGGTAGTGTTTTGTCGACCCATGCCTTTACGTCTGCATCCTTCGTATCCTTTGATGCCTTTTCAAAATCATTAACCGTTGATTGGTGACCATCGACCATCGCTTTCATGTATGACTTATCGAAATCTTTCCCGGTCTTCTTATTCAGATCGTCTGTCTTTTTTTGGTGATCATTGCTCATCGTTTCAGGCAGCGTTACGTTTTTCTGCCTCGCCATGTTTTTCAATTCATCGCCTGCGGCAGTATGATCTTTCACCATCATTGCCCCAAAATCTTTCACCCTTTGACTCATCCCTTTATCTTGTGCCATTTGACCAAGCTTTACTTCAGTCATACCAACATCAGCCACTTTTGTCATAAACTCGGAAGTACTTTTATCTACTGACATGGTACCGGTTGACATTTTATTGGATGTGTCTGTAGTTGGACTTGTATTCATCGATGTGGAAGTATCCGATTTTGATTCGTTAGCTGAGTCCGCTTTTTGTACGCTGTCGTTACTGCTATTGTTGCATGCAAAGACAAAAGGAAGGGCCAGAAAAACTATTGCTCTCTTTTTCATAATAATGTTTTTTCTTATAAAAAGGTTGAATTCACAAAAGGTTGATGAAAACTTTATGCCAGTAAAAAACCCGTATTAAAAAAATAAAACATCACCGGAATGGGGAAGAGAGACCACAATAGTTGAATAAAGAATATAGAACAAGGAACATAGAATAAAGAATATAGAATTCAGAATATAGAAACAAAATGCTAGTGATGAAATGGAAGAATAGCAAATAGAGATTAGGCAATCCTACTAGCCACTTGCCACTAGCTACTTGCTGTTACAGAACTTTCAAACTTTCTACCTTGTCCTGGTCGATTTGCTTTACGAGTTCATCAAGATTGTTGAATTTAATTTCAGGGCGGAGATATTTTTTTACATAAATACGAATAGTGCTGCCATAAATTTCTTTGTCGAAATCAAAAATATTTACTTCGATCACTTTCTTTTTTCCATCAAAAGTTGGGCGGAAGCCGATACTCATCATGCCCTTTAGAAGTGAGTGGTGAGTGGTGAATGGTGAATGAGATGCATCCTGACTTATGTTTTCCTCACTTGCCTCTTGCCAATGTCTACTGGCCAGTTCAATATAAACAGCATAAATCCCGTTTCCTAAAACAATTTTTTCGTCATCGGTCATTTTTAAGTTGGCCGTCGGGTACCCTAATGTTCTTCCAAGTTTATCTCCATCCACAACAATGCCTTCAAAGAAAAATTCATAACCGAGCAGTCTGTTTGCCGTTTGAATGTCACTATGAATAATTGCTTCGCGAATATTCGTTGAGCTAATGGCAACCTCATCGAGGACGTGTTTAGGAATCTCTTTCAGAACGTAGTTGTAGACCGGCGCCATTTTTTCTAACAGGCGGTAATCCCCAAGTCTGTCTTTTCCAAACCGGTGATCATAACCCGTAATAATGGTATGTGGATGAAAATTTTCTATAAGAAAATTTTGAATATAGTCTTCCGCTGATTGGTTAGCAAAAACTTCGGTAAAGGGAATGACCACGAGATGATCGATACCTGCCTCGGCCAGTAATTCTATCTTCTCAGCAAGGGTATTGATAAGCCGGATCCCAAGTATCTGGGATGATACCACTTTTCTTGGATGAGGGTGGAAAGTGATGATGACAGTTTCGCCATTGATCGTTTCCGCTTCCTGTTTCAAGTGGGCTATGATCTTGCGATGCCCCTCATGAACTCCGTCAAAAGTGCCGATCGTGATAACTGCATTTCTAAAGGGTGGTATTTGTTCAATGTTTCTGTAAACTTTCATAACGGACAGCAAAACTAATTGATAATTGAAAATTGAGCATTGAAAATTGAACATTAGATTTGCGCTTAAATTTAAACATGAGTTTATACTCTGAGAGAGGTGTTTCAGCTCAAAAAGAAGATGTGCACGCAGCCATCGGGAAACTTGACAAGGGACTCTATCCAAATGCTTTTTGCAAGATCTATCCGGATGTCTTGACAGGAGATGAGAATTGGGTAAACGTAATGCACGCCGATGGCGCGGGGACCAAGAGCATACTTGCCTATTTGTACTGGAAAGAGACCGGCGATATTAACGTGTGGAAAGGCATCGCGCAGGATGCTATAGTGATGAACCTGGATGACCTGCTTTGTACGGGGATCTATGACAACATTCTTTTTTCATCTACCATTGACAGGAATAAAAGACTTATTCCGGGCGAAGTGTTGGAAGCAATCATTACCGGTACAAAGGAATTCTTTGACAAAATGAAAAAATTCGGCGTCAATATCCATTACCTGGGCGGTGAGACAGCTGATGTCGGAGATGTGGTACGGACGATAGCGGTAAACGGAACAATGATGGCTAGATGGCCCAAAGAAAAATTAATTACAAACGATAAAATAAAACCCGGCGATATGATCGTCGGATTGGCAGGCTTTGGAAGATCGGATTATGAAAGCGAGTACAACAGTGGCATTGGCAGCAATGGATTAACAAGTGCGAGGCATGATGTGCTCGGTAAATTTTATGGCAAGAAATTTTCAGAATCGTTTGACAATTCATTGAATGATGAGGTTGTTTATATTGGAAAATATAAACTGGCGGATAAAATAGAGATCCGAGATCCGAGAACCGACAACCGACATGCGACATCCGACATCGGTCATCTCTTAGTTTCTCCAACGAGGACGTTCGCTCCTATTTTAAAAGAAATATTAGAAAATCATTTTGACGCAGTTCATGGTTTGATCCATTGCAGTGGAGGGGGACAAACAAAGTGTATGAAGTATATGCCGGGCAGTTTCAAAGTAATTAAAGACAATTTGTTTGATCCCCCGGTTATTTTTCAATTGATACAACAGGCAAGCAAAGCCGATGACAGAGAAATGTACCAGGTATTTAATATGGGTACGCGGATGGAAATCTATACTGAAGAAAAAAATGCTGACAAATTGATCGGCATTTCAAAAAAATTTGGAGTGGATGCGAGAATAGTCGGTAGAGTAGAGGCTTCAGGTAGAAAGGAGTTGCTGATCGCGACAGGCCATGGTGAACTTAGGTTTTAACCTTTGTGTTGTTTGTTTTTGATTTCTTTTCGATTTCCAGTTGCCTTTCGAGCAAATTCTTCTTTAACTCTTCCAGTTGTATGTCGTTTTCTTTTTGTTTCATTAGCAACAGCTTTTTCAATTCTTCCGCGCTTTTTTCAGTCTCCTGTTGTTTCAGCCTCATCGTTTCTTCGAATTCTTTCTGCATTTTCTCGTTGTCGCGCTGTTTATCGTGCATCAATAGTTTAAATTTTTCCATCGACTCTGCCTTGTTTTTATCCTGCAGAGTATCCATCCTTTTTTTAAAATCGATTTGATCCCTTTCTCCCTTCTTTTGTTTCATGCTCATCAATTGTTTGAATTCCAACTGGGCTTTTTCTGTTTGCAATTGTTTCATCGTGATCATTTGTTTGAGGTCCAATTCCTGCTTTTCTTCTTCCATTTGCTTTTCCTCAACCAGGCGCTTAAGTTCCATTTCTACATCTTCGCGTTTCAATTGTTGTTTCTCTATCTTTTCTTTCAGTTCTTGCGCTTCCTGTTGTTCTTTTTTTGATCTATCACGATTCCACCAATTACCCGGATTTTTTATAAAGAGCTCATTCAAATTTTCCCCATATTGTTTCTTCAAAGTCTCGGTTTGCTCTTTGCCAATCATTATCATGGTTGATGAATCATCGTCAAAAAAGAAAGCAAATTGACCCTCGTAATCAGTCATCTTATTGAATTTTTTTCCATTGTAGCTTCCTTCCATCTTTCCTGTCGCAGTATTTCTGCTGAATTTTATCACCGGCAACGCGGTATCCGAAACAACTTTTTTTCTTTCCTTCCAATCCGGCATTCCTTTTTGTAAAAAATATTGTTCAATAGATTGCAGTATACTTTTTGCTATTTCTGCCTGACCTGTCTCGTCTTTTACAAATGCGAGATCACCCGGATCGGTTAGGTAGCCGCATTCAACCAATGCCGAAGGGCAAGAGCTGTTATCAATAACGTAGACCCCATTTTTTGATATTTGTATATCATTGACCGGGCGGATCTGGTAAAAGTAATTGTATAAAATAGTAGCCAGGATTTTGTTCTCAGCAAAGTATTTCGTGTTTTTGCCAGAATACAGGATATCCATCCCTTTTGTATTCTTTTCCTGGTCGGATGCCACATTGAGATGCAGCGAGATGAAGAGATTGGCGTTTTTCGAATTCGAAAAATCAACTCTCTTTTTTAAATCGACTATATCCTTGTTTTCTCGTGTAAGAACTATTTGCAACCTGTCGTTCGTATTCAGTTCTTTTATTTTTTTCGCAATGGACAATACAATGTCATCTTCGTGACTACCATCTGACGCTACCGCGCCGGCGTATGTGCCTGCCGGATCAACTCCATGCCCGGCATCAATTACAACAGTCACTGGTTTGTCAATGGCAATTGAAGTGATGGTTTCTTTTTTGTTTTTGTAGCTAAACGCAAATAATGCGGCGACAATCACAGCCACTGGCAATACCATTATTTTTCTCAGGTATTGGTAGCTGGTTTTTTGAGATGTGGTTATCATGGCTATACGTCTTTTTACCTGGTTATAGAAAAAAGGATTTGTTAGGTGGTGCTCCGTATCTAGCGATTGCATTAACAATAACTCGGCATAGTTCCATTTTTCTCTTTGATTGATCGCAAACCGATCAGCCAGGAATTCGTGGATGACCTTTATCTCCTTTTTGACTAGGTGCAGAAAGGGATTGATCCAGAAAATGGTTGTCAGCAATTCCATGTAAAGAATATCCAGGCTATGTTTTTGTTGAATGTGAAATAATTCATGGCGAAATACTTGTTCGCCCTTCTCGGACTTGAGTTCTATTCTTTGATTCCAGAACAGCCACCTGAAGAATGAAAAAGGTGTTCCCGGTTCATTGGTGTTTACAAAGTAGATAGCGTTCAATCTCTGAACAGTGTATTTTTTCTTTATAAGCCTGATCTTTTCAAGTGACCAAATGATTCGAACAACCAAAATGAAAGAAATAAGGATATAACAGAAATATACCACCGTCTTTGTATTAAGGAAGTTATTTTTTGTCGCGAGAGGTGTTGAAAAAGAAGGTTCATTAAAGCCACCAGATGAGATAGAAGTGATCGTCTTTAATACAAGAGATGAATTTGTTTCACTGGCCGAAAAATAAACGGGAATATTTATGAAAGGAATCAGGATGCTTATGGTTGCTGCAATTAGCAGGTAAAAACGGTTATAAACATGAAACTTTTTATTGCGCAGAAAAAAATGATAATAGCCATAAAGCATACCTGAGCTGGCAATTACCTGGATAAAGTAGTGCAGCAGGCTTTTCATTTTTTTTGATTTTTCTGTTTCTTGATCTCCTGG
>Ga0070683_100004987_pt1 | contig 11021 bp, 11 predicted proteins | sample KBSC713LmetaG_FD_64662 | JGI IMG/M metagenome (GOLD analysis project Ga0070683, IMG submission 64662) | Corn rhizosphere microbial communities from Kellogg Biological Station, Michigan, USA - KBS C7.1-3L metaG | ecosystem: Host-associated > Plants > Roots > Rhizosphere ...
GTGGTATGTGCTCGGCCCGGGCCATCGCTGGGCGTATGCACTGCTGCCGGTTTACTGGCTATTGGGCGCGATTCCGTCGACACGCGACGGTGCCCGCCGCCTTGGCATGGTGACGCTGGACGAAATGATCGCCGCTTTGGTATGGGCGGTGGAGACAGCAGGAACGGAATCGAGGGTGATGGAGGTCCCGGACATCAGAGCCCATCGTTCCGAGAGCGAAAGGCAACGGCCTGGAGCCGAAGCCCCAGACCGTTGACTCGCGGAGGGGGGAACGTGCCCACCCGCACGCCCGCACCCGCTCTCGCTACTGTATCGGCGCTCGATTACGCGTTAGGCGCCGCCGCCTTTCCACCCTTCTTCCAGCCTTTCTCGGCGCGCTGAGCAACCCGCTGCTCGAACTGCTTCACGTTCGCGTCGAACTTGACCTGATTCTCCGGCGTCAATGCCGCGCGGAGATCGTTTCGCTCGGCCTCGAGCAGCTTCTTGGTCTGCTCGCGCTGCGCCGCCGAGTTCTTCCACATCGTCTTGAGCGCGGCCGTGTCGCCACGCTGACGAGCTGCCCGCGCCGCCTGCATCTGCGGCTTGAACTGCTCGCGGAGCGCCTTCATTTGCGGAGCATACTTGGCCTGGACGTTCTTGAGATTCGACTTCTCAGCATCGCTCAGCGTGATGCCCTTGAACAGGTGCCCGCGCATTCCCGGACCGAAGCCCTGGCGCATGTGCTGGCCGTGCGCTCGCGGGGGCGTCGTCGGGGTCGTCTGCTGCGCCGCGGCAATCGCGGCGCCCCCCACGACGAGCATCGCGGCAGCAAGCGCACTGCGAATATGAATCATGGTGATCCTCCACCAGTTATGAAGAGTCGCACGGCGCCATTGCGCCGCTCGAACTGGTAGACGCCACGGTACCGGGGACGTTAATCCGGTCTCACGCGTGAGGCCGCTTCGGCGGCCCGATGCTGGTCAGGCCCCGCTCCCGACATAGGCCACAGCGCTGATCTCGATGGTGATCCCCCGCAGGTTCGCGCCCACGGCGGTTCGTGTGGGGTACGGTGTCGGCATCAACTCCTTGTAGACCGTGTTGAAGCGACCCCAGTCATCCACGTCGGCGAGATAGACCACCATCGAGACGACGTCGGCCAATGTCGCCCCGGCCGCCTCGAGCCCGCGGCGCACGTTGGCGATCACCTGCCGGGTTTGCGATTCGACATCGTCGCCGACGATCTCGCCGGACACCGGGTCGCGCGGGATCTGTCCCGAGATGAAGACGAAGCCGCCCGCCCGGACCGCCGGTGAGTACGCTCCAGCCGGGGCAGGCACATCTCCGCCGAGCCGCACCGGTTGCCACTGTCGCTCGCGCTGTGTCATTTATCGTCTTCCTTGAGTGAGGGTCGGATTCGAACATGCCACTGAACATCACTGACCTCGAGACGCCGATTCCCGTAGTCGATCTCGATCGGCTCGCCCGTAATCTCGACCGGGCTGCCGCATATGCAACCGCGCACGGACTCGCGCTGCGCCCGCACATCAAAACGCACAAGGCGCCGCGCATCGCGAGCGAGCAACTGAAACGCGGTGCCATCGGGGTCACATGCGCGACGCCGTTCGAGGCTGAAGTCATGAGCGGCGTGTGCGACGATATCCTCGTCGCGTACCCACCCGTCGGAACGGCGAGGGCACACCGTCTCGCCGCGCTCCCCGACTCGGTCAAGCTGACGGTCGCCCTCGACTCGCTCCAAGCGATCGACGACGTCGCCGCCGCCGCGCGCGACGCCGACCGGCCGATCAGCGTGTACGTCGAGATGGACTTGGGGATGCATCGCGTGGGCGTCCCGCGCGTGGACGACGCGATTGCGCTCGCGCGCGCGGTGTGCGAGCGTCCGCCGCTGGAGTTCGAGGGGATCGCGTTCTATCCCGGCCACGTGCGCGATGCGGTCGGCCAGCAAGCGTCCAAGCTGGAGCTGCTCGACACGGCACTTCGCGATACACTCGCCGCGTTCGATCGAGCGGGCGTCCGCCCGACCGTCGTGAGCGGTGGATCGACGCCGACGATGTGGAACACGCACGAGCTGACCGGCGTCACGGAGTTCCGACCTGGAACGTACGTCTACAACGATCGCACCACGGCGGCGATCGGTGCTTGCGACTGGGATGATTGCGCGTTCACGGTCCTCGCGACCGTCGTGAGCACGGCGGTGCCGAATCAAGCGGTGATCGACGCGGGCACCAAAGCACTGGGCCGCGAGCCGATGCGCGGCATCGATCCCGCCGAGGGATTCGGCTGCGTGCTCGGCCGTCGTGACGTGGTCGTCAAGAGCATGTCGGAGGAACACGGCATTCTCGATCTCTCATCGACCGACTGGCGACCGGCCGTGGGAGAGAAGGTGCGCATCATCCCGAACCACGTCTGCATCGTGGTGCATCTGAACGACGTCATCGCCGGCATTCGCGGCGAGGCGGTCGAGACGACGTGGCCGGTCGCGGCGCGCGGCCGCGGATATACGATCGAGACGTAGACGCTGGGAACGGCGCGCCGCTAGTGCGCCGCCCCCATCGATCCTCTGCCCCTGCCCGTTCTGAACAAGAACAGCAGCGGCAGCACGCACAGCAGGATGACGCCGCTCAGAATGTAGATCCTCGAGAACGCCAACACGCTCGCCTGCGCTTGGATCTGTCGGTCGAGGACCATGAGTGCCTGCTGCTTGGCCGTCGCCGGGTTGATCCCGCGCGAGATCAACCCGCGCGTCAACGACTCGAGGCGGCCGAGCGAGGTCGGATCCATCGTCGTCACGTGCTCGGTGAGCAACGCCTTCTTTTGCGTGGTGAAGCGCGTGAGCAGGGTTGCCATGATCGCGATGCCGAGCGATCCGCCGAGTTGACGGGTCAGGTTGAACATGCCTGTTCCCTGCGCCAGCTCCGTGACCTTGAGCTCCGCCATCGACGCACTGGTGAGCGGAACGAAGATGAGCCCGAGCCCGACGCCGCGCATGATCAACGGCCAGAAGGTTTGCTCCGGACCACTCGCGAGCGTCATGCGCGCGAGCATCCACATCGCCACAAAGAACAACATCGCGCCGATCGACACGGTGATGCGCGCGTCGAGACGATTCGCGTTCTTGCCGACGAACGCCATCGTCACTGCCGAGGCGATCGCGCCCGGCAAGATCACCAGACCAGTCTGATTCGCCGTGAGTCCGTGCAGATTCTGAAGGAAGATCGGCAGCACGAAGATCGAGCCGAACAGCGCGAGACCGAGGACGGCCGCGATGCTCACCCCGGCCGCAAGCTGCCGGCTCTTCAATACGCGGAAATTGATGATCGGCTCGTCGGTCGTCAGCTCGCGCCACATGAGCAGCACGAACGACAATGCCGAAGCGAACGCCAATCCGGTCACCAACCGCGAGTCGAACCAATCATACCGCTCGCCCTTCTCGAGCATGAATTGCAGCGAGCCCACGCACGTTGCCAACAACACGAAACCGAGCACGTCGATCTTCTCGGCGCGCTCTTGATGTTCGGCGTCGTGGACGTACGTCATAGTCATCAGCGCCGCGATGATGCCCAGCGGAACGTTGATGTAAAAGATCCACGGCCAGTTGTAGTTGTCGACGATCCATCCGCCGAGCGTCGGCCCGAGCGTCGGCCCGACCATGACGCCGACGCCGAACATCGCTTGGCCAATGCCGACTTCCTCCGGCGGAAAGGCCTCGAACAGCGTCGACTGCGCGGTCGATAGCAGCGCGCCACCTCCAACGCCCTGTACCACGCGCCAGAACACGAGTCCGCCGAGCGATGTGGCCGCACCGCAGAAGAACGACGACAGGACGAACAACATGATCGAGCCCGTCAGATATCGCTTGCGGCCGAAGTACGCCGACAGCCAGCCCGACATCGGAATCACGATCACGTTGGCGATGATGTAGCCAGTCGAGACCCACGAGATCTCGTCGAGCGTTGCGCCGAGATTCCCCATCATGTGCGGAATCGCGACGTTCACGATCGACGTGTCGATGAGCTCGAGCACGGCGGCCAACGTGACCGCGATCGCGATCAAGTATTTGTATTTGTACTTGTCCTCGGCGATTGGCGCCGGCGCTTTCGTCGGAACGCCGACATAAATCGCCGCGGTGCCGCGCGGACCAGAGGAGATCGTTGGTGAAGACATGCTAGTTGCTAGTTGCTAGTTGCTAGTTGCTGTTCGTATCTGCCGTTTGCAGTTGCTAGCAACTAGCAACTCATCAGCACTTGCCAACCGGCGCTTTCGTATCGACGTGCACGGTCACCGACATGCCCGGCCGCAGCGGGCGATCGTTGCCGAGTCCCTGCTTCACGCGAAGGCGTACGGGGACGCGTTGGACGACCTTCGTGAAATTGCCGGTGGCGTTATCGGGCGGGAGCAGCGCGAATCGCGAGCCGGTCGCCGCGCTCAAGCTCTCCACACATCCGATGGCCGTCGCGCCGCCGTACGCGTCGACGTCGATCTCGGCCGGTTGGCCGACGCGCAGATCGGCGAGTTGTGTCTCCTTGAAATTCGCCGTGATGAAGACGCCCGTATCGGCGACGATCGTGAGCAGTGGCTGCCCGATTTGCGCCAACTGTCCAGGCTCGACCTGCTTGCGCGAGACGATGCCGGGCGCGGGAGCTCGCACGCTCGTGTAGCTGAGCTGCAGCACCGCGTTGTCGCGCGCCGCCTTTGCCCCCTGCAACCGCGCCGACGCGAGACGCACGCCTGCCTCGGCGCTCGCGATCGTTCCGCCGGCCGCACTCGTCTGACGCTCGAGCGCGACGACGTTCGCCGCCGCGGCTTCGGCCGCGGCACGCGCCGCATCGAGCTGCTGCTTCGAGACGATCTGCTTGCCCGCCAGCTCTTCCATCCGCGCCAGGTCCTGGCGCGCCCGCACTTCGTTCGCGCGCGCGGCCGTGATCTGCGCGGAGAGCGACGCGCGTTGTCCAGTCGCCTGTTCGACCATTGCCTGCGCTTGGCCGTTGCTCCCCGCGCCGCCGGCCGAGGCCTGCGCCGCGGCGAGATCCGCTTCGGCTTGCGCGACGCGCACGCGATACTCCGACGGATCGATTTGCACGAGCAACGAGTCGGCGCCGACGTGATCGTTGTCGCTCACGGACACGGATTGCACGTAACCGCTGACCTTGGCCAAGACGGGGATCAAATGCCCGTCGACCGCGGCGTCGTCGGTGGATTCGTGTCCGCGTCCGTAGCTCCATTGCTTGAACGCCCACAACGCACCGAGCGCGGCGAGTACGAGGAGGATTGGAAGCACGAGACGACGGCGTCCACTCTTTTGTGTCGGTTGAACTGCGGGAATGTCGCGCTGCTCGACATCTTGTTTGAGAACGGTTGCCATGATCGTCGTCCGTCAGTCGGTGGTGATTTCGATTAGCGAAGTTGAGAGACCGTGCCTTCGGCTCGCGCGAGCGAGATGCGGGCGGTCTGATAAGCGGCGAGCGCATCGATCAAGCCGGTGCGCGACGCGTTGAGTCCTGCAAGCGCGGTGATCACGTCGGCGTTTCCGGCGACGCCGGCGCGAAAGCGGTCACGGGCTTGCTGCACTTCGAGCTCGGCGAGGCGCTGGCGCTCACGAGCCGCGTCGACTTGCTCTCGCGCCGACGCGATGTCGAGCATGGCGCCGCGCACGTCGACCGCGACTTGTTGGCGCAGGTCCCGCCGCCGGATGTCGATGTCGCGCGCGACGGCCTCTTGCTCCTGCTGTTGGCCCTCGCGGCGCCCGCCCTCGAAGGCGGGCCACGTGACTTGCACGCCGTACGTGTACGTATTGAGGAGGTGATTGAAACCGATCCCGTTCGCGCCGTCGTTGCCGAACAACCCCACGGTCGGCAGGCGCGTCGCGCGAATCGCCGCGAGCTGCTGCTGCGCGGCGGCAAGCTGTGCGTCGGCGGCGCGAATGTCTGGTCGGGTGCGCACGGCGATGTCGATCGCCGTCTGCTCGTTGATCGCGTCGGGCGGCGTCACCGAGTTGAGTGAATCAGTGAGCTCGACCGGCGTGTCGAGCGGCAGGTTCAAAGCGCGGCGCAGATCCAGTTGTGAGCGGTCGCGATCGTTGCGCGCCGCGATGAGCTGCGCGCGAGCATTCGCGAGCTGTGATTGCGCGCGCGTCACGTCGAGCGCAACGCCGACCCCGGCGGTGAGCTGATCGCGCGCGATACTCAAGAGATCGGATGCGAGTGTGGAATCGGCGACGCGCGCCTGCAGCGTCGTTTCGCTGCGTAGCTCGCGGATGTACGCCGCCGCCGCGACAGTCGCGGCCTGTTCCGCTGCAGTCGCGACGTCTGCGCCGGCGGCCACGACGCCCGCGCGAGCGGCGCGGACCCGCTCGGTCGCGCCAATATCGATCAGTGATTGCGACGCTTGTCCGCGGAGATCCCACAGTTTGACCGGTCCGATGATCTGACCGTTGGGGTCGAGCAGGGGCGGCTGCCCCGGAGCCGTGGGAAAGTTGAATCCGAAGCTCGCGCTATTGACCGTGTGGCTGGTCCAGTTCGGAACGGCCGACAACTGCGGCAACAGTGCCGAGCGCGACTGGGTGACACGGGCTTGTGCTTCTTGCACCCGTGCGGCGGCGCTTTGCACCGCCGCCGTTTGTGCTGCGGCGAGACGTGCCGCGTCCCCGAGCGACAGGCGGCGCGGCGCGGGCGCTTGGGCTTCGGCCGCCCTGACAAAGAAGGCCAGCAATGCCGCGATCAACGACAAGCCGGCTCCCACACGAATCAGCTTTGGATAGTTGGCGTTCATGGAATTACTTGACGACTTGCTCACGATGACCGGCGGACGGCCGAATTGAATAAAGGTAGAACTCCATCAACTCTTCGAGGACCTCGTCGTCCGTTTCGGCGGCGACCGAGGAGAAGCATTCACGATGCGTGCACCACAGCCCGTGCATGACAAAGGGAGCCGTGAGCATGCGGGCTGCCACGCTGGGGTCGACGTCGCGAAACTCGCCCGACTCGACACCGCGCGCGATGATCGCCGCGATGAGTCGGTGGCGGCGTGTCACGACCTCTTCCGCATAGAACTGCGCGAGGTCGGGATAATTGTGGATCTCGGCGTGAATGAGACGGAACAACGGAGCGAACTGCGACGATCGGATGAAGAGCCAGAACGTTCGCATGAACAGCATCAGCGCTTCGGTGGCCGAGCCGGTCACTTCGCCGAATTGCCGCTCGCTTTCCTCGATTTGGCTGACGACGGTGTGCCGCACGACTTCGCGGAACAGCTCTTCTTTGTTTGGGAAATAGAGGTAGATCGTGCCTTTCGAGAGCCCGGCGCGTTTGGCGATGTCGTCGAGCCGCGCGCCGGCGAGGCCGCGTTCACCGAACTCGGTGAGCGAGGCTTTGAGGATTTGCGCGGGCCGCTCCTCGGGGAGTCGGCGCCAACGGGGCTCGGAGCTTGCGGGCAGAGACACGGGGCTTTGATGAATGCAAAGGCCGAATCGACGGTCACTTAGGTCGATCCGGCCGAGTGACGCTCAATTACTGACGCGTCAGTAACATATAAAGCCCGGCCACGTCAGGCAAGCCCTTACAGCCACTGCCCGCCAGCAACCAGCAACCAGCAACCAGCAACCAGCAACCAGCAACCAGCTACCTCCCGGCCATCCCCACCCGCGCGAACTCGACCCCGCGCACTCGTCCGTTGTCGATCGTGAACCTCGTGAACGACCCACCGACCGCCGAGCCCGTGAAGTGCAACGTGATGCCGCCTGCACGAAAGGTGTGGTTGTCCACAGCCCGCAGCGTATCCGGCGCCGCCCGACCACGCTTCAGTACCAGCGCCGGCCCAACCGACCGCAGCACGTACGTCGACGTCAACTCGTCGGAATAGTACGTGCCGACGAGCGCCGCACGGTCCGCGTCCGTGAGCGTCGCCATCGGTCCGGCCTGCTGCGACGCGCCACGCATGGCCGCGGTTGAAACAGGCTGCGTGAACCGGTCGGCAAGTACAACGTCCGCCACATGATGCGCCAGTCCGACCGCGTCCGCCGTGCTGACGTTGCACATCGTCGCCACGCTCGTGTGCAGCGTCGGAAAGCGCGTGATGTCCGTCCGATAGCCGCCGGTGCTGCCGCTGTGTTCCACCAGCGGTAGTCCGCGATACGTCGTCACCTCGAGCCCGAACGCGTACGTGAGGGTCGTGCCGTTGTTCAGCTTGCCGCGCTCGAGCTGCCGCGCCAAGAATCCGCGGCCTCCAACCGTTCCTGTATAAAAATTCTCATCCCACTTCTGGAGCTCTTCGACCGTCGTCATGAGCCCGCCCTGTCCGACGATGTCGTTGTTCCAGATGTTGATCCGCCAACCCCCGCCCGCCGCCGGGCTGTAGGCGAACGCGCGCCCGCGGATCGGCTGATTGTGGTCGTCGTGAAAGTGCGACACGCTCATCCCGAGCGGAGCGAAGATCTGCTCGGCCGCGAACTCTCGGAGTGATTTCCCTGTCACCCGCTGAACGATCACGCCGAGCAACACGTAGCCGGTGTTGCTGTAGTTGTATTCCGCGCCCGGATCGAAATTGAGATGCTTCTGACGCGCCGCGAGCGCGAGGACGTCATCGACGGTGTAGCCGTCGTCGAGCCGCGTACCCGCGGCTTCGTAGAGCGCCCAGAAATCGCGAACCCCACTGGTATGATGCACCAAGTTGTCGATCGTGACGCGCTTGCCGTAGTCGGGAAGCTCGGGGACATACTTTCGCACGTCGTCGTCGAGGGAGATCCGTCCCTGCTCGACGAGCAGCGCAATCGCGGCCGCGGTGAACTGCTTCGACACCGAGCCCATGATGAATGGAGTCTGCGGCGTGATCGGCGCGCCGTACTCGATGTTCGCCAAGCCATATCCCTTGGCCAACGCGATGCGACCGTTTTGAAAGACGCCGAGCGCGCAGCCGGGCCCATCGGGTCCGTACTGAGTGAAGACGGCGTCGATCCGACGGACGACCGAGTCCGAAAACGCACTCTGTGCCGCGGCCGGGAGACTCACGGTGGTGGATGCCAGCAGCGCGCTCCACACGATGCGACGAACGCTCATTTTACCTCATACCTCGCCGGCAAACGGCCAAACGGGTCAGTCTTTCTCTCGTCCCGCCTCCAGCCAATCATACGCCGCGGCCACGTCGGCGCGAGTGAGCGTATGCCCGCCGGGTTGCCACGTGAGCGTGACGTCGGCGCCGCAGACCTGGAGCAGTTCGGCGAGACGCTCGGAGTGCGTGGCCGGAACGATCGGGTCGCCCTCGCCCGCACCGATGAAGACGCGGATGTTGGCGAGCGAAACGGGGACGTCGGGAATGAATGGAACCATGGGCCGAAACAACACAGCGCCCGAGAACGTGTCGGCGGACGTCAGCAGCACGCTCGCCGCGATGTTGGCGCCATTGGAGAATCCAACCGCGACCACTTGCGTGGGATCGAACCCGTAGTGCGCCGCGGCCGCGCCGACGAACGCGATCAGATCCTTGGTGCGCGCATGCAGGTCCGGAAGATCGAACACACCTTCGGCGAGACGGCGAAAGAATCGCGCGGCGTTTCGCTCGAGGACCGTGCCACGCGGGCTCAGGAACCCGGCGTCCGGCGCAAGCATCTCGCCGAGCGGGATCAGATCGTTTTCGTCGCCGCCTGTTCCATGAAGGAGCAGGAGCGTGCGCCGATCCTCCGCCTTGGGCGGCACGTAGCGATGAACGTAGGTACTCAGCGCGTTATCATTCATCAGCGATCAATGTAACCGAGTCCAATGATGCACGACGATTCCGACCGCGTTCGCGTCGACAAATGGCTGTGGGCGGCCCGCTTCTACAAGACGCGATCGTTGGCCACCGAGGCCGTCGATGGCGGAAAGGTAGAGGTGAATGGCGATCGCGCCAAACCGGCAAAGGCCATCAAACCGGGCGACGAGATCCGAGTTCGACTCGGGCCGTACGAGCACGTCGTCATCGTGCGTGCGTTGGCCGAACGACGCGGTCCGGCGTCGATCGCCCAGGGATTGTACGAGGAGACGCAGGCCAGCCGCGACGCCCGGGAGCGACTCGCTTCGCAACTCAAAATGGCGCCCCCGACATTCGTCTACGAGGAAAAGGGACGGCCGACGAAGAAAGATCGGCGAGATCTCGCACGCCTGATCGACCGAAAGAGACGCTAATCGCTTTCCCCACGCGACCCGGTCAGCTGCGGAAAGACCGCGCGCGTGATGACATGGCCGCCGTCGAACCGAATGACGTCGTACGGAATCGACGCCGCATCGAGCCGCGCCTGGTCGGCAGCGAGCATCGCGTCACTCACATAGTGATCGCGGGAACCGAGCACGAACGTCAACGCGACGCTACGGAACGAGGCCGCGCCGGCAGATAGATCGGTTTCCGGCGGCATCAACCCGCCCCACAGCACCAGTCGGCTGAGCGCCGATTTGCCGTGCGTTGCCCACCGCGTGGCCGTCGCCGACCCTTGGGAGAACCCAATCACATTGATTTGCGCACCGCCCGCCTTCGGTTCGGCGGCAACGTCCTCGTACAACGCGTCGAGATACTCGACGTAATCGGCGATCTCGGAGTCGCGATCCTCTCGGGTCATCCACGTCGCACCGACCGGACGGTCGCGGGCAGGCGCCTTGTCCGGGCTCACGAGGTAAAACCGATTGAGGGCTTCGGGTGCGACGATCAGCGTGTCATTCGCCGCGAGATCGGCGAAGTAGCGTATGAAATCACCGGCGAGCTGGCCGTACCCGTGGATCACGAACCAGATCGATCGCGGCGCGGAGCTCGAACCGCCGAGCGTGTAATAACGCGCGGTGCGTTGGACTCGGAGGTGGTGCGCGTGAGGCGCCTGGAGCCGGAAGTCGGGCACGGCTCCAAGATAGTCAGATCCGCCGCCGTCTACTTCTTACTGACCTCGGTTCGAGCGGCGGCGAGAAGCTGCGCTTGCGTGGTGTTCCGCTGGAGTAGTTCGACGGCCTTGAACAGCTGATGGTCTTCGTCGATCGTGCGCGCCTTGGCCACGGCATCGCCAAACGTGA
>Ga0070683_100004989_pt1 | contig 11020 bp, 7 predicted proteins | sample KBSC713LmetaG_FD_64662 | JGI IMG/M metagenome (GOLD analysis project Ga0070683, IMG submission 64662) | Corn rhizosphere microbial communities from Kellogg Biological Station, Michigan, USA - KBS C7.1-3L metaG | ecosystem: Host-associated > Plants > Roots > Rhizosphere ...
ATAAATGGTTACTCTGTCGTTCAAAAATTTTCTCCGCTATGGAGTACCTCCTGTTCTTATTACCATGGCTGAACATTTTGCCTTTACCAGCTCTGTCTCTGAGGTAGCGCCTTACAATGCAGTCTACGGATGGCCTACACAAGCCACCAAGGCCTATAAAACCACCGTTAAAATCACCCCAAGAGAAGCTGGACCGTTTTATCCCGGCAATGTGATTCGTTTGGATTTACCAGCCCAGGATTATCTTAATCCACTCAACTCGACATTACGATTCAAAGTCCAAGTAAAATCCACAGGCACTGTTGATTTGAAACCCCGAAACTGTGTCCGAGCCGCTAAAAATGGAAACTCCTTCTTCAGTAGATTGAGATTGCTTTATGGCACCTTGGTGATTGAAGATATACAGGATTACAACATTCTTGTACGTATGTTAACCAATGTCTCAGTAGCTGAAGATTATTGTGAATATGCTGGTGCCGTTTATGAAGGTCTAGGGAGTGAACTATCACGTTCGCAGAATCAAAGTTCAAGTTACTTTTTAAACAGTGCAGGGAAAACGACCAACAGCATTGACGATAGTGTGGGCGTTTATTTCCAAATCAACCTTGCTTCGGGTTTATTAACACAAAAAAAACTGCTCCCCTTGAAATGGATGGCCTCCCAACTGCGTATAGAACTGTATGTTGCACCTGCCCATCAAGTATTCATCATTGGTAATCCATCAGTGACCACTGCTATTTCTCCTTGGTCTTCGGTGGATTCAATGACCCCTTTTACCGATCAAACCACATACGGCCCAGATATTTTAATGGTCCAAGGTTCTTATGAAGATACACATAACACAGACGATACCTCCGATGATACGTTGGTAGCTGGGAACGTGAAAGCGATTGCAAGCCAAATTGTTCAAAATGGGGTCTATCCAGGTGTTGATTTTTCAACAGGGGCTCCCAATGCAACAGATCCTTATGGTAATGTAGGTCGATTGAAAAGCGACACCTTCAAATTGACATACCGTATTACCAATGTGGAATATGTCATGGAACAATCTTCCTTTAGCGATGCCTATGATCAGGCACTCTATGCAGCCATGGCGGATCCTGGAAATGGTGGTTTACCTATTCATTTTGCTTCTTGGCATACCTTTTTATATGCTATTACGGGTCAAAATGCCCAATATCCGGTTCATGAACGTTCAAAATCCATTAAAGCTGCTTTTGCTGTCATTACCAGTAATGCCTTGAATTCAGAGTCATCACCTTATTCGTATTTATTCGACTCTTTTGCATTTACACGTTTGGGGCTTCAGAAATACATTTGGCGTGTTGGTTCAAGATACTATCCTAATCAAGATGTGAACACCTATGGTTCAGGTGGAGAAGCTTTTGTTGAGCTACAAAAGGCTTTGAATATGTTGGGACAATATGAAGCTGGATGTGAAATACACCCATGGCTTTATGGTTGCCCTACCTCGGCTGAATCTTCCAATGAAGGACAGTTTTTCGCTACCGGTTTGATGGAACCTTTGGAATTGGCTTTCACCATTCCTTCCACAGCCCCTAATAACTACCCATCCATTCCAGCTGCCACAGCTCCGGAATATCGAGGTCATATTGATTATCCATTGGGTAAACATTATCCATGGGTCACATTTGCAACGGGTACAAGACCTAAAGAACTGATCGGTGGTGCATGTTCTTCTTTTGTTATTGGTACCTCTTTCCAATCCAGCAATGGGGAAGGTATGAGTGGTATTAATGGAGAAGAACAAAATGAAATCTTGTTAAGAGTGACGCATAACAAACCTGCTTTAGATGAACTTGGTAGTTTAGGTGGTTGTACTTTATATATTTTCACCTATTACGATGCTGTTATGGTCGTTCGTCCTAATAATGTGGTGGACCTTATTTCCTAGTTTTTTATTTTTTAATCCATCGTTCGACTTTTTACAGAACGAACAGACCAAAAAAAAATTTCTCTTTTTAACCATGTACAAGAATAAAAAAATATCCTTTAGCATGAGTCACATCACGAACCCAGACAGCGGTACACGCTATGCCGAATTGATCGTGGATTCTTTTTTCTCCAGAGATGAAACAGCGACTTATGTGGACAATTCTTTATCAGGAAGACCGATTGACAATGTGAAGGGGCTTGCTTTACATGAAGCCAAAGTCGCTCTAACGTACGATACTATTTTTGCACCTTTTAATTCACTCACTTTATCGGACTATACCTATGTTTCTGGAACAGGTCTTACTGTTGGTACTTACAATGGCGTCGGTTATGTGGGTTCAAATACAAATAATTTACCAACTGGGAGTCCTAATATTCTCACTGCGCAACAATTTTTAGCCTCATCGCTTACAACGTTAGCTCAAAATGGATTTGTATCATTGCAAACCAATTATGCTTTGATTCCAGCGGTCTTTTATGTCAAAAGTACAACGGCTAGTCCGGGTAGTTATGGTGGCTTTGTACCGCTACATATCTTTCTAGCTACCGTTGGTTTGAATAGTGCGGGGACTGGTTTCAATTTATACATCACAGTGCAATCCGCCAACGGTTTAACAGCAAACGATTTAAAAGGCACCTTGACCTTTACCTATAGCAAATATTTGGGTAGGAAATTAGGTTTACCCGACAGAGGTACATGGACGGTTGATTTAGCACCATTGACTCCCATCACCAGCAATGGTACAACAGCGGGTTTAACAGAACCTTATATTGCCACTGTCTCAGGTGTCAATGGGGGTGGTCAACCTACCTTGGCTTATTATACCATTCCCTTCACATTCAACGCTGAAATGAATATGGGAAGGTATTTACAATTACGTGGGACTCTTTCTTCCGACATTCAATCTGCAGTCTATGTCAATGACGAAGGGGATCAAAATTCTGATATGATTGCTGCACTGCCTATCAATGGCGCTTATGGTGACATCGTCCAATTCGATGCACCCAATCATGAGGTATTTACGTTACCCAAGGTTCAATCTATACGTTATATCAAGCTTTGGTTTACAAGGGCTGAAGATCCTGACAACACCCCTGTGCATTTCAAAGGAAGTGATTATTATTTGAAATTTGCCTTACAAATACAAGATGAAGATGAACGTCAACAGCGTATATTTGATCCTGCCACGAATACAGTTTCTCAAACCTCACATAAACGTATGAAATATGTTTAATTTTTTTATTCTGTCGTTTTGGCTTTTACCGAACGATCGATTAAAAACCAAAAAATTTTCTAAATAACTCTTTGTAAAAAAACCAACGTCCTCTAATAATAAAAATGGAGAGTGGTCGTTATAATATTCATTACCAGCATCGTGAAGGTGTTGGTAAATCCTATCTCACTTCTATTCGACCTGATTATTATCTTGCGAGAACCAATAGTTTATTCGATTATCATCAACGTTATGCTGTGAAGCAATATCGAGCCAGTGATCTCTCCACTGTCTTGAATCAGAAAAACAACAAACCCGTCATGATCCAACAACCTTCGGAATCCATTTTTCCTACATTGTACCGAAAATTACCTACCTTTGTAGATAGGCAAGCTTCCTATAGTATGCCTCGGAGTGGTAATCAACCCATGCTACAAGGCACCATGGGTCCCTATGGTGAGGCGAATTATTACCTTCCCAAAGTCAATAACACCATACATCCAGAAGGGGATAGAGATAAACTTCGTAAACAGTATTTTACACGTGTTCCTGAACAGTATGATCAAATCATCCATCAAGAATTGGATAAAGTAAATCAACAACGCGATACCAAGACACGAAACCCTCCCATGTATAAGATTCAACCGATTAGTTTGAGTTCTATGGGAGGTGCTCATTTGTAAAAAAACAAAAATTTTCTAAAATAAACATCAATCAAAAAAGAGGTTCACTATGTTTAAAAGAAAACTTTTATCCAAAATGGGCTCCGATGGTCTGACGGTCAACCAAGCATTAAAATTTAATTTAATCACCACACCCGTACCACCTCGTTTCAATCCTTATTCATATACCCCCAGTAATAACAGAGGTACCTATGAACATGCTTTTCTACCCCCAAAAACCCCTTTTTCCACTATGCGAGAATCCTTTGGGGTGACAACACAAACAGAACAAGAACCTATCAAAGAAGAAAATGACGTCGTTCAAAAAGAACCTGTCAAACTCTCCATGCATACCACCTCCACGCATATTCCACCAGAAGAACCTGTCAAACTCTCCATGCACACCACCTCCCTGGATATTCCACCAGGTCGCGGTACGCTAGTGAAATCCTTAAACGCTGAAATCAAGAGTCTTAAAGATGCTATGGAAAATCTAGAAGTTGAAAATTTAACATTGACAGGCAAAGTGCATACCCTAAAAGGAGACCTGATGAAAGAAGCTCGTATACTATTTGCTACTCAAAAAAAACAACATTTACAAGAACTGGAGCATTTACAATCCAAAGTCAATGAATTGACTAAAAATTTAGCAGACTCTAAAGAAACGAGTGAAGCCAATTTAACAGCCAAAATGGCAGAGATGGACAAAGCTTTAAATGACGAGAAAAGGAAATCATATCAGCATGAACAAACCATCACCGCTTTATTAGAAGAAGAGAATGACAAATTGCAAAAACTACGCGCTACCAATGCTAAATTACTGAAATTACATGATCGCTGGAATTTTACAGTACAACGCTATGTGGCTAGTATGATTGCTAAATTTGCTGATCCCGATTTACAAAAACTTTTGGATGCTACTCCTCATTATTTTGTGGGTTCCACTAAAGTCTATGATCAAAAAGGATTTATAACGATATTAGACGCTATTTTTGATTCTGATAAAAAGGAGGAATACCTCAAAGCCATTGATACTTTTATGACCAATGCCACTACATTTGATTATGCATGGAGAATCTATGAACAAAATACAAAAACGCAACAATGGGGTCCTGCTAGTATCAATCCAGATCTACAAAATACAAAAACGCAACAATGGGGTCCTGCTAGTATCAATCCAGATCTACAAAATACAAAAACGCAACAATGGCCTACTACTCGTATCAATCCTGGTCTCTCCATAAGCATACCACCTCCTATTCATATCAAACCTACTCGTATCAATCCTGGTCTCTCCCTACGCATACCAGAACCTGTAGATGTTATCATGAGACCTGCTGGAGATGTTTTCATTGAACCTGCTACTAAACTAAATAATAGCGGTAGTAGTAGTGGTTCTTCTGGTTCCTCTCTTTCGAGTGCCCCGTCAACAGGGTCTGAACCAGAGAAAAAATTTTCCGCTGCAGCCCTGAAACAGAAAGCTGTTAGACGTTCGGAACGCACGCGAAATAAACCCAAACCTATTTATAAAGAAACGACCAATCGCCCTTCCCAAAGTAAAAAAGGTAAAGGCAAAAAGTAAAAAAATTTCTAAAAGGATATGTACGACGTAAAATAAACAGTCTTTATGCACCCGTTCACACCCCATTTCACTCCAGAAGATATTGGTAAAACAGAAAAAAGTATCCGAGAGACCGATACGCCTATGTTGGAAGCCGATGAGGCCTCTTCTTCTTCTTCCTCGGATAGTGAGCTAGGGCTTGCCAATGTGGCCTTTTCATTTATTCATAAGGATTCGCTTGATTTATACCATGGTCGATCATCCTCGGTACCAAGTTATTTTGTGTCTTGGGATTCTTCCCAAGGGTCATCCTATTCCCACACACCTTCCCAAGGTAGTGATCGAATAGAACATTCTTTTTTCCATTTAGAAGACAGCAAGCCACCTCCATTGTTCATCGGGTGCACCTCGTGGTGGGAAAAACATCTAGGTCACGTGTTGGTTTCTATAAAAAGTTGGTGGGTCCATTGGGTCGATCGCATTCAATCTCATTTTAATACCCCAGCCAAAGATAAACAACATGCCTCTTAAACGACCTCGCTCGCAACAACATACCCGCTACCCCAATCCAAATATTACCTATTCTCGTTTCAATGTCTTTACCCATCACCGTTCTATCCGCCATCTTCGACATGCTGTATTTGATCAGCCGCCTCCTTATAGAACAGTTGCTTATATGCATCAAGAAGCTAATCAAGGTCGTTTACGAAGTTATCTTACCTACTATACAGAGCAAGTGGTACGAAGTCTTCGTCGGACTACTTCTTTACATCCTGCTACCTTGGCATTTATTCCCGAACAGTTCAGAGGACTATTTATATCTTTTATACTCGTATTAGACCAAGCTTATGGTGTGACCGGTAATATATTAAGAAGTCTCCGTCAACCTAACGCTGCCATCAATATCAGTTTCTCGATTGAAGCCCTGGATTCCGGTCGGTGGGCTACATTAGGAAGAGGTTATCGCCGTGACTTGAATGAGGATAACTGGGATCAATGGGTACGCAAACTCATTGATGCTATTCAGCTCACCGATGATCACGACAACACACTTGAAATGCTAAGTCAAAGCGATGAAGAAATGGACTGGGAAAATGCAAAGATCGTGGGTCAGTGGGTTGAAGATTTACCACCCAACCGACATACCATCCCCATCACACGATCTATCTTGGCAGGTGGAAGGTCTACTGAACTTGACCGTCTCTATAAGAACTCAATTGGTCCTTTAGATCACCGAGTACAAGGACTGAATGCCTTTGATCCAGACAGTGTTTTTCCTGACCGTCAGGCCCCTCCAGAATACAGCAAAGCCTGTGCCCATATCAGCTTTATCATTGCCTTTTCACCTTTTTTCCGGACTCTTTTCCACCGAGACGACTGGCAATTCCCTTGTCCTACATTACATAGAGAATACAACAGAGTGTATTCTCCCAAGCACCTTATTCGCAACAAACATCATCTTTTGTATGAACTGATTGACTATTTTGCTGACCTAACAAGACATTCCCCCGCTACTTGGGTTGATTTATGTGGTTTCATGGAACGCTTTCTTGTTTATTTTCCTGGACATCGTGTCGTCATATTAGATCCAAAAGATAAAGCCATCCGCTTTGCTTGTCAAGGACACCCTCTTCCGAACACTGATTACCATGATACCCACTATTTCCTCTACAACCAAAAACACATTGACAACAACTGTAATGAAAAGGGGCATGTTTACCATTACAAACCGCCAGCCTCATTGAACGGTCATTGTAAAGACTGCTATCGAACCATTTGCGATCCACAGTTCGGTTGTGATTTCTGGTGTCACAGAGACCCTCTTATGACGTTTGAAAATCATGCACAAGTCGATTCGCAAGATCCAGAAACAAAAGATTTTGAAAATGATGTCCTATGTAACCACTGTGATCAGGTCATCGGACCCATGCAAGATGAAGAAGATGGTGTATACAAAGTCAAACATGATCATAGTCACTGTCCACAGCAAAGCCCTGATGTGAGTCCGTTAAAAGAATGTCAACAGTTTAAATATGACCCTTTCCCCATCTCCTTGAAAGATCCAAAAATCTCTTTTCAACGCAATGAACAAAACAAAGGAAAACGGTTTAAACAACCCATCACAGCCCATGCTTGGGATATGGAATGTATGGCGATCGAAACAACCATGCATCAATTACGGAATCAACGTCGTCAATATTTAGGGTCCCTCAACTATGAAGGTTATTTGTCGCTTGAACCAGAAGAAGAACCCATCCACCCTGAAGACGTCTGTCCTATTCACGAACATGTCCCCAATTTTATCAATGTTCAAACACTGTTTACTGAGAATACCTATGATTTTCATACCATGGATGGTTTTCTTACTTTCTTATTAAGAGCCGCTCGTCCCGGTTGTGAAGCCTTCCCTAGTAAATCCAAACATATTTTTATTGCTCACAACAGTAAAGGATACGATTCCCGACTTTTGTACATTGCCTTACTGCCCCGATTGACACCCGAAATCATGCTGCGAAAACCCATCAAAAGAGGTAGTAAATTCTTACGTCTAGAACTCTTTTTCCCTACTACACAAACCACCTTTATCTTCATGGATTCCATGTGTCATATTGCACAGTCTCTGAAAAAGATGCCCTATTCCTTGGGTGTGGACGCTGGCAATATCAAAAAAGGCGATTTTCCTCATGCTTTTAATACCCCAACCAACCAAGATTACAAAGGTCCTCTACCCGCTATTCAGTTTTATGAACATGTTGAAAAATTACCTGATGCCAAAATTCAGTTTGAAGAAGATTATCAAGCCATGGCAACCCTATATAGACATCAAGACTGGGATTTTCAAACCGAACTCAAAACCTACTGTCAACAAGATGTCCGTATCCTCCGTCTATGTATGGAAAAATACTACCGTTTATTCTATGAAAAAACAGGTCTCAATCCTCTTTTATGTACCACTGCCCCCGCCTTTGCACTTAAAAGCTATATGCATGCCAACATGCCCTATGGTAAACTCATGGTGTTGGATCCCAAATTCCTTAAGCATGCTCGTAAAGCACTTCGTGGGGGTCGTACGGATGTCCGTTGTCGCTACAAAAAACTGTCTCCTGAAGAACTTGTCCGTGGATGTATGATGGTCTACCAAGATGTCCAATCACTTTACCCTTCCGTCATGTTTTTTGCAAACCCGTTCCCAACAGGGACACCGCAACGTTACGACTACAACGAAACACAAGGTACTGCGATGGAGGATATTGCCGATAACGACAAATTCAAACACATGTTTACTCATACACCAGATAACTTTGCCTCGTTTTTCACTGGCTTTGTTACCTGCGATATTCAATGTGTCGACTATATTCACCACCCTGTCATTGTCCACAACAATCCAAAGGGGCGTCTGGTTGCTAATTACCAAGATAAAGTACAACTCACACTCACCTCAGTGGAACTTTATTATGCACTCAAAACAAAATGTTATCGAGTGACCAAAGTTTACATCATTGATGAGTATGACAGTACCTATGATTTATTTAAATCTTACATTCAAACATGGCTTCAACTCAAGATTGAATCGAGTAAGCATCAATTTCAGAAGGGTGACAAATCTCCTGAACAACGTTATGCCGAGTTTTTACAATTACAAGAAGAAACAAAGCGAGTGACGGGGATTGAACTTGTTTATGAAAATATGGTGCCGAATGAAGGCTTGAAAACAATCGCCAAATTGATGTTGAACAGTCTATGGGGAAAATTAGGTCAAAAACCAGACGCCCGAGAAACCGTTTTGACCGACCTAGATAAACAAAAAATGGAAGAAATGATTAAATGTGGATTCATTGAAAAAACAACTGCTGAACATTACGAATCGCTTGGTTCCAAACAACAAAATAGCATGGTGTCCTTTGATATCAAAGATTACCGGTACCTTTCTCAAACGTCCTCGGTGCCCGTGGCGGCCTTTGTTGCGGCTTATGGTCGTATCGAACTTTGGAAAGAATTGAACAAATTAGGTAAACGGGTGCTGTATCATGACACGGATTCCATCATCTATCTCCATGAGCCATCGCTTTATAACATCCCCGAAAACAATGTTCTCGGTGGATGGGAGCTGGAGGTCACCCTACCTAAGAAGATCACTGAATTCGTAGGTGTGGCCCCAAAAACATATGGCATCAAGGTACAAGATGGTGAATCCATGGAGGAAATGATCAAGTGTAAAGGCTTTCCATTGAACTGGGTTACCACCATGGATCCCGATAATGCAGAAAAGGTCAATTTTAGTGCTTATCGAGACTTGGTGATGACCAGTGATCCGGAAAAGGTCATTCACACTGCACCTGGTACCTATTTTGAATTCAATCTACAAATGCAATTCATGGGTACGACCAAAAGACAAAAAAAGCTCACCGGTGTCTATGAAAAGGGCGTTGTATGTCCAAGTACTTTTTGTACCTATGGTGAAGGGTGGGATCGATGGGGGGCCACCTCCTTTGCTGAGTTGGATGACAGCCCCAGACCATGTTAAAAAATAAATAAAAAACCTCTTTTTATACGAATACCTTGTTTACATTGGTTCCCTTGGTAACCATCGATAAGCTGCGGCGTGGCTTGATGTTGATTAGACTCGTTTGTATTACCCACGTGGTGCGCACAAACTGCGGAAACGCCTCGCTTGTTTTCAGCTATTTAATCAACCTATTCCCGCTCCAGATGAACCCGCTGGAAAACTAAAACAACATGAATCTTAACCCTGGAGACCCGACCCTTTCTGTCATCCCTTTTGTCACCAAATCTCCTCAAAAGGACGAACGCATTTCTGTCCTGTTTCACCCCAAACTCACGCTATGGGATAATGTCCGACGATGTACCCTACCTCTCTATTATTACTACGAAAAACATATCAAAGAATTAGAAACAAAAATCTCTGATTTTGAAACTTTTTCTTGTCAAGTTTGGTTCGATGACGATTGCAACTTTACTTTCACGCCAGACAACATCTCTCTTCAGACATTCCAACAAAAAGTCGAAGAATATATACTAGAAAGAATCGTTATGTTGGAAATTGATACCGATCCTCTGATGATGCATATTACCTTTTACAAACAACTTCTTCTCAAAGACAAAGAATCTAAATCCGCCACCACCACCACCACCACCACCACCACCACCACCACCACCACCACCACCGTAAATGATATAGACGATGTTTGTTTATTTACGGAACAACTTTTAAAAAGGGCTCCCAATGTGAAGGTATTTCAGTGGGCTAGTCGTTATGCGAAATGTATGGATGACTTGGAGGCTATGTTAAAAGAAGCCAATGTTATTCCTGACTGTAGAAGTTGGCAAACCATTTGTGACGAACTTTATGCAATAGAAAAGGAAAATACCTGGGTGTCTGTCTTGAAATCTTTGACTAAATAATTTCCTCCATTCCCGTCTTCTTCTCACTATTTCGTACCCTGTATGTCGTTTGTAACAGCTCTCTCTTTGTTTCTCTAGTTTCAATAACTGTTCTGGACTGTATTGACGTTGTAGTTTTAGACAACCTCTATCGACTGCAATAAACTGAATATAGGTTGTGCCGATATCTTGAAAAGCGTGACAACACTTTGTATGGACTTGCA
>Ga0070683_100004991_pt1 | contig 11016 bp, 6 predicted proteins | sample KBSC713LmetaG_FD_64662 | JGI IMG/M metagenome (GOLD analysis project Ga0070683, IMG submission 64662) | Corn rhizosphere microbial communities from Kellogg Biological Station, Michigan, USA - KBS C7.1-3L metaG | ecosystem: Host-associated > Plants > Roots > Rhizosphere ...
GCCGGCGAGATCGGCGGCGTCGAGCGGGGATTGCGCAAGAGACCCGTGCAGGTCGAGCCGGGAGACCGCGGGTTCTCGTACTACCGCGCCGCGTACGCACCCGCGCTGTTCACGCTCATGGTGGCCGTGGGACTCGTGCTGCTCGTAGTGTGCGCCAACGTGGCGAACCTGATGCTCGCGCGCGCGACGGCGCGGGGACGCGAGATGAGCGTACGCATGGCGCTGGGCGCAGGACGCATGCGACTGGTGCAGCAGCTCATTACCGAGAGCATCCTGATCGCGGCAGTGGGCGGCGCACTGGGATTGCTCGTGGCCTGGTGGGGGAGCCTCGCGCTGCTGCGTCTGGCCGGCGGCGGGTCCGCGGCCATTCCGCTGGACGTGCATCTCGACGGACGCATTCTGGCATTCACCGCCGCGCTGTCGCTGGTGACCGCGCTGCTCTTTGGCGTGGCGCCCGCCCTGCGCGCGACGCGGGTGGAGCTGGGCGCCGCGCTGCGCATGCAGGGACGTGGCGTCGCCGGTTCGGCGGGCCGGCCCGGACGCATCGCGCTCGGCAAGCTGCTGGTCGTGGCACAGGTGGCGCTATCCGTCCTCCTGCTCGTCGGCACCGGCATGCTCGTGCGCAGTACGCAGCGTCTCGAACATGCCGATGTCGGTCTGTCGCGCGACCACCTGCTGATCGCGCGTGTGGATGCGGAGCGGGGCGGGTACACCGGCGCGCGCCTCGCGGCCCTCATGCGCGATCTCACCACACGACTCTCGCGCGTGCCCGGCGTGGCCGCGGTATCACTCTCGGAGAACGGAATCTTCAGCGGCACCGAATCGGGCACCACACTGCAGGTCGAGGGCTTCGTCGCGCACGCGGACTCGGATACGCTGGTGACCTATGACGACGTGGGGCCGGGATACTTCCGGACCATTGGTGCGCACCTGCTGCGGGGCCGCGACATCGAAGCGCGCGACAATGAGACCGGAGCCAAGGTCGTCGTCGTGAACGAAACCATGGCGCACTTCTACTTTCCCTCGGGAAACGCCATTGGCCATCACATCCAGGCCGACAGCGCGTCGTGGGAAATCGTCGGTGTCGTGGCGGACGTCGAGGAGCAGAGTGTGCGCAGCCCGCCGAGTCGCCGCGTGTACTTTCCGACCGTGCAGATGTCGGAGCTGCCGGGCTCGTTCTACCTGGAGGTTCGCGCCACCGGCGATCCTGCTCGCCTCGCCGTGCCGGTGCGGCGCACCCTGCAGGACGCGGATGCCTCGCTCGCGGTGCTGAACGTGGATCCGCTCGCCAACCTCATTCGTGATTCCATCAGTCAGGACCGGATGGTGGCGCAGGTGGTGACGTTCTTTGGTTTGCTGGCCCTCGTGCTCGCGGCGCTTGGCTTGTACGGCGTGATGGCCTACGCCACGGTGCGTCGCACGAGTGAATTCGGACTGCGCATCGCGCTCGGGGCGAGCACCGGCGATGTGACGCGCATGGTACTGCGGGAAGCGCTGCTGCTCGTCGCGGTCGGCGCACTCGTGGGAGTACCGGCGGCGCTGCTGGCCACTCGTCTCCTGCGCAGCCAGTTGTTCGGCATCGGCCTCTTCGACGCTCCATCGGTGCTGCTCGCCGTCGTCGTGCTGGGCGCGAGCGCCGCGCTGGCGGCCTGGCTTCCCGCCACGCGCGCGGCGCGCGTGTCTCCGCTGGAGGCGCTGCGGGAGGAGTAAGCCACTCCCCGCCGCCCTTCCCTTGGGAATCGGCAATCGGGAATGGGGAATCGTGGGAATGGGGAATGGGGAGACCGATTTCCTGCTCTTGATGAAATCGGGGTGAGGCGGCGGGGGGCGGATTGCCTTATCGATTCCCCATTCCCGATTGCCGATTCCCACGGGAAGGAGGCGGGGCGGGGCCTCGCCCCGCCCCGCCTCCTTCCCGGCCCGCGTACATTTCCCCAATGGCCATCCCCCCTCTTCGCACGGCGCTGCTCGCGTCCGCATTCGCCATTGCGCCCGCCACCAGTCTCGCCCAGACAGCGACCACAGGCTCCCTGTCACCCACCGAACAGGCCGTCGTCCGATCCGTGGACGCGCACAACGCGGACGCGCTGGCGCTGCTCATTCGCCTCGTCAACATCAACAGCGGCACGACCAACTTCGCCGGTGTGCGTCAGGTGGGCGACATCCTTGGCGCGCAGTTCGATTCGCTGGGATTCACCACCCATTGGGTGGACGGCGCGGCGTTTCACCGCGCGGGACATCTCGTGGCGGAGCATCCCGGTCCGGGTCCCAAGATTCTCATCATCGGGCACCTCGATACCGTCTTCGATCCGAGCAGTCCGTTCCAGAAGTTCGAGCGGCTGGATGACAGCACGGCGCGCGGGCCCGGCGTGATCGACATGAAGGGTGGCGACGTGATCGCGCTCTATGCGCTGCGTGCGCTCCGCGACGCCGGCGCACTGGACTCCATGCATGTCGTGGTGGTGTACGACGGTGATGAGGAGGATGCGGGCGCACCGCTGTCCGAGGCGCGGCGCGCGCTCACCGACGCGGCGAAGGGCGCGGTGGCCGCACTTGGATTCGAGGACGGCGCCGGCGATCCGCGCACGGCGGTCATCTCGCGCCGTGGCGACGTGGAGTGGCTGCTCACCACGACCGGCCTGCCGGCGCATTCCTCGCAGATCTTCTCCAGCGACGTGGGCGCCGGTGCGGTGTACGAAATGTCACGCGTACTCGACCAGTTCTACCAGCAGCTCTCGCGCGAGAAGTATCTCACCTTCAGTCCGGGCATCGCGCTCGGCGGCACCGCGATCTCGCTCGACTCCACGCATTCCACCGGCACCGCGGCCGGAAAGTCCAACGTGGTCGCGAAGCAGATGCAGGTCGCAGGTGACCTGCGCACGCTCAGCCCCGCGCAGCTCGCGAGCGCCCAGCGCGCCATGCAGACCATCGTCAGAAAGAATCTGCCGCACACGACGGCGGAGATCAGCTTCGCGCCCGGCTATCCGCCCATGGCGCCTACGGCGGGCAACAGGAAGCTGCTCGCCCTGTACGATCGCGCGAGCCGCGATCTCGGCACGGGGCCGGTCGTGGCAGTGGACCCGTCGCGTGCGGGTGCGGCCGACGTCTCCTTCGTCGCCAACGAAGTGCCCATGGCCATCGACGCACTGGGTCTCTCCGGACATGATGATCACACGGACAAGGAAACGGCGGACCTGCGCACGCTGCCCATCAAGACGAAGCGCGCCGCCGTGCTGATGCTGCGGTTGACGAACATGCCGGCGGCCGCGAAGCGTCCGGCCGCGCCGGCGGCCGCGAAGCGTCCGACCTCATCGGCGGCGAAGTAGCGCGTGCCTCCGCTGCCGACCTTCACCGCGGCGCGCTACGTGCAGCCGCTGCGCGAGGGCGGCTCGCTGCCGGCAGTCGTTGAAACCGAGGGCGGCCTCTTCGTCACCAAGTTTCGCGGCGCGGGGCAGGGTCCCAAGGCGCTCGTGGCGGAACTGATCGTGGGACAGCTCGCGCGCGCGCTCGATCTGCCGCTGCCCGACCTCGCGCTGGTCGAGCTCTCCGCCCTCTTCGGCCGCAGCGAGCCCGATCCCGAAATCCAGGATATCCTGCGCCGCAGTCATGGCATCAACGTGGGGCTGCGTTATCTCGACGGGGCGTTCAACTACGATGCCACGGCGGCCGGCGATCTCCTGTCGGAGGAGCTGGCCGCGGGTATCGTCTGGCTCGATGCCTTCACGACGAATCCGGACCGCACGCACCGCAATCCCAACATTCTCGTGTGGCACCGCACGCCATGGCTCATCGATCATGGTGCGGCACTCTACGCGCACCACGACTGGGCCCGCGTGGATGATGTACGCACGCGCACGCCCTTCCCGCTCATTGAACAGCACGTGCTGCTCGCACGGAGCGGCGACCTCGAGGCGGCGGACGGGCGTGCGACCGCCGTGCTCACCGAGGCGCTGGTCGCCGACGTGCTGGCAGCGGTTCCCGACGCGCTGCTCGGCGACCACGCGGCGGAGGAGCGCGAGCGCTATGCGCACTATCTTCGCACGCGCCTCGCGCGGCCGCGCGATTTTCTGGCGGAAGCCATCGCCGCGCGCGAGCGCGTGCGCCGCGCACCGCCCCGCGTGCTCTCGGCCCGGCGATGAGTCGCGATCGCATTCCGTACGACTTCGCCATCCTGCGCGCGGTACCGCATGTGCATACGGGCGCCTTCGTGCCCGTTGGCGTCGTGGTGCACGCGCGGACGGCGGAATTCCTCGGCGTGCGCGTCCTCACGGACGTCGCCGCACTGCGCGAGCGCATTGGACAGATGGACGTGGAGCTGCTCGCACGGTATCTCGAATCCTTGCGGGCCATTTGCGCCGGCGATGCCGCGGCGGGTCCCGTCGCACTGTCGCCGCCGTCCGAGCGTTTTCACTGGCTCACGTCGCCGCGCTCCGACGTGCTGCAGAGCTCTCCGATTCACAGCGGTCTCACCGATGACCCGGCGCGTTCGCTCGACGACCTGTTCCGTATCTACGTCGCTGCGGACGAGGTCGCCTGACGGGAACCATTTGACGAGCTGCGTTGCTTGAGCAGAAGAAGCGGATCAGACCCCGTTTGGTCATGCCAGGCGGGGTCTGATGCATTCCGGTTCGCCCGGCGGACGCACTGCCGCCAGAACATTCTTCTGCGCGAGAGCACATCATGACCACGACACTCGATCGCCCGGCCTCCCAGTCGGGCAGCTTTACCATTGGCGGCGATCTTCCCGTTCACCGGCTTGGCTTCGGCAGCATGCAACTCACGGGTCCCGGGATCTGGGGAGATCCCGAGGACCCCGACGAAGCCGTGCGCGTCCTGCGCCGCGCGGTGGACCTTGGCATCACGCTCATCGACACGGCGGACTCGTACGGTCCCTATGTCGCCGAAGAACTGATCAGCAAGGCGCTGCGTCCCTATCCCGATGATCTCGTCATTGCGACCAAGGCCGGACTGACTCGCGCCGGACCGGGCGACTGGCGCCCTGTCGGCCGCCCCGAATACCTGCGGCAGGAGGCGGAGATGAGTTTGCGACGCCTCGGGCTGGAGCGCATCGATCTGTTCCAGCTGCATCGGATTGACGAGAAGATTCCGCTGGCCGACCAGGTTGGGGAGCTTGCGCTGCTGCAGGCGGAGGGAAAGATCCGCCACATCGGTCTCTCCGAGGTCACCATTCAGCAACTGCAGGACGCCCAGCGCATCGCACCGATTGTCTCCGTACAGAACCGATTCAATCTGATTGACCGCGCATCGGAGCCATTGCTTGAGCACGCCGAGGCGCATGGGATTGCATTCATTCCGTGGTTCCCGCTGGCCACGGGTGCGCTCGCCAACGTGGACGGTCCGCTGCATGAGATGGCACGGCGGCTGGGCGCGACCCCATCGCAACTGGCGCTCGCCTGGCTGCTGCACCGGTCACCGGTGATGCTGCCGATCCCGGGAACGTCATCGGTCTCGCATCTGGAAGAGAACGTGGCCGCCGCGGCGATCACGTTGTCCGACAGCGATGCCGAGCGACTGAGCAAGGCGGTGAAGTGACACCGCTGGCGCTGCTGAGTGACGGAGTGCGATCGCGCCGAGCGATGCAGCCATTATCGCAGGGACTCTGCGACCGCGTTTCGCTACTCCGACCGTAACGCCACGATGGGATCGACCCGCGTTGCGCGACGCGCCGGGATCAGACACGCCAGCAGTCCCGCTGCCGCGAGCACCACAACCGTCCCGGCAAAGATCCCCGGATCGCGCGGCTGCACGTCGAACAGCACCATGACGAGCAGCCGCGACACGCCAATGGCCAGGGCAAGACCGACGAGCATCCCGATGCCGAGCTGCCACACACCCTGTCGCATTACCAGACCCAGCACGTCGCGCGCTTGCGCGCCGAGCGCCATGCGAATCCCCAGCTCGCGCGCGCGGCGGCTCACCGAGAACGCCATGACCGCATACAGTCCAATGGACGCGAGAAAGAGCGCCACGGCGCCAAAGATCACGAACATCGTCCCGAACACGCGATAGAACCACAGGGGGCGAGCCAGCGCTTCCTCCATGGAGTACACGCGGTAGAGCGGAATGTCCGGATCGAGCGACGCCACCGTCTGACGAACGGCGGAGGTGAGTCCCAGTGCGCTGCCGCCGGCGCTGCGCACGGCGATGCTCACGAAGTTGCTGTGATGCTGCGCGAGCGGGGCCAGCATGATGGGCGGGCGCGGCTGATCCGCGTCACCGGAAAAGAAGTCCGGGATCACACCCACGATGGTGCGCCATGGATCGGTGCTCTTCGCGCCCCCAAACCGTACGCGGCGACCCAGCGGATTCTCGTTCTTCAGAAATTCGCGCACGAAGGCGTCGTTCACGACGACGACCGGCGCGGCATCGAGGCGGTCCTGCGCACCGAGTGCCCGTCCCTGCTGCACCACGACGTCAAAGGTCTGAAAGAATCCGGGTGTCACGTCCATCTGGCGCGCGTTGGGATAGTCCCGGTCGGAGGCGTACGATCGGCCCTCCAGCGCGAAGTTCGCTCCGCCCAGACCGGTACCGGGCAGACTGGACACGAGCGTCGCGGCACGCACGCCCGGCAGCTCTCCAAGCCGCTCGTCGAGCGTCGCGAAGAAACGCCGCTGCATGGCGGTGTCGGTGTACGTGGCGGGAAAGCCAATGCGCGCCGTGAAGAGATGCTGCGCCGCGAAGCCGTAGTCCACGTGACGGAGCTTCGTGAGACTCTTGACCATGAGGCCGGCGGACACGAGCAGCCCGCAGGAGAGCGCCACCTCGAAGATGACCAGAGCGCGGCTGAACTTGCCGATGCGCAGACTGGAGGCGCCGCGCGACTCGTCCTTGAGCACCTCGCTCACGTCCGTGCGCGATGACTGGAACGCCGGGATCGCGCCGGACAGCAGTGTCGCCAGCAGCGCCAGTGCCGCGGCGAACACGAGTACCGGCGGGTGCAGCCGGATGTCGATGAAGAAGGGCGGCTGGGTGTCGGCGATGGCGCGATTGAATATCACGATTCCGCCATACGCGAGCACAATGCCCAGTGCTGTTCCCATGAGCGCGAGCAGCAGCGACTCCGCGAGGAACTGGCGCACGACGGCCCAGCGCGATGCGCCGAGCGCGGTGCGCACGCCGACCTCGCGCGTGCGGTGCGCGGCGCGATCGATGAGCAGATTCGCCACGTTGGTGCACGCGATGAGCAGGACGAAAAACACGGCGCCGAGCATCGTGTAGAGCAGTTGATGCGGCTGGGGGCCGATTTCCGCGTCCACGAACGGCAGCGCCGCAGCGGTGAAGCCCGCATTCGTCTCCGTGTACTCGCCGGCGAGACGGCGCGAGAACGCCCGCAGTTCCAGGTTGGCCCGCGCGAGCGACACATCAGGCGCGAGCCGTCCGATCACGGTGAGCCAGTTCCCCTCCCCGCGCTTCGTCGCGAGCGCGTTCATCCCGAGCGGAAGCCAGATCTGCTCGATCTGGGGGAAGCGAAAGCCCTGCGGCATCACGCCAATGACCGTGAACGGCTGACCGTTCGCGCGGATGACCTTCCCAACGATGCCCGGATCGCCGCCGTACCGGTTCTGCCACATCGCGTAGCCGATGACCACCACGCGCGGCGCTCCCGGCTGGTCCTCTCCGTCGCGAAAGTCGCGACCCAGCACCGGGTGCATGCGCAGGACGCGGAACGTGTTCGCGGTGACGAACGCGCCATCGAAGCGCTCGGCGCCCTGCGTGCCGCTCACGTTCACGGTTCCCGTGTAGTAGCCAGCCAGACCGGTGAAGCTGTGCGTCTGCTCGCGCAGATCCATGAAATCCGAAATCGGCACGCCGGCCCGCTGGATGTGACGCTCGGGATTGTCGCGCTGAATTTCCATGACGGCTTTCCCGCCCGGAAATGGCAGTCCCTTCATGAGGGCGCCGTACACGATGCTGAACATCGCCGTGGTGAAGCCAATGCCGATTGTAAGCGCAAGGACGGCGACGACGACGAGCCCAGGACTCTTGCGCAGGGCACGGGCGCCATACCGGAAGTCGCGAAGCAAGGAGTCCATGGAATGGTGCGGACGAGGGTAGTCGCGAACCTGGCGGAAGACAGTCGCGCTGCACGCCCCGTACGGCCGGCTCGGCCGTGGGTTTCAGCATTCCGGAGCAGCGTGACCATGCCCCCTTTCCACTTGCATCAAAACGTTGCAGGCACTAATTTTATTGTACCGAACAATCACCGAAGCAGCGTTTGTAAGTGGCTATGGACAAAGGACTTAGGACGACATAGTGAAACGGCCCGGGAGGCGGCCTGCGGCACGAGGACGGCATGATGAGGGGCCGCCCAGCTACACTCTGGAGCCGCTGGATCCGTGGCTGAAATGCGGCCCGGACACGTCGGTGTCGGAGCTCTGGAAAGTCACTGAAACGCGGCCATCGGCGCGCGTGTATCACCTGGTTTTTCTGGACCGGTACGGGTGGTACTGCCTGCACGGGAGGGACTGCCCGGCGGTGGCCGAGGTGCAACGAGTTGTTCGGCACATGACCGCGCGTACCGCGGCACGGGAGTCAACAGGACGTCGAGACAGGAGCAGCACATGATCGCACGACAGGATGCATTCAGCAGCAAGAGCCAGGTGTGGAGCGCGCTCGCCGCACCAGTGCCAGCGGGCGCCATTTCCTGGCGCCAGGATGGGAAGCCCATCACGCGCGACGGGCGGCATTTCGCGCGCTTCGTCTGCTACATCGAAGCCAACACGGTTCGTGAGCGGCTCGACACGGTAGTGCCGGGCGAGTGGAGTCTCACACTCGAGATGCTGCCGCCCATCAATGGAGGCGACGACAACGACGCCGTCTGCGCCTTCAAGGCGCGTCTGCAGGTACTCGGCGTCGTGCGCGAGGATGTCGGGACGGGACGCGACTACAAGCAGGCATCGACGGACGCGTTCAAGCGCGCCGCCGTCCGCTTTGGCATCGCCAACGAGCTTTATTCGTACGAGCAGAACTGGGTGGAACTCGACGGCGACGGACGCGGTGCCAAACCCGTCGAGGATCCCGCGCAGGCCTACGAGCGCAAGTACGGGAAGCCGCGCGGCACACAGACGCAGCGCGGTGCGGCAGCGGACACCGAGGGCGGTGCCGCGTCCATCTCGGCGGCTGCGGACAGTGAAGAGGTGAGCTGCCCCGTGTGCGGCGGCCGCATGTGGGACAACCGGCTCACCAAACGCAATCCGCGTGCGCCGGATTTCAAGTGTCGCGATCGCAACTGCGACGGTGTCATCTGGCCCGCCCGCACCTCCGAGCCTGCCACTGCCGCGACTCCGGAAAAGGATGCGGAGCAACTGGTCGCGATCGCCGAGGAGCAGCGGTAGGGCCACACGCCTTCTCCCGCCCTGGGAATCGGCGGGCCACACGCCTCCTCCCCGCCCTTGGGAATCGGCAATCGGGAATGGGGAATCGTGGGAATGGGGAATGGGGAGGCCGATTCCCGGTTGTTGTTGATGAAATCGGGGTGGGGCGGCAGAGGGCGGACTGCCTCCCCGATTCCCCATTCCCAATTGCCGATTCCCCAGGGGAGGGGGGGGGGGCGAGGAGCAACCGACTCTGACCCCATTGGCCGCCCAAAGAAGACAGGATTTCAGGATTTTCGGGATTAACAGGATTGTTGGGAGCCGAGCCCAAAGCTTCAGTGAGTTCGCTGAACGATGGCGAATGCTTTTGGAACGGCACCGTGAGAATCCTGTAAATCCTGTCCATCCTGAAATCCTGTCTCGCTTTCATAGCTGGTTAAACCACGGTCGCGCGTGCCCGGTCGCCGCCAGCTGATGAAAATCAATCGACTCTGCCCCCTTTGATCCGGGAAGGGACAATCGGGAATGGGGAATAGGGGTGGCAGTCCGCCCCCATTCCCCATTCCCGATTGCCGATTCCCAAGGGCGGGGTGGCCGTGCGGTGGAAGATTGCCGATTCCCGTGGGAGGGGTGGCGTGGGCGGCGAATTACTTGTCCCCCGGATGATACTCCCGCTCCGTATGTCCCTTGAGCTGCGACCGGTAGAAGTACACCGTGCCAAGATTCCCGCTCGCGTAGCGCGCGATCTCGTCGCGGAAGTGTGGCGACGCCGGATCACCGCTCTCGCCTCCCGCCGTCACCGCTCTCGCCCGCACGCTGTCGGCGAACTCCACGACCGCTACGAAGCTGTTCCCGCTCGTGCCATACCATTTCTTCGTGTTCGGATAGGGCCGCGCGCCGAATGACGCCAGCGATCCCCACCGCGATGAGGTGAACGGCACGGGCGCGCTCGGCTGCGCATCGTCGAAGTGCGACGCAATGGCATCGTCCAGCCGCTGGAAGCGATTGATGTTTCCCCACGGTGTCTTCCAGGAGCCGAAGTCATGCGTCAACCGGGCCGACGCTTCGGCGAGGGAGCGGAGCAGCTCCGTCGCGCTGGCGCCGTTGGCGACGAAGTCCATGGGCGAGGCGCCTGCCGCGCGTGCCTCGTGCGCGACGCGCCGCAGTACGTTCTCGCCCCAGAATACCGCCAGCGAGGTGGGAACCGAGGATGCGCCCCAGCGGTAATCCCACGGCCGCAGCACGGCGATCTGTTCGGCGAGCGCCGTCCGCAAGGTGTCCGATGCCGGCAACTGGTCATACGCCTTGAGCAGCGGCGGGATCATCTGCGCGAACGCGGGGAGATAGCTGTCGAACGCCATCGCCGTGAGTGAGCTCATGGTCACGTTCTTCGCGCCGGTGAGCAGCCGCAGCGCATGGTGGCCGCGCGGCGTCTCCTCGGTTCCCATTTCCACGTAGCGCGGGAAGTCCGACCGCTTGGGGCTGTACGGACCGGCAGCCGACCACGGCCAGTTGTTGGAGTTGTAAGCCCATCCTGACGCAGGGTTGATCGCGTTCGGCGTTTCTTTCAGAGACAGAACGCCGTGGTAATCCGTTTTCGTGTCGCTTCCGTCAACGGGCTTCGTCCAGTCAAGCGAGTTATCACGCCGAGGGATGTAGTTGGAGTGCAGGTATGCGATAT
>Ga0070683_100004994_pt1 | contig 11013 bp, 9 predicted proteins | sample KBSC713LmetaG_FD_64662 | JGI IMG/M metagenome (GOLD analysis project Ga0070683, IMG submission 64662) | Corn rhizosphere microbial communities from Kellogg Biological Station, Michigan, USA - KBS C7.1-3L metaG | ecosystem: Host-associated > Plants > Roots > Rhizosphere ...
GGCACGGGAATGGCGGACGCGTTCGGCCGGTGGATGGAGTCTCTTCTCGGCTCGCACGGTCTGGTCGTCTACAACTCGGCGGATCCCGCGGCCAAACCGCTCGTCGCACCGGTGTTCGCGCGCGAGCTCGAACGAGCCGGCGAAACCGCGCGTCTCGCGGCGGCAGCAGGCGCAGCGATGGAAGCGCGCGGCTACAGCGCGCAGGTCGTTCCACATCCCGATACGGTAGCGCTCTTCCATCTCAACACCGGGCGACAGCCGATTCGCACGCAGGGCGACGCGCTGCTGGTCGGCGAGGACGTGAGGTCGACGCGCAGCCTGCTCGATCGCGTACGCGATGCGCCGCAGGAGTTCAGCCCGAATGTCCTGCTTCGCCCGATCGTGCAGGACACGCTTTTTCCGACGGTCTGTTACGTCGCCGGGCCGAATGAGCTCGCCTACCTCGGTCAATTGCGGCAGATCTACGCCGCGTTCGACGTGCCGATGCCGCTGATGTATCAGCGCACCACCGCCACGCTGCTCGATTCGAACGCCGCCCGGTTTCTGCTCCGTCACGACGTGCAGCTCGAACAGCTGCAGGCGCAGGATGAAGCGCTGCTGAACAAGCTGCTCGAATCGCAGTTGCCACCGGGCGTTGACGCAGCGCTGCAGGACGTCGCGCTGCTCCTGCAGGAGCGAATGGAGCAGCTGGCCGTGGGCGTCACGCAGATCGATGCGACGCTCGACGGCGCGGCGCGGTCAGCGCTCGGGCGGATGCAAGACGACTTGAAGAAGCTGCACGGCAAAATCATCCACGCCGCGAAGCGAAAGGACGAGACGCTGCGCCGTCAGTTCCATCACGTCCAGGCGCAGGCATTTCCCGGCGGCGGGCCACAGGAACGAACCGTCGGCTTCCTCCCTTTCCTCAACAAGTACGGACCCACACTCATCGATCGCCTGCGCGAAGAGCTACCCGTCGACCTTGGCATCCACTGGGTGATCACACCGTGAAGCGCGCCTCGCGGGCGCGCAAGTGGATATCGCGCAATCCGAGGCCCGTCAGATACGTTCTGCTCGGCTGCGGCATCGCGTCGCTGCTCGCCGGTGCGGTGCTCGTCTACTACTACGCATCGTTCGCGCGCATCATCGACGCCCGCCTGCATGGAGAGCGCGAACGCTCGCTGCCGCGCGTCTACGCACGTCCGCTGCAGCTGCGCCGCGGAGAAACGCTGTCGGAAGGCGAGCTCGTCGCGCGCCTCAACGATCTGGGCTATGCGCAGCGGCCAAACGTCGGCGCCCCGGGGGAGTTCGCGATTGAACGGAACGCCGTGTTGTTCACGCCGCGCGCTGGTGCGTTCAGCGGCAAGACCATCCGCGCGACGTTCCCGGCGCCTCCGGCTGTCCGCCGCGCCGGCGGCGCGCCACGGCCAGCGCCTCGCGGCATCACCGCGCTGAACGTCACCACCGGCGGCAGCAAGCCCGTTCAAGCCGACGCGGTGACGCTCGATCCTCCGCTGCTCACCGCGCTCGTCACGAGTGGGGCCCGCGAAAAACGACGCCGCGTCGGGCTCGAGGCAATACCCAAACGGATGCAGCAGGCCGTGCTCGCCATCGAGGATCAAAGTTACTACTCGCATCCCGGCGTCAACCCGTTCAGCGTCGTCCGCGCGGTCATCGCCAATCTCTTCAGCCGCGGCAAATACCCGATCGGCGGCAGCACGGTAACGCAGCAACTTGCTCGCATGTTCTTCCTCACGGACGAGTTCAACAGCGAGCTGCAGAGCGGCACGCGGTCCTATCGCCGCAAGCTGCAGGAGGCGTTCATGTCGCTGGTCCTCGAGCGGCGCGCCTCCAAGGATGAAATTCTCGAGCTGTATCTCAACGACGTCTATCTCGGACAGCGCGGCTCGTTTGCCATCCACGGCGTCGCCGAAGCGGCGCGGCTCTTTTTCGGGAAGGACGTTGCAAACCTGACGGTTGGTGAAGGCGCGCTGATTGCGGGCGTCATCCAGAACCCCGGCATGCACTCGCCGTTCGTCAATCCGAAGAACGCCGTCGAGCGGCGGAATGTCGTCCTGCGCGCGATGGCGGACGAGGAATACATCACCGAGGACGTGGCGGCACGCGCCAGCCGCGAACCGCTGCAGGTCGCCGCGCGCGGCGTCGACAACGAGGCGCCCTATTTCGTCGACATGGTCGGCCAGGAGATTGCCGAGAAGTTTCCCGGTCTGACGGCGCAGGAAAACTCCGTCGACGTGCACACGACGCTCGACATCAACCTGCAGCGCCTCGCCCTCGACGCGGTGCGTGACGGCCTCGTCCGCGTTGACGAGATGCTCGCCCGCCGCAAACGCAACGGGCGCGCCCAGGCGGCGCTCATCGCCGTTGACCCGCGAACCGGAGACGTCCTCGCCCTGGTCGGCGGACGCTCGTATAACCAGTCGCAGTACAACCGCGCGATGGTCGCCCGTCGTCAGCCGGGCTCCGTGTTCAAGCCATTCGTCTACCTCGCCGCGTTCGAGCGCGCCGCGGAGGAGGGACGCACCGATCTCACTCCGGCGTCGCTGACGAACGACTCGCCAGAGGTCTTCAACTTCGACGGCCAGACGTGGGAGCCGCGAAATTACGACGACTACGACGGCGAGATCACGTGGCGGCGTGCGCTCGCCATGTCGCGCAACCTCGGAACGATTCACGTCGGCGAGACGGTCGGGTTCGACAAGGTCGCGAACGTGTGGAAGCGCGTCGGCGTGGGTACGCCACCAAAAGGGTTCCCTGCCATTACCCTTGGCGTGTTCGAGCTGACGCCGCTCGAGGTGGCACAGGCGTACACGCTCTTCACCAACGGCGGCGCCGTGCGCCCGCTCAAGGTGATTGAGGACATCGAGGCAGGCGAACGGCATCTGACGCCGAAGGATTCCCCACTGCGCCGCGTCGCGCGTGCTGACACGACATATCTGGTGACAAATATGATGCGCAGCGTGCTGAACGAAGGCACGGGCGCGGGGGCGCGCGCGGCCGGATTTGCGCTCGACGCCGCGGGTAAGAGCGGCACCACCAACGACCTGCGCGACGCATGGTTCGTCGGCTTCACGCCGCAGCTGCTGACGGTCGTGTGGGTGGGATTCGACGACAATCAGCCGGTCTCGCTCAGCGGCAGCCAGGCAGCGCTCCCCATCTGGACACAGTTCATGAAGAACGCCACCGCCGGCCAGGCCAGTGTCCCCTTCGACGTCCCCGAGGGCATCACATCCGTGGACATCGATCGCGACACTGGCAAGCTGGCGACGCCCGGCTGCCCGAGAACGTTCACCGAATCGTTCCTGAGCGGGACGGAGCCGACCGAATACTGCGAACTGCACCGGTGGTAAGCGCCGGCGAAAGCCGGCCGCTACGGACCTGGGTCCGGCTTTAGCCGGACCATCCGATATAATTTCTAAGCAACTGACCCGCAATGGTTTCCCAGCCACTCTCCGATCGGTCGCGCCACCTGCTGGCGATGCTCGTGCGCGAGTACGTCGCGACCGGTGAACCCGTGTCCTCCCAGACGCTCGCGCGGCAAAGCGGGCTCGGGGTGTCGTCGGCAACCATTCGCAACATGTTTGCGCGGCTCGAGGCCGGCGGCTACCTGCATCAGCCGCACACCTCCGCCGGCCGCGTGCCAACGGATCGCGGCTATCGCGTGTTTGTGGACCTCCTGCTCGAAAGCCGGAAGCCGGCGCGTCCGGCCGCTCTCGTCGAAAACGAACTGCGCCAGCGCGCTGAACGCTCGCCGCTCATCGACGACCTGCTGGTGAGCGTCTCGCATATGGTGTCGCGCGCGGCGAGGCACGTTGGATTTGCGATTGGCAGCACCGACGTCGCCATCCTGCAGCGGGTCGAATTCGTACCGCTCGGTGGGACCCGCGTGCTCGTGGTCGTCGTCTCAAAAGGTAACCACGTTACGCAGAAGGTCGTCGATGCAGGCGAGCCCATCCGTTCCGAGGATCTCGTCCAGGCGGCGAATTACCTGACGTCGCAGTTTGCCGGTCTCTCGTTGGTGGATGTGCGCGAGGCGGTGCTGGCGCAACTGACGCAGGAACGCACGGTATATGACCAACTGATGTCCCGCGCGCTGCGGCTGGCGCGTGTCACGCTCGAAGAGCTGCCGGCACAGCAGGCGTTTCACGTCGAGGGGGCGGCATCGCTCCTCGACGCGCCGTCGCCTGACGCGGTCGCGCTGCCGACCCTGCGTGCGCTGCTCGAGATGATGGAAGAAAAGGAACGGATGCTGCGACTGCTCAATCAGTACATCGACGGCCCGGGCCTGACTGTCGTCATCGGCGGCGAGCACACGTCGCCCGATCTGCGATCGTTCAGCCTGATTGCCTCGACGACGTCTGATGGCAGCACGATTCGAACCATCGGTGTCATCGGTCCGACCCGAATGCAGTACTCGCGCGCGATCAGCGTGGTCGACGGCGTGACGCAGGCCGTCGCTCGCGTGCTGCGCACGAATTAACCAAATCAGACACACGAATGTCAGACGACGCCATGAACGAACAGGAGTCCGGGGGCGCGGCCACTGAACAACGCGACCCGGAGTCTCGAGACGCCGCGGAGTCGCCGGCCGACGCACTGCGGAAGGAAAAGGACGCGCTGCAGGATCGGTTGCTGCGTATGGCGGCCGAATTCGACAACTACCGCAAGCGCGTTGACCGCGACCGGCGGGACCAGGCTGATGCCGCTACTGCCGATGCGCTGGCCGACCTGCTCCCAATCGTCGACGACCTCGAACGCGCGTTGAAGGCTCCGGCGGGCAGCGATGTCGAAAGCTTCAGGAAAGGGGTCGAGCTCATCCATCAGCAGATGCTCGAACTGCTGCGGAAACGCGGCGTGAAGCCGATTGACGCGGTCGGCACCGAGTTCGATCCGCGGTATCACCAGGCGGTCGTCCAGGAGAGCAGCGCCGATCATCGAGAAGGCGAAGTGATGGAAGAGTACGCCCGCGGCTACATGCTGGGTGACCGTCTGCTGCGGCCTGCGATGGTGAAGGTAGCCAAAGCGTGACCGCCAAAGGCGACTACTACGAAATCCTGGGTGTCGCGCGTACCGCCACCGACCAGGAGATCAAGAGCGCGTACCGCAAGCTGGCGCTCAAACACCATCCCGATCGCAATCCCGGGGACAAGGTGGCGGAAGAAAAGTTCAAGGAAGCGGCCGAAGCCTATTCGGTCCTCGCCGACACGGACAAACGCCATATGTACGACCGCTTCGGTCATGCAGGGCTTGGCGGCGCGGCCACCGGCGGATTCGATCCGACGGTCTTCACGGGTTTCGAAGACATCCTCGGCGGCCTCGGCGACATCTTCGGCATTGGCGAGATGTTCGGCGCCCAACGCCGCCGCGGCGGCCCGCAGCGCGGCGCCGATCTCCGCTACGACCTCGAGATCTCGTTCGATGAATCGTCGAAGGGTGTCGAAACGACGATCCAGATTCCCCGTAACGAAACGTGCGAAACGTGCCAGGGCTCGGGCGCGGCGGCGGGCAGCAAGCCGCAGACCTGCCCGCAGTGCCACGGCCGCGGCCAGCTTCGCTACCAGCAGGGATTCTTCACGGTCGCACGCACGTGCGGACAGTGCCGGGGCAGCGGATCGATTGTCAGCTCTCCGTGTCAGACCTGTCGCGGCTCGGGTCGCGTGCAGCAGATGCGCAAGTTGACGGTGAAGATCCCTGCGGGCATCGCCAGCGGGCAGCGCCTGCGGCTTAGTGGTGAAGGCGAATCAGGCGCGGGCGGCGGTCCCGCCGGCGACCTCTACGTCGTCGTCCACGTGCAGGAGCACGCGTTCTTCCACCGCGAAGGCAACGATCTGTTCTGCGAAATTCCCGTGAACTATCCGACGGTGGCACTCGGCCGCGACATCACCATTCCGACGCTCGAGGGAGAAGAGACCTTCAAGATTCCCGAAGGCACGCAAAGCGGCGCGACGTTCCGCCTGCGCGGACGCGGCATGCCTGACGTCGTTTCCGGCCGCGGCCGCGGCGACCTGCTCGTCAACGTCAAGGTGGTCACGCCGAAGAAGATGACGAAGGACCAGCGCAAGCTCCTCGAACAGCTCGACGAGACGATGCCGAAGGAGAAATTCGAGCCGACGCCGCGTGAGGCCACCGACGATCGCGGCATCTTCGATCGGGTCAAGGACATCTTTGGGTAGTTGGCCCGCGCTGCAGCTGCAGCAGGCCGACGATGATGACCTGGTCCAGGCATTCCTGATCGATTACAACCTCGCCGCTGTCGAGGGATCGACGTTTTTCTTCCACAACCCTGACGACCGTGACCGCGCCGCAGTCGCGCTGCGCGCCAGCTTCCCTGCTCTCGAGACCCGCGCGGTCGAGGTCGCGGATGAAGACTGGGCGGCGCGCTCGCAGGCAAACCTGCGTTCGGTGCGCGTTGGGGCGCTCGTCGTTTCTCCTCCGTGGGACGCACAGCCCGGCTCGCTCGTCATCCAGCCGTCGATGGGCTTCGGCACCGGACACCATGCGACCACGCGCCTCTGCCTGGCAGCGCTTCAGCAGATTCCCCTGAACGATCGCACCGTCATCGATATCGGTACCGGCTCTGGCGTGCTGGCGATTGCGGCGCGCCGCCTCGGAGCGTCCGGCGTGCTGGCCATCGACGACGATGCGGATGCGATCGCGGCGGCGGAAGAAAATGTCAGGCTGAATCAGGAATCGCGCATCGCGCTCGAAGTCGCCGACCTGCGGGCGTCGAAGATCGGGCAGTTCGACATCGTTACGGCGAATCTCACCGGCGGCCTGCTCATCGCCTCCGCCGACCGGCTGCTGTCGTTCGCCATCGCTGGCGGGCGTCTCGTCCTGAGTGGATTCATGGAGCACGAGGAGCGGGACGTGATCGCCGCGTTCGCCGCATGCCCGGTCGAGCATCGGACGCAGGAAGACGAATGGTTATGCGCGGTGCTGCGGCGTCCCTAGAACTCCCGCCACATCGTAAAGAACGCTGACAGCGCGACGACGCACATGATGTCGGCGCGCAGTGTTCGCCTGCCAACGCTGATCAAACGGCAGACCGATGCGCCTCGCTCCACCTCGGACGGACTCCATCCGCCTTCCGGACCGATCAGCACTGTCGCCCCGCGCTGCGGCGATAAATCGAGCTCCGACACAGAGGTTGTTTCTGATGCCGCGCCCGGTTCGACGAGCATCAGCGCCGGCAGCGGCAACCGCATGTGGCCGAGCGACTCGACCAGCTCGTCGAAGTTGATCGGCTCGAACACGCGCGGCACGGTGGCGCGGCCGCACTGCTTCACCGACGAAATGGCGATGCGCTCCCACCGGTCGCGGCGCGCACCCCGCGCCAGCGCCGCACGGGTCGCCTCGGTGCGCGCGGTAATCACCGGCTGAATCTCCGCGACGCCGAGCATCGTCGCATCGCGGACAACGTCGTCCATCTTGTCGCCCTTGAGCACCGCCTGCGCGAGCGTGATCGCCACGCGAGTCTCGGGCGCAGCTTCCGCGACGGAATGGATGCGGACGCGAACGCCGGCTTTGCCGGCGTCGTCGACGAAGCCATCGAACTCGCTGCCGTGACCATTGAAGACGCGTAGTGCATCACCAGGTTTCAGGCGCAGGACGCGCGTCAGGTGCTCCCCTTCGTCCGCGGGAAGCGTGACGACGTCACCCGGTGTGTGCGCATCGGGCGCATAGAATCGAGCGTTCACGGAGACATTATGTACGGGAGAGCCGCGCGACGCCGCTGCTATACTCCTCGCACCCTTCCATGTTTCTGAAAGGCCAGGCCGTCGGGAAGTACCGAATCATTTCTTCTCTCGGCAGCGGCGGCTTCGGCACCGTGTTCCTCGCCGAGGACACCTGGATCCACAAGAAGGTCGCGCTCAAGGTCCCGCACAAGCAGAATCTCGATTTTTCCGAGATGCTGAAGGAGCCGCGCCTCCTCGCCTCGATGAATCATCCGAACATCGTCACCGTCTCCACCGCGGAGAAGCAGGACGGTGTGTTCTTCATCGTCATGGAATACGTACCCGGGCAGACGCTGGAGCAGATCATCATGCGTGATGGCGCGCTGGACGTATCGCGCGCACTCGACTTCACCTGTCAGATCTGCAATGCCGTCGATCACGCCCACAAGATCGGCGTGCTCCACCGTGATCTTCGTCCGGGCAACATGCTGGTCTCGGAGACCGGCATGCTGAAGGTCACCGATTTCGGCACCTCCCGGTTTCTGGAAGTCGCGGCGCACGGTACGACCGTCATCGGCAGCCCGCCGTACATGGCGCCGGAGCAGTTCTACGGCAAAGCCGTGTTTGCGAGCGACGTCTACTCTGTCGGCGTGACGATGTATCAGATGCTCACGGGCGAACTGCCGTATGCGACGCCGTCGCCGTCGGATCTCGAGCGGCTGATTCGCGGCGAGCTGGTTACGGCGCCGCGCGTCAAGAACAGCAAGATTCCGAAGGCGGTGAACGATATCGTGCTGAAGGCGCTGGCGGCCGACGCCACGCACCGGTATCAGCGCGCGTCGGACCTGTTGACCGATCTCCTCGCCACGCGGGATCGCGGATCGCGGAGCCGGGATGTGCAGCACGGTGCCGGCTCGCATCCCGATTCGCGGGTCCCTGATCCCGGAGAGATCCAGTTGCGTCTTCGCGCCCGCAAGACGCCGCAAGCCAGCTTCTGCTGGCACTGCCGCAAACCGCTGCAGGCCCGGACGGCGAAATGTCCGTTCTGCGGGGAGCGGCAGTAGCGCCCTGTCGCGCCGCTTCGTGCTTCCGTCGTTTGTACCGGTGACATTCGCGCCGCGCGCCTGCGCCGTATAAGATCTTCAGAAAGGAGCAGGCAGATGGCTTTTCCGGGCACCGGCAAAATCTGGATGAACGGGTCACTCGTGGACTGGAAGGACGCGACGATCCACGTCGGCTCGCACATCGTCCATTACGGCAGCGGCGTCTTCGAGGGCGCGCGGTGCTATGACACGAAGAACGGCCCGGCCTGCTTCCGGCTGGACGCGCACGTCCGCCGTCTCTTTGATTCCGCGCGCATCTACCGGATGGACCCGGCGTACGACGCGCAGGCGATGACGGATGCCATCCACGAAACGATCACTGCCAATGGCTTCCGCGCCTGCTACATCCGGCCCATCATCTATCGTGGCTACGACTCGCTCGGCGTAAACCCGCTTCCCTGCCCTATTGATACAGCGATCATGGTGTGGGAATGGGGCGCCTATTTCACGAAGGAAGCGATTGAGGAAGGGCTCGACGTCAAAGTGTCGACGTGGGCCCGCAATGCGCCGAACACGACGCCGGGGATGGCGAAGAGCGTGGCCAACTATGCGAACGCGCAGCTCATCAAGCTCGAAGCGATTGCCGAGGGCTACGCCGAAGGGATTGCGCTCGACACCTACGGCAACCTGAGCGAAGGCAGCGGCCAGAACATCTTCATCGTTCGTGAAGGGGTTATCTACACGCCGCCGGTCGGCAATTCCGTGCTGTGGGGTATTACACGCGACTCGGTCATTACCATCGCGCGCGAACTGGGCTTCGAGGTACGGGAGCAGACGCTGCCGAGAGAGACGCTTTACATCGCTGATGAGGTGTTCTTCGTCGGCACTGCTGTCGAGGTGACGCCGATTCGCTCGGTCGATCGCATCAAGGTCGGGCGAGGCCGCCGGGGTCCGTTGACCGAGGCCATTCAGCAACGCTTTTTCCAGATCGTCAAGGGCGACATACCGGACACGCACGGCTGGCTGCAGTACGTGAACACCCCGGCTGCGGCTACATCCGGTGCCGCGAAAAACCGATAAGACACCGGGATGCACGTTAACGATCTGCTTCGAATTGCTGTTGAAAACGGGGCGTCCGACCTTCACCTGAAGGCGGGCAGCTACCCGATGATGCGGGTGCGCGGCCTGCTCACCCCCGCGAATGAAGAAAAGAGGCTCGACAACGAGGACATGATCTCGATCGCCGCGGCAGTCCTGCCGACCGGCCACCGGGAGAAGTTCAAGGAGAACCGTGAGGTCGACCTGGCCTACAGCGTCGCCGGACTCGGCCGCTTCCGCTGCAACACCTTCCAGCAACGCGGCACGATCGGCATGGTGTTCCGCGTCATCCCGATGAAGATTGCGACGGTCGACGAGCTGGCCCTGCCGCAGGTGCTCAAGAAGATCGCGCAGGAAGAACGCGGCCTCGTGCTCGTCACAGGCACGACCGGGTCCGGCAAGAGCACGACGCTCGCCGCGATGATCGACGAGATCAACTCCACCCGCACCGCGCACATCATGACGGTCGAGGACCCAGTCGAATACCTCCACCGCGACAACCGTTCAATCGTCAATCAGCGCGAAATCGGCGTGGATACGATGTCGTTCTCGCAGGCGCTGCGCAGCGCCCTGCGTCAGGACCCGGACGTCATCCTCGTCGGCGAGATGCGCGACTTCGAGACGATCGAAACCGCGCTGCTCGCGGCGGAAACGGGCCATCTGGTGTTTTCCACCCTGCACACGCTCGACGCGACGGAAACGATCAACCGCATCATCGCCGTATTCCCGCCGCATCAGCAGAAGCAGATTCGTATCCAGCTGTCGAGCGTGCTGAAGGCAGTGATTTCGCAGCGTCTCATTCCGAAGATCGACGGCAAGGGACGCGTCCCCGCCGTTGAAGTCCTCATCAGCACGGCGTTCATCCGCGACTGCATCATGGACAAGGAGAAGACGCACCTGATCCACGGCGCCATCGCGCAGGGCACGTCGCAGTACGGCATGCAGACGTTCGACCAGTCGATTTTCTACCTGTTCCAGCAGAAGCTCATTTCGTACGAAGAGGCGTTGCGCTGGGCATCGAACGTCGACGAATTCAAGCTGAAGGTGCAAGGCATCGCCACGACGGCGGAAATGTCACGCGATCAGATGGCCACCGCGGCGCAGACCGGCGGGCTCCCGGAAGTCACCCGATTCGGAGGGCGATAGTCATGAGTTTGCGTGGCGCGAGGCGGTTCGGGGTTCGTGCTGCGTGGTGC